>ERZ773065.82-NODE-82-length-61933-cov-22.036281_pt1 | contig 61933 bp, 68 predicted proteins | sample MGYA00580623_ERZ773065 | MGnify/ENA primary metagenome ERZ773065 (study PRJEB29015, sample SAMEA2738017) | human oral metagenome | biome: human oral; feature: human-associated habitat; material: dental | place: China | collected 2047 ... | reverse complement strand
AGTTTTACAGTAGTGTTATATTGAATGGTACTGAAACTGTACCGTGTCGCTAACGTAGCAGTCGGCAGTTTTACAGTAGTGTTATATTGAATGGTACTGAAACCGCTTTTGATTTTGGCATTGAACATACGGTGTTTTACAGTAGTGTTATATTGAATGGTACTGAAACTTAATTTTAGCTCTTCGTCGTCGAATAGCTGTTTTACAGTAGTGTTATATTGAATGGTACTGAAACCGATCATACATAGGTAGTCGCTACCTGTGTGTTTTACAGTAGTGTTATATTGAATGGTACTGAAACGTATCAGAATAGACAACGCTGAGCCACAAAAGGAACTACTACCGTATATAATAAGAAGATCAGACAGACCACAACCGAAGCGAAAACCAAGTAAAAAGATAGGAGCCACGCCATGATAATAACGCCAGATAAAGCCAAGCTACTAGCAGGCGACGCCTACGAATACGCAGGCCGAATATCACACTATCACGCCCTAGTGCCGAAGAGCCAAGAAGACCGCTACAAAGATCCAGAATATCTACTAGTAGACACTACCACGGGCCGAATAAGGCATATACCCTACGAGCAATTCAGCGACGACGAGCGACTAAACAGGCCATTTATGAAAATAGAGGACAAACTAAAGCGCTACGACGGCATAATTTAAAGTGTTGTGAGACCACGTAACACTATGTTTACAATAATTGCAAGCAGAGGCACACGCCGAGCTAGCCGACTGGCTACAAACGGTATCTAATAACGCCGTACGGGCGATAAACGGAGGAGCTAAAAGGTGAGCGACACTGTTATATTGAATGATGTAGTAATGTGACCAATAGCATCAACCTCGATTTGAATAGCCTCTTAAAAGGTGGTATCATAACTGGGCAGTTGGTTGTGATTCGCAGCTGTCATTGTGTGTAGAGCGCCTTGTTTACCGAGGCGCTTTTCCTTTTCCAAGACTATACATAATAACCCTAAACAGTTAAGAACAAAAAGAGAACTTAATTATTTATAAACCCATTAACCGTATAGATTACTTATTTGATAAATATAAGCTATTCATAAGCCGACAAAATCGTCAACAATTCAAAATTCACATGTCAGTACAAATATAGAATTCAAAACGGGCACAAAATCTAAAAGCATGACATACGAGAAACAGGGTAATAATACGACAACATTTTAAAAATCCAAAAACTACATAAATTTATCTAAAACCAGACGATGAAATAATCATGTTACACAAATAGTTTTAATGTCGCACAATGTATCTTTTACGTATTAAATAAAAAGATTGATACTTATATAAATATACCTATACTCGTATAGATAAATCACCCAATTACATACAAGCGGGGGATTTTTACTCTACTCCTAATACACGTATGCATTTATTACGATAAGAATTATCATTTATTAATTTTATCACTAGCCTCAATACTACAACCTCTACATAAGCTCATCGAACCATACGTATATTCATTTTTCACAACGATCTTCGCCAAATATAGTTTTCCACACAACAATTGATGTATTTGACTTTTTTTAATTTTATTCCCCCGCTCTACTTTTTCAACCCACAAAAATATTTGACTTTTTGTATTTATAATTGTTTCATATATTATTTTACTTTATCTCCAAAAAGAACAAAAAGAGAACTAATTTCACCAGAGCAGTATCCCTACCCACTACTTGTAAAACGATCTCTGATCCACACGCACATCTATATACGCCAGCCTATTCACTAGAATACCAAGACTATTGATAGTTTTCACCGCCTGCCCAACCTGCGCCTCAGCAGCACGATCAATTGTCATTTTTATATAATAATTACCGTTATTGACTTTAAACCAAATCTGCCGGACAGTGTTAGCGGGTAATACGACTTCACTAACATTTAGATTATTTTGAGACAAAGCAGCCACCGCCTGCCCCAAAAAGCTCAAAAACCGCCGATTAATTACTTCCTTACCACCATCAACCGGCAGGCTAGACTCGTCCTTAATGGTAACCCTAGGCTCAGTGAAATAATTCTTCTCAAAAGTTACGCCATTTTCATCAACAAAATAAGTTTTATCACCGGCAATCCATTGCGCCACTGGTTGACGAAATATCAACTTGACTGACGAACTAGCTAAAGCTAGACCCTCAACCCGAACACTTTTTACCTCGGGCGCTTTTTCTAGAAAGAAATTAGCGAGATTCTGATGGTTTAGAAAAAATCTAAACCTTTCAATCGGTTGCGCACTATAATACTCTTCCATAATTTTCATATACCCAGCCTTACCTGAAGCGCTCTTGGCGTCTGGAGTCAAGATGGACATAGAGATAGTCATTTGAAATAGTAGGATTATAATTATGACAAATGCGACAATAGCGAAAAAGAGGCTTCTTGTAATTCTGCGACGTTTTTTTACTAGTTTATGAGTAGCCAGCCTCTCCGAAGATTCTAGTGGCGACGCAGTGTGGCGAGTGTTCAGATTATTGTTGCGTCGATAAGACTGCTGTACTAGATTTTCATACATTCCTGACTGTCGATAAGCTGCAACTTCCCGCCTAGTGGTGGGCTTTTTCCGCTTATTTAACAGATCAAATTTCATACTTAGCTTTTTCGCCTTCCCTGCTTCCGAATCACTAGCAAAATCATCTTAGCCATGTCTTCCGCTGCATTTGGTTTAGCGAATTTACCAAAGTTATCACCCAGTTCTCGCAAAATCTTTTTAGCCCTCAATAGACCTGTTATTTTATTAACTAAAATAGAGCTGTCCTCCACCAAGTCCTTCTCGTCAATCACTAGTGCTGCCAAAGCATCTTGATAAACTTTAGCGTTTTTCAACTGATGACCGGCCGTTAAATTACCGTTTGGAATAATAATAGTTGGCTTATGTAAAGCAGCTAATTCCAAGAGTGTTGTTGCCCCTGCCCTAGTTACCACCACATCAGCTGCTGCCAGAACTTTTGCCATACCATTATTGACAAATGCCTGTAGTCGCCAACCATCTCGATCTTCAACCGACTGCTTAATCTCTTTATATTGCAGAGTACCAGAAATCAGGAATACTGAAGCTTCTCGCAACAAGTCATCACGAATTTCAATGACAGCCTGATTAATTCGCATCGCACCAAGACCGCCACCAGTTACAACGACCAGTGGTTTTTGCGGATCAAAACCAAGTTGTCGCTTCAAAGTCCTTCTTTCAGTCTCGGAATATGGTCTAAAATCCTCAGCCACCGGAATGCCAACATACTTAGCCTTCTCTGGTGGATAGTTATAGTGTTTAAGCGGTGAGCCCGTACCAATTGCTTGAGCGAACGGTGATAGCAAACGATTAGTTAGCCCCGGATGAGCGTCAGAGTCGTGCAAAACTAGGGGGATTTTCAATAACCTCGCCGCATAGCCAACTGGTAGGCAAACAAAACCGCCTTTAATAAAAATAACGTCAGGTCGCCATTTTATCAATTTATAAATGCTCTGGATAAATCCCGCCAACACCCGAAAAAGATCAATAATATTCGGTAATAAAATTGATGGCGCAAGTTGCTTGATTAAACTCATATTGTGATACCGACGCAACTTTCCAGCAGAGATCGACTCGACCGGAATCGAATCATCAAATTTAGCAAATATACTTCGCGCACTTGAGCCGAATTTTTTATCACACCAAAACCTCAACTCATGATTACCAGTTTTTTGTAATTCTTTAAATACTGCGACGACTGGCGTAACGTGTCCGCCCGAGCCGCCGCCGACCGCTAAGATCTTGGCCACCCTGTTCCTCCTCTAATGATTTATGCGACGTGTATCGAGAAAGTTGAAAAACTAAACCAATTGCTGCGGCAACAAATAACATACTAGTACCACCATAGCTCAAAAGTGGCAAAGGTATGCCGGTAAGCGGCGCTACACCCGTCATGGCGGCAATATTCAAAATAACATGAGAAGCTACCCAACCAAATACACCAGCCACAATCATTCTCAATCTCATATCAGCCAGCCGAGATGCCACATTGAGAATTGATAAGAGCAATGCAGTAAATAACGCTAAGATCACTATTAATCCCACCAGCCCAAGAGTTTCCCCCATCACAGCGAAAATTGAGTCGTTAATCGCCTCGGGTAAATAGCCAGTTGCTTGAACACTTTTACCAATCCCCAGCCCAAACAGACCCCCTGAGCCAATTGCAATTCTAGCCTGCTGAATATGATAATTACTGTCATCGGCTTCTTTAGCTTGATGTGAGTCTCCCTGGATAAAAGTCATCACCCGCTCCACACGGTGCGGTGAGGTAAAAATCATAATTAGTCCACCAATCAATAGTATGCCGATAATCTTGGCTAGCAATTTGCCTTTCATACCAGACACGACCAACATCGATAGCACAATAGCCATTAGCGAGACTCCGGTGCCAAGATCCTTTTGTAGAATCACCACCACAAATAGCGTAATAGCAGACACGATTGCAAGCGGTATAATCGTTTCTTGTGTGTCATTAATTTTTCCTTGGCCAACTCGTTTACCCAAAAAACCCGCCAAAAAAACCAACAATCCATATTTCAATAACTCTGACGGCTGAAAACTACCGAGTCCGCCTAAATAGAACCAACGATAAGCTCCATTCGTCTCTCGAGCAAACGATAGATGCAGTACTCCGCCCAAAATCACTAATAGTATACACAGCGCCAAGCTAACCAGAAAGATATATTTAGAATATTTACCAGCCGTCAGTTTATACGGAACAACCGCACACAAAGTAAAAGCCACTATAGCGATCACAACGCTCGCCAACTGCTTATTAAAGAAAAAATCATTACTATAATCCGTACCATAAGCATAATTCAGTACATTAGCGCGTTGCGGTCCTAGGGCATACATCACCACCAAGCCAATTAGTAATAGCAAACTCATATATAACACGATTTGATACATCGGTCGATGTTTACGCACCTTGGTAAGTGTGTTTTGAGCGATTGAACTACGCAATATGACCTCCTGCCAAAGCCAAAACAAAACCAACAAACGCCATCACGCAAGCAATTACCCAAAAGCGCATCGTCACCTTAACTTCTGGCCAACCTTTTGCCTCCAAATGATGATGTAATGGAGCGGAAATAAAGATCCGGCGATTGAAAAGTTTTTTACTAACAATCTGCAACAAGCTTGATCCAGCCTCCACCACAAACAACAGTCCGATAACCGGCAACAACAAAATACTGTTGGTTAACATCGCTACCACACCCATACTAACTCCATAAGCAAAACTTCCGGTATCGCCCATAAAGAAGCGAGCTGGATAAATATTAAACCACAGATAGCTTAGTAGCGCCCCAACTACCGTAAAACAGAAAGTCGCCAGCATAATATTGCTCTGCAGTAGCGCAATGACACCAAACGTTGTAAAACTAATCGCCAATAGACCTCCAGCTAATCCGTCTAAACCGTCGGAGATATTCACGGCGTTACCAGTTGCTACGACAGCAAAAGCAAAAAGCGGAATAATCAACCAACCTATAAACACCTCACCTAGAAACGGAATATGGAAGCTATCGACTCCAAGCTTAGCGTAGAAAAACCAACCTAAAACCAAGCCAATCAATGTAATCATGGCAAATTTAACTGGCGCACGCAATCCAGCATCTTTGCGATTTGGCCCGAAAATGTTTAGATAATCATCAATTATACCAACCAACGCACCCCCAGCAAATGCCGCCAAAGGTAACCATGTTTGACGACGATCGAGGTTGAATAGTAAAGTTATCACAATCACTGACAGACCTGCAATAATCCCCGCCATCGTTGGAATATTGCGACCAATCTTAGACGCATGGAGTTTTTTTACAACTGTTAATTTCTCTCCCGTCACTGTATCAGTACGCAAAGTTTTCCAGAATTTATACTTATAGGCAAAAAATGTGTACACAGGCGTTAAGGCCATTGCTAGTAAAAACGCCGCCACACTTAAAATAAATACGTGAGTGAGTTCATGTGTTACTGTTTCTACGATATACTTCATTTCAGTTAAACCTTTGGTGCTATTTTTAAATAATCAATCATCTGGTTGGATATATTAGTAAATATTGGCCCAGCATGTAGACCACCCTCCAAACTTCTGCCCTTACCAGGAGCCGACACCCTAACCATTATGACATACTCTGGTGTATCTGTGCCACCATAACCAACGTATGTGGCGGCCGTTTCTTTTTGGGTGTATTTACCATTAACTATTATTTCAGCTGTTCCCGTCTTGCCACCAATATTATAACCAGGTTTATCACTTTTTGACGTAAAGTGATGTGACCGACCATATCTCAGCATGGATTTCATTTGTTCAGAAGTGGAATTGCTGACAGTTTGACGAATCGCTGAGTTATTTATCTTCTGTAAATTACCAGCTGTATCAATTTTTCCTGCTATCACCGTCGGTCGATAATATTGACCACCATTAACCACTGAAGAGAATCCAGCAGCCACCTGAACCATGGTCAAATTTAGGCTCTGACCATACGTCATCGCTGAATAACGCACCTCATTTCCCTCTTGGCTGTCGGGTTCATAAATATAGCCTGTTGTCTCATTTAATTCTATGCCAGTTTTTTCACCAAAGCCGAACTTATTGTGGAAATAATCATACATCGTTCGGCGGGCCGTTAAATTGATCTGCGAACCATTACCTAATTTACGGATTGCTGTAATTGTCCCAACATTTAATGAATTACTAAACGCTTGCTGCACCGTCAATGTTCCTGTCAAGCCACGTATTGCATTACACATTTTCCGATCCTCTACTTGAATACAATCGGTATTATAATACGTACTCGAAGGAGATATAACACCTTTATCAATTGCCGTAGCAAAACTAAATGTCTTAATAACAGAGGCTGGCTCAAACGGCGACATTGTTACATTATTCATAAATACCGCCACGTTGTCTTGCTTGCTATATTCTGCTGGACTGTAAGTTGGATAATTAGCCATCGCCAGCACCTGCCCATTCTTGGGGTTCATAACAATCGCACTACCTTCTGTCGCACCAGCCTCATCGACACCATCTTTTAAGGCTTCTTCCACAAAACCCTGAATATTACGATCAACGCTCAACACTATATTTTCACCCGCTACTGGCTCAACTTTGACATTATCCTTACCCACTGTCAATGGCACATTACGCACATCGGTCACTGAGCGCAACACACCGTTCTTGCCCTTTAATTTATCATTGAGCGCCCCCTCAATGCCGTACTGACCATCACCTGCATCATTAACAAACCCTAACACGTGCGCACCTAAGCCATTCTCTGGATAACTACGAATTGATCCCTTCTGGTACAATAATCCTGCAAAATTCTTTTTTTTCAACCTCTCGGCTTGGGCCTTGGAAATGTTTTTAGCCAAAATTTCATAGCGAGATTTTTTATTAGATAAGCGAGACTCAAGATCCTTGACCACCTCGCCGCCAGCCACAGCTCTCAAATCCGCAATAATCTGCACCCGCTCATCATCTTTCACGACTTGCGGGTCAGCAATCACTGTATAAATAGTTCGATTCAGCACGACAGCGACTGGCGTTTGTCCGTCCATCATATAAATCATGCCTCGTTCAGCCGGCAGAACAAATTGTCGCTGTTGACTACTCTTCGCCAAACTTACATATTGCTCATGTTGAATAATTTGCAATTGAAATAAGCGTAATACAAAAACTGCCATCGCACCGATGAGGACAATGGCAAGCCAACCAGTTCTTGATTTTGTAAGTCGCCACATATTACTTACTTTTATTATAACACTTTTTGCTATCGAGCGTAACCAGTTTCTACAGTGGTCATCGCTGCTGCTACGCTACTATTTTTCACCTTATCTAGCGAATTTAGTCGAGCGTTTTGCACTTCCAACTCTGATTTTTTGGCAGCTAACTCACTAATTTCGGAATCCAACCCTTGCGCCTCATAGCTATAAGCAGTGGTTTTGGTTGCCTGAGTTAAATAAATCAAGCCGAGTACTGTAATCATCAGCGCTACCAGCACTGTATGAGTGACAGGACCAAGTTTGACCTGCGACCGAAAACGGGTTGAATTTTGATTGCGACGCATCTGTCCAGTCGGACGGCGTGGAGTAAATGTGGTGGAATTTGTCATTATTCTGATTGGTTGTTTATGTTTTATATTATTTTTTGCAAAAAGAAAGCCCGCTCCGCTGAATTTCAGAGCGGACTTTTACTGATGTATGTTCCGGAATACGCGTCAGCTTTGGCTTAACCGCGACGGACAACGATAGCTTCTGCAGCTGCTTTGTCTTGGAACTGTACTTTGATATGGATTGGCATTTTGCCCTCCTTTTTTGTTTATGTTTTTACAGCGTAACGGAATTTAGCACTCCGACTACGCGGGTTGTGAACATCTTCTGATCCAGACACTGGCTTTTTTTCTGGAACAATCAGTTCAGCTTCAAAGCCCGAATTTGCTTGCTCCATCAAAAATTGCTTAACCAACCGATCCTCCAAACTGTGAAAACTGATAATCCCCACTCGCCCACCAGGTTTTAATAACCGTGGCAAAAGTGGCAATAAATCCTTAATCAACTGGAGTTCTGAGTTGACCTCAATTCTTAGTGCCTGAAAGGTGCGAGTCGCTGGGTGCTGTTTCAGTCCACCACGACCAAGTGTTTGCTCAATCAGAGTTGCTAGCTCAGAAGTCTTATGGAACGGTCTATTAGCTACAATCGCCTTGGCAATGCGCCTAGCTCGCCCCAGTTTCTCCTCGCCATAGAGAGTGATTAGTTGCGTTAAATCATCAACCGAATACGAATTGACAATGTCCGCTGCCATTGTTTCCGTCCGATTATCCATCCGCATATCTAGCGGCCCGTCAAATCGAAACGAAAAACCTCTCTCTGCTCTGTCAAGCTGTGGTGACGACACCCCCAAATCAGCCAAAATAACGTCAAATGTGCGTCCCTGCTTGACCAAATCTTGCGCAGCACTGACAAAATCAGTATGCATTAATGTTGCGCCTTTTTTAGACAAATCACTCAGTGCGTTAATCGCATTTTCATCACGATCAACCAACACTGCGCTTAAATAGTTATCTGTTCTCCGAATAAATTCCCTAGCATGACCGCCATAACCAGCCGTTAGGTCAAGGTACGCCTCTCCCCTAGCTGGTTGCAGTTTTTCCAAGGTTATATCCAAAAGCACAGGAACATGAATCGGTTCGCTCACTTGTGGCGATGCCGACTGTGGTGGATGTTCTTTAATACTCATCATTATTCTATTATAACCGAATAATGCTCGAGATCACCTAACTGGATATTTAATTTGGCTTTTAATTTTTGTTTTGTGTTTGTTTTTATTGTCTAAGCGTGGAAATGGGTTATCTGTGACAACCATAATATTTCCAAAGAGACTTATGTGTGAGGTGGAGTTTTTTGGGAGGTGTTTTGAGGAAGGTTCGTTGCCGTTTTTCAAGTGGAGCAAATTGCCACCTGCCGTCTTCAAATATCCAGATAGTTGATCTCGAGAGGTTCTAATTGTTAAGGTGCTTTACAGACTAATCTATTCAGCAGACTCGGCGGACATAAGACGGAAATAAGCTCCAGCTCTTACCGCCACAACATTCTTGTCAATCCCAGCATAATCCAGTAAATGTTGCTCGATAGTGACTCGACCCTGTTTGTCATCTAACGAAGCAGTTGTTTTACCACGTCGGAATCTGACATTCAGATCAGCCACACGCTCATCCAAAATACTGCCAGACAAAGCGCTTTCGACTTCCCTATCCCAGACTTGCTGTGGATAGAGATGTAGGTAGTTGCCAAACCCACGGGTCAGCACTACACCAGATGCAAACTCCGCTCTGAGTTCTGCCGGAATCGTCAAGCGTCGCTTGTCATCCAACTTTCGCTCAAAGTAATCTGTTTGCACGCATCGCCCTTTCTCTGTTGGGTTAGATTAGTTGTTTTTTGTAGTGGAGTGTTTGTTTTTATTCAACGTTTATTCCACTACCCCCACTATACTACCCACCACTACCCACTTGCAAGCCTTTTTGACGACTTTTTACCCATTTTTCCATAAATTAAAACTTTTCCACCATTTTGTGGAAAAGTCTAGCGTCGGTCATGGTTATTGCTACACTATTGTTGCAGTCGCCCCCCTGCAATACTCGCCTAACCTTTCTGGCGCAAATACGATAAACTTTCTACCGCCGCCTGACTCTGAGTTCGCAAAACTTCGTCAATCGCCATTGCATCTGGTGAAATTTCCAGCGCCTTACGATTAATGCCGTAAAGATACAAGTTGTCTAAATCACGCACCCGACTTAGGGCTACATAGCCCATACCCTCAACGAAAGCTTTTCTCAAATCGATCTTTGCCGCATCCAATGTCATACCTTGACTCTTATGAACAGTAATCGCCCAGCCCAATCTAAGTGGCACTTGTGAGATACTAGCCCGTTTACGCTCGCCATCACGCAATTCCCAAACATCTGGCGTCATCACCACCTCACGACCGTTATTAAACTTAACAATTGGATAATCTGTCAACGGTTCAAAATCCACCACCGTACCAACACTGCCATTTACATACATTTTTTGGGGTGAATTCTTTACCGCCATCACCAACGCCCCCAGCTTCAACACCAACTCACTTGGCGCCAGCACCGAACGTTGAAGAGTTTCTACATACACCTTTGACCCAGTTGTCGTTTGACAGTACACTCGCTCTTCACCAGACAACTTCGCTAACTTATCAGCATTTATCGCATCAACATCTACGTTCATGGTATGTAGTTCAGTAATGTCATCACTGGGTGGCTCAATTTTCGTTCGGGCTAACAACGCTTCAGCGTGTCGACGACGCACATCACCCGCTCTGATGGCAGTTAAAATTGCCGACAATTCCGCATCATTCTGTCTATACTGTTGCTCGAGATATAACACGGTTGGCTGAAGTTCTTGCCAAGCATTAGAATATACCACAAAACCACCACTCGGATCACCTGATCGATTAACTGGTGGCAACTGAAAAAAATCACCGCTCATTACTAGTTGAATGCCACCAAATGGGCGATCATCTTCCCTAACTTTTCTAGCAATTTCATCAACCATATCTAGCCGAAAATCATGCAACATGGAAATTTCATCAATAATCAAAATATCTGTCTTTTTGATCACTTCTCGGCGAGTTTTTGATAGTCGATCAAAAAAATTACTCTCCAAATAATTATTAACACCAATTCCACTCCAGCTATGAATGGTATTACCATTCAAATGAGTTGCCGCTAAACCCGTTGTGGCTGTGACTGATACTTTCTTACCTCGTTTCTTGGATTGAACAATAAATTTATTCAAAAGATGAGTCTTACCCGTCCCAGCTGCACCAGTCAACAGCGCTGAACGTCCACTCAAAAGAATTGCCAACGCCAATTCTTGATCCATCGGCTTAACCTCGTGGTGGCTCACCCTCTGGTTCACCTAATAACTTCTTGGATTTAATCTCATAACGCTTGCCTGTAATTTTACTCTCAACATAATCCTCATTAATCAGATTCACGAAGGTGTCCAGGTCATTACCATCCATAATAATAATTGCGCCGCCATCATCACTCATTAAGTCTAATTGCATTTCATCAGCGTATTCCAAGACCTGCTCCTGCTTTATTTCACCAACTTCTAATTTCTGCAATTTATTAATCGTCTTTTTGCGCTCTTTGACCAACGAATTTAGATCCAAGCCCTCTGGAAAACTCAAACGATATTGCTTCTCAATCTCAGCCACTTTCTTATCAGCAATCACTTGCTTCTTATACTCATAGCCAAACAACCGCTCGAACTTCGAAGAGTTAAAAGCAAAAATATCCTGATCAATAATTAAAACTTGATTATCATCTGGCACTTTAAAACCAACTTCCGCCTTAAATGCGCCAAACTTGCCATCAGAAAACTCCCACGCCAAAGCACTTTTGAGAGTTTGACCTTGAGCCAATAGTTTTACAGAATAAAATGGCTTGACATCCGGTTTTGACGGATCAGTAAATCGTGCCAAAATACCCTTCATCCGCTTAAATTCATGCTCCGTCTCAGAAAACTCCACGATGTCGTCACGTTCATGCTCGATCAAGTGAATTAATGTTTCAGCTCGACCAACCTTATTAAGCTCGGTACGCAATAATACGTTATCTTCACCCTCACTCAGTTCATAATCCCGCACACTCAACCCCGTACCCGCTCCGAGATTAACGAAATTGATGTAATCAAACAAAAATAAAGGTCGCAGTTGTTTTTCAATACTGCCACCTAGCGCCATATTATACGGCGTATAATTCTTATTGAACAAAAACAATTCAATATTCAAATCATTCTTTTGTGCGTCAATTTTATTGGCCCATAAAAAAATATCAGTTATTTCCCTCTCTTGCATATACTTTATTTTATCACAAAACCTTATCAACTTATTTCAATTATCTTGTATTTTCCAGTTTGATGCTTGTGTTTATTGTTATAATTATTTACAATTAAAACAGTAAGTCTTTAGGTGGTTATGAATAATAAAGGAAAAAACATCTCCCGAAAAAATCAATCTGGCTTCACCCTGATGGAGATTGTGATTGTAATAGGTGTAATAATGATTTTGACGATTATAGGAATTGGCGTTTTTTACGGATCAACCGACATAGATGAAGCTACCGAACGGAAAAATGACCTGACTGCAATTTATGATGCATTAGAACGCTACTACAAAACAGGATCTGGCTCCTCTGAACCATCTTATCCGGCAACTACACCCGATATTGGTAAAAAAATTGAAGAGTTAGTTGATGATAAAGAAGCGGTGATCGCTCCTAGGGAAACGTCTAACAGTATAGCCATAGAGCCCTATATAGGAAAAAAATACAGAGAATACCACCGAGAAAAGAAATATGTATACACATCTTACAATCGTGATGGTTCAATATGCAAAAAAGAACCCTGTGTTCGCTATCGTCTAGAATATTATGTAATGTATATAAATTATCACAGGGATCCCGAAACTGGAGAAATAACTAATACCGAGTTTACTCCCCAGCACTATAACATAGTGGACAGCATGAGGCAGCAATAATGAAATCATATAGAACCAACCAAAAAGGCTTTACGTTAATAGAAACCATCGTCACACTGGTGGTGTCATTAATTTTCACAATCACCATCATCGGACTGTTTTTATTTATCAGATCCATTAACTCTACGGCAAAAGCATATTACACGGCTGATGCGCTAGCTTATGAGAATCTCCGTATTTATGCCAACGGTCAACCACCTACTTGGTTTAAATGTACTTATCCCAGTGGCTCATCCACACCATCAAGCATGACGCTGATTGATAAGACCGACAACGTTAACGGTATTCCGTCGCCAGTAAGGCAGATAGTAATTGCCGAAGCCCCCTATGGTTGCAACGATAAAAAAATGTCCGCACCAATTAAAATAACTTCAACTGTAATTTACGGTAGCTTTAAAAAGAAGATTACACACACGACCTATTCAACAGCACTAGTTGAAAGAAACGAAGCAAATGAAACGATGTAATCAATCCAACAAACAACACGGACTAACGTCAGTCGAATTAGTCGTCGTTCTGACGATAATTCCAATAATCCTGATTATCTTCTCAACTATTTTTATTAATGCGTCTATTGAGTCTCTCCGTAGTAACGCCAGAGCTCAACTAGCGATTAAGTCAAGGCGCGGTCTTAGTTTTATCGAAGAAAGTGTGAGAACTTCTAGGGAGTTCCTCCCTGACATGCCGAGTAATTATTTCGACCATTACGCTATGGACGGAGACCACCCTAGACGACCTGGAACACCCTGGTCTTACAAAGGAAAGTCCAGTAATTCAAGAGTGTTAATTCTTGATCAATATGCCACTAAGGGTAGTTCATTAGGTCCTGCTCGTCTGCCAGTTTACAAAAAAGACAGTCCATATAACTGTTCAGATCCAAAATTGAAACATTATAATGAAAAAATTCATTACTTACATATAATATTCGTACGCAATAGAGTGTTGTATCGTCGCACAATAGTTGACAATAAAGCAACCGCCTGCCCTGGTGATATACAAATACAGAAACTATCGTGTCCACCAGATTGGGTAGGATGGGGTAAAGGTTGCGAAGATATGGATGAACAAATTACCGATAACGTTGATAGTTTTACAGTAGAATATTATGATAAAAATAATAAATTAATCAACAACGCCTACTCCTCACCCACCGCCCTCCAACAAGCCGATAGAGTCAAAATTCACCTCAAACTGGCCCACAAAAAAAAGAAAGACATCAATTTTTCATTAGGTCGGATGATGACGAAAGGAAATCAATAAATGAAGAGACAGATAAAACAGCTCGATGGTTTTGCTTTGGCGGATATTGTTATAGTATCGCTTGTAGTTATGTTTACTTTGTCTGGGCTATTATCCATATCAACCAGCTCTTTTCGTAATATGCATATAGATTATTATCAGACATTGGCAGAAGAAGCAGCCGAAGCCGGCACCGCATATGCCACTAGTTGCCTGTCGGACACAAACGGATCTCAAACATGGGGCAGTAAAGAAGATCAACCAGATTTAACACCATCGTCTTCTTGTGACGGTACAGAAGATCCATATTCCACCAATAAATATGTTTATAGTAGCGGTAAGATTAGAACTCGCTTCACCGTACCCAATCTGGATTTTGAGACTGAGTACAGTGTGCAGATTTCATCAATTGGCTACACTGAAATAGTAGACAGCCGTGGCATTGTTAAAAAAACCTACAAAAGTATATTGAAAAAAGTTATTACCTGGGAAGGAAATGTTTTTAAAGCGTCTCATCTGGCAAGTAATAGTAGGAGAAGCTGTACTTTGCTATCTAATCAGATTTATTGCTGGGGGTATGGTGATATTAGTTTCAATTATGACACTTCTCCCAGAAAACCGGCCAGACTTAAACACGAGGGGTCACTCGCCGGAAGAACCATCAAGCAGATATCTATCGGCACAAGTACTAACAATATAGGGCACAGTTGCGCATTAACCAATGACAATAAAGTACACTGTTGGGGAAAAAATAATCACGGACAACTAGGTAATGGCAGCACTACAAATTCAGAGTCGCCAGTAGAAGTGACTGGACTGCCAGCTGGTAAAACCATTACACAGCTAGTAGCCGCTTCCGAGTCAACCTGTGTGATAGCGTCTGGTGAAGTTTATTGCTGGGGTAATAATTACTATGGACAAATTGGCGACGGATCAACAGATCAAATGAAATTATCTCCAACCAAGACTAAACTTGCTGGACTAGTCACCAAACTTTCAGGCAACCATCGCACTCTATGTGCTATAGCAAATAGCCGAGCTTGGTGCTGGGGTAGTAATCTAGAGGGAGAAGCTGGCGTTAAATATGATGCTTCCGGTCGTCCTATTAGAACGCCCACTAAGGTCTACGATTCTGGCGTGTTAAAAAATAAAAATATTACCGACATATCCTCTGGAACTTTTCACACCTGCGCAGTTGCGGAAAAAAGAGTTTACTGCTGGGGCTACAACCAATGGGGTCAGTTGGGAAATAATTCAACCGCTAAATCTTATATGCCGGTTGCTGTAGATACTTCAGGTGTCTTAAAAAATAAAGATATATCAGAAGTTCAAGTTGGCGCCCGCCACACTTGTGCTCGGTCTGGCAATGATATCTTTTGCTGGGGTCTACGCCAAGATGGTGAATTAGGTGACGGTAAAACCACCCCTGAAATCAGTTCAATCCCTGTCGCTGTCCTGAAAGAACCAGGAAAATTGCAAAACGTCTGGATAAAGACTCTTATTTCTGGTGACTTTCACAGCTGCGCTCTTACTATGAATGGTAAAATTTTCTGTTGGGGTTTTAATTGGGGAGGGGCAATCGGAGATGGTACGATTGGCGCACCTAATGATCGTCCAAAGCCTACCGAAGTAATACTTCCACGCACTGCACCGCAACAATATATTTATTAACTAGTTCAATCGTTCACCCAGCCGTGCACGATTTGCCCACTCATCCGCCAGCTCATTGTACTCTTCACCTTCGTGGCCACGTATCCAATGTAATTTAGCCTGAGATTTTTCATATAGATCAAATAGTTCTTGCACGATATCTAGATTCTTAATTTCACCCTTGCTCTTTTTCCAACCCCGCTTTTTCCAACCTGGCGCCCAATTTTTCACCACTTGCACCCAAAATTCACTGTCAGTGTATATTTCACATACTGCACCATCAGCATCTTTCAAGGCTGCAATCAATGCCTTACCTTCCATCCGAATATTAGTGGTGTCGCCAGCTTCTGAACCCAATATCCATGGCTGACCATCACGAATCACCGCAAAACCACCCGGACCGGGATTTGGCGAAGCAGAACCATCAGTATAATAGATTGTCATGTATTCATTATACTATGGATTTATTCGATTATCATACAATTTCTGAGGAGTAAAAAGTTCACTATACAAGCCTCTTAACATAGCCAGCAAAGCTACTTGACCAATCTTGAGGGCAATTGGATTACCTTCCCCATTTTTCATAAATTCTAAACGCTTATGAATCTGTTGAATCCAGCGAATGTTATCACCAGCATCACCACTTTTATAGGCAATATGACTAGTTGCACCGGTACGCCCAAGTTTACGATCCAAATCAGTAATCATCTGTATCTCCACTGGCAACTTACCATCAAGCATGGCTGTCGCCTTTGCTACACGATACGGCGTAGATCTTCTATTATATTCTATCCGCCCAATATCATCTTTCGACACATCTTTTGACAGTCCAGCAATTATCTGATTAATAAAATCTTTATCACCCTGAACAAAAACCGGCTCTCTGTCGCCATTGGTGGATTTTAATTCAAGCTGAGAATTAGACAAGACGGTGTCAGCAAACTTGTTAAAACAAACAGCTAAATCGCTTACCTGAGTTTCGTATATTTTATTAATTTGATCATCAGACATCTCATAATGACGTATCTGGTCAAGGGACTGATCACCCCCATCAATAACCACCTGAAAGCCAAATGCATCAAGCAAGTTATAATATTCACCTTTCTTGTGCAATTTCTTTGCCATTGAACCAATTGTTTTTTGACGAAACAAAAAGCGACGAATGGTGCCTGAAAAATTAACTTCAATTTCAGCAAATCGACAATTCATGCCACTCTTAATATCATCAGATGTTTGATTAACTATCCATTTAACTGCTGGTTTTTCTTGCAAATTAAGCGCCCGCTGTAGAATACTAGCCGGATCTTCACTGGCATACTGTTGATATAATTGAACCGCTTTCTCAACCACAGCGCCTTGCCCTTGTCCGTAAAGACGACTAATCTCGCAAGTGCTTGCCATCTCCGCCGCCATCGCATCATATCCTAAGGCTTTAAGCATTGGAATATAAAAAGACTCAGATTCCAAGATATTCCTCAAATGTTGTGAATCTTGATTTGGTGGATACTTTATATTATCCATCATCTCAGATGCTTTAATAATCAACGATTCAATATTGACTTCTTTTGATAGTTTTTGCAAGCCATCTCCATTGATTGCTGGTATATCAGCTTTCCAAGCGTCAACATTCAGCATTCCATCATAATTAGGGTCATTCAGTTGCCCCCGTTCTATAGACTCACGATGCTTACGTACATAATCGCCTATCGTCACTTGATCATGCATATAGATAAATGCGTCCTCACCCGCTGACGATTGTAGATACTCTCTCACTTCATCTTGCAGATAGTTAGATAGAAGCCATCTATCATCATCTTCTTCATGAAGAACCCTACCTAATACATCATGTAGCAACATCGCATCAGACATAGCTTGACGACACTCTGGCTCCACATCCTTGCAAAAAGTAGCAAGATTCTTTAATGAACGGACAGCATGCTCTATCGCTCCACCGTCTGGTCGATCAATATCCTCTATTAAAACATTAGCCACTTTATAAGCATCAATCGTTGGACGCCACTCCTCAGGAACTTGGTATTCATCAAGTAGCTGGTCAATTCGGTCAGTATTAACTACTTCTTGTTGATCGGTAAAATTAATATCTGCATCAGTACATATCATACTACAATTATAACATAATATGTAAAAATATACAATACTTTATGAGAAATATATCCTCATCAACTCTCTAGCCACTCCATCAGCATCATGACGAATCAGACTTCTTTGGCTGGCTAATGGGTCACTACTAGCATTGTCATTCACCCAAATAGTCTCAGAAATTAAGCGCTTGCCAGATGCATAAAAATGTCGACTTTTCAGTTCTTCTTTATCCCACTCAACCAGCTTTTCACCATCTTGGGCGTACTTATCAATCAATGTTTGCGACGGTCGATGATTATTATATAAAACATAATCAAGCTTGACGCCAGAAAACCTTTCAATTTCATCAGCGTAATCACTGACGGTAAAGCCTTCAGTCTGCTGTGGCTTATTAATCAGGTTACAAACATAGACTTTCTTAGCCTTAGTTTCAGATAGCGCTCGTGTCACACCTCGCACTAATAAAGCAGGCGCTAAACTGGCATAAAGCAGACCTGGCGCAATCACCACCAAGTCAGCATCCAAAATCGCTTGGCGAGCACGAGGATTAATCATCGCTGGCGGACTCAGCTCCAACCATGGTCGTTCACCACGGGGAATCACTAAAGATTCGGCAGCATACTGACCATCAGCCACTGTACCATCAGATAATTTCATCGACATTCTGGTATCATCCAAAGTGATTGGATAAACTTTACCATTGATGTTTAATATTTCACCAGACAATTCAACCGCCTCGGCAAAACTACCGGTCATTTTTTCCAACGCCGCCATAAACAAATTACCAAAGGCATGACCCTTCATACTACCTTCATTAAATCGGTAATTAAATAAATCACGCACTTTTGGTGAGCTACTCAGTGCCACCAAACATTGACGAACATCACCCGGTGGCAACACACCCAACTCATCACGAAGTTGCCCTGTTGACCCACCATCGTCAACCATATTAACCAAGGCTGTTAAATTGTGAGTGTAATTTTTTAATGCGCTAAGCAATGTAAAACTGCCCGTACCGCCTCCGATAACTACAATTTTTACCCCTATTGGTTCCATAAAAGTAATTATATTCGTTAACGTGATTTAAGTCAATGTACCCTTTGGTAGTGGCCATTCCAAGAACGGCTGATGCTGATGATCGACGGCGCTTATAATATGCGACGCAACTTTGACGGGATCATTGAAGAATTGGTAATCACTAGGCAACTCACGATTATCCCAAAACGGCGTCTTCATGGCACCTGGTAAAAATAGCGCCACTTTAACTGGTAAATTTTGCTCATCAGCCTGCATTCCTAAACTACGCGCCAACCCCGCCTGAGCATGTTTTGTAGCAACATAAACTGCCTCATCAGGACGAGCCTTAATGCTACTAGTTGACCCAATGATCGTTAGCCCTGATCTTATATATTGCTTAATCATTTTTGACCAAGCCCATTGCACTAGCGGTAAAGCGCCAGAAAAATTCACCTCCGCCATGGCGTAAGCATCAGACTGATCCTCAAAATCACCACGCCAACCATAGCCCGCCGACCAAACAAATTGCTCAATATCATCACCATTAAGAAATTGTTCAATTCGCCCAAACGCAGCTTGAACTTGTTCAGGATAATAAACATCTAGCATAAAACCATCGCCATGTTTTTTAGCATTATGAGTCTTCCCTAGAACCAACACTCGCCGACCCTGCTTCCGCAGTTGTTGCGCCATCTCCCAACCAAGTCCACTCGTCCCACCAAGAATAATATGCATATGGTTATTATAGCAATGGAATTATTATGTGTAAATTGAATACCGCAATTTCGGCCATAGAGATTCTAATTTATCTGACGAAAATGACACAACAGAAGCAAGATCTTTCATCGGAGTGCTTAAACAACAGTCCAGCTACGTATCTCCACCTGGCTATACGGAAATTTGTCTGATAATCGTGCAGCCATTGATGAATCACAAAGCTCTTGTGCTAATGCCTCATGATGCGAACATTGATCAAGACTGGCAAGAGCTATCTCTAGCTCAACCACTTTCCTACCAATGTCAACATTCAACGTACGCAATAAAGCGATGCGTTCAGAATCACTATCTACTACATCAGTAGATTCAGTAGGCTTATGAATTGTGACTTCAGCTCCATAATTACCAAATTTTTCCATATATATTTACTATTATATCATATTAATCTAACAAAGTCAATAAATTAGCTCTTTTGGACGAAAAGTTTTTTATTATTCATGGTTAAGTTATATATTTTTGCCATTTTTTGTCAAAATGCATATTATACCTAAAAGATGCGCCTAGGTCACTTAAGTCATCAGCAGAAAACAGCTTAGTGGGAGACTTTTTCAAGTCTTCTGGCGACAATTCTAAGCAACGTATAGCAGCTGCACCTATCGATACAGCAATCTTGGCAACTTCTCTCCTCTGTCCCAAGTCAAAAGTGTCTGGATCGCTAATAGAAAACATTATATTCTTATATGCAGCTGTAATACCCCCCCTTGTCATATAATCGACCCACAAGCGACAGTCCATTTTTATTTCTTCTGCAGTTCCCAATAGTTCTGATAAGGACACCTCAGCCTTATTTTTCCCTATACCATACACTTTTTCTATAAGATTATTGTGACTACGAATATCTCCATGGCGGAAGGCTAACGCCATAGATACTGCCAACGCACCACTGTCATCAATCATTAAACCATCATCAAAAATACCCACCAAACCATTTTTTCTATTTTGCAAAATATCGTCTAAAGTGTTGTCAGATTGGGGAAAGTTGATTTTAAACGATATACCTCCTTTACCAATTTCCATGGATTATATTTTACACTATTTTATGCAAAAAGTCAATACTAATCTATTAGCTCGCCCTTTAAGTTATGCAACTCCTGCCATTTCATATGCACTCTATACGCCCGTTCTGGCGCATCCACTTCGCTTTTCTGAAGCAATAACTCCTCAGGGTTAATAAACATTACTTCGTCGCCCTCTTCACCTACGGCAAAATCAAAATTATCTGGCCAGACGCGGCAATAAAAACAGATTTGATTGGCATCAATCCGCTCAATGTACATCTGTTCCGACGCGTCAAAAAGCTGATAACGCAAACCACCCTTGTAGCCAACTTCTTCAAGTAGCTCACGCTTCAGCGACGACTCAATCGTCTCACCAAAGTCCATACCACCACCCGGCAGATCCCAATACGTCCGATCAATTTCCTTAACAACCAAAATCTGCCCGGCGTCGTTGTAAATTAGCGCTTTGAGCGATATGCGATACAAACAATCCAGATGGTCTGTTCCATCTAAATTCTGCGTAATGATATGTCCTTTGGTAATTTTCGACATAGGGATAATTATAGCACTTTTACCCTAAGTCAAACATTAGATCCACATTCTTACAGGGCTATCGAATAATTCCATTGTTAACGTGAATTGGATAAAAGATTAGCTTATTCTGTGAAGAATCAACATATATGTATTTTTCTCCTATCCTACCCTCAACAATTTCTTTTGCAATAACCACTCCGTCATAATCCCGAATAACCGCATATCTACTATTATCCAAGATGAAAGCTCTAGATGGTTTCAACATCACACTGGTATAATATCCCGCAAAATATGCTAATGAAAATATCACCATTGTTACAAAACATATCCAATAATAGATCTCAACTATTTTCGACTTTTCGATACCTCTTGGTTCATATGCTTTACGCTCCCGTTCGTCAAAGGCTCGCAAACTCTCAACTAGCCTTTTCTTAAAAGAACCATGAAAGGATCGAAAATCAAATAATAGCCATGCTACGACGGTTGACGCGGGCATGATTAGAGCTGAGATTGATACATACAAAAAGTCTACCTTGCCAGTAAGAAACAGCAATCCAAATGATAGCACAGCAAACCACATGACATATTCTAAAACTATCTTACGGATAAATTTTCCAACCTCAGACTTTATAACACCAAATATATCAATTATTACAAAGCTGATAGAGCCTAGACTTAGACCCAATAAGACTATTACCATAAAGCTAACAGCCAGACTTGGCATCGTTACATGAGCTACTTGCCAAGACACACCAAACGACCTCAAGTAACCCACTTCAAAAACATAGGCTGTAAAATATGCGGCCACAGTCAAGAGAAATGCTACCCCTATTTTTTCTATGACAACCTTATATTCCACAGTCACACACCAAAAATCACTATTTTTTATACAAGTTCGTTTATACTCATCCGCCTCTGCTCCGTCGTATCTCGCTCACGCACGGTGACGGTGTCGTCCTCCAGCGTCTGGAAGTCGATGACCACACAGTGCGGCGTGCCGATTTCATCTTGGCGACGGTAGCGTTTGCCGATGTTGCCGTTGTCATCCCACATTACCCGGCCGGGGTTAGCTTTGGCAAGCTGGGCGTAGACTTCGCGGGCTTTTGCCACTAGTTCTGACTTATTCTTCAACAGCGGCGATACAGCAAATTTGACCGGCGCCAAATGCTCTGGTAGCGCCAAATATACTCGCTTTTCACCGTTTTGCTCGTCCTCACGGTATGCACTCGACAGCACCGCCATCAAGGTCCGCTCGACACCAAACGACGGCTCGATGACATGCGGAACAAATTTTGTGTTCGTTCCCTTGACGGTGTACTCCATACTCTTGCCACTGGCGCGCTGGATATTCATCAGGTCAAAATCAGTCCGGTAGGCGATACCCATCAACTCCTCACGACCAATTGGATAGTCGTATTCGATGTCAATCGTCTTTTTACTGTAGTGCGCCCGATCCTCTGCCGGCACGTCCAACTCATGAATGTGCTCTTGTTTAAGACCCAGCTCTGCCAAAAACGCATGTGTCGCCGCCAGCAATTCATCAAACGCCTCCTGCCAGTGCTCAGGGTCGACAAAATATTCAATCTCCATCTGCTCAAATTCCCGAGAGCGGAATACGAAGTCGCGCGGCGCAATCTCATTACGAAACGCCTTGCCCTGCTGAGCAATACCAAACGGCAAATTAGGATAAAAACTATCGACAACGTTTTTGAAATTAGTGAAGATACCTTGGGCTGTTTCGGGGCGGAGATAAGAAATGCTGTCATCGCTCTCGGTGGCGCCAACGTGTGTCTTGAACATCATATTGAAGGTGCGTGATGTACTTAGCGGATTGCCGTCAGGACTTTTAATATCCTTTTCCGCAATCACCGCATCCATCTGCTCCATCGTCATGCCATCAGCGTCAACGCCATTGTCCTTGAGAATATGATCGGTGCGGTAGCGTCGGTGGTTGACTGTGTCTTCGCACAGCGGATCAACAAACGTATCGACATGCCCACTCGCCTGCCAGACCTTCTGATTCATCAGAATCGCCGCATCGACGCCGTACATATCGTCACGCTCATCAACAAAACGACGCCACCATAAATTCATAATATTACGCTTCAGTTGTACCCCCAGCGGGCCATAATCCCAGGTGCCAGAAAGACCACCATAGACATCCGAACCCTGATAAATAAAGCCACGGCGCTTACACAGGCTAATAATATCTTCCATTTTTGCTTTACTCATCATCATCCTTTCCCCGTGTTGGCAACACGGCGATAAAACTATCCTCTTAGTTTAAAATTATACCACGAAACAAACTAATTATCTTTATAGCGCCGCATGTTGCCGAGCTAATAACCAACAATCCGCCAAGATTCCATCAATTCCACCTATTTGCGCCACCGCCGTCAGCTGTTTAGCCTGCACTAATCGCAAAAATTTAATATGATCATCCCCAATTTCACCTTGCTCACTTAATCTTAAAGCTTTCTCCCCCACATCATACATATATAATTTTCCTGACTCAAGTGGTTGCGCCGTTACATCATTTTGTAAATTCAACTCCTCACCAAGCAATTTAGTATATTGAATATAAAACCACGTCTCTATCAATTGTTGTGGTACTGCTGGATTATTCAAATTAGCTAAAACCTGATGAATTATTAGAAACCATTCTGGCTCGTCAACCGACTCACTCGCCGACGATACTAATTTCATCGCTTGATAGGCAAATTGCATTCGCTCATAATCTTCCAAAATGTGTTGATAAAATTCCACCAGGCGTGCCGATGTCAATAATCCCAGCTCTCCACGCCCTTGATTAATTACCACGTCACAAACCGCCAATAGTTCAATTCCACCCGCTAATTTTGACCGCTCGCGCCGTACCCCTTTGGCAATTACACTGCGCCTGCCTCTGGGGGTGATTAATTGCAAAATCCGATCTGCTTCCGCATAATTTGTCCGACGCAAAACAATCGCCTTTAGTCTCTCACTCTGCGCCATATAACACCTCTTTGATGCTAGATTTTATATCATCTGGAAACATGGTTGATTTATTAAACACCCCAGCCACTTGAAACGGCGCCAACTCATTCTTTTGAAATACCACACTGCTACAAATCAGCACAGGTAATTTTGCCAAATCAGTGTAAGATTTTATCTCATTAAGCAAAGCTACACCAGTTTCACCCGCTAGCAACATATCCAAAATCAACATATCAGGATGCCATTTATCAATCGTCTCTATCGCCTGACCACCCGAAACCACACATTTCACACCTGCGCCAACATCCTCCGCATAATTACTCAGCAACTTCTGCCACGACACATCATCTTCTATAATCAAGACTTTTTTCATAATAAACTCATCTGATGACTAATTGGTAAATCAACATAAAACGTCAATCCATCACGATGACGAATTAGCCCAATTTGCCCACACATAGCATGCGCAAACTGATTAGCGACATAAATCCCCAACCCACTACTCTCTGGGCGAGTTCGTACAGTTTTTCGCATTTCCATCTCATTGAGTAGTTGGCGATATTCTCTTAAGCTCATCATTGGCCCAAAATCACGCACGCTGATCCGCACCTTATCTTGATACTGCATCATTTTTACCGCAATTTTGGTATCTTGCTCGGTGTATTTCATAGCATTATATAAAAAATTTATCAAAATACGCTCTAATAATTTCCGATTAGCCAAAATCAACTTACTGCTATGAGGTCGATTAATCTTTGGCCACGAAATCTGCCGATTATACAAAGATATCATCGGCTTCATTTCCAGCGCAATCTGCCGACAAACCGACAATGGATTAACTGGTTCTAGCGGAAACAGTGTTGGCGATAAGTTACCAACATTTGCCAAATCATTCGCTAGTTGTAAAGCCTGATCAGAAGTCTGCACTATCTGTTTTCTAATATAACCAGCCTTAGCCTCATCACCTAAGTCGTCCAATAGCAATGTCAACTGACGAATCAACGCTAACGGAGCTTTCAATTCATGCGCCGCCACAACAATACTCGGCAGGCCACCAACATCAGTATCACTCCACTCTCCACTTGCCATAATACTAGTATAGCAACTTTACCTAGAGTGATGCAAAAATAATTTATCCAGCAATTTTCAGTGTCTTCAAAACAGCTTCAAAATCCGGCTTAAACGTGTCAGCATCAGTTGAAAAGCGAATAGTTTTATCATTCACTTTCATCAAAACCACCGTACCGCGCAACTCCTTAGAAAGCGCACCATCAATTCTGGTGGCTGCAATGCCGTTAAACTCGACACTACTTGATGATAATTCGCCTTTCTTAACTTTTTGCTCATAATTTTTCAGAACTGTATTAAAATCCTTGTTGATAATTTCTAAGCGCATAGCAAATCGGCTATCTTTATTATGGATTGACGGCACTTCTTTTGGATGCAAATAAGCTACATAATCACCCCGGTCACTACCGTCTCTATCAATATAAACACTCCAAATTTTTGGATACATGAAAGATACCCGGCCGTACTCACTTGGCCCAACAAACTCAATCAATAGTTTTTTAGTTTCCTCTAAGAATTTTCTCTGATCATCTTCTGCCTGCTCAGCTTTAGCCTTGGCTGTTTCCACCTGAACTCTAGCATCAACTCCGTTTTTGGTTTGTGAATATTCCATGAATGACCAGATTGCAAAGCCTCCAGCAATCAGAAATAACACAAATGCCCCAATAGCCATAATCATCCAGCTATTGACATATCCCTTTTGTTTCATACTTTTCATAACAATTATTATAGCTTATGTTTACCATCAAGTAAAGAATCACCGCACGCAACTATTTACGAGACATTATTCCAAGTCCTTTTCTAGCATCTCAATTTCGTTTTTCATCTCTGTTAAAGCCTTTTCAATTCGCTCCGCCAACCGTTTGACCTCTAAAAACCTTTCCTTAGCTTCATCTAGGACAAAATCATCACTCTGAAACCACGCCACTCTCTCATCAATTTCAGCCATTAACTGCTCAATCGTTTTATCGTTTGTCATATTTTATAACCTCCGCCTCCATTATTTCTTTAGATGTTGTGATATTAACAATACTACCAATAGATCTTTCCCCGCTAATCATCGCATAACCCCGCCTTAGAACCATTTCAGGATCATACTCTGCTATAATCTGCTGTTGGCTTTTAACCTTATCTAAACTTTCCGTCACTCTTCTTTGCCAAATATCCAACACATCCATCACCTGATGATTAACAGTTTCCGACTTCCTTACAATCTGATCCGCTATCATACCAGCCACTAACGCAATATCACTACGAACCTGCGCTAAAACTTCACGCTTATCCGGAAATAGAATTTGAGCCGCATTACTCGGCGTGGAAGCTCGCACGTCAGACGCTAAATCACACAAGCTCTCATCTATTTCATGACCTATTCCCGTCAACACTGGCACACGGCTAGACGCCACCGCACGAACCAATAATTCATCATTAAAGCTCGCTAAATCATCAGCGCTACCACCACCACGAATTAACACAATCACCTCTGGCAATTCTGGCAATTGATTCAACTTTTCTAGTGCCCGAATCATTTGATCCGCCGCCACCTTACCCTGCACCTGCACTGGCGTGACAATAAATTTCACACCACCCCAACGCTCTCCGCTAATTTTCATAAAATCAGCATAACCTGCGGCTTGTGGACTGGAAATTATCGCAACTCGTGATGGAAATTTCGGCAACGACCGCTTACGATCTTGATCAAACAATCCCTCAACCGATAACTTGCGTTTCAAAATTTCAAAACTTTTCTTCAAATTACCCTCACCGAGTGGCTGGATTTCCTGCACCGTCACGCTAAATTTTCCCCAATTGGTGATTTTTGGCTGAGCTCTTACCACAACTTTCATGCCATCCTCAATCGGCATTCTAAGTTGCCAGAGTGTCATAAAACAGCTAACCGTACTATCATCATCTTTCAAGTCAAAAAAGACAAATTTTTGTTGATTGATCTTAAAACTCGACACTTCACCAACAATTTCAATCGTATCAAATGAAGCCTCAAGAGATTGATTGACCACCGCCAAAAAATCACTAACGCTGAATCTTGGTGTCATTTGGCTTACCGTATTTTATAATCGCATGCTGATAAAAAATATAACCCAAGGTAATCGTTCCTGTCACCAAGATCGCTCGAGTCAAAATAATTCCCGCAATTGCCAAGTCTGATGAAGTACCAGCCATACTTAAAAATATAATCATAATCGCTTCATAGACACCTGCACCACCCGGCGTAAACACCACCAGACCGGCCAAACCCGCCACGCCATAGCCAACCATTAAAATCGCTGGATTCACCAACACTCCAAGAGACAAAAACGCCACCATAAACATCAATACATCAAAAATTGTATAGATGATTCCCCAAATAAACGGCTTGATAAGTAATTTTGGCTTATCCGATAATTCACTAAAGTCATCGTGCATATTTTCAAAAAAACTTTTCACTTTCGTTGAACTAACTAACCGACGATTTTTACCCAAGGTAGTGATTTTGATAAATGTATTGATTAATCTGGCTAGTTTTTCAGCAACCAATAAAATACGTCGCTGTGATGAAAACATAAAAATTAAACCAAAGGTTAGACCTAAAATCACAATCACCAGTAGAAAGCTGGCACCAACAATATAACGATTCACCTGTCCGTCAATCGCTAAAATAACCACTGCTAAAATCAGTAGTGCTAATAGTGCCAAAAAACCCGTCACATACCTCACTACCTGGGCAAAAGTTGAACGCGCCGAATCAACATCCAACTTACTCATCCGCCAAGTGACGTATGAAATACCGCTTACCCCACCCGAAGGAAAAATATGATTAACCAAATTCAATTCCAAAGCTATCCGTGTTTGCTCAAAACGTGAAATATGACGGATCAGTTTCTTCTGTCGCAGATAAGAAAAAACCATCTCACCACCAGCAAAATAGACCAGCACCTGAAAAGGAATTAATAACAGTAGCAGCCAGACATTAGCCCGATGCAGCAATTCCCATGCTTTAACCAACTCGTGCCGTGATAAGAAAAGAATCAGCGCCAAAAACAATAAAGTCACTACGCTCATAATCGTGCGCGGTGATTTTATCATCCGTAAAAACCGCTTTACCCCCTTTGATAACATACTCTGTTCATTATATCACGCATTTTTTGCTATAATCAAACCATGTTTATTGCTTTACTTGGTCGCCAACCGGAGATATCACTCGCTGAACTTGAAGCGGTGTTTGGTGTCAAGTCAGTTCAAAAAATCGCTGATAATTTTGCCCAAATAGACACTAAGCAGTTTAATATCAATGAGTTAGGTGGCACCGTAAAGTGTGCCAAAATAGTCAAAGAGTTACCCCTGGGAAAAAACCATAAAACGTCTCTGCTGACAGCATCAAATTTCATTAACGATTATTACGGTAAAAAATGGCGCCATCAGCTCAGCAGAATAACCCTAGGACTTAGTGCCTACAATCTTAAGATTACTCCTCATGATTTACAAAAAACTGGCTTAATTTTGAAAAGAAACCTCAAACAATCTGGCGTCAGTTTGCGACTAATTCCAAACGAGCAACTAGCCCTATCAACCGCCACCTCTCATAACAATAAGCTTGGCTCTGGAGGCAATAAAGTTGAACTACTAATTATCCAAACTTACAACCGACTGATTATCGCCGAGAGTCGTGGCGTTCAAAACATAACCGCTTACACTAAACGTGATCGCAACCGCCCCTGTCGAGACGCTTTCGTTGGCATGCTACCGCCAAAATTAGCCCAAATTATGATTAATCTTTCTGGCGCAAAAAGAACTGACTGTCTCTGGGACCCGTTTTGTGGCACTGGCACAGTTTTGCAGGAAGCTCGCCTGAAAGAGATTAACGTTTACGGCAGTGATTTAAGTCAAAAAATGGTTGATTATTCCACAAAAAATATGCAATGGTTTGACGAAAAATTTGGCGATAGTCATAAAAATAGCCATCAAATTAAGGCTTGGTGGAAAGTTTTTCAAGCTGATTCCACTACCGTCAAACTTAATTCAGATCAAGCCTCACTAATCAATTATGTCGTGTGTGAAACGTATTTAGGACTACCCTTCTCCGCACCGCCAAAACCAGAAAAATTACGTGAAGTCAGCGGTAATTGTAATCATATTATCTCAGAATTTTTGCAAAATATCCACCACCAGCTTCAACCTAACACCAAGCTTTGTATCGCAGTTCCAGCTTGGCGTGATGATAACGATAATTTTTATCACTTACCTCTGCTAAAAAATCTTCAAAAACTAGGATTTTCCCAGCTTAACTCAACAACTTTACTCTATCATCGCCCAAATCAAGTCGTGGCTCGTGAAATTCTGGTGTTAGTACGACTTTAATTACATTAGATCACTTGACTTTATTCACTAGATAGCTTATACTGTTATAGATTGTTTACACAAAATTTAAGGAGTTATCATGTCGAAAGTTAAAGCTGGCGGATCAGCCAAAAACCTCAAAGATAGTGCCGGTCAACGACTTGGCGTCAAACGCTATGGCGGTCAAAAAGTCAATGCCGGAGAAGTTCTTGTACGCCAAACTGGTGCCACCAAAATCTCTGGCGAAGGCACCTATATGAGCAAAAATTACACCATCCACGCTGCCAAAGCTGGTGTTGTAAGTTTCAAACGAGTCAAAAAACAGAGCTTTACTGGCAAGACTGCACAACGTACACAAGTTTGTGTACAATAATAGCCTTAGCTAGCACAGTAACAAAATCCCTCAAAACTTAATGAGGGATTTTTATTATTTCTCTTGTTGTCTAATTCTTCTATATAATCGCTAACTCTTTTTTGCACTTCAACCGCTTTCTGAAACTTTGGCAATTTTTGAATTTCAGGAATGGTATTGATTTTACCCATCAAACCACCAGGTTGATTGTCAGTATCATCAAACCCGAAAATCACACACCATCTTGTAAGTAGACTATTAATATCTTCTACCTCTACATCGCCAGAGTTCAGATTTCCTTCTATCATCCTCACATCAATTATGAGCTCATCAATACCTTGTAGTATAGTCTCCATTGACTCTGGGTGTACATAAATATCATTCGTCGCACCGTCCAAACCCTCGAAAGAATCACCGCTATTACTTACTGATTCAGTGTCTTCTGATGATTTTTTAGTCGGGGTATTCTTTTTTAGATAATCATCCATTGAAGCATATTCTCCCATGTAATCGAGTAATTCAGCTGTTAAATATTAATATTTGTCAATAGCAAAATTACGACAAAAAGTCAACCGAACACTCTGACTAGCCTAAGAAACATTTAATCTTAAAACTAATTATTCATACCCAAATGATGTCTGACACGCTCTATCACATCGCCAATTACCACCTGTGATTTCACTAGGTAATCATCCACCCCCAAACTCTCAGCACGCTCTTTATCTTTTGGCTGACTTAAGGCGGTCAACATAACGATTCTAACATTGGCGGTCTCTGGTGTATTACGTAAAATATCCAACACGTCAAAACCACTGATTTTCGGCATCATTGCATCAAGCAAAATCAGATCTGGCTTATACTCAATCGTTGCCGACAGAGCATCTTCACCGTTATAGACCTCTTTCACATCAAAGCCTTCGATTTCTAGGCGTGATCGATAAACCGCCGCCAGCGCCATATCATCTTCTACTAGTAAAATTTTCTTTTTCTGTTCGTTCATACCACCTCCATTGTATTACAAACTTTTCGCCTTTTCCAGTTGCGGATCACGATTATTATTGACATCATCCATCGTCATTTCAACTTTCTCATCTGGCTCAATACCAGACTTATCAATATTTTTCCCTTGCGGTGTGTACCAGCGAGCTTCGGTGATTTTCATCTGAGCACCACTACTAAACTTAACAAGTCGCTGGACACTTCCTTTGCCGTAACTTTTTTGCCCCACCAGCTTGGCTTTACCATATTCCTTGAGAGCACCAGCAGTAATTTCACTAGCCGAAGCACTATTCTCATTGATCAGTACAACCGTTTTTACATCAGTCAAAATCGGGTGACCGGTTGACTTCAGCTCCTTAATCACCTCTGAGCCACGCCGTTCTGTCATAACAACCTGCTTGTCTAGCCACAAACCGAGCAGACCTTGCGCAGAGTTAACGGTACCGCCAGGATTTCCCCTAAGATCTAAAATCACCTTTTTCACACCTTTTTGCTTAAATTCTGTCGCCAGCTGACGTGCCTGAATGACAGTATCATCCGAAAATCGACTGACTTTCAAAATACCAATCTCACCCTCAATCTTTGACTCAACCGCCGGCGCCACGATATTGCGCCGAATCACCGAAACTTCATGTGATTTATCGCCATTAAGTAGTGTCAGCTTGACTGAGGTGTCAATATCACCCCTCAACTTACTGACGACTTTTTCTACATCCCAGCCAATAACCGATTCATCGTTAACTTTCAAGATAACCTCACCAGCCATAATACCAGCTTCCTTGGCAGGGCTATTTTCTAGTGGTCTGACAATCGTTGGTTTGCCTTTGCGTATTCCAATTTCTGCCCCAATACCGCCACCGATATTACCGTGTAGTGATTTGTTGAACTCTTCCGCCTCATCTGGATCCATGTAAGCTGTGTGTGGATCACCAGCTGCCTCGGTTAGTCCACGACTAGCACCATAAATTAACTTTTGATGATCCAATTGACCATCATAATTCGCCACTAATTGCTGAAAAGTTTTTTGTACGCTTGATAAATCTAATCTTTCACTACTACTGCGCACGCCAATCACCGGTGCTAAAGTGGCGATTATTGAATCATACCGTGTACCCGCCACAAAACTGATAATTGCCACGGACAAAAATAGCAAAAACTGAATAAGCTTGGCTTTCTTTTTCTCTCCCATCATTTTTCTATTATACCAAAAATCCCACGATAACCGTGAGCATTTTTGGATTTTTATGATGCAAAATTCTAGAAATAAATGTAAGTTAAGCCAGATGCTGATCGGGAATAATGACGGTAAAGCCCATCAACTCCAAGATTATAATCACTGACGGTAATTGTTCCATCACCGTTAACCGCTTCAACATACATAATGTGACCATACGGACCACCGTATGACACCGCTGCTGCACCCGCTCGTGGCGTACTGCCAGTCGGGATACCGGCAGCTTGGGCATTACCCGGCCACTGGTTAGCGTTACCACGACCACCCCAATATGGCATATGTCGGCCACTAGCATCAATTTTGTAAGCCACATAGCTCACACATTCACGGTTATACATTCCCCATCTATCCACCAAACTGTCCATCGGTGCATTTGCCCAGATAGCTGGATAGCCACCGTTACCGGATGATGGTGGCGGAATAGCTCCATTGCCACCAGACGACCTACTAATACAAGATCCGCTAGACCAAATACCACCCAACGCTTCACAGTTAGACTTTTTCTGTTGTTCACGCAATGAACCAATTTCCGCATTACGTGTTTTTACCAACTGAGCATAAGAGTTCTGATCATTGCGAGTTTCGGTAATTAATTTGGTTTTTTCTGACTGTTTTGAAGCCAGAGCGTTTTCCTGTTGCTTTTGGTTACTTAAAGTCTCTTCAACAGATTTCTTTGACTCCTCCAGTTTCTTCTGTAATCGCTTGATTTCTTTGATTTTACTATTAAGCGAGGTCTTGAGAGCCGCCCTCTGTTCCTGTTTATCAACATAATCACCAATGCTATTCGAGCTAGCTAACATTTCTAATGGTGAAATCTGATCATCGACATGCATGTCAGCCAGAATTTGCCCCATAATCTTACGATTAGACTTGATACTCTTCTGGGTTTTGGTGATTTTCTTATTCAAATCAGCAATTTTCTTTTGACTATCACTAATTTGCGACTGAATTACTGCAATCTGACCATTCAATTTATCAAGTTCGCCCTGTAAGCTATCAGCCATCGATCCAAGACGGGTTGCCTCGGTATGATATTGATTAGCTTCTTGCTGTTTAGCACGAATTTCCGCTTCATAATCACGTGCCGACACCCGTGAATTAATAGTCAAAATGCCAGCACCCGCCAACAATACAGACATCGCCACCAAAGTTGCCTGGCTGACAAATGAAATCGAAACTGGTGTGGTGGACCGTAATTTCATACACTACCAGTTTAGCATAAGCATCTTGGCGTGTCAAGACAAATTTTTCACAATTTAGATTTTTAAGTACTTGCGAGTCGCCACCAAGGCAGAAATTATACCAATCACCGAGCCAATAGCAATCATAGCCAATATCACCAAACCAACATTAGTTATCAAATAACTCAATAATTCGTTAATTGGTATACCATAGCCAGTCATCTTATCTTTAGCTAAAAACAAAATTCCATAACCAGCTGTCGTGGCAACCGCAGCAGCGATAAAACCGTACATTACCGCCTCAACAAGAAACGGCCCACGAATAAAACTCTTGTCAGCACCGATCAACTTCATCATTTGTATTTCATCTTTGCGATTAAAGATCGCCATACGAATCGTGTTAAACACTACCAAAGAGGATATAATTGTAAAAATTATCGTGGCTATCGATCCACCAATACTAGCCAACCTAACCCATTCACCAATAGTTTTTATCGCCTGTTGTCGACTGCCACTAAAAGATGGCTCTCGGCGTGGACTTTTGTACTTCTTATACAAATCATCATTATTCACAAAATCCTGTAATGAAGCCTGATTATTTAAATCTTCCACCGACACCCTTAAAGTTGCTGGCATTTCATTAATAGATTCTTTTATCGCCTCGATACCCTCCGGGTCATCTTTAAAGGCTTGAGCCTGTTGGTTGCGCGATTCATCAGCGGAGATATACCTGACGCTGACCACATTTTCCAGTTTTTCTACCCGAGACTTGATCTCTTTAATATCTTTATCCGGAGTGTCACCTTTGAGATAAATCGACATATCAGCCTGTTTGGAGATATTGCTTACAGTATCAAGAAGTACCTGCCGGGCGGTGACTGTGATAAAAATGATTAACAAAGTCACGCTCATCACGGCGGTAGCTGCAACAGTTAGCCAAGTGTTGCGACTAAAATTATTAATACCATAGCGAAACATGCGCCCAAAAGTCAACATCCGACGGTGTCTTTGGCGAGCTTTAATAGCTTCTTTTTGGTTGGTTTGTTGCTTTTTCATCCCTGTTTATAACTCCCCTTAGCCTGATCTGAAGTGATTTTTCCATGATCAATCGTTATCACCCGACGCTTCAAACGATTAACAATCTCAACATTATGCGTTGTCAGTAGAACAGTAGTGCCATATTTGTTAATCTTTTCTAATAAGCGCACAATCTCCCAAGAATGTTTGGGGTCAAGGTTGCCAGTTGGCTCATCAGCTATTAGAATTTTTGGTTGTCGCACCACTGCCCTGGCAATCGCCACTCGTTGACGTTCACCACCAGATAATTGATGAGGAAAGCTTTTCTCCTTACCCTTTAAGCCGACTAATTCAATAACTTTCGGCACAGTGGCTTTAATTTCACGGTTAGTCATGCCAGCAATTTCCAGCGCAAACGCCACATTCTCAAAAACCGTGCGATTAGGCAACAACTTAAAATCCTGAAAAACCACACCAATTTTACGCCTTAATAATGGAATATGCTTATCTTTAAGGTTGTCGTAATCAATACCACCGACAATGATTTTACCACTGGAAGGTTTTTCCTCACGAGTCAATAATTTCAGTAAAGTTGATTTTCCCGCACCAGACGTACCAACAAGAATAACAAACTCCCCCGCACTAACATGAACACTGACTCGATTCAGCGCCGGCTTGGAGTTTTTGCCATAAGTTTTAGTAACCCTATCTAACAAAATCATCAAATCTAGTATATCATCTTTTGAGCATAAGCGCGAATATTGATTTATTGTTTTGTAGCTACTTGCTGTAAATAAGCCGTTATAAATTCGTCAATTTTACCATCCAATACACCCTGAACATCACGATCTTCGTGTTTAGTACGAGTATCTTTAACAAGCGTATACGGATGTAAGACATAATTACGAATTTGACTACCCCAGTTGGCAGACTCGCCAGCACGCAGGTCAGACAATGTATCGGCATGCTGCTCGAGCTTCATAGCCAGCAATTTTGAACGCAAAATTTTCAACGCTGTTTCCTTGTTCTGAACTTGACTGCGTTCGTTCTGAATAGCTACCGTAATCCCTGTCGGTATATGAGTTACCCGCACCGCCGAATCAGTGGTATTAACACTCTGCCCACCATGTCCGCCGCTGCGATAAACATCAATTTTCAGGTCGTTTTGGTCGATATCAACTTCATCTGGCGTATCAATTTTTGGCAATACCTCAACTAGCGCAAAACTGGTTTGACGAAGATTGTCGGCGTTAAATGGACTGAGCCGCACCAGTCGGTGTACGCCATTTTCCGAACGCAGCTTACCATAAGCGAACGGCCCGGAAATCTCCAGTACTACAGTTTTAATACCAGCATCATCGTTGGTTGAGCGCTCCAATATATCAGTTTTCATGCCAGACTTTTCTGCCCAACGCAAGTACATCCGCTCCAGCATAGCTGCAAAATCCTGGGCATCCAGCCCGCCCACACCAGCTGAGATTCTCACTACTGCCTCACGATTATCATATTTACCGCTGAATAATAAATCGGTTTTCCGCTTAGTAAATTCTCGCTCTAGCGCCGTCACTTGCGTCTCAAATTCTGGCAACAGCTCATCATCACCCAGGTCTATCAACTCCAACAAATCTTTCAACTGCACATCCAGCGTTTGCCATGGCTGGACAGTTTGCCGTAAAGTGGCCGCTTTCTTAGCCACACTTTGAGCATGATCAGGATTATTCCAAATTTCTGGCTGATTAAGTTGCTCGTCCAAAATCGCCAAATTTTCATTCAATCCGTCAAATTGCAAAGTTTGTTTTGCTTGTATCACCTCGTCTCGTAAAGATTGGATGCGTTTTTTGAGTGGTTGCATATACATTATTATACCAGCTACAATAGGAACATGAATAACGACATTGCGAAAATTTTATATAGCAAAGAAGAAATCGCTGAGACCGTAACACGATTAGGCGCTGAATTGACGGTGGAATATCATGATAAAAACCCGCTAGTAGTTGGTATTTTACGGGGGTCGGCACCGTTTATGATGGACTTGGTGCGGGCGATGGATTGTTACCTGGAAATTGATTTCATGGACGTGTCAAGTTACGGCGAGGCATTAGAATCATCAGGTAATGTCCGAATTATTAAGGATCTCGACACCAAGGTTCACGGCCGCCACGTGTTATTAGTTGAAGATATCGTCGACTCAGGGCGAACGTTAGCAAAATTATTAGAGTTATTTGCCATGCGCCACGCTGCTTCAGTCAAAGTCTGTACCCTGCTAGACAAGCCTGGACGTCGCGCCGTCAACGTTACAGCAGACTATGTTGGTCTCAGCGTACCGAACGAATTTGTGGTTGGTTATGGACTAGACTATCGGCAACAATACCGAAACTTACCATACATAGGGGTGCTGAAGCCAGAAGTATATCAAGAAGATTAACTTACAGCATCTCAACCGCCGCCACAAACTGCTCACCACGATCACTGTAATTTCTGTACTGATCAAAGCTGGCGGCAGCCGGACTGAGAATGACAGCATCACCAGATTTGGCAACCGTTCTAGCTGTCTCCACAACTTCCGACATAGAAATAGCCCCCCTGTCAATGATTTTTGCTGTATCAAAATGAGCCTTTTTTAAGGAATTAGCAATTTTTTCAGCATTATCACCCATTAAAATCACCGCCCGAACCGAGTCAGACTCTGCTATCAGTTCAGATAATTCTGTATAATCCGCACCTTTATCATAACCACCCAGCAACAACACTTTTGGCGCATCAAAAGCTTTTAAGGCGGCAATTGCACTGCCCGGCGTGGTGGAAATGCTATCATCATACCATTTGATACCATTTTTCTCAGCTACAAACTTCAAACGATGCGGTAAACCAGTAAAACCCGCCAAGCCCTGACAAATTACTTCATTTGCAATGTCTGGTAAAATCGCCTGCACAGCCAAGATTGCCGCACTAGCATTCTCTAAATTATGTTCACCCGGCAAACGTAACGACTGTTGCATGGCTGAAGTTATTTCAGTTGGATAAGCAATTTTTTGTGCCAGCGATTGATGAGCGATATCATAGCTATAGCGATTATTTTGATTAAAAATCACCTTATCATTTCTGGATTGATGTCGGCAAATATTAGATTTGGCGGTCAGATAGTCCACAAAATCTGCATGTTTATCCAGATGATCCGGCTCAATCATCAACACCACGGCGATATGCGGTGATCTTTCGAGATCCCACAATTGAAAACTACTTAGCTCATACACCACAATATCATCAGGCGTGATTTTTGGTAACACATCCAAGGCTGGCGTACCAATATTGCCAACTAAGTGGATTTTTTTACCAGTCGCTTGCAAAATTGATGTAATCAAACCACAAACCGTACCCTTACCCTTTGTTCCCGTCACACCAATAATCGGTGCGGGACATTCGACAAAAAACTCATTAGTTGCTGACCAAATCTTAGCCGCTGAAGAAATATGACATGGTGGAAGACTTGGCGAACGTATAATCATATCACCCGCTTCAAGGTCGTTCAACTGTTCAGAAAAAACATTTTCACCCAACCTGACTGATATATTAGCTGGAATTTTATCAAAAATCTCTGCTTCAGAACGCTCATCTGCCACCAGCAATTCCGCTTCTGGAAATTTTTGCTGAAAATACGCCAAATTTGACTGACCCTCAACACCATAGCCTGCAATCACAATCTTCATAATTATATGATATCACGAACAGTCAATAGTTATCTGCTTCATTTTCATTGTTTAATCATATTATTGACGTTCAGACATCAGTATGATATATATATCAATCTTTTGTGCCGACTCACGGAAGATAGCATCTTAAAAATCCGTCTTTTGTTTTTTTGGGAGGGGGTGGCGCTCATGGACGCCATTCCGATGGTGGCGGCGATTGTTGCCACTTTGTTGCCGATAATCTTTATCGGCATAACGATTATTGTCGATGATAAAGAAGAAAAAACGTTGACGATCAAGTCAACTGTTCTGTTTTTTGTTACTGCATATGTAGTAGTAAACGTTACACTCCTACTACTGACAACAGCAGGACACAACATGTCGATAGTAAACTTCAACACCCCTCGTAAATCCTGTGGTGTATCCGTGGTATGGGGATGGTGGGTGTACGATTGCGATCCCATAGCTGGACCCGACGAAGGCTCGCTGGATTGCTCCAGCGAGCCTTCGCTTCGACCTCTCCTCCAAGATCGTCACCATGACGATCACGGAGGAGGAGTACGCTTCTATTCTAAGAGGCCTTCGGCGCCCCTAGAATAGAACAAAAGACGGAGTGAAGATAACTCGCTTCGTCGTCGACGCTTGGCGTCGAGCATAGTTGCTCCGCCAGAGTCGGCGGCGGGGCAACTAACCCTTATTGAAATAATTTTACTAGTTTATCGTTTAATTTGATTATCAGATCTTTATCACCGCAACTCAAACCCGCTAGCGCCCAGGTGTTAGCGGTAAAGAATTCTCGTGCAATCTGAACGATTTTTTCATCTGTAACCGCCAAAATAGCCGCTGGCACGCCAGCATAATCTTTAATAAAGCCATCAGAAAAATAACGATTAGTGTAAAACCGACTAATTTGATCGACTGTCTGCGAACCCATTTGGTAACGCCCCAACGCATACGATTTAGCTGCTTCAATATCCTCAACAGAAATTTTACCATTAATCACTTTACCAAGTTCATCAACTATGATATCAAACAGCGCCTCAGCCGTATCCAAATTCACTTGCCCGCCAAAATCCCATGACGAAATGTGAAAACCAGAAGAAGCGCCACTAGACATATGATACACCAAACCTTTTTTGCGAGCTTTACCAAAAATTCGTGAATTCATCGTGCCAGTCAAAATATGATTTAAGCAACCCATGGCATCAACTTCAGCATTATTTATCTCACGTGGCACAGTCATTGACCAACCAAAAGTGAGATTTGAAGCTTCTTTACGGCGAATGAAAATTGGACCTGCACTGTGAATATCATCTTTTGGTATATCAAACCGTTCACCAGCTGGTAATTGCCAAGCTTCAAGCATATCTCTAATCTGCGTTTTGCGTCCAGTGATTTTTCCTGCAATGACAAATCGCATATTATTCAAAGTATGAGTGCGTTTATGATGCTCTTTGATATCTTTCAGGGTGATATTAGGGATTTTTTTCAGACGCTGAGCATCAGTCAAAATATCCTCGCCAATTGCCTGAGCTAGTCTCATCCATAAGACATTGGCATGATTATTAAGCATGCCAGTTAATTCTGAACGGACATTACCCTTTTCTGAATCAAGTTCTTCATTTTTAAATAAAGGCTCAGTAATCGCCAAGCGCTGCAACTCCAAAATCCGATCCCACTCAAAATCAGCACAAAACGCATCATACACCATCGAATAGTCAGAGGTGTAGGCGTTGTGATAAGCACCATTTTTGACAAATTCCTGCTCGTACGCCGCTTGTGATCTTAGCTTGGAATTAGCGCCAAACGCCATATGCTCCATAATATGTGCCGTCTCATAAATTTCTTTATCACGCACATAACGATTACCCGCTCGAAAATGTACCTGCATACTCATCACCGTGGCATCAGGCACATCAATCAATAGACCACGTGCACCATTTTTCAGTCTCACCTCTTCAACTGTATGTTTCATCTATCACTCCACTTTGTTTACTTGAATTATTTTCGATTCTTTTTACGATTTTGTCGCTGGGCCTTTTTCTTTTTACGAGCTTGGTTTTTAGCGTGATTAGCTTCAGCTGTTGTACGGCCCTTTTTAACGGCAGAAAAGTCATCATCACGGTTCTTCTCACCCATTGTTATCTCATTGACGCCTTTTTCTACCGCTGTTTCCGCCAAACGAGTTAGCTCGGTGTCATATTCATCATCTTGTGATTGTAAGACCGTAGCGTCAGATTTATGAACCCTAAAAATCGTACTCAAAACTTCATCACGCAAGTTTTCCTGCAAACTATTGAACAATTTTTGTGATTCAGACCGATATTCCACTAACGGATCACGCTGCCCAACACTGCGCCAATGAATACCCTCACGAAGATGTTGCATATTTTCCAAATGTTGCATCCATAACGTATCAAGCACCGCCATGTAAACTTCACGTTCCACGCCACGCAAGTTGTCAGCACCAATTTCTGCCTCTTTCTCAGCGTAAGCGTCTTTTGCCAGCTTCAAGCCTTTTTCAAAACGGGCTTTATCCTTTTTTTCCTTACCGATCTTAGCTATCTCCGCCTCATCAACCGGGAAAATAACACTAAACTCCTTAATAAAATCAGGATTATTCTTAGACGGTAGTTCGGTCAAAGTAGTGATTTTTTCATGCAACAACCGATCAATTTCTGGTCGTATGTCATCACCCTCAAGGATTTTCCGACGCATTGAATAGACCACTCGACGATGACGATTAATCACATTGTCGTATTGAACAACGCTTTTACGTGTATCAAAATTATAGCCCTCAACTCGCTTCTGGGCCGCCTCCAAAGTCTTGGATACCGCTTTATTTTGAATCGGCGTATCCTCATCAACTCCCAATCTATCCATCAACGCCGCAATGCGCTCACCCTGGAAAATTCGCATCAAATCATCTTCGGTTGATACGTAAAATTGTGTTTCACCAGGATCACCCTGACGACCACCACGCCCACGTAACTGGTTATCAATTCGGCGTGATTCATGTCGTTCTGAGCCAATCACCACTAGTCCACCCAACTCCTTAACACCTTTACCAAGCTTAATATCAGTACCACGCCCAGCGATATTCGTAGCCAAGGTAATCGCACCCTTTTCACCAGCTTTCGCCACAATCGCCGCCTCACGCTCATTATTTTTAGCGTTTAATAGCTCAAACTTAATACCCTCTTTTTCCAAATAGGCAGCGATTTGTTCATTTTTTGCAATTGAACCCGAACCAACCAGCACCGGACGACCCTGTTTGTGGTATTCTTTAATTGCCTCAGCTACGGCACGCAATTTACCTTTTTCTGTCTTGAAGATTAAATCTTCCTTATCAACACGAGCAATCGGCTTATTCGATGGAATCTGAATCACATCTAGTGAATAAATTTGTTGGAATTCTTCTGCCTCAGTAAATGCTGTACCCGTCATACCAGATAATTTTTTATACAAACGGAAATAATTCTGGAATGATACGGTTGCCAGCGTCATACTTTCCTCTAATACTGGCACGCCTTCTTTAGCTTCAATCGCTTGATGCAAGCCTTCATTATAACGTCGACCCTGCATCAATCGACCAGTGTGTTCATCAACAATTATCACTTCGCCGTCGTTGGTCACCACATAATCTTTATCACGTTTGAACAAGGTTTGTGCACGCAAAGCCTGGTCCATGTGATAGACACTGCGAACATGATCTGGAGTGTATAAATTTTTTATTCCTAATAATTTCTGAACCTTCTCTACACCCTCATCGGTCAACGCCACACTGCGACGCTTCTCATCAAGCGTATAGTCTTCCGGTACTAATTTAGCAGCCACCTTGGCGAATGTGTAATAATTTTCTGGATTTTCTGCTGCGGGCGCTGAAATAATCAGTGGCGTACGAGCTTCATCAATTAAAATTGAGTCCACCTCGTCAACGATAGCAAAATTTAATTCACGTTGTCGTAGCATTTCAGCATCGTTAACCATATTGTCCCGTAGATAGTCAAACCCAAACTCATTGTTAGTGCCATACGTGATGTCGGCATTATAAGCTTCTTTACGAGTAACTGGACGCAGTTTGCGCATTCGTGGATCATCGTGATGCTCGTTGTCATAATCCTTATCATAAACAAACGACGCTTCATTGATAATCACACCAGTTGTTAAACCAAGAAAATCATAAACTTGACCCATCCAACCAGCATCACGTTGTGCCAAATAGTCATTAACCGTCACTACGTGAACGCCTTTTTCTTCTAGCGCATTTAAGTAAGTTGGCAGAGTCGCCACCAGAGTTTTACCTTCACCAGTTTTCATCTCCGCCACATTACCATCATGCAAAGCCATACCACCGATCAACTGCACATCATATGGTCGCTCACCGATAACACGCTTCGCCGATTCACGCACCACAGCAAAAGCGTCTGGCAGAATCACATCTAAGGTTACACCTTTTTTCTTCAATCGGTTTTTTAGAACATTAGTTTGCTCACGCAACTCTTCATCTGACATTTTTTCATATTTTTCACTCAGAGCATTAATTGCTTCAACACGTTTTCGCAATTTCTTCAAAATCTTCTTCTGCGGATCGCCAAAAATCTTGCTCAGCGCTTTTTGTTGTGTGATTGCCATAAACTTAAAATCCCCTCACTTTCAGACATTTTCAAAACTCTTCTTATTATAACTTGTGAGACATAAAAATTAAAGACTATCTATACGCGAGTTAAACTTACCCGCGACCAAAACCACGCTTAAATCGTGCCAAAATTCCACGGCTACGTCCAACGTGTGCCAAAACGTCATCTTTATATCTTCGTAGCTGCCCATTCAGTTTTGCTTCCACAATATCCACCGCTGCCAAAACGTTCATCGTTGAGTCTTTGGCTGTAATCTTTTTATCTGGCACATTAATAATAACTTCAACTTCGTATTTATTACCACCAGGATTGTCAATTTGCTTAATTTTAACGTCAGCAGTAGCACTTTTTTTCGCATGGCGTGGTAGATATTTATCAAGTGCGCCAATCTTTTTTTCAACATACTTTCTGGTTACATTCGTTAATTCATATTTCACACCAGTAATTGTTATATTCTTAATCATATACCCTCCTATCGGTTTATCTATTATATCACTTCTCTATTATTTATGTATGGCCTGAGCACTTCTGGAACCGTCAAAGTACCGTCTGCATTTTGGAAATTTTCCAAAATAACCACTAAACTGCGCGCCAAGCTAACAGCCGTACCATTTAATGAATGCGCCACGTCAATTGAGCCATCAGCTCGGCGCACCCGAATATTAAGTGATCTGGTTTGAAAATCTGTACAATTTGAACAGCTAGTTAACTCACGATATTTATCATCAACCGGTGACCAGTATTCAATGTCATACTTTTTGGCAGCCGGCGCACCCAAATCGCCAGCCGCAATGTTTACCACGTGATACGGAATACCAATCGCCTGCCACAGCTCTTCTTCAAAATTGAGCAATTTTTCATGCATTTCACTGGATTGTTCTGGTGTACAAAAAGCATACATCTCTAATTTATTAAACTGATGAACTCGGAAAAGCCCACGAGTATGTTTACCAGCGGCGCCAGCTTCACGACGATAACAAGGACTGTAGCCAACGTACAATAATGGCAAATCAGCCTCGTCTAATATTTCACCTGTATGGTAACCAGTCAACGGCATTTCTGCCGTGCCAATCAAGGTTAAATCTTCATTCTCAATAAAATATTGATCATCACTAGACTGTCCTTTTGGTGCAAAACCCGCACCAGCTGCCGTACGTGAATTGACCATATGTGGCACCGTCAGATAAGTAAAGCCCTTTTGAATTAGAAAATTCAGCGCAAATTGAGTGATGGCGTTCTCTAAAAGCGCCAAATCACCCTTAAGGTAATAAAATTTGGAGCCTGCCACTCGTGCGCCACGCTCAAAATCCACCCAATCACGCTTCAAAGCAAAATCCAAATGATCAATGGCGCCAGTTTTCTGCTCGCCCCAACGCTTAATTTCTACCGAGTCCTCCTCACCGCCAAGCGGTACATCAGCAAAAATAATATTTGGTACTTGAGCAAGCAATGTATTAACCTCCACTTCAGCACTACGCAAGTATTCCTCACGCTTAGCTAGCTCAATTTTTAGCTGCTTACCCTCATCAATCAAAGCTGGCGCTGGCTTGCCACCCTTCATCTGTGCGGCAATTTGATTCCGTCTGGTGCGCAGTTCATCAACCCGCCGCTGCAATTCACGGCGATCATCATCACGCCTTAGCAACTCTTCAATTGATACAGTATATCCTTTGTTTCGTGTCGCAGCCTGTACTGCTTCGGCATTTTCCCTAATGAAACGAATATCTAACATACTTATAGTATATCATCTACACCGCAGTTATCACACCACCGCTCAATAGAACTATCATCAATATGCCCAAGCCGACACGATACCAGATAAATACCCTAAAATCGTTACTGGCGACAAATTTTAATAACCAAGCAATTGATATATAGCCAACCACAAACGACACAATTGTCGCTATAATAGTCATTGCCCAACCAGTTCCACCAGTAATATTTTTATATTCAGTTACCGCTTCCAATAAACCAGCTGCCACCAACGCTGGAATACCCAAGAAAAAGCTCAATTTTGTCACCGTCACCCGATCAAAACCTCGGAGTAATCCCACGGAAATCGTCGCCCCCGAACGACTGACTCCTGGAATCAGTGCCAAACACTGTCCCAAACCGATAATTAACGTGTCTTTCCATGTTGTGTCATTCTCTTGACGCTTGCCACTAGCATATTTGTCAGCTAGCCACATCACTACACTCCAACCGATCAAAGCAAAGGCCACAAACCACAAACTACGCAAAACGGTTTCAATTTCATCCTTGAATAATAAACCACAAATCGCAATTGGCATAGAACCAAAAATAATTGCCCAACCGTATTTATAGTCAAAACTGCGCCGTGCTCGCTTCCACCATAAACCACGCCACCACGCTGTTAATACCCGCCAGATGTCTTGCCAAAAATAAATAATTGCCGCCAAAATTGCCCCAATCTGAATAATTGCCGTAAAAGCAATCAACCCCTCGTCACTCAAGGGCATGCCCATCATTTTCTCAGCAATCGTCAAATGCCCTGTCGAAGAAATCGGTAAAAACTCCGTAATTCCTTCGACAATACCAAAGACAATCGCCTGCCACCAAGCCACGCCTAAAAATTACCTTTCATCCTTCAAGTGTAGCATTAGCAAAACAATCATTCAAATATTTTCTTAGTAACCTCAGCTCTAGAACGCTCTAACTCGTCTTCATCGTAATACGTCGGACTACTGATATTAATGTCCGCCGGCGCATAAATCTTAAACCTAACTGGCGCACCGAACATATGGCAACTGCCAAAGAACATCGTTCTCGGACACTCTTCCTCGACAGACAATATCAGCCGGTCGCCATCGCGGCGAGCTTTGATAGTCGGTTGTTTGACGCTTGGCAAATCCACATAGTTTGCCTCGACTCGCAACTTGTCAGAATCTGCACGAACTACACTGCCTGTCGATCCTTCAATTGCAATTGATTTAACACCGCTTGTATCCGGCATTTTAACGTCCATTTTCCTCATCAAACGCTGCACTTCATAGGAAAATTCCGAGCCAGCCTGCATACCGAAAACCCCAGCGCCCACCATGCTCATAGAAATAACAATCGTCGCTGTAATCATCGCAATCATCGACATGCGGTTCATCGTCCACGTAAATACGCTGCGCGCCAGCACCATACCCAGCACCACGGCCGCGACGCCGCCAATCACCAGCGAGATCCATAACCCCCAGGCCCACATTTGCACGCCCAAACCGCCAAGCCAGTTAATTGCTGAGATACCAAATGCGCCGCCGACAATCAGCCCAATCAGCAAAGCCAGCGTCATCAAGAAAATTAGCACACCGCTGGAGTAGCGAAAGATCTTAGCGATAACCGTTGCCCCGCCGCCATCAGTCGCTGAAGACTCATCAGCCGCCAATCGCTTTAATGACGACAAAGTAACTGGCTCGCCGCGCATCCGCAGTTTATCCGACGCTGTTCGTGCTGGCGGCATCGACAACCACATCACCACATAAACCAACACCGCTGTACCGAATGTCATAAACGGCGAGATAATCGCAATTAACCGCGTCCACAGCGGATTTATACCAAAATACGCCGCCACACCCGCACACACGCCGCCGATAATCGCATTATCTGGATCGCGCATCAATTGTTTCGCTGGCTTATCGTCAGTATCTTTATCTTCTATCTCATCAATCGCTTCGCTGGCATCATCCGAGAAATCGCGCGGTTCGCCCATTTGTTTCTGCACCGCCAGGACGTCGTCGTGACTGATCACGCCATCCTTCGACACGCTGCGCTCCGCCAAAAGCTCCACCATTCGTGCTTCAATTTCCCGCATAGCTTCTGGCTCAGCGTGCATATTTTTCTGAATTGAATCAAGATATTTTTCCAGTGATTTTTTAGCATCAACCTCCACACTAAACGGCGTTTTTGCCAAATGGATTCTGGTTATTTCTTTCATCGCTTTGCCCCTTTCTCAAGATTTTTTAGCGAAGTGTTCAACATTTTTATACGACCTTTTAATTCATCCATCAACTGCATACCGTTACTAGTCAACGAATAATATTTACGCGGCGGCCCCTGTTCGCTCTCTTGCCATTCGTGCTGGAGATAGCCGTATTTTTGCATGCGGCTGAGCAATGGATAAATTGTACCCTCCACCACCATCAAATCTGACTCTCTAAGTTGTTTAATAATATCGCCAGTATACTGCGGCTGCTTGGCACAAACCAGCAACACACAATACACTAGAAAACCTTTACGAAGTTGGATAGCCAGACTCTCAGCGTAAGAGCTAACGTCCATTTTTCCATTCTCCCGGCACAGTCGACTTTTCAACCCGCCCGTCTTTAATGATGATTTGATGATCGCATTTTTTCGCTAGGTCGGCATCGTGTGTCACTACAATCAGCGTGACACCCTTTTGCTTGTTATAATCAAATAGCAATTCTTCCACCTTGGCGCCAGTTTCGCTGTCCAAGTTGCCGGTCGGCTCGTCGGCAAAGATGATTTGCGGATCGCCGACAATCGCCCGAGCAATCGCCAAGCGCTGCTTCTGCCCGCCCGACAAATCTTTGGCACGGTTTTTGCGCTTGTCATACAAATCCACCGCTTTAAGCGCCGCATTGATCTTGTGTGCCCGCTTTTTGTGCGGCAGCCGCGCAATTTCCAGCGGCAAACTAACGTTATCAATCACACTCTCATTGCCCTGGACGAAGAAACTCTGGAAAATAAAGCCGATTTTCTTGGCGCGAAACTCATCGACATACTTTGGCTTTAGCTGTAAAATATCTTGCCCGTCAATGATCACTTGACCCTTTTGCGGCTTATCCAACCCCGAAATGGCATGCATCAATGTCGATTTTCCTGAGCCAGATTTTCCTAAAATGGCTACACTAGCTCCTGTTGGGATGGTTAAGCTGACATTTTTCAGGGCTATGAATTGGTTTTTCTTTTTACCGTAAATTTTGGTGACGTTCTTCAACTCAATCATGATAATTCTCCTATTCCGTCCTTAATGCTTCAATTGGGTCTAATTTTGTTGCTTTGCGGCTTGGCAGCCAGCCAGAAATTACCGCCATCACCACCAGTCCAATCACTAGTAGCCCGATTTGTAGCGGATTAATTACTAGAAGATTCGTCCCGGCGCCTAATTTTAAGGCACTGGCAATCACTGGGTTCAGCAGAGTCACCAAACTTGCCAGCCCAACGCCAATCAAGCCGCCTAGCAAACCAACCCATGCTGCCTCATAACGGAACATTTTACCGATATCACGGCCTCTCATTCCCAGCGCCTTCATCAAGCCAATTTGACTGGTTCGCTCCAGTACCGAAATATACATGGTGTTAATAATCCCGAATACACTGGCGAGCAATGCCAAGCCGCCGAACACCGCCAGCGCCGCTTGTGCTGTATTCACCATCTTCAATAATATTCTGCGCATGTCTTGAATTGAATAAGCACTATAATCTTTACTAATTTCGTCTTTCACGGTATCAACATTTTTCTCATCATCAACCGACACAAGTGCCGTCGAATATTCATTCGGCTGGCTTTTGTCATGGCTGAATTCGTAGATTTCCTTAGCGTCGGCTGTCGAGATTCGCAGCATCGGCTGATAGTACAAAATAGTATCTGATTCCTTATCGACCGCTGTAATTTTTAGCGGCATTTCCTTAGCAACATTGCCGTCCTGCGTTGCACTGCGCACTCCCAAGATAATCGTCTGACCAATTGCCGACTGCGCATCTTTGAAACCTAACTGCCCCAAATATGACTCTGGAATAATAATCTCGCCTGGTTTTGGCATAAAATCTTCCAACTTACCAGCTGCCAATTCCGTCCGAGTTTTATCAGCCTTTACGGCTATTTCCAAGGTAAATTTCTTACCATTGCCCAAACTCTGAGCGTACACCACGCCGTCGGTTGAATACGCCGGAGTCACCGTTTGTACATGCGAAATTTTTCGTAGCTTATCAAGGTCAACGTCGCTCATTGAATACTTACTACGCTCTGCCAACTTTTGCTTATCCGCCTGCTCTTCGCTAAGCCCCTCCGATGAGCTGTACTCTGGCAACTCCTTTTTCTTATCAGATTCAACTTTTTTATTGACCATAATCACTTTTTTATCACCAGCCGCATCAACCATACTATTGGTATATAACCGACCGCCCTCACCAGCCATCAGCGCCAGACCAATCGTAAACGCCCCGACAGAAATCGCCAATGCCGTCAAAGCCGTCCGACCTTTCGACTGGCGAAGATTCCGCCCCGCCCGCTTAATGATATCGATTCTTCTCATACTATACTCCTTGTATTTTTATTATACATAGTACTATGTTATACAAGGTACTATTAAAAGTCAAGTACTTTTAAATAAATCTCCACCTAAATGACAATCTACCCCTTAGATTTCTTTGATCTTTTAGTTTTCTTTTTTTCAGATTTATTCTTCGACTTTACCAGCTTGACGGCGCTAGAATCTACATAGTCTCCGTCTACTACACTCGCCATATACATCGCTGCATTATAAAACGCTGAATCGCCCCAAACCTTAACTTTTCCATCGTCATCATTATCGATCAATCAACAGCGATTACATTATAGTTTCACTTCTGGGTAGATCGCTCGTGTTGTTTCGTCATACTCTTGCCTCAGCTGTGGGAACGGCACACCCTCACGAGCTGAAATTCCTTCAAACATCCAGAAAACCCGTTCGCTATATCCCCAACCACAAGCTGGCGGCATACCATATTCAAGCATTTCTACAAAATCAATGTCCAACATCATCGCCTCTTCATCACCAGCATCACGCATTTTTTGTTGTTCGACAAAACGGTTTAATTGGTCGATTGGGTCGTTCAACTCACTAAAACCATTGCCCAACTCCGACCCCAAGATCACTGGCTGAAAGCGCTCCACCGCATTAGGATTGTTAGGATTGGTTTTAGAAAGTGGTGAAATAAACTTCGGCGTATTAACCAACCACATCGGACCCGCCACATCTTTGCGAATATTCTTCCAAAGCTTATCAATACCACGTGGAATCGAATCAGTCTTCTCCACCTCCAAGCCATACTCTTTCAGTTTCTGAGCCACTTCTTCAATTGTTGTATTATATACATCAATACCGTAGTGTTTTTTGATCACATCAGCATAGTCCCAAATTTCCCACTCGCCCGACATATCAACCTCAAAACCACGAACTTTAAATTGCAATGTGCCGAAGGTTTCTTTTAAGACATACTTATACATGCCTTCCATAAACCGACGCCCCTGTTGCCAATCCCAATACGCTGCATACCATTCCATAGCAATATGCTCTGGCAAATGCTCATCGCTGTAATTCTCATTACGAAATCGTGGTCCGAGGTCATAAACCTTCTCAAATCCCGCACCGAGTAATCGCTTAAGTGGTAACTCATGACTAATTCGTAAATAAAAATCTTGATCTAAAGCGTCCATATGAGTTTTAAATGGATTAGCATCAGCCCCACCGGTGGTATGCTCTAACACCGGAATATTAATCTCAACGAAACCGTGCTGGTTAAGATAATCACGAGTCGCCTGCCAAAATTTACTGCGACGGATAAATCGCTGACGCACCTCTGGATTAACATTCATATCAACATAACGCCGACGTAAACGCTCCTCTTTATTTTCCAATTTTTCTGGCATCGGGCGCAGAGCTTTAGTCAAAATCCGCAAACTGCGAACACTAACCGAAATCTCACCAGTTTGCGTACGAATAATTTCACCATGCGCCTCAACAAAATCGCCCGTATCCAAAAGGCTGATTTCATCAGGCATCACCAACTCACTATTGCTACGATCAGCAGAATCGTTAGTCTCATTTTTGCGAATAAACAGCTGTAGCTCACTATTAAAGCTATCCCGAATGACCAAAAACGCCAATTTACCAAACTTACGAATTGAAGTGATACGTCCAGCAACAGTCGCTAACTGACCTTCCAACTTATCAAATTCATCCTTGATGTCAGCCAGATTATGAGTTCGATTGGTTTGCGCTGGATAAGGATCAACCCCCAATTCCCGCAAAGTCTCTAATTTCTTCAATCGTTCATTTCTATAATCTTGTAATGTAGCCATAATTAGTACCATTATAACAGATAGACACCTGTTTTTTCTAGGTGCCTATCAAAATTTATTCACAACTAACAGCTTTAAGCAATCTCAACGATTTTATAAACAATTTCGCCCTTTGGTGTTGTGATATTTGCAGTATCGCCTACTTTTTTATCAAGCAATGCTAGACCAAGTGGCGATTCATTGCTAATTTTACCACTGAGCGGATCAGCTTCAACTGAGCCAACCACGGTATATTCATACTTTTTACCGTCAGCTTCCAAAACAACTTTGCTACCCAGACTAACGATTTCCTTGTCGCCAGCTTTGATCAATTCAGCATTTTGCAAAATATCCTCAATCTCGGCAATACGTGTCTCTACCAAGCCCTGCTCACTACGAGCCGCATCGTACTCAGCGTTTTCACTCAAATCACCGTAATCACGGGCGGCGGCAATTTTTTCCGCAATCTCACCACGACGACCCTTCAAAGTCTCTAGTTCTATTTCTAACTCTTTACGACCATCATCTGTAATATGATAAGTTTTCTTCATTTCTTCATCTCCTTTCAAAATCTCACCATGGAAACGTAAATCTTTTGTTACGCCAGTTTTTACCCTCCAAAGTAAAGATATTAAACAGTCAACCTAGTTTAGCAAGTAACTCCTCGGTCGTCAAGAGGTTCTTTTCACCAGTTTGACGAGACACTACTTCCCATTTCTTATCATCCAATAAGCGATCACTAACCGTCACTCTATACGGAATGCCGAGCAACTCTGCATCGGCAAATTTAACGCCTGGACGCTCAGCTCGATCATCATACAGAGTTTCAATACCAGCTTTTTGCAATTGATCATAAACATCATCTGCCACCGTGCGTGAATTATCACCAATCTGCACCAAATAAATTTTGGCTGGAGCAATATTTTCTGGCCAAACAATCCCTTTATCATCAGCAAATTTCTCAACAATCACACCCATAACACGAGTAATACCAATGCCATAGCTACCCATATAAGCATAATGTTGACACCCATCTTCACCGGTGAATACTAAATTCATTTCCTCAGATTTTTGCGTACCAAAATTGAAAATATTACCCACCTCGGCGGTTTTAACTCTCTCAAGCTCATTAGCATCAATACCCAACTCTGCTACAGCATCATCAAGCACCTCTTCATTTATCGCAATATTCTTGCTACGATGTAGATAAATATAATCTTCACCAGCCTCGCAAATTGTCTGAAATTCGTGACTGAATTTAGTGAAAGCGCCACCGCTAGCAAATGTTACATAAGTATCCCGACCAATTCCAAAACGGTCGTAGCACCGCTTATACGCCTCAATCGCTTGATTATAATATGCATCCAAATCTTCTTTACTAGCGTGTGCCGAATACATATCTTTCATAATAAACTCACGACCACGCATAATCCCACTTTTGGCGCGTAGTTCATTGCGTAGTTTATTTTGGAATTGATAAACGCTAATTGGCAAATCTTTATAGCTTTTGAGATAACTACGCAACATCTCAATAATCGGCTCTTCATGTGTCCAGCCAAATCCCACCTCAGTGCCGTCCTGCATTTTTGACTTGAACCAAACATCAACCAACTCATCACTCCAGCGTCCTGTCTCAAGCCAGGTCTCCTTACACTGCAGAGTACTCATAATTAGCTCTTGGCTATCAATAGAGTTCATCTCTTCTCGCACAATTCGCTTAATATTCTCCAATACCCGCAACCCCAACGGTGTGTAAGAATAAACGCCAGCCATTGTTTTATAAACATAACCCGCACGGATTAGCAACTGCGCATTATGCGCCACTTCATCAGCTGGAGCAGTTTTTGAGGTTCGAGTAAATAATTTGGTCATTCGCATATTACATGCCTCCTAGTATCGGCAAAATCGCCGAATTTAATTGATTAATTGCGTTTGGATTAATAAACAACAGGTAAAACGCTAGCCCATTTTTTATCATGTGCATCAAAATTGGCACCCAAATTGCCCCCATATATTCACGTGCGGTAGTCATGATTACACTCAGCGCAAAGGTATCAATCGCTACCGCCCATTGCAATGGATTATTAAAGCCCACCCAAAGATGCGCCAGACCGAAAGCCAAACTTGTGGCTAGAACGCTAATCCAAATCTTAAAAGAATTGCGCAATTTGCCATAAAGATAGCCACGAAACAGCAATTCTTCAACGATTGGCGCAAGCACCACCAAGGTGATAAATGCCAGCAGATATTGACTATGTGTCGCCAGCATAGTCTCCGAAAAAGGTAGAGCCTGACGCTGATGAATATCAACTGAAAATAGATTGATTGCAATAAGCATCAAAATACCAGTCAGTAGCATATAGACTACCATCGCTAGTGGTGCAATTATAACTTCCAAAATCGTTGGCCAGTCGTTAATGCCTAGTAGTTTTAAGCTGGTCCGTCGCCCAGCTAACCAGTAAGGAATCCCCATCACCAGTACTAAAGATAACAGATAGACTAGTGATGAAATTAATGCGGTTTGCGTTACTGTATTACCTATTTGAATATCGACACCTAGCTTACCTATACCAGACACTGTCATAGCCACCAACACCTGTACCACCATAAACACACCATAAACCCACATTGGCAAAGCCAGAATTAACCACCATTTTTTATACTTGACGAAAGATTGTTTAAAATATTTTACCAACATCACTCACCGTCACTACTATCATTAGAATTAATAAAATCGCCATACCAACTGCCTGAATATTTTCTTCACGCTCTTTGGTTAATGATTTTTTGAATAAACGAAAAATGGTCATCGTAAACCAACGACCTCCGTCCAAGGCTGGAATTGGCAGTATATTCATCACTGCTAATGTCAAGGAGATGGTAGCAGCAAGTAGCAGAATCTGTGTCAGTCCCGAATTAACAACTGACGGAAAGATTACCCCCAAGATACCAATTGGCCCAGCCACATTTTCTCCGGCCGCTGCCAAGTCAGCTCGAGCGGCCTTACGTGATTCATCTGAACCAAAAAATTGTCCAATAAATCCACTGACTGATTTCACAAGCAGATCACCAACACCTTTAATCGTTTCATAAGACAATTGTCCAGTTAAAGCTACTCCGACAATCGGCGCAGACCACGTACTGTATGATTTTTCCGTCTGACTTGGCGCTACCCCCAGATAACCATCATTTTTAGCTTCTTCAGCACTATTAAGCTTAACCTTTACTTGCTGATGAGATCCAGATCTAACAAAATCTACGGCCACTTCTTGACCAGCATGACTCTTAGTCAATTCAATCAACTGATTTGGAGATTTAATTTCTACACCATTGATACGCTGAATTTGATCATCAACCGCTATTCCCGCTTTTTGGGCTGGAGAATTAGCCGTCACCCGCACTGCCATAACAGCAGATTTCTCAATTCGTGTATCAAATTTTAGCTGTATCTGATTATGCAAAATTTTTGGCAAGCCTAAAACCGCCAAAATAGATATAATCAAAACCGCCGTCAAAAAATTCATCGTCACACCAGCTAGCAAAATCTTAGTTTTCACCCAAAAACTGGCTGCACCATAATCTCCTTTTTGGTTTGCTGAATCATACTCACCTTGTAACCTAACAAAACCACCTAGTGGTAACCAGTTAATACTAAATTCCACATTTTTACCCAAAAAACTCTGTTTTGGTTTTTTTGACCAAGCTTTCGGCGGAAAACCAATACCAAATTCTTTCACCACCACACCATTACGGCGAGCAACAATAGCATGCCCCAACTCGTGAACTATTACTAAAATAGTTAATGTGATCAGCCCAACAATAACACCTATCACTACTCCCATCTAATTACCCCCAAATCGCCGCTGTCTATGAGAATATTCCTTGAGCACGGCAGCCACGTCACGCTTTGTCATATCTGGCCAAGGTTTCTTCAGAAAAATCAACTCACTATAAGCACTGCGCCACAACATAAAATTACTCAAGCGTTGCTCACCGCTTGTCCGTACAATCAAGTCACATGGCGGCACATCTGGTGTATACAAAAATTGTTCAAAAATTTGCGCCGTAACTTTCTTATGGGCAGATAGCGTCTTACGCAGGCTATTCACTGCATCAATAATCTCTTGATGTCCACCATAATTAAACGACAAAATCGCCGTACCATTTTTTAAATCTTTAGTGGCAGCTTCAGCGTTATCAATAGCTTTTTTCACTCGTCGACTCAATCTAACTCTTGTACCAGCAATCCGCAAACGCACACCTCGTTCAATAAAAATATGTAAATCTTCCGTCAGGATTTTCACCACTAAATCCATTAAGTATTTTACCTCAGGACCAGAACGATGCCAGTTTTCAGTACTAAAAATATAAGCACTGACATACGGCACACCACGATCAATTGTATCTAGCAAAATATCTTCCAGCTTTTTATATCCAGCAAAATGCCCCTCTTGAGATTCCAGGCCATGCGCCTTCGCCCAACGGCGATTACCATCAACAATATATCCCACATGCTGAGGTAAATTAGCTTGCTCACTCATGTAAATACTCCTCTAATAGTTTTATATCTTTTTCGTCTTTAATCCGACCCATTGCTCGTTTCCATTGTAAGACTTTTTGCGGGTCAACAAATCTCACACCATCAATCGTGGTTGTAAATTGCGACAAATAACCATAATCCCACAATTCTCCATCTACTTCACGCCAATCAGTCCAAATTTCAATCCCGTCACCCACTAAAACCTTATGACCCCCGTGTATCTCTAGGGTCAAAACTGATTTATTCTTTAATCGCTTAAAGGTCTCTGAATCTGTTATCACATCAACATCATTGGCCATTCTTAGTCCAAGCTGATCCAATATACCACTACCAACAATAATCACCTTATCTAAAGGTAGCCATTCATAAGACTTCACTCTGTGGGTAAAGTTTGTCATTAAACTGTCAAAATATCCTTTTCTTTGACCTTAAACGCTTCATCAATCTGCACCTGAACCTTAGACATTAAAGCATCAATCTCCTTTTCCACCCGCTTCAGATCATCCTCACTCAGCTCTTTATTCTCTTTCATACGTTTGGCATCCTTTAATGCATCTTGGCGAATATTACGCATCGCAATCCTGGTTTCTTCAACTTTCTCACTAGCCTGCTTAACAAGCTGACGACGCCTCTCCTCCGTCAAAGCTGGCACCGGCACTCGAACCACCTTGCCGTCGTCCGAAGGATTAAAACCTAAAGACTGATTATCCCGAATCGCCGCAGAGATTGCTGCCACATTACTAGGGTCAAACGGCGTTATCAATAGCATCTGGGCTTCTGGCGCTGTGATATTAGCCACTTGATTTAATGGCATTTTTGCCCCGTACGCTTCCACCATTACACCATCCAGCATCCCAGCATGCGCCCTGCCCGTTCGCACTTTTTTCATCTCGTCCTGAAAATGACCAAAAGCAGCGCTCATTTTATCTTCATACGGTTTAGTATCAAACATTATTACCTCCAGTTAATTCATTTTTATTATAACAAACTTTTACCCAATTTGGCGCTAGCTACATGATATAATCAAAATAATAATGATTTCCCGACTAAAAGTTTACAATTTCCGATCATACGAACTATTTGACACTCAACTTGGTGAATCTGGTACGGTTATTGTGGGACCAAACGGCACCGGCAAGACAAATTTACTAGAGGCGGTATACGTGGCACTACGTGGCTCAAGTTTTCGTGGCTCATTAAAAGATTGTATGCGCTTTGACACGTCGCAAACTATAGTGCAACTAGAATCACCTAATAATAACCGCCGATTACAATTACTGCGAGGTGCCGACGACACAATAAAAAAAGAGTTCATAATTAATAGTCATTCCATGAAAGTTTTGTCACAAAAACATCGCTTGCCAGTAGTTTTATTTGAACCAAACGAACTGAGGCTAATCTCCTCGTCACCTTCACGACGACGGGATTTTTTGGATGGATTGCTGTCTCGCCTTAATCCTGAATACGAAGCAACTCTGCGAGCCTTCAGCCGAGCGCTTTTACAACGCAACGAACTCCTCAAAAATCACGACGAACAGTCCCCTCATTGGCGGGACCATCTCTTTGCCTGGGATATAAAATTTGTCCAACTAGCCACCAAGATCACCAATCAACGAGCTAATTTTCTCTACAATCATGAAAAGCAAATATCTGATATCTATAGCACTCTGGCTGGGCAAAAAACCGATTTTTCCATTGAATATTTACCCTCTGTTGATCTGAAAAATTATGAACAATCCCTACTGGACCGCCTGCAACAGTCTCGTGACTATGACGTTGCCACCGGCTTTACTTCCGCAGGCCCGCACCGTGAAGATTTTCTGATTTTCCTACATAATCAGCCTGCCATCAAGGTCGCCTCAAGAGGTGAGATGCGTACAATTATGCTAGCTTTTAAATTACTTGAGCTAGACCTACAAACCGCCACCACCAAGACCCGACCACTAATCCTGATGGATGATGTGTTTTCTGAACTAGATGCTAAACGAGAAAAATTACTGCAAGAAACAATTCGTGATCATCAATTCATTCTCACCACCACCGACACCAGACACAGAAAAGAAGATTGCTTAATTATTTCCACTGTATAGCTTTTCTATAGAAATGCCGACCACAAAAGTAGTCGGCACGATTATTATTTTACTATTTAGAAGTTATTCGCTTACACCTAATTCAATGCGCTTGAACTGGCGAACCACGATATTCTCACCTAATTTAGCAATCGTCTCTTTCGCAAGTGTAGCAACATTCTTCGTATCATCCAGTACGAATTGCTGAGCCATAAGCACTTGATCTTGATAATGTTTTACCAACTGACCTTGGACGATCTTTTCGCGAATTTCCTCTGGCTTATCTTTCAAAGTTTCAGCTTCCATAAACTCTTTTTTCTTCGCTTCATATTCATCCATAGGAATATCTTCATAGACAACATACTTTGGGTTCATTGCTGCGATCTGCATAGCGATATGATGAGCATATTCCTTGAATTCTGGAAGCCGAGCCACAAAATCAGTCTCACAGTTAACTTCAACGATCACGCCGATTCGACCAGAATGCACATAGCTCTCAATCAAGCCTTCACGTGCCTCACGATCACCTTTTTTCTCAGCCTTGGTCAAACCTTTTTTGCGCATCTCTTCTAGCGCCTTATCAAAATCACCATCAGCCTCAACCAACGCTTTCTTTGCGTCAGTCAAGCCCACACCAGTCAATTCACGCAGTTTTTTAATATCATCAACAGAAACGCCCATTTTATTTACCCTCTTTCTTGATTGGTTTTGCTTCTGGCTTTACACTACCAGCACCTCCAGCCACCGCCTCGGTAAAGTAATCTAGTAAAATTGCCAGGCTTTTAATCGCATCATCATTACCAGGAATTACATAATTAATGCCCGTTGGGTTAACATTGGTATCAACGATCGCAAACACTGGAATACCCAAAGTCTGTGCTTCACGCACTGCGTTAGCATCAGTCAAAGCATCAACCACCACGACAGCGCCTGGCTTACCCATCAAATCTTTAATGCCACCGTATTTCAAATTCAGACTATCGATTTCCTCTTGAAATCGTTGGACTTCCAATTTATTATAACGTCGCTCCAAATCACCTGACGCCATACGCTTTTCCAGGTTCTTTAGCTTCTTGATCTGCTGAGTAATCGTCGCACCGTTGGTCAACATACCACCGATCCAGCGCTCAACCACGTACGGCTGATTGATCTTTTCGGCAGCCTGACGCACCACGTCTTTAGCCTGCTTCTTCGTACCAACGAACAGCACCTTTTTACCACTGGCAGCGATTTTAGTTAGCTCTGGCAGTGCCTTGTCCAGCGCCTCAACCGTCTTCACCAAATCAATGATATGACTATCTTGCCGCTTAGAGTGAATATACGGCGCCATCTTTGGGTGCCAACGACTGGTTTTGTGTCCAAAATGAACACCAGCTTCCAGCAAAGCTTTAATGTCTATCTTTACAGACATATTCTTCTCCTTTTGCCTCGTCCGCCAGCTATTTGGAGCGCTAAGCAGACTGTGTCATTAAAATTAGTTACCTGATAATTATACCAAATAGTCATTAAACCTGCAAATACTATCATCTCTCTAACGATTGCAGTTGCCTAAGTCGTGACAAGCCATCAAAATCTTCACCATTTCGATACGGCCGTACTATATTTGCCAATGCAGGCATACTTAACTTATCAATTCCCTTATTATTGCGAATATAATTTTTGATAACCATGAACAATATATCATCCAATTCATGGCCAAATTTAGCATCAGTCGAAGAATGTATACCTGTTACCCTACTCTCCCCCCAGGCATCGGGGCTTGTCTTGAGTCTGTAACAGGCCTCTACAGGATATAATGTATCCTCCAGAAAAAGTTCCTTGCTTATACCATTTTCAATATAGTAGTCACTAGCCGCCATAACCAATACACTAACCTCATGGTCCTCGGTTTCATTGTTTTCGTTAAATTCTAAAAATCGCTCTCTCATCTGATTGCCGCCAATAATCCAATCGTCAATAAATACAATCTTAGATTCCTCCTCAATCTTACTAACCCCATCATATATCCTCATTTTGCCTTTACATTCTTTGAATTCATCTTTTGAAAATTTAGATAAGACTAGGCTTAAAATATACTGGCTACTTTTCATCTCTTTTCTATCACGACACTGACTTAGTGAATCTCCCACGTCGACATAGACAAGTTTATCATCAACTTCCAAATGGCGCCTCAACCTTTTCGCTAGCGCTGTTGCCGCAAAATGCAATTCCGACATGCCCAAAAAAACCAATTCATTTCTTAATTCTATAGCGTTACGTTTTTCACAACCATATAAATGAGGCTTGACCATTTCCATAAATTCCAAAAAACCATTCAGTGCTTCATATTCAGTTGTCTTACGTCGTCTTTCATTAAAACAAGGATCGCTCGTCCATGTGCCTAGATATCTATCTGCATTTACGTAGTACACAGGATTATCTCGACTAACGTCTTGGGCTTGTTGCAATAAATCTGGTGGTGCCACCGGATTTAGCTTATCTAAATCATCAAGGCTAGTTGAAAACTCACTCATACTTTTGCATTATATCATAATTTTGTCAGAATAGCAAGGATAAGGTTATCGCCTTTGACATTTTTTGATAAATTATGTACAATTGAACAGTTATGAAAAGCAGTATTCACCCACAAAACTATCGCCCGGTCGTATTTAGCGACGATCAAGCGGGCTTTGCGTTCTTGACTCAGTCAACAGCGCCAACAACAGAGACTATTAAATGGGAAGACGGCAACGAATATCCATTAGTCAAAGTTCATATCTCATCAGCTTCTCACCCATTCTTCACTGGTGAGGAGAAGATTATCGACACCGAAGGTCGGGTTGATCGCTTTAAGGCTCGTCAAGCAGCCGCTGAAGCTCGCCGAGCCGCTCTGGCGAATAAAGCCAAGAAAACTAACGCCAATAAAGCTGCAAAAACTGATTCTCCAAAATCAGACAAGACGGCTAAAAAATCTAGCAAATAGCTGATAGTACATAAAAATCCGCCTCATTGTGGGGCGGATTTTTGGTATCAGTGGCAATTTTATTATTTATTCAACAATACCTATTATTCAGATTGTCCGGCCTGTCGCCTGACTGATTTACTCCCAAGACGGCCCTCATCTACACAAACGAACTGTTGATCTCTATCGTATGAACCATTAGAAGGACGGTAGGTGTCAAAATATTCAATGGCTTGCGCCAACCCTGCATCTGAAAGATCGCCAGAAGGAAGACCTAACTCATCAGTAACTTCTTTTTGTTCTTCCACGGTGAACGGTCCGCCATCAGCATTCGCTTCGACACAAGTCGTCTTAATATCAGACCGATCATAGTAATTCAGACCGAAAGCACCAGCTACAAGTGCAATAGCTGCAACAAATGCTCCAATCTTCTTCAATTTATCCTTCCTTACACCTGGATAATAATCGTCTAACAATAGTGTCTTACCATCTCTATTATTCATTCCTGATTGCCAAGACTCCGAATCCCCCTGGGGTGGCACGGCTTCTGTATTTTTAGTCATAGTTTCCTTCTCCAAAAAATTAACGTTATTAACACTCTTATTATACTCTCATTGTATTTATTTGTCAAGGTCTTTAACTATTTTGTTATATTTTGTAAGATTAAGCGTTATCTTAAGGTTAAAGGATTTTACGATAATCTCCAATCAACACCACCTCGGCCACACTTCTCCAAGAACTCATTAGTCTGCGAAAACGGTTTACTGCCAAAAAACCTTCTATGCGCCGAAAACGGTGATGGGTGGGCGCTAGATATTTTCAAATGCTTCGGATCAGTAATCACCTGTCCAACTTTTTGAGCATGCACACCCCACAAGATAAACACTAACGGTTGATCATAGTTATTCAGCATTTTTAATAAATTTTCGGAAAATTCCATCCAACCATAATTAGCGTGTGACCCAGGCTGTCCACGACGCACACTCCAGCTAGTATTCATCATCAATACGCCCTGCCTACCCCACGACTCCAAAAACCCACTATCAGGCGTCTCAATTCCCAAATCACTATTCAATTCCTTAAAAATATTCTGCAAGCTTGGTGGTATTTTCACCCCAGGGCGCACCGAAAAACTCATGCCATGCGCCTGACCTGGCCCATGATATGGATCCTGCCCAATAATTACCACTTTTACCTTGTCTAGCGGACAAATCGCAAAACAAGAAAACATATCCTGACGTGGTGGATAAATATCAAATCTCTCACGCTCCGCATCAACACGATTCATCAATGCCCGAAAATAAGGCTGCTCAGCCTCTGCCTCAACAAACTCCCGCCAGGTTGCAAACTTCATACTCTCATTAAACCACGGCTAGTCCAACGTGACAATCGTTACGCCGCGACACA
>ERZ773065.80-NODE-80-length-62083-cov-27.056878_pt1 | contig 62083 bp, 59 predicted proteins | sample MGYA00580623_ERZ773065 | MGnify/ENA primary metagenome ERZ773065 (study PRJEB29015, sample SAMEA2738017) | human oral metagenome | biome: human oral; feature: human-associated habitat; material: dental | place: China | collected 2047 ... | reverse complement strand
TCGAAAGAACCGCCATCAAAAGCCGTTCAACGCCAAAACTTGGCTCAATCACATGCGGAATGAACTTTTTACGCGTTTGCTTGTCAGTATATTCCATGTTCTTACCACTCACTCGCTGGATATTTGCAAGGTCAAAATCGGTGCGATAAGCAATCCCCATCAGCTCTTCTTTACCGATCGGATAGCTGAATTCGAAATCAACAGTGCGTTTTGAATAGTGCGCGCGATCTTCTTCTGGAACTTCGAGCTCATATAGCGAGCTTTGTGGCAAGCCCATTTTTTTAGTTAAGAATTTACGAACTAAATCAAGCAATTTTTCGAATTCAGCTTCCCAATTCTCAGGATTTACAAAATATTCAATCTCCATTTGTTCAAACTCACGAGAGCGAAAAACAAAATCTCGAGGTGAAATCTCATTTCGAAAGGCTTTTCCTTGTTGTGCGAGGCCAAATGGCAAACTCGGATAGAACGAATCAACAACATTTTTGTAATTAGTAAAAATCCCCTGAGCGGTTTCTGGTCGAAGATACGCAGTTGAATTTTCATTAACCACCGCACCAACATTGGTTTGGAACATCATATTGAAGCTACGAACTTCGCTAAGTTCATTCCCTTTTGGCGATTTTAAGCCTTTCTCACGGATAATTTCAGTGATTTTTTCATTCGAAAGACCTTCTGCATCTATTCCAGCGTCTTTTAGAAGATGATCAGCGCGATATCGCTCGCCAGTTTTTAGGTCTTCTACCAAAGGGTCGGCGAAAGTTGCAGCATGGCCGCTCGCCTGCCAAACTTTTGGATTCATGATAATTGCAGCGTCAACGCCAAACATATCTTCACGATTCTCAACAAAGAATTCCCACCACTCGTTCATGATTTTGCGCTTCAAAGCTAGCCCGAGTGGGCCGTAGTCCCAAGTTCCGCGCATTCCACCATAAACTTCGCTACCCTGCCAAATAAAACCACGCCGTTTTGCGAGGCTCACAATTTTTTCCATTAAGTCTTCGTTCTTCATTTTTCCTCCGTGTAATCTGTTTTATATTATATCAAAAAAGCTCTTGTTTTTCGAGAGCTTATATTTTAGTTAAATGCAAGAATCACTTCACTCAACTCTCGCAAAATTTTATCACCCCCTTTTACTTTAGCAATAATTCGTGGATCGCTAGCTATCATCAGTCGTAGAAGTTTAATGTGATTAGCGCTAAATTTACCTTTTTCGTGCGGCACAAAAACTTTATCAAAAGCGTCAAAGTTATACTTTTTATCTGGTGAGAGAGCACTACCAAAACTATCAATTTCCAGATTAAGTTCTTCACCTACCGCCTCACTAGTACGTAAAATAAACCAGCTGCGAACCGTATTCAAATCAACACTCAAATTATTTAAACTAGCAAAAGTCGTCAATAAAATATCAAAAAAGTCCGAGCTACCAATATGTTCACTCAAGTTGCTAATTTTTTTAATCGCGAAATAACCAAATTCGGTCCGATCCAAATCCTTAATAATCTCACCAAAAAACTCACGCATTCTCGCCGAGACTATAGTTTTCATCTTATTCTTGCCTTCCATTAAGACAATTTCATTCAGAGCAAAAACCTCAATTCCACCAGCAAGTTTTGATTTTTGCTTGCGAGCTCCTCGCGCAATACCTACAACCTTGCCAGCTGGCGTAATAAAATTAACAATTCTATCAGCCTCACCAAAATTAGTTCGACGCAGCACTATCGCCAATGTTTTATCTTGTCGCATTTTTACATACCCCCAAAATCTCTCTTGGACTTGTTGTAGCTTTATCTAAAATTGCCTTTATGCCATACTCTTTTAATGGTTTTTCCTCTAAATTATCTGCTAAATCCGAGCAAATTATTACTGGAATATCGGCCGTATCATAATAACTCTGTAATTCATGAAGCAACGCAAAAGCCGAATGGCCATCCAGCAAGATATCAAGAAAAATCAAATCAGGAAGATTCGCGTCAATCTGTGAAATTGCATCACTGGCGTTTGAGGATCTCAAGATAGTAAAATCTTTTCTTAAAATCCGAGCAAAATTCTCTGCTAAAATTTGGTTATCTTCAATAATCAAAACCGTTTTCATAGCAGGCTAAGTTGCTCCGATTTATTTAAATCCACGTAAAAAGTATTGCCGTCACGATGACGAATCACACCAATTTTAGTACCCATAGCTTCGGCAAAATTTTGCGCAATAAAAATCCCTAAGCCAGAACTTTGCGGTCGTGAAGCTGCACGTACTGGCTGATTTTTTTGCTTTTTTATAACACGCCAAACAGCCAGCGGCAGCTCTTCGCCAAAATCCCGAACTGCAATTCTAACTTTTTTCCCTACTTTTCTAACAGAAACTTCTACTTTTGAATTTGGATCAGCCGCATAAAGCGCGTTATCCGAAAAATTAAGTAAAATTGATCTTAGTAGATCATAATTAGCTACCACTAAATCAGAGACTTTTGAATTCTTAAATATAATTTCACGACCATGAAGCTCATAAATTTTGGCCATTTCGCGTTGAATATCGCTACAAACCTTACGCGCGTTAGTCGGTTCAAGCTCAAACATGGCTTCGTCAAGCCGAGCAACTTTAGTCAGATCGCTCACTATTCGCAAAGCTCGCTCACTAGTTAAATCAATCTGTTTTAAAATCTTAGTCTTTTCGTGATCGGTAAGGCTTATCTGTTTGTCGTTTAAGGTTAGCGAAAGTTGACGGATAATTGAAAGGGGAGCTTTCATCTCGTGAGCGGCTACAATAAAACTACTGTCGCTCGCTATCAGATTAAAAAACTCCCCTTCATTCATATACTTCCATTATATCACATAGCAGAAGTCGAAAAAGAAATTTTTATTTAAAATTGATAGTATTAACTATTTTGTCAAAATCAGCTCGGAACGTCGCACCGCCATCAGTTTTAAGCATTAAGACCTTATCATTAACCTTAAAGAAATAAGCTATTCCCTGAATTCGGTCATTTTTATTCTTATTGTTCGGGAAAAGTCCTTCTAGTTTTGTTGCGTTTTTGCCGTTAGCTATTGCCGAAGAAGAAGATAGCTCTCCCTTATCGATCGCCTTCTGGTATTCGTTCAAAACATTTTCTAATGAAGAATTATATATAGCAACCCTGAGTGCAAACCGTTGGCTAACCTTTGAATTATCATCGGTACTTAACACCGGCGGAACAGTAGTTGGATGAAAAAACGCATAATAATTAGCACCGTCAGCACCGTCTGAAGCTATATACGAACTCCACGTTTTTGGATAAGAAAAACTAACACTACCTAAATCAGCCGGCGCGTTAAATACTACATTTGGTTCTTTCTCTCGTTGGGCATACTTTTCAGCCTGCTCTTCAGCCTCTTTTTTCTTAGCAGCAGCTTCGGCTAATTCTATTTTATTGTCAACATTACTTTGAGCTTCTCGATAATTAATAAAAGCCCAAATACCAAAAGCACCCATTCCGACCAGTGCGATCGACAAAAGAATAATTACAATTGTTGAACCGTCAACTTTCCCGCTTCTAAAATTTTTCATAATTCTATTATACTTATGGTTAGATATTTTTTCAAGAGATTTTAGGAAATTATCTTGAGTTTAGGCTTGCACAATACCAATAAAAGATAGTTCGTGAAATTACTCCTGCGAAAAATCCTTGTTTATAACCTCGATTTCGTTTGAAATATTATCTAAATCAGATTCAACTTCCTTCACTAGTCTGACCGCGGTTTTGTATTTTATTGAAATTTCTTCTAAAGGAATTTCACCACTTTCAATTTCTGCTAATATCTTATCAATTTCTGCCATTTTATCGCTAATTCTGTTCGACATTCTTTACCTCCGCTGTTATTTTTTTGTCAATCGTCTCAATTAAAATCTGCTGATCTATCTCTATCTTACCTCGCAAAATTGCGTAACCTTGGCGCAAGATTTTTTGCGGATTAAGATTTTCTAGTAAACGTTTTTTTGTTGAAATTTCGACCTCAGACTCTTTGATTTTATTAAATATTTTTGAATATATGCCCACTATTTTAGCGTGATTTTCTTCTCGATTAAATCCCGAATTATTGATAATTTGCTCGCCTGTTTTCAATACTCTCGAGCGCAAAAAACGCATTTCGGCCGATTTATCTGGTGACAAAATTTGCGCCACATTACTAGGAGTTGAAGCTGCGTAATCCGCCACTAAATCACATAAGCTCTCGTCAATCTCGTGGCCAATTCCGGTAATTATCGGCACGCGAGAAGCAGTTACCGCGCGAACTAGCCGTTCATCATTAAAAACTGCCAGATCATCAGCACTTCCACCACCCCGAATAATCGCAATCGCCTCTGGCAATTCTTCACAAGAATTAAAATACTCGATCGCCCGAATAATCTGATCTGCCGCCACCAAACCCTGAACTTGCGTATGCGCAACACGAATTTTAAGACCGCTCCATCGCTCATTAATAATCTTAACAAAGTCAGCAAAGCCAGCGGCTTGTGTGCTAGATATCACAGCAATTCGCTGTGGATTTTGCGGTAAATCACGCTTACGATCTTTATCGAAAAGACCTTCGCGCGCCAGCTTCTGTTTTAATATATCAAAAGATTTTTTAAGATCACCTTCACCTTTAGGTATAACTCTTTCGACTGTTAAACTAAACTTACCCCAGTCAGTTAATTTAGGTCTAACCTCAGCTACAATTTTCATACCATCTTCAAGCGGAAATCGCATCTGCCAGATCGTCATGAAACAACTCAGGCTAGATTGCTCGTCCTTGAGGTCAAAAAACACAAATTTCTTCTGATTGATTTTAAAACTAGAAACCTCACCCTCGATCAATACACTCGGAAAACTTTTTTCAAAAATATCATTCGAGACAGCTACAAAATCCGACACACTAAAAATAATTTCACGATTTACTGAATCGGTAGAATCGTATTTATTCAGAGGCGATATTTGATCTTCAACTAGATCATCAAACTCACTAAAATCAAAATCCATATGCTTTATTATAACATTTTCAAAAAGAAAAATCGCTATATAAAAATATTTTGTCAAAATCGTTTCTTAAAAACAATCAAATCTGTTATAATAAAAAAATGAAAATTGCAATCTTGGGTAGACAGCCCGCTATCGGTATCGCCGAGCTAGAAAGTGTTTTTGGCGGCGAAAAAATCCATGTTTTAAGTCGTGAGGTGGCTTTAGTAGATTCTAATAAGCTTAATGTTTCTCATTTTGGTAGTATTTTAAAAACCGGTGAGATAGTTCACGAAATAGAGTCAACCGATTGGCATAAGATAAAACCGATTGTTCTGAAGAAAGTTCTAGACGATGCCAAAAAAGCAAATGGTAAAATTACGATAGGAATTTCGACTTACGGCGTCAGAACTTCTCCGCGAGAAATCTCAGATCTATTGTCAAAAATAAAACAAAGTGCCAAAAAAGCTAGTATATCAATACGCGCAATCGACGGGCGCAAATTATCACTCTCTACTGCAATTTCACACAACAACAAATTAGGGCTAAGTGATAAAAAACGAGAGATTATAATCGCAAGCTCTAAAAAGACGACCTTTATTGCTTTAAGCGAAGGCTCGCAGAATATTTCCGCCTATGCCCGACGCGACCAAAACCGTCCACGGTGTGATGCTTTTGTTGGAATGTTACCACCAAAACTCGCCCAGACAATGATCAATCTCGGCGCAGGAGCAAACCAGCCTCAAATTAATTTCGCGAATAATCCTACAATAAAAGTTAATATGCCAAAGCTTCTTGATCCTTTTTGTGGCACCGGCACAGTTCTTCAAGAGGCAACTCTAAAAGGTTTCGAAGTTTTCGGAACAGATTTAAGTGACAAAATGATTGATTTCTCGCAAGAAAATCTAGATTGGTTCAAACAAGAATTTCGACCACATGGCAAAATTGGTAAAATTTATCAAGCCGACGCAATCCACGAAAAGTGGGATTTCGCGCCAAAACTTTCAACTGTAGTGTGTGAGACTTATCTCGGTCAACCTTTTTCTGCACCGCCGTCACCTAAAAAACTTGCTGAAGTGCGTGAAAATTGCAATCGCATAATCTCGAATTTCTTGAAAAATCTAGCCCATCAAATTCCAGAAGGCACCCAAATTTGCATCGCTGTTCCAGCTTGGAAAACCCAAAATGGCAATTTTTCTCACCTTCCGCTTGTTGACTTTTTGGATAAACTCGGCTATAATAGGAGGGAATTTATGCGCGTTAAACCACAAGATTTAATATATTATCGCGAAAATCAAGTTGTGGCGCGTGAATTATTAGTACTAATAAGGAGTAAAAATGTCAAAAGTTAAAGCTGGTGGTACAAGTAAGAACGTCCACAATAACGCTGGCAAACGCTTAGGCGTAAAACGATTTGGCGGTCAAAAAGTCAATGAGGGCGAAGTTCTCGTTCGACAGACTGGTGCAACCAAATTAGCCGGCGAAGGAACTTACATGAGCCGAAACTTTACAATCCACGCCGCTAAAAGTGGAATTGTAAACTTCAAGCAAATCGCCAAAAAGAAATTTACAGGTAAAACTGAGCGACGAACTGTAGTTGAAGTAATCGCTGCTTAATTTCAAAAAATAAGCCTCTTCTCACGAATTGGCTTATTTTTTATATCTATAAATTTATACGGTAATTTTACGAGCTGAGTCCAAGGTGGTGCCGAACTCGTTCCACCACATCAGAAATAACCACTTGAGATTTAACTAGATATTCATCCACGCCTAGAGATTCAGCTCGCTCTTTGTCTTTTGCTTGACTTAAGGCAGTTAGCATAATTACCGTAATATTCATCGTTTCAGGAGTATTTTTTAAGATGTCAAGCACATCAAAGCCAGAAATTTTCGGCATCATTGCGTCTAGTAAAATTAAATCTGGCCGATAAGCAATCGCGCTAGAAAGAGCCTGTTCGCCATCGTGAACCTCATAAACATCAAAACCTTCCATCTCAAGACGAGCCCGATATACACTAGCCAACATTTCATCATCTTCAACTAATAAGATTTTTTTCTTTATTTCCATAACCGTATTATAGCATAAGTTTTTTCAAAAAGCTATATTTTATTTTAGAGCTTCCTTAGCGGAATCAAGCTGAGGATCTTGACCAGAATTTATTTGTTCAGAAGTAATTTTAACTTCTTTATCCGGAGAAATACCCTCGCCATTAATATTTTTCCCACTTGGTGTATACCATTTAGCAATAGTCACTTTTAGAATTGCACCATTATTAATCTTGATCGGTTCTTGAACACTGCCTTTACCATAAGTTTTAACACCATAGAAACGGGCAACTTTATGGTCCTTTAGCGCGCCAACAACAATCTCACTCGCACTTGCACTACTGTTGTCAGCCAAAACAATAGTCTGTATTCCGGCAAGTATACTGTCGCCATTTGCATGAATTTGATCAATATTTTTTACACCTTTTTTCTCCGATACGATCAAGCTACCTTTTTTAAGCCATAAGCTAGCTACCGACTGAGCGGCAGTCACATAGCCTCCACCGTTGCCACGGAGATCTAGAATAACTTTAGAAACTCCCCTCTGCTTGATCTCTTGCGCATATTTTTTCGCCAAATTACCGGTTTCGTTATCAAAACGAGAGATAGTTAAAATCGCAATACCATTGGAAATATTAAGTTCAACGCTTGGATTGGAAATTTTTGCCCGAGTGACCGAAAATTCTTTCTCTTCTTTATTTCGAGAGATTTTGATCTTTACACTAGTGCCAGCTTCTCCTTTTATCTTAGATGTAACTTCATCAATACTCATACCAGAAACACTCTCACTATTAACCTCAAGAATAATATCCCCACTCTGAATGCCAGATTCGATAGCTGGATTATTTTTTAGAGCTCGAATAACAGTAGGAAGATTGTTGCGGACGCCAATCTCAACTCCAATACCGGCACCGATATCGCCACTTAAACTTTTATTAAATTCTTCCGCTTCTTTTGAGTCCATATAAGTGGTAAATTTATCTCCAGTAGCGTTAACTAACCCCTTTGAAGCACCCTCGATTAACTTTTTCTTATCAAGATTGCCATCAAACTTAGCGTTCAAAGTCTTAAAAGTTTCCTGAACTGAACTCAAATTTAGTTCATCGGTCTGTCTTTGCAAGCCAAAAACAGGTGAAACTAAATTTAAAAGCTCGGTTTTTCGAGTCCCCCCAATAAAACCAACTATTAACATCACTCCCGATATAACCACCGTAGTCGAGACATCGACTTTCTTACTCTCTCTTTTCATTATTTTATTATAACATAAGCATTTTTTAAACTCAAAAAATCGCCCCACCCCGAGACGATTTTTAGATTTATTTTATATAAATATATTCGTGGAATTTATTTGTAGAAACGCGCATTTGGGAATATTCGCCCCAACGATTGCCGTTTGAAGGTGTTGGCCAGTTGTATTGACTAATTGTCATCGTACCATCGCCATGAACTGATTCAACCCAAGCAACGTGACCATAGGCACCAATATACATAACCGCTACAGATCCGGCACGTGGAGTTGCGCCTGTCGAAAAACCATGTCTTCGCGCCGAGGCTGGCCACATATTAGCATTTCCCCACCAAAGAGGCTGATAACCTGTCTCTTTAATGATTCGCCAAGCAGTATAGCTCACGCACTGACCACAACCATAGCCTAATGGATCATCTTTATAGCTCCATACTGTTGTTTGGTCTACCACACATCCCCAGTTAGAACCCCAAGGGTATGAGCTTCCAACTCCGCCAGAGCCGAGATCAACTGATGAGCCGCTTCGCAAAAATCTTTGAGCTTCTTGTTGAATAATTCGATTTTGTTCTTCTTGGAGCTTAGCTTTTTGAGCCGACTGCTCTTGAGCGTATTTTTTGTATTCAGCTTCTTCGCCTTTAGTTTTCTCCAATAAAGAATTCTGTTCATTAATCTTATCTTGTTTCTGCTTTTCAGATACTTTTTGGTCTTCCAAAACTTTTTTAACGGCATCCCGCTTTTGCTCAAGCTCTTTTTTGCGCTGCTTAATTTCACCAACTTTTTGCGTCAAGGAATCTTTAACTGAACTCTGGTATTCTAGATTATCTAACGCTTTCGAAAGATTTTCGCTACTAGCCAATCGTTCAATCGGCGTAATTTCTTCATCGACCGACATATCAGCGAGAGTTCGGCCTAGAGCTTTACGGTTTGCTTCAATTTTTTCCTCAGTTTCCTTAATTTCAATCTGAAGTTTATCGTGCTGTGCTTGAGAAATCTTAATTTGACTCTCGATAGCGACTCGCTCTTTTTCAATAGAATTTAATTCATCCTGGATATTTTGCGCTTTACTCTTAAGCTCATTCGCTTGGCCTAGAGCCTCCTGCTCACTCTTTTGAAGAGCATCAATTTGTTGCTGAAGTTCTGCTTTGCGATCAGCTTGCGCCGGCTTAACAACGTTCATCGCAAAAACGCTCGATGTTGCGAGACCAATTGACAATATTCCATTAATTAAAATTTTTCTTTTCTTTACCATTTTTTATTTTTCCTGTTTACGTTTGCTATTATATCATATCAAAATGCTTAAATCAACTCTTATTTAAATATTTTCTCGTCGCAATCCAAGACGAAATAATCCCAATCAAAGAGCCAAGAACCGCGAGGCATGGAAATACAAACAACAAATAATTTGGCCAATTTATCACAATAGGGTCAAGAGAAATACCCCAGTTCTCAATTTTATTGAGTGACAACATTACTACCGCATAACCTATACCGCTCGCAAAGATAGCCGCCAAAACCCCAGAAATCATTGATTCTACAACAAAAGGACCTCGGATAAAACTATTTTCAGCGCCAACAAGCTTCATCATATAAATCTCTTCTCGCCGGTTAAATATTGCCATCCGAATAGTATTAAAAATTATTAATCCAGAAATCATTGCAAAAAGTGCTATCGCGAAAATGCCAACTTTTTCAACTGTTGCGAAAGCGTTAGAAATAGTTTCGATAGATTCTTTTCGGCTACTTTTATATGTTGGCTCTTTTGTCTTGTGAAGATTTTCCTGGAAAATTTTATCACTTTCAACCGTCTTTTTTAGTTCAGTAGTATTACCGATATCTTCAAGCGTAACCGAAAAGCTAGCTGGAAACTCATTCGATGCAACTTCAATCGCTTCTAGAGTAGTTTCATCTTTTTCCTTAATCTTTTTTGAAGCATAATTCTTTTGTGCTTGTTCGTTGGAGGTGTATTCAACTTTTTTGACAGTCTTGAGATTTTTTAGAGTTTTGGTCATTTTAGCAACGTCGGTGTCTTTTACATCTTTTTTAAGATATATAGAAACATCAATTTTCTCTGTGAGAGTATTAACAGTATTCACAATACCCATACGGACCAAAAAAGACCCAAAAATTATCAAGAGTGTAATTGTCATCACGGCCGTTGCAGCCACAGATAGCCAAGCATTCCGACGAAAACTATTCGCCCCATATTTTATTATTCGCCACAAAGTTAATAATTTACGCTTGCGGCGTTTTTGCTCCATTATAACTTTTGAGTTCTGTTTTTTTCTCTTCGCCATTATTGTTTATAACTCCCTTGCGATTGATCATGTGTAACTTTACCCTTATTAAGCGTAATCACACGACGTTTTAATTTATTGACAATCTCAACATTATGGGTAGTCAGAACAACTGTCGTGCCGTAATTATTAATTTTTTCAAGCAAACGAATAATATCCCAACTATGTTTTGGATCAAGGTTACCTGTTGGCTCATCAGCAATTAGAATCTTTGGCTGACGAACGAGCGCACGAGCAATCGCTACTCGCTGACGCTCTCCACCACTAAGCTGCCATGGAAAGTTTTTCTCCTTGCCTTCAAGACCAACTAGCTTAATAACTTTTGGTACAGTAGAGCGAATTTCATGATTATTCATTCCTACAATTTCCAAAGCAAAAGCAATATTCTCAAAAACAGTTCGATTCGGTAAAAGTTTAAAATCCTGAAATACCACACCGATTCGTCGGCGAAGAAGCGGAATATCCTTGTCTTTTAATTTATCATAATCAATCCCACCAACGACAATCTTACCGCTAGTAGGTTTCTCCTCTCGCGTCAAAAGTTTAAGAAGTGTTGATTTTCCTGCACCACTAGTACCAACTAAAATTACAAATTCTTTTGGTTTAATATGAAGGCTAATTCGGCTCAACGCTGGATGATCAGCGCTACCATAAGTTTTAGTCACACGGTCCAATAAAATCATAACTATTTTAATTATACTAACTTTTTCTATAACGGTCAAGCTTTTGATTTTATAGAGCAAATATTTTAAAATCTGTTAATTAAGTAAGTTTTTCAAACATATCAATTTCACCAAGCTTTTTAGAGTTAGCTTTTCGCTTTTGAATTAACTCATTAAAATCAGGGTAATCCTCATCTTCAAATGTTATACCATTCTGTTCAAAAAATATTTTCTTCTTCTGAAAACCCTGTGATTCTAAAATCTTTTCTCGCCATTCATCATCAGCCAAAATTGTCGGTTCTAATAAAACTCTGCCCGCCTCAAAATCCATTTTCAACCGATCGAAATCAAGCATAAGATTTTTGAACTTATCATCTTTCAAATATTTTTTATTTTCATAATCATAATGCGGAGTGCTTAAAACCAGTGATCCAATTTTGCGCAGAAAGTTCTTCTGGGTTGGATTTTGGCGATAGCGATATTCAAAATAGCTATCGTTACGGTCACTAATCCCCCGCCCAAAAGCATCTTCGTCATCATACCAAACCGGAACTGTGCCGTGCTGGCGCTGACCATCCAAGTTTTTCTTTGTCGAAATCTCGCTATCCCAAAAATAAATTCCATTCACTTTTTTAACCTCAGGTAAAGCTTGTTCGAGTAGATACATCGAAGTTCCAAGAGTAGCTCCACTAAAACCAGTTTCGTCAATCACCGTTAGAGTTTCATCAGCAACAGAGACTGGAGTATTCATAATTTCAGTAAAAATATCATCCTGATTAAAATTCAGCTCAGTATTATCAGAAATGAAGTTAGCTCTAATTCGCGCCAAGATTTCAGTTTTATCTGATTCGGACAGTTGCTGAAAATTATTTATAAAATCCGCCGTGTTAGCAAGTTTATTTCGCATCCCCTTTTCATTATCAATATAGCCCCTAGAAATAGGCACGCCAATTGCAGAAAAAATATCATTTCGGTCAATATTCAAAAATTTTGATTTGGGACGCCGAGAACCCGGCTTGGAGAAATTTTTCCAGAATTTTTTGGTCAAAGCTTCAAGCGGCCTTGCGGATTTATCAAGATATATAGCCGTGTCAGTTTTATCGCCAACCGAGCCATCTAACTGATGAATCATTTCCGCCGTGTTCTTAAGATAACGAGAAACAATCATATCTATCGAAACAGGGTCGCCATCTGCGTCTAGCTGTTTTGAAATAATTTTATAATCATTGCGATCTACCGCATACATATCTAGAGGGCTGAGTAGCCCTTCTTCAATCTGATTTTTGCGTCGCTCAATTAGTTTCTCTCTACGATTAGAATATTGCGAGTCCATAGACTCTGCATTTAGAGAATTGTAATTTTTTCGTTTATTTTCCATTTTTTTATTTTTCTAAATTAATATCTTGATTGTATCATAAAAACATCAATATGTCAATAAAGGTTATTCTTAACCTATTTGAGCAACCTAAAATATTGGTTTATTAACTACCAATCAATTTTTATAATTCTCTAAAAAAGCATAAATAAACCCATCAATTTCACCATTCAATACTTTTTCAACATCTTTTTCTTCATATTTAGTGCGGGTATCTTTAACTAGTTTATAAGGATTTAAAACATAATTTCTAATTTGCGAACCCCAATCCGCCGATTTACCAGCCTGAAGTTCACTCAAATCAGCAGCCCTCTGCTCAATTTTCATCTGAAGAAGCTTTCCACGCAAAATATTCATTGCCGTTTCTTTATTTTGAGTTTGCGAACGCTCATTTTGAATAGCCACCACAGTCCCAGTCGGAATATGCGTAATTCGAACGGCTGAATCAGTTGTATTAACACCCTGACCACCCTTTCCACTAGATCGATAAACGTCAACTCGCAAATCTTTTTCTTCAATCTTAACGTCTTCTGGTGTTGCAATTTTTGGTAAAACCTCAACTAAAGCAAAAGAAGTTTCTCGACTACCACCGCTATTGAATGGCGAAATTCGCACTAAACGATGAACGCCATTTTCGCTGCGCAATTTGCCATAAGCATTCAACCCGCTAACTTCAAATACGCTAGTTTTGATTCCAGCTTCTTCGCCAACAGATCTTTCAATTTGCTCGGTTTTGAAGCCATTTTTTTCTGCCCAGCGCAAATACATTCGTTCAAGCATTTCCGCAAAATCCTGCGCATCAGTCCCGCCAACTCCAGAAGTTATCCGAACGATCGCATCGCCAGAATCAAATTCACCATCAAAAAGTAAATCCTTCTTCAATTTTTCGAGCTCAACTTCAAAAGCATCGATCTGCTCAGAAAATTCATCTTCTAAATCATCGCTAATTTCCATTAATTCTAAAATATCCTCAACTTGAGCGCGCAAAATATTCCAAGGATCGATCTTCTTTTTTAAATCTGCTAAATTACGAATTTTAGTTTGCGCGTTTTGCGGATTATTCCAAATTTCGGGCTGAGAAATTTCAGCTTCAAGCGTTTCAATCTTACTTGAAATGCTGACAAAATTAAGCTTCAAATCAGCCTTAGCGATTTCCTCTAAAATTTGCCGAGCACGAATCTGAAGCTTTTCCATAATTTATTTTTTAGCTAAATGGTCCTCACCGAGAAACTTTGACACCGCAACAATAATAAAATATACCACTGCTGCAATAATTAAAAAATTAACGAGATCATTCAAAAATATTCCATACTTAACTGAGGTAGTCCCATTGTTCGTAGGAATATTCAACACTAACCCTTTTAAGCCATCTGTTGAACCAAGCAGAATCCCAAGCGGTGGCATAATAACGTTATCAATTAACGACTTAACCAACGTAGCGGCGGCTGTACCGATAATTAAACCAGTCGCCATACCAATTAAACCCTGACTTTTAATAAATTCCCTAAATCCTTCGAGCTGCTCTTTTATAGTATCTGGAGCTGGACTTTTAATCACTCGTTTAGTTGTTTTTTTCTCCGACATATTAAATAAATTATACCATGAACAAGTTTTTTATTCAAGAAAATAAACCCGCTCATATGAGCAGGTTTTAATCTTTTTATTCCGTTCGAAGTGCCTCAATTGGATTCATTTTCGCAGCTTTTCGCGCCGGTAAATAACCAGAAATTATCGCAATGAAGATCAAACAAAGTATTAAAATTATATTAGCTATCCAGTCTATTTGCAATAAGTCTACCCCTAACTGAACTGAAAGTTTACCAGAATTTCTAATTAATGGGTTTAAAATTGAGCTAAACCCGCTAGCGATTAATACACCGATAGTTCCGCCCAAAAAACCAATCCACGCAGCTTCATAGCGAAACATTTTTGAAATATCACCTCTCTTAGCTCCGAGAGATTTCATTAACCCAATCTGTGAAGTTCGCTCAAGAACACTGATATATTGCGTATTAATTATTCCAAAAACGCTAGCCAATATCGCTAAAGCCCCAAAGCCCGCCAGACCAGCCGCAGCTATATTAATTGCAGATTGAACGGTTTTATAATCATCAGCGAAACTCGAAACCTCGAAACGACTAGCATCAATTTTTCGAATTTCGTCAGCCACTTGCTGCGGCAAAAATCCATTTTTTACACTCACTGTAATTAATCCGAAATAATTAGCTAACTCTGGATCGGATTTTTTAGCAATACGCAGCCCATCACTATTTGAGATCCGAAAAGCATTAGGATACAAAAATTCCATTTCGGTCTTACCATTATCTACGGCTACAATTTCAAAAGCTTCTTCGATTGTTTCCCCAGCGGAATTTTTAATCTCAAAAATAACCTTCCGACCAAGTAAATCTTGCTCTTTCATTTTAACTGCTTTTGCAAAACTTTTAGGGGCGACAGTTTTACCTGAAGGAATCTCGAATTTATCATTCAGCTTACCAGCCGAAAACTCAAGCTGCTTTGAATTGTTTTTTGTTACAGCCCCGACAACAATTTTTTCACCGCCATCTAGCCGCGCTGTTTTGACGTCTATTTTTACTGATGGATTTATTTTATCTACACCCTTAACATTTTGTATTTTTTGAATATCAGTTTGATTTAAGGTATATTTTTCTAGATCATTAGATTTAGACTCTTCTTGACTAATGGCAGTTTTTTCATTTGCCGCTTCGGTTTTAAGCTCATAAGGATCAGACTCTTTTTCCGATTTAATTTTTCGCGTTATACTAATAGAATTCTTGTCTCCAATTTTATTGGCTAAATCAGAGACATAAGCGTTCCCACCTTTTCCGGCAGCCAGAGCTAGCGAAATCGTCGTCGCGCCAACTGCAATAGCTAGTGAGGTTAAAATTGTTCGTAGTTTAGACTTAGAAAGATTCTTGCTTGCTCGTTTAATTATATCAGCTCTACGCATTTTTTACTCCTCTCATATTCTTAATTGAATCTACTTCGCCATCTTTAACCCTAATCTGAATTTCACACTTGGCAGCTAGATCTTCATCATGAGTCACAATAATCAAAGTCGCACCATTCTTTTTATTGTAGTCAAATAACAAATTTTCAATCTTCTCACCAGTAACAGTATCGAGATTTCCAGTTGGCTCGTCGGCAAAAATCAACTTAGGCTCATTCACGATTGCTCGAGCGATAGCTAGTCTTTGTTTTTGACCACCAGAAAGATCTCGCGCTTTAGCTTTTTTCTTATCAAGAAGCTCAACCTTCTTTAAAGCGTTTTCGATTTTCTTTGCTCGGCGAAAAGTTGGCACTTCTGCTATTTCTAAAGGTAAGCTCACATTTTCAGCGCAAGTTTCATTCCCTTGCACAAAAAAACTCTGAAAAATAAATCCCATTTTTTGCGCACGAAATTTATCAATCTTCTTTTGCTTCATAGATAGAATATCAATCCCGTCTATAAAAACATGGCCTTTTTCAGGAGCATCGAGCCCACTCATTGCATGAATTAGAGTCGATTTTCCGCTTCCGGATTTACCAATAATCGCAACGCTCGCGCCATCAGGAATCTCAAAACTTACATTTTTTAAAGCTTGAAATTTATTTTTCTTATTACCAAAAGTTTTCGAAATATTCTCTACGCTAATCTTCATAAAATTGCTCCAAATCTTTTGCTTCTGTAAATTGATTATTTATATCATAGAAATAAACTTTAAAGTTTTTAATCCTACCACCTCCTCGCACTGCAAAATCAGAACCGGTTTGGCTCGAAAGCGTCGCTTCAAGTTTATCTTGATCTTTTTGCGTTTGATAACGGAAAGTTTCATTGGTGGTTATTTTGGAGAGTTCCGGTCCGTAAATTCGAATAAACTCATTTGAACCGCCATAGAAATATCTTCTATTATTGCCAGAAATCGTTAGCTTGTTATCTCTAAAATTAAATCTTAGTTTTTTTGATAAATTCTGATTTAAAGCTTTATATTCACCAATCTCGATTTTACGTTCATCACTCACAATATACTCTACGCGAATACCAACTTTTGAACTAACCTCCTCAATCTTAGAAAGATCATCCTTATTAATCGAAGCTTGCGAAATAATCGCACTGGATTCAATTTTCTGTGACAAACGACTAATACCATCGCTCGCGACCGTAAAAATTCCTATTCCGCTGGTGATCCCTAGCGCCAAGCTCATCATTACTGCAACAAAATGATTGCGTGTAAATTTAGCCAAAAAACTTGCATGCGCCAGAATCGACCAAAATATAATGAATACCACGCCCGCAAAATTACCCAAAATCATAATTAGGAGCTTAGAATTTTCGCTCATACCCCTCATAGTATCATTCCTGAAAGCTTCTTGAAGCCCAAAGTCGCCCATAATTATAGCAATTAATCCACAAAATGCTATAAGAGTAAAAATTACTCCGAGAATTTTTAAACCAATCCTTCTAGCTGAATGCTCTTTTCTATTAGCCTTTTCGAAATTAAACTCATCATTGATTTGCGAAATAGCACTTGCTGAAATCTCCTGACCGCGTAATTTCAAAATATCGTTAGCATTTTTAGCAACTGGCATCGCAAAATCTAAAATTAGATAGACGATAAACATCCAGCCCATTGTTGGAAAAATCAACAAAATCATCAAAATGCGGATTATTGTCACATCGATTTCAAAATATTCGGCAAGTCCAGCCGCCACGCCATCAACTTGCGCATTTTCTCGAATGCGATATAGCTTTTTGGCTTTAAGCCGTTCAAAATAGCTACGATTATCGTTGTTGATAGTATCTTCATCACCTTCACCTTCAAAAACTTCCGGCTCACCAATTTGAGCGCGAATTTTTTCGACATCTTCTTTAGTAATTACGCCATTTGCCTCCACCCCAATATCTGATAGAATTTCAGTGATTCGAATTTCAACGTCCGCAAAAATTGAATCATCAGCAATTTTTCGAAGAGCGTTTAAATATTTTTCAATATCTTTTTTGGCATCATTCTCAATTTCGTAAGGTATTTTCGCCAAATGAATTCGTGTAATTTCCTTCATATTTCCTCTTTAAAGTTTATCAATCGTTGCGCTTAAATTATTAATTTCTTTCTCCACCACCTGCGCAACACCTTTACCAAAATTGGTAATTTTATAATATTTTCGTGGTGGACCTTGCTCACTTTCCTGCCATTCATGCGACAGTAATCCTTCTTTTTGAAGTCGACTCAGTAGCGGGTAAATTGTTCCTTCCACAACTACCAGCTTTGCTTCTCGAAGTTCTTTGATAATGTCGCTCGTATAGACAGGTTTTTTAGAGCAAACTTTTAGCACGCAAAAGGCAATAAAGCCTTTTCGCATCTGTGTAGACATCTGCGAAGCGTATTTTTCAATTTGTTCTTGCTCCGTCATAGTTCTATGTTATACCAAGTAGCTGGCATTGTCAAGACTTTTTTATTTTTCTGCAAAAAATAAAATAACTTTCGGCCTTTTGAAAGTTATTTTATGCTCATTTTACAGATTATTCACCGCCTCAATAAATTGCTCTCCCCGATCAACATAGCTCTTAAACATATCAAAGCTAGCGTGCGCTGGGCTCAAAATAACCACATCTCCAGATTGAGCATCGGCAAAAGCAGTTTTAACAACCTGTTGCATGGTCGTATTTAAGCCAAGATTTTTAATGCGGGTGAAGTTCTTATCTTTGAGCTTTGAATTCAATTTTTCAGCTTCTTTACCAATTAAAATTACTTCGCGAAGTTCGTCAATTGACGATTCTGATATTCGCGAAATTAACTCACTTAAGTCTGCTCCTTTATCACTACCGCCCAAAATCAGCACCTTAGGCTCAACAAAAGCATTCATCGCCGCAATTGCACTACCTGGTGTAGTAGCAATGCTGTCATCATAAAATTTAATTCCGTTAATCTCACGAACAAATTTCAAACGATGCGGCAAGCCTTCAAATTTTGATAGCCCCTCTCGCCAAGCTTTTACAATTTTTTCCATATTCTTGCCTTGTTCCTTAAGAAAATCAAAAGTCGCTATCATAGCCGCTAAAGCATTTTTTTGATTATGCTCGCCTGCTAATTTGAGAATGCTAGTTTCAAAAAGCCTCTTCTCACCCCAATAAAAATATCCTTCTTGAATGTGAGCAAGTTTTTTGTTCGGAAAATTTTGAAGCGTTCCACATAACTGGTTATTAGAGTTTTCCACAGCCTTTTCCACAACTTGATTTTCTGAGTTATAGATAAAAAAATCGTTTTTGGTTTGCTTTAAGGCAATATTCATTTTAGCTGCAACATAATCGTCAAAACCGTCATGAACATCCAAGTGATCTGGCTCGATATTATTCAAAATCGCTACGAATGGTGATTTCTGCGCATCCCAAAGCTGAAAACTACTGAGCTCATACACCACCGCGTCACTAGGCGATATTTCATCAATTTTATCAAGCGCCGGAACCCCAATATTGCCAAGCAAGTGCGTTTTTACGCCAGCAGATTTTAGAATTTCCGCCACAAAACTAGCTGTCGTTCCCTTGCCCTTTGAGCCAGTCACGCCAATAATCTTCGCTGGACAATTCTCAAAGAATAAATTTGTCACACTAGTAATTTTGGAAGAAGAAAGCCTGTGTGGATTTACGGCTGGTGTGCGAACAATTAAATCAGCTCCCACCTCCGAAAAGTCTTTTACGCCCAAAAAAATTTTAGCGTTTCGTGGCGATTCTATTTTACTTTCTGCCCGCTGATCGTAAATTTCAAATTCCGCATCTTTATATTTCTTAGCCAAAAATTTCATCGCACTTTGCGTTTCTAAACCAAATCCGAGTAAAGCAATCTTCATATCTTCTCCTTTTTTTAATTTTATCATTTTGCGTTTTTTTTAGCAAACTAACCTCACACACTTGACTTTTTAGAAAAAACGTGTTAAAATATCAAGGCTCATTGAGAGCAAATTTATATTAAAGGAGGTGCCAAAAAATATGGCACAGCAATTAACTATATCCTTGGTAATGGGACAAAATGCCCACCCTTATATTTTGAAAGAAAAAGAAGTAAACTATCTTCTTTCTGATCTAAGCAAAAGAGAATTGGATGAACTTAAAAATTCTCCAGGTTTAGATAAAAACGAGGTGTTGGAGCTCCGCCTCAAGAAAAGAGTCTCCTTGTTCGTAAATAATAATAACGATATCTTCAGTTATGAAAAAATAGTATTATTAGTACATAAGCTGGATCCGGCTTATGTAGTAAATAAAATAATTGAAAACTTCAAGACATTATTCAGTCTTGAAGTAGAAATTGAGTACATTTAATATGAGCCTCACAAGAGGCTTTTTCTTTTTTCTATTTTTCAAAAAGCTTAGAAATCTCAGCGTTTAATTCATTGACCTGCTCAACTTCACCACCGCTAACCGCACCAAAAGACCAGCAGTTTGCGTCAATAAATTCACGCGCAACTTTGAGCATTTTATCAAGTGATATCTCACGAATCAGTTCTGGCTGCTTTTCAAAATCACGAATTCCACCATCCCAGAAATAACGACCAGCATAAAATCCAGCTGTCGAAGCTACCGTTTGGCCACTCATCTGAAAAGAACCAAGCGCAAAGCTCTTCATCGCTTCAAGCTCAGTCTCAGAAATTTCACCATTCAAGATTCGCTTTAATTCTGTTACGACAAGCTCAAAAAGCGGTTTAGCAGTATCAAAATTAGTTTGCCCTTCAAAATCCCACGAAGAATCATTCACTCCACGCGACGTTCCAGAATAAATACCATAAGCTAAACCTCGTTTTCGAGCCTGACCAAAAATACGCGAATGCATAGTGCCAGTTATAATGTGGTTCAACGCATCCATAGCATCCATTTCATCATCCGACAGCTGACGTGGTAAAACTAGTGACAAGCCAAAGCTAATATTTTTTAGATCTGGTCGCGCAATATAAACTGGTTCATGTGGCGTTTCGAGTGGATCAGTTATAAAGTCAAACCTTTCACCTCGTGGTAAAGAAATTTGTTCAAGACTAGAAATAATTTTCTCACGGCGCAATTTATCAATTTTTCCAGCAATAACAAATCTTAAATTGTCGGTAGTGTGAGTCCGCGCGTGATGCTCACAAATATCAGCTAGCGAGATATTATCAATCGTTTTGAGGCGCTGCTCATAAGTTAGCACTTTTTCACCAAAAGCCTGCTGAATTTTTGGCCACAAAAGGCGTGCATTATTATTTAGATACCCAGTCAATTCGTTGCGAACATTGCCCTTTTCGGCGAGAAATTCAGTTTCATTAAATTTCGGCGTAGCTATTGAAAGAAGCTGAAGGTCTAAAATTCTCTCCCATTCAAAATCAGCACAATCAGCAATATAAACCATATTCATATCAGATGTGGAGGCGTTATGATAGGCACCATTTTTGGTAAACTCAGCTTCAAATTCATGCTCGCTAGCAAATTTCGCATTAGCACCAAAAGCCATATGCTCCATTATATGAGCAGTTTCATAAATTTTATGACTTTTAGTATACCTTGAACCTGCTCGAAACTGAAACCGAAAGCTCATCACGGTCGCATCTGGAACATTTATAAGAAGACCGCGCGCGCCATTTTTTAGGCGCACTTCTTCAACGAAATGCCGCATTTATTTTCGACCCTTTTTCTTGTTTTGACGCTGAGCTTTTTTAGCTTTGCGAGCCTTGTTTTTACGGGCATTTCTCTCAGATACGGTTGATGATTTCTTGGCGCTAAAATCATCATCACGATTCTTTTCACCAGCTAATACTTCATTCACGCCAGACTCAACAGAGTTCTCCGCAAGGCGTGTTAATTCAGTTTCGTGATCTTCTTCACTACGAGCTAGAACATCACTCTGCTGAATATGAGTAATAATTCGAACCGCCTCATCGCGCAAAGTATTCTGAAGACCATCAAATAGCTTCTGACTCTCAGAACGGTATTCAACTAATGGATCACGTTGGCCAACACTTCGCCAGTGGATTCCTTCGCGCAAATGATTCATATTCTCGAGGTGATTCATCCATAAAGTATCAAGAATCTGCATATAAACTTCGCGCTCGATCTTTTGGATTGTGTCTTCACCTAGCTCAAATTCTTTTTCAGCGTAAATATCGTCAGCAATCTGTTTAGCGAGTGAAAGACGTTTTTTATCATTTTTAATTCGGCCAATTGCTTCAACTGTATCACGTTCAACCGGGAAGAATTCTAGGAAATTATCAACAAAATCTGGATTATTTTTTGAAGGAAGTTCCACTAGTTCACGAATCTTATCCTCAAACAAAGCTTTAATTTGCGGCGTAATGTCTTCGCCCTCAAGAATTTTTCGGCGCATTGTATAAACAACTTTTCGATGGCGATTAATTACGTTGTCATATTGAACAACATTTTTACGCGTGTCGAAATTGAATCCTTCAACTCGTTTTTGGGCATTTTCAAGCGTCTTAGAAACAGATTTGTGCTGAATTGGTTGATCATCAGGCACACCAAGTCGATCCATAAGCATAGCGATTCGCTCGCCCTGAAAAATTCGCATTAGATCGTCTTCAGTTGAAACAAAGAATTGTGTCTCACCTGGGTCACCTTGACGGCCACCACGACCACGGAACTGGTTATCAATTCGACGCGATTCGTGGCGCTCTGAGCCAATTACAACCAAGCCACCAAGTTCTTTTACCCCTTCACCAAGCTTAATGTCAGTTCCACGACCAGCAATGTTCGTAGCAAGCGTAATCGCGCCCTTCTCTCCGGCTCGAGCCACAATCACAGCTTCATGCTCGTTATTTTTAGCATTCAGAAGGTTATATTTTATACCTTCCTTATCGAGATATTTAGCGATTTGTTCATTTTTTTCAATTGAAGCCGAGCCAACCAAAACTGGACGACCAGCCTTGTGATGCTTTTTAATCTCTTCAGCAACAGCTTTAAGTTTAGCTTTCTCAGTCTTAAAAATTAGATCTTCTTTATCGTCACGAATAACTGGTTTGTTCGAAGGAATTTGCACAACCTCCAAAGAATAAATCTGCTGGAATTCTTCAGCTTCAGTAAATGCGGTTCCAGTCATACCTGAAAGTTTTTTATAAAGGCGGAAGAAATTCTGAAATGAAATTGTCGCAAGTGTCATTGATTCTTGAAGCACTGGCACTTTTTCTTTTGCCTCAATCGCTTGATGCAGGCCTTCGTTGTATCGACGACCATTCATTAAACGACCAGTGTGTTCATCAACGATAATTACTTCTCCGTCGTTAGTCACCACATAATCTTTGTCGCGCTTGAAGAGAGTTTGCGCCCGCAAAGCTTGATCCATATGATAAACTGCGCGAGAATGCTCTGGCGTGTAAAGATTTTTCATATTGAGAAGTTTTTCAACTTTGTCAATTCCAGAATCAGTCAACGAAACACTGCGGCGTTTCTCGTCCGTTTCATAATCTTCATCTGTTAGTTGAGCGGCAATTTTAGCAAACTGAATGTATGCTTCGGGATTTTCTGCGGCCGGAGCTGAGATAATCAACGGCGTTCGAGCCTCGTCAATCAAGATTGAGTCAACTTCGTCAACGATAGCAAAGTTAAGGTCGCGCTGACGCAATAAATCAACTTCATTCACCATATTATCACGCAAATAATCAAAACCAAATTCATTATTTGTGCCATACGTAATATCGGCATTATAAGCTTCTTTGCGTGTAACAGGTCGAAGGCGGCGCATTTTTTCATCTTCGTGGGATTCGTTATCAAACTTAGGGTCATAAATATAGCTCGCTTCATTCACAATCACACCTACCGACAGACCAAGAAAGTCATAAAGCTCGCCCATCCAAGAAGCATCACGCTGAGCTAAATAGTCGTTAACTGTCACTACATGAACGCCCTTACCTTCAAGCGCGTTCAAAGAAACCGGTAAAGTCGCAACTAAGGTCTTACCTTCACCAGTTTTCATCTCGGCAACTTTTCCTTCATGAAGCACCATTCCGCCAATTAGCTGAACATCAAAATGGCGCATCCCGAGCGTACGAGTTGAAGCTTCTCGCACCAACGCAAAAACATCCGGTAAAATCGTATCAAGTGTTTCACCTTTTTTATCAAGCTTTTTTCTGAATTTAGCAAAATTTTCTTTTAATTCATCATCAGATTTTTTAGCGTATTTTTCACTTAAAGCATTAATCTCATCAACTTTTTTTTGCAGTCGCGCCAAAATTCGCTTTTGCGGATCACCAAAAATCTTTGTTAGAATTTTTTCAGTTTTACTTTCCTCTATCATCACATTTTTTTTCGCAGTTTTTTTAGACATTTCCTTCTCCATTAAAACAGTATAAAATCTATTACAATTTTACCATAATTTTGATACTAAAAAAAGCCCCTTTAAAGGACTTCATTAACTTTTTGGCTATTTCTACTATTTTATTATTAGGAGAAATAATCTTATGGTTAGCAATTGATTCAATCTCCTTATTTAAAGTCCTAAGCATACAAGACGCCTCAGCATCCCCAGCCAAAGATATAACATCAGAATACAATTCAATATTGTTGTTAGACTCGATTTTTTCGCTATCTCTAATTTATTTTTAGCAAAAAATAAAATCGCGCCGTTTTGACGCGATTACTGTAGTAACTTATCCTCGTTTAAACGAGCGCTTAAACTTTGCCATAATTCCAGCTTTACCAAGGCGTGGATTTTTCTCAGTCTTGTAGCGACGGATCTGACCGTCAAGCTTAGCTTCAACAATATCAATCGCAGCAAGAACATTCGAGCTTTGATCTTTCGCTACCAAAGTTTTATCTGGCACATCAACGATTACCTCAACCTCATATTTATTGTCATGAGCACCATTAATTTGCGAAATCAAAACGCGCGCTGATGCTGTTTTTTTAGCGTGTCGCGGTAGATATTTGTCTAGTTTACCAATATGCTTAACTGCATATTTTTTTGTATTTTCATCAACTTCGTATTTATTTCCTGTAACTTCAATCTGTGAAATCATGTCTTTCCTTTTCTGTTAATTACTACCTAAATATTAGCATAAACCTTTTTAATTGTCAATAAAAAGAGTCCGCCTCAATAAGCGAGCTATTGCTTAATTGCCTTGATCTTACTTGGCTGAAAGCCAGACCAGGCGTCCGTATCGGTTTCAACAACTGGTGCAGCCATAAAACCGAATTTATCCTTTATATAATCAATATATTCTGGATTATTATCAAGATTAATTTCTTGATAATAAATTCCATATTCATTAAGAAGACTTCTAGTCATCTTGCATTGTATACAATCTTTTTCGTGTAAAACACCACTTTATCTGACATTCCACAATCACCTTCTTTCTAATATATTGGGATCAATTAAGCATATCTTAATTATATCATAGTAAAAGAAAAAGCACTATATATAGTGTTGTAAAATATACATATACGCTAAATATAGTGCTTTAGTAATTTTAGATTTGTTCTCTACCACCCATAAATGGTTGCAAAACTTCTGGAACAATTAAGTTTTCGCCGCTCTGGAAGTTTTCAAGAACTGCGACTAAGCATCGTGCGAGCGAAACCGCCGTACCATTAAGCGTATGAACCACTTGCAGCTCGCCGCTAGCTCGCCGAACGCGAATATTCAAATTTCGCGCCTGATAATCTGTACAGTTTGAGCAGCTAGTAATTTCACGATACTTTCCATCAACTGGGCTCCAATACTCAATATCGTATTTTTTCGAAGCTGGCGCGCCCAAATCACCGCTGGCAATATTAATCACGCGGTAAGGAATACCGAGTTCTTGATAAATTTCCTCTTCGACGGCCAGAATTTTTTCGTGAGCTTCAACACTTTGTTCCGGTAAAGTATAGGCATACATTTCAAGCTTATTGAACTGATGAACTCGGAAAAGACCCCGTGTGTGCTTGCCATAAGTCCCCGCCTCTTTACGATAGCAAGGCGAATAACCAGCATAAAACAACGGCAGATTCGATTCTTCAAGAATTTCATTCGCATGATAACCAGTGAGCGACATTTCAGCAGTTGCAATTAGGCTTAAATCTTCGTTTTCTATAAAATATTCATCACTCTGATCGCTAGAACGCGGCGCAAAGCCTGTACCCGTCGCAACTTTACCATTAACCATATGCGGAACGGTCATAAAATTAAAATCTTTCGAAATCAATTTATTCAAAGCAAACTGATAGATAGCATTCTCTAAAAGCGCTAAATCGCCTTTCAAAAAATAAAACTTTGCGCCAGCAACCTTCGCTCCACGCTCAAAATCAACCCAGTTTTTATTCATCGCAAAATCAAGATGATCTTTTGCGCCAACTCGCTCTGAACCAAATTTTTGTTCAGCTAGCTCAATTCCCCACTCCTTCACTACTTTATCTTCGCCTTCTTCACCAATTGGCACATCTGGTTGGAGTATATTTGGAATGGCATTTAATCCAGCATTTAATTTCTCGTCAAGATCGCGGAATTCACTTTCAAGCTCCGCAAGTTCAGTCTTGATTTTTTTACCCTCAATGATGTTTTCTTCAGAAGGTTTACCGCCAGCTTTTTTCATCAAATCAGAAATTTGATTACGACGAGCGCGCAATTCGTCAATTTTATAGGTTAGCTTCTTTCTTTGATCATCAAGTTCAAGAACCGCATCAATATCAGTTTTGTAGCCTTTGTTTGCGGTGTCTTTTTTGACTTGTGCCAAATTTTCACGAATAAATTTTATATCTAGCATGATTAAATTATATCAAATTTTTAAAAATATAAAACACTTCTCAACTATAGAAAAGCGTTTTATAAAAATTTTATTTATGTATTCTATATAGATTACTGAGTTCTGTCCTCTGCTTAACATCGCCAGCGCCATTTCTTTCGGCTTCTCGAGCCATTCGTGCATGCATTTTTCTTTCTGGAGTAGGCATTTTATAGAGAGCAGCATTCCATTTTTTAACTTCCTCCGCATCCATATTATTAACGACTGCCATTTTAATATTATCAAATGCACCATCTATAGCTTGATTTATCTGAGACCGATTAGCTTGAATTTTATCAATCATTTTACCTGTAGCAGGATCCATAGTTCTAACAGTTTCAGTTTCAATTCCTTTGCTATTACTTTTAGCATATTCAATCGTTGAAGATAGCGACGGTGAAGAATCTTTGAAATCTTTATAGAAATTATTCGATAGAGCATGTGCAGATTCTTGTGATATACCATTATTCTCAATATAGCTGCTGATCATGTTATTGGTTTTGTTCTGTCCGTAAACCATTTTAGCAGACTCAACAGCCATCTTAATTTTATCAGAATCTCTTGATGCAATTGCATTAGCTAAAGAAGTTTTTGCTAATGTTTCTGTGCTTGGTGTAGTAATATTACCGCTATTATCTAAGACGTCCTTGACTGGCGCCATCTTCCATTTAATAGCATTAGCCCGAGCTTGAGCAGTAATTTGATCATCTTCACGTTTTTGTTTAACGGCACGAAGGCTGTTTAATGATCGACGCTCGGAATCAGTAATAATTCCATTTGTCTCTTTTTGTTCTAGCATAGCAATTCTGCGATCTTCGTCATCCCATTTCTGGTTTTCTTCGATAATCTGAGCATTACTATCAGCGCGAAGCCGGGAATTACGAAAATAACCAGCAGTAGCGGCTATTCCCAATCCACGTTTACCTCCAAGGCCGCCGATCGCACTTAGTATTCTACCAGTTCTAGTTGTCGGATTTTTATTTCTTCCAGTAAGAGCACCCCTATTACCCCTACTCCAGTTAGCAGCATGCTTTGCTACGGATGTATTACCCATAAATTTGTTTGCACCACCAGCAAGAGAACTGAGCCTGCCTGTAATATTAGCATTAGTTAGCTTATCTAGAGCAGCCAAAGCACCTCTAATTAAAGCAACTACTCCAGCCATTCCCACAAACGGTAATGTTAGATAAAGCCCCTCAATAAGAAAGCTAAAAGGACCGCTAGCCGTAGCAGCTAAGGTATTAGAAGCTAAAACCGATAAAGAAACGACAATAGATGCCATAGGATAAATGACCAGCATAGATTTGAATATACTTTTCCATTTGTTAAAAATTCCTTCAGTATTCGGTAGAATAGCAGAAGCAAAAGCAATCGGTGACAATACAACCAAAATAATAACTGCAGCCTGACGAATCATTAAAGTAATTATCATCACAGCCATTCCGATCATGGCAGACATAAGAGCCAAAAACATAGTTGCACCAAAAAATACTGCACCAGTACCAAGAGCCAACCCCCCTGCAACAACTTGACCTAAACTATGAACTCCACTACTGGCAGCCCCAGACCATTCTACACTTCCTATTATAGTGTTATATATACTTCGCCCTAGTATATTAGATGCATCTACCGCAATAACAGAAATATAATAGGACACATTGATTAAAATAGCAAAGATCAAAAGACGTGGAAGCATTTTTTTAATGCCATAATTAGAAATACCAAGGCTAGTAATTTGAGAAATTATAACAATTGTAAACAAAATCACAAACAAAACGTTGGCTATATCGCGAAAATTACCCCATACTTCCATAAGACTTTTGCCGCTGCTTTTATCTTGGCTACTGTTAGTGAAAAGCTCATTGGACCTAACCTGCAACATATTATCAGCGATAAATTTATACGAATCCATAGCTGCCTGAGCTAAAAAGTTAGCACCAGGACAGATAATCCAACCGACGCCATCTATTTTACAGGAGGATTTATCTTCGGAACTACTACCATCAGTATCGCCAGTTGGATTCTCTTTACACTCAGGTTTATCTTTATTTTCTTTTTTATTACATTCTTCAATATTTTTACCGGCTTCAGTGCCTTCTTTAGCACAAGTATAGACAGCTTGGTCAGACTCCCACCAAAGACCAGCTTTAGTAGTAAGTTCCGTAAACTTTTTTATCTGCTGGTTTTTACTCTTAATAAAACCAGGAGCACATTTATTTAAAGTTAAATACTTACTAGGAAAAGAATTTTTATTATTAAACGGTTCAGGATTTCCGCTAAGATTATTTAAATAACACCTTTCAGCATCGCCTATACCTCCAGACTGTTTCCAATAACCTCCATTTTCCTCACAAAAATCCTGCGTTAGTTCATTTTCAGGACTTGAGCCCGGAGCATAACCTGCGTTTTTAGCTTTTTTATCAACTAAATCACAATAGTTAATACCATTTAAAGTCTTTTTTAAGTATCCATTAAAACATTGACCTCCTTCTGGAAGATAGTATTTGTCCATATTATTAATTAGATTATTAGGCTGACCTATAGCATGCTCAGAACCAACTTCAATTTTACCATCTTTTATTGAAATAGATTTAAATACACACCCATGACCAGGTCTAGTCCCAAAGCCTACACCGTCATATTCAAGCCCACCTTTTTTACATTCTGCCTTATTATATTCGTAATCGGCATAAACCTTATTATTACTATCTGTAAAGATTACCCCGATTAAAGAAAGAAATACTAAAAAAAATAGATGCAAAATTTTTCTACTCTTCAACCCAGCCCAAAAACTATTCATAATGCTTATATTTAATCACACTTTACGCCAAAGTTCAATATTATACTAATGATTTTACAAAAAATAATTTAATATAAAAAATCCTTGACTTTATGTATTATACTTGATAAAATTATAAATGTTCGGGTGATTAGCTCAGTTGGCTAGAGCATCTCGTTTACACCGAGAGGGTCTGGGGTTCGAGTCCCTAATCACCCACCAGAAATTATTTATTTAAGACCGCTTCTATGAGGCGGTTTTAAATTTTACTCTAACAAAATAGGTGCTTTATAGCAAATTTATCAAGCGCCTATTTCTGATAATAGTGATTTAAGCGGAGAATTTACCAACCTCCGCCACCACCTCCTCCGCCGCCGCCGCCAGAGAATCCGCCGCCGCCACCAGAGCTAGAACTAGAGGCTGCGGTATAACTATTTATTGAACTAGAGATTGAGCCAATCGAGCGAGCAAATACCGCCGCATTGAAGGCAGTCGTGCCGGTATACCAATCAGGGTTAGAATCGCCATATTGAACTGAGAGAACATCTAACCAAGTTTTTTCAAGACCAAACAAAATGGCATAAGGTAATAGTTTCTCATAGAGCTCCACCACGCGCGAACCATTGTTTTCATTCAAACGTTCAGCGCCCTCTACGCTTTGAAGGAACTTAATCCTTTCAGTTTCGGCAAGCTTCATATACATTTTAAGACCATCAAGATAATTCTTGATTTCCGCACCAGAGGCATTAAGTGGATGAAGACTGAGCAAAATTACCGAAAAAATAATATTTATAGTGCTCAGAACAATCAATATCCCCAAGCAACTAAACAGACTACTTACTACACCGTCAAGAGCACCCAGCCCGAATAATACGCTCAAAAATACTAATATCGACAAAGCCAAAATAATTCCGACATCAATACGTGAAATCTTGGTGTAAAATCTATCATCTTTTTGAATTGCTGTAGTCTTAGCGTAATAATAGGTCTCACCAGCAAAATTAGCACCTAGCGAACTGATCTTAACTTCATTTTTTCCATGTTTAAAGATATTATTAAAAGTAATAGTTTCAACATCCGTTAAATTATTGCTATTGTTTTTATATAAATAATACGCTTTGCCGCGAGATAATATACCAGTTTTAGCCCGCTCGATAATTCGAAGATTACCATTAATTGCCATTTTAATAATCATCGCGGTAATAGCTTTAGGGCTAGTTTTAGTCAAAACCGCACTCTCGAATAGTGAAATATCTTTCGGCGGAGCGTATTGTGGAGCGACTGATTTATTAGTTTTAGCTGAACGAAATTTAGTAAATGCAAGATAAATTAAATAGATTGTCCCAATAATAGACAGAGCCGAGATTAACCATACAATCACCCGAACAATATTCACCCAACTCGGCTCTTGATAACCAACAAAAGTAGTAGGTTTTAACGCAACCAAAAAAGTCACATTTTGCCCCATAGAAAGATTAGAGGCGCCAAAAGTTAAAATTATCGACCCATCCGATTCTTCAGATTTTTCGGCAGTAGGGCATTTTTCTTTACTCCCTTCTTCGCCAAAATAACAAGACAACCCAGTATATTCAGAAGATAATCCCTTAGGTATATGAACTCGTGCAATTAAATTGCGAAAATTCTGTTTCCACTGAGTCCCGTTAGTGTTCCAAATAAGAAACTGCTCTTTTATATTTGAATTTTCGGTTTTTAAATCATCACGAATTACATCACGGTATGAATATTCTAGTCGATACTTCTGCTCACCACGAACATACTCATCTGCCTTGCCAATTCTAAAAATAACATTACCGTTCTCGGTTTTAGATGAAACTAATTCGCTCTCGCCGTTACGAGTGATTTTCATATCATCTTGAAGCGAATTATGGCCCTGATATTTTTTCGATAAAGCGCGCTCAATACCGTGATTTTGATCAAAATTCGGAAATTCAACCGTAATCTCTTCTACAACTTTAAGTACTGATCGATTCTCCGAATCTTTACTCAAATAATAATCTGCTTCAAATTTTTTAACCACAAAATCATTCGCATCAGCAAAAGCTGTTTGCTGAAAAATTCCACCAAAAGACAAAAATGTAACCACTAAAATAAAAATAAGCTTCTTCATGCTATGATTTTAACATTTTTCAAAATAAAAAACTAGCTCATAAAAATATAAGCTAGTTCTACCAAAAAGCTATTTAGTCAATTCATTATCACTAACACCAGCATTCTTGAACGAAATTAGATTTTCGGTCGACATCTTAACCATATTTTTAACGGCAGTGTCCGTATTGAATGCGATATGAGGAGTCATTACAACGTTTGGCAGACTTGATAAATCTCGAAAAATAGCATCCTGAATCACTTCTCCGCTCAAATCTTTTTTGAGTAGTTTTCGTTCAAATTCGTAAACATCAAGTCCTGCCGCTGAAACTTTGCCTGAAACCAACGCATCTCGTAATGCTTCCGCATCAATATGCGCGCCACGAGCTGTGTTAATAATCACCACACCATCCTTCATTTTGGCGATAGAATCAGCATTAATAATATGATAGTTATCATCTGTTAGCGGAATATGAAGCGAAATAATATCAGCTTCTGCAAAAACCTGATCTAGAGATTTATAATCTATAATGTTTTCAGCGGCAGGGTTTTGAACGATATCATAGCCAATTACTTTTGCGCCAAAAGCATTAAAAACTTTAGCGGTCGTCAAACCGATATGACCTGTGCCGATAATTCCAATTGTCATAGAATTTAGTTCACGACCCATTAGATTCTCAACTGAAAAATCCTGAACGGCCGCTCGACTTAGAGCTAATGGCAGTCGCCGCACTGTAGCAAGCGCCAAAGCCACAGCAAACTCAGCAATCGCACTTGGTGAATATTGCGGAACGTTAGCAATTTTAATCCCGTGAGATTTGGCTTTTTCAAGATCGATCCCATCAAATCCAGCTGTTCGAACACTGAAAAAATTAATACCCATTTTTTTAAGCTCAGCCCAAACATCATTTAAAGCCTCACTAGAAGTATAATCCGAAACCGCATCATAGCCTTGCGCTAAATGGACAGTTTCAGGAGTTAGTTCTTTTGTAGTTGTAGCATACTCAATGCTAAACTCATCAGCATATTTCTCAAAATATGGAAGTTCATCTTTCCTCACACCAAAAGCTATAATCTTCATAGAAATATTCTACACTTTTATAGCGAAAAAATCAAGCTTATGTTTTATCTATTTCAAATTAAGCTCAGGATAAATTTCTTTGGTTATTTCAGAAATTTCATGCTTTAATTGCGGGAATGGCACACCTTCGCGCGCGGTAACTCCTTCAAAAATCCAGAAAACACGCTCACTATAACCCCATCCACAAGCTGGCGGCATACCATATTCAAGCATCTCAACATAGTCTATATCAAGCATCATCGCCTCATTGTCGCCATCGTCACGCATTTGCTGCTGCTCAACAAAACGGTTCAACTGGTCAATTGGATCATTAAGCTCCGAGAAGCCATTTCCAAGTTCTGATCCAGCAATCACTGGCTGAAATCGCTCTACAACTTGCGGATTATTTGGATCACTCTTTGATAGTGGCGAAATAAACTTAGGTGTATTCACCAACCAAACTGGACCCGCAACATCTTTGCGGATATTTTTCCAAAGTTTATCAATGCCTCGTGGAATTGAATCTGTCTTTTCAACTTCAAGATTATTCTCCTTCAGTTTTGCAGACACTTCTTCAATCGTCGTATTGAAAACATCAATACCATAGTGCTTTTTAATCACTTCAGCATAGTCCCACACTTCCCATTGGCCACTCATGTCAACATCAAAACGATCGAGTTTAAATTTCAAAGTGCCAAAAGTCTCCTGAAGAACATATTTATACATTTCCTCCATGAACGCCATTCCTTCGCGCCAGTCCCAATAAGCCGCATACCACTCCATTGCAATATGCTCCGGTAAATGCTCGTCGGAGTAATTTTCGTTACGAAAACGTGGGCCAAGATCATAAACCTTTTCAAAGCCCGCCCCAAGCAAACGTTTCAAAGGTAGTTCATGACTAATTCGGAGATAAAACTGTGCATCATCAAGTGCATCCATATGTGTCACAAATGGATTTGCATCAGCTCCACCTGTAGTGTGTTCAAGAACCGGAATATTAATCTCAAAAAATCCATGCGAGTTCAAAAAATCACGAGTTGCTTGCCAAAATTTAGAACGACGAACAAACCGATCACGAACTTCTAGATTGACATTCATATCAACATAACGACGACGGAAACGCTCTTCTTTATTGGTAAAGCCATCTTGCTGCGATGGCATCGGGCGAAGAGATTTAGTAAGAAGTCGTAATTCTCGAGTCGCCACCGAAATTTCGCCAGTTTTGCTTTTAATCACCTCTCCATTCGCCTGAATAAAATCACCCACGTCAAGCAAATTAAGGTCTTTGATTCCGATAAAATTATCCTTTGCGCTAGTTTCCGCCAAATCTTTCGCGGTGATAAAAAGTTGAATTTTACCCGAAAAATCACGCAAAACAATAAATGCTAGTTTTCCAAACTTTCGGATACCAGCAATTCGTCCAGCAACAGATACGGTTTTACCTTCCATTTCGTCGAAATGATTTATAATTTCTGCGGTCATAACCGTGCGATCAGTCTTAGCTGGATATGGATCAAGTCCAAGATTTTTGATTTCTTCTAGTTTTCGTAGGCGCTCATCGCGCAGTTCTTTCATAGTAGCCATAATTAGGTATATTTTAGCACATTTTTAAGCTATTTACTAGAAAAATTACATATTCTATTGACTTAATAAAAATATTGTTATATAATTAAAACATCAGTCCGACCTTGGACTTAAAAAAAGGAGGTATATAATGGATAACGATTATTCTAGAGATTGGGACAGACCCGAAGAACGGTAGTGTCCCAATCTATGATGCTCCGCAAATCGCGGGGCTTTTTCAATTATCAAAAAACTCCGCGCCACCGGAGTTTTTGAATTTTCTTTTTAAGCAAGCTCTTCTAAAAGCTCATCTCGATTCAATATTTTTAGTTCACCACTTGCGCGCTCAACCAATTCAAAACTATCACTCTCCATTAAACGATCAGAGACTGTCACCCGATAAGGAATGCCCATCAGCTCAGCATCTGCAAATTTTTGACCTGGGCGCACTTCTCGATCATCAAACAAAACTTCAACACCCTTCGCCTGGAACTCTTTATAAATTTCTTCTGCGAGCTGTTTTGACTGATCGCCAATCTGAACGAGATAAACTTTAGCTGGTGCAATATTTTCTGGCCAAACAAGACCTTTATCATCAGAAAAATGTTCAGCGATCATACCCATCACTCGACTCGGACCAATTCCATAACTACCCATAAATACAGGCTTTTCGACACCATCTCGATCTATAAACTTCAGCCCCAAAGCTTCAGAGAATTTATAGCCAAGTGTAAAAATATTACCAACTTCTACCGCTTTCTCTTCTCGCAAATCTTCTCGGCGCAAATTAAGCTCAGCCAGCACTTCATCAGTCAAGACTTCTTCATTAATAGCAAGGTTCTTTTCATCCGAAATATAAATCGTGTCTTCCCCTACTGGGCTAACCGTCTGAAACTCATGACTAAATTTCGAAAAACTTCCGCCACTCGCAAAAGTTTTATATGTAAAATCACCTAAGCCAAGCCGCACAAAAACTCGCGCATAAGCTTGCGAAATTTTTTCGTAAAATTCATCGTGCTGTTCACGGCTTTCCGAAAAACTATATAAGTCCTTCATCAAAAATTCACGCCCACGCATCAAGCCGCTTTTACTACGAAGCTCCGCCCTAAACTTAGTTTGAAACTGATACGGATAAACTGGTAAATCCTTATAACTGTTAATGAAATTTTTCATCATTTTTGTGATTGGCTCCTCATGAGTTGGCGCAAGCCCAAACTCGCGACCATTCGAAAGTTTAGTTTTGAACCACACGTCCATCACCTCATCACTCCAGCGACCGCTAGCCTGCCAAGTTTCAGGGTTCTGAAGCGCCGTCAAGCTAATTTCATTGCCACCTACCGCGTTCATTTCTTCGCGGATAATTTGAACAATCTTATCCAACACAATTTTTCCAAGTGGCAAAAAATCGTAAACGCCCGCCATTTCTTTATAAATAAACCCAGCCTGAATCAAAAGTTGTGCATTTTTTGAAACTTCGTCCGATGGACTAGTTTTTGAAGTTTTAGTAAATAAATTAGTTACTCTCATTTCATTCCTTTACATCATAAAAGCTCAGCATTTGATCAGCTGAGCTTTTATATTTATTTAATTTCTGTAATTTCGTATTGAATTGCGGCTTTTGGAGTCGTAATTTCAACAATTTCACCGAGCTTTTTACCCATAAGTTGCTGACCAATTGGCGATTCATTACTAATTTTACCCTCAAGGGGGTTCGCTTCAACCTTGCCAACAACAGTATAATGAACAATTTTATTGTCCGAAAGATTTTTCAGGCTAACTTGGCTACCAAGAGAGACCTCTCCTTTAGCTCCGCCGCCAATTATTTCTGCATTCTGTAGAATATTCTCAATTTCTAAAATTCGACTCTCTGCCAAGCCTTGCTTTTTACGGGCTGCGTCATATTCGGAATTCTCACGCAAATCGCCAAAATCTCGCGCCGTAGCAACTTCTTCGGCGATTGCTTTTCGCTCTGAAATAAGCTGTTTTAGTTCAGCTTCAAGCTCCTGTTTCCCAATTTTTGTGATATTAAAAACTTGTTTCATATTCATAAAATTATAGCAAATAGCAATATTGAAGTCAAGCTACATAAGCTTTAAAATAGGAACGATAAACAAGACAACAAAGGCTAATGAATTTTTCAAAAAATGAAGAACTACCCCCGCCCAAATCGTAGTTGTTACCTTTTCACGAATAAAACAAGCTACGAAGCTCATCACAAAAGTCGTAATTCCGAGACTAAGCTCTAGATGCGCTATAGCAAAAGTTAAGCTCACTATAAACATCGCCAGCCAAGGATTAATTTTACGTAGTTCGCCATAAGCAATCCCCCGAAAGATAAATTCCTCCACGATTGCCGGAATAATTGTAAGACTCAAGAACGCTAGAATATATTGAAAAGGCCCGTGTATACCCGAAAAACCAATTTTTTGCTCCCCAGGACGAATATTAGTTAAACTGAGTAAAACACCAGCTATAAGAAGTGTGATAAGTAGTCCCAAAGCACCAAGTGTGACATCAGACCAAGTCAGATCTTTCTGCGCCCCTAAATCATCTGGTGTGAATTTTATAGATAATATTTTTTGCAGTAAAAAATAAGCAATAACCGATGTTATTAAAAAGCTAGTTATGATATAAAATCCCGTAGTTATATTATTTTGCATAATCTGAGTAATTAACTCATCTTTCCCACCAGCCGCCAAAAATACTATAATTTTTATAATAGCAGCAACAATAAATTGAGCACCAAAAAATGCTGCTAAGGGAAAAATAATCCAAAAGATAATTTTTCCCCAATTTTTAGAATAAATTTCTAAAAAAACTTTTTGCACTAGAAAAACCTTCCAATATCAAGAATAATAACTAAAGCTGTTAATGCTAGTATTATATAAACACCGTAAGCCAAGATTTGCTCTTCCCGTTCTTTAGTGAGAGGTTTTCGAAGAATTTTACGATAAATAAATGTCAAAAGCCAACGACCGCCATCTAGAACGGGTATCGGTAAAATATTCATGCAGGCAAGACTAAGTGAGATTAACGCAGAAAGTAGCAGAACAGTTTCTAGTCCAGATTGAGCAGCGGTTGGAAAAAGAATACCTAAAATTGAAAGAGGGCCTGCAACAGATTTCCCGGCTTTTTCTAATTTCTCATTAGCAATTTGTTGAGTTTTAGGGCTTGAACTAATTTTTTGCACAAAACCAGTTACAGTGTTCGAGATTAACTCACCTAGACTGCGAAAAGTTTCCACCGAAAGCTGAGCCGTCACGCCCAATCCAACAATTGGCGCACTCCATGTAGAATGAATTTTCTGCGAGTTAGAATCGCTCGCTAGGCCAAGATAACCTTTTTTATCATCATTATTCAAACGAACTTTTGCTGATTTGATATATGACTTTCCATCACGAATAATTTCAATATCTATATTCTTGCCAGCATTATTTTTCGTAATATTGGAAATCTGCTCCGAATTTTCAATTTTTTGGCCATTGATTTTCAAGATTTGATCACCACGACGAATGCCAGCTTTTGCTGCCGGTAGGTTATCTACTACCTGAACCGCAATAATCTCACCGCCAGTTATTCGAGCATCGCTAGAAATATAAAACTGATTTGGGAGCATTTTAGGGAGACCAAACCAAGCTAAAATGGTAAATAGAACTATAGCAACCAGCCAGTTCATTACTACACCGGCAAAGAGAATTTGCGTCTTCCCCCAAAAACTAGCAGCACCATAGTCACCCGCCTCAGAATCGGAATCATTTTCGCCCTGTAGCTTGACATAACCGCCAAGCGGAATCCAGTTAATTGCAACTGGAGTGCCTTTTGGTAAAATTCTATCTGTTTTAGTATTAAATTTAATAATATTAGGTGGAAACCCTAATCCATACTCTTTTAGTTTGACCCCATTTTTTTTGGCCGCCATTGCGTGGCCAAGTTCATGTAGCCCGACTAAAATAGTTAAAACGACTAAACCAATTATAATTCCGAAAATTAAGTCCATTCTTAAAGATACCCTCCTCCACTTTATAAAAATAAAATCAGCCCAAATAAAGCTCTGGGCCAATAAAATTAAATCGTTAGAATTTCTTTTTCTTTAGCTTTAAATAGTTCGTCAATTTTTGCGCCAAAATTCTTTATCTCGGCATCAATATCTTTTTCGATACCTCGAAGATCATCTTCTGTAATAGATTTTTCATCTTTAAGCCGCTTAGCGGTCTTGAGTGCATCTTGACGAATATTGCGAAGAGTAATTTTAGCATCCTCTACTTTTTCAGACGTCTGTTTTACGATTTGTTTACGTCGCTCTTCAGTTAAAGGCGGAACCGGAACGCGCACCACTCGCCCGTCATCACTCGGATTAAAACCGAGGCTTTGATCGGCTCGAATTGCGGCCGAAATTGCCGAAATATTATTAGCGTCAAAAGGAGTAATCAAAATCATTGAGGCCTCTGGCGCGGTCATATTCGAGACTTGATTAAGCGGCATTTTCGTGCCATAAACTTCAACCATTATACCATCCAGCATTGATGGGTGCGCTCGTCCGGTTCGAACCTTCTTAAGTTCACCTTTATAGTGTTCAAGCGCGTGATTCATTTTTTCTGTATAATCATTAATATCCATATTGTCCTCTCTTTTCTTTATTATACCACAAGCTCAAACTTACAAAAAGCGATTTTTATCTTGAATTAAATGTAGAATACTTGCCTAGTGAAACATCAACATTAAATTCGCGACCATTTCTATTGACCGTAAGTTTTATAGTTTCACCTGGGGAATATTCAGATATTAGACTTGAAACAGAACCGGCTGAACCAACCTTAATTCCATTTATTGCGGTAATAATGTCACCATCTTTTATTCCAGCCTTATCCGCAGCTCCACCAGATTGAACCGCCGCACTATCTCCTGTAGTGTGAACCCACGCCCCAGATTTAGCAGCTAAATTATTTTCTTTTGCTAGCGCTGGATTTATCGATATATATTTTATACCTAGCACCGCCCTAGAAGCTTTTCCGCTTGAAATAAGCGATTTTAGCATACCTTTTGCTGCCGAAATCGGAATTGCAAAGCCAATCCCATTCGCATCACTCGCAACAGCAGTATTAATCCCAATTACCTGGCCCTTTGCGTTAACCAGAGGTCCCCCAGAATTACCGGAGTTAATTGCAGCATCAGTCTGAATCATATCGCTCAGAGTCTCAGCTCGATTCGAAAGCCGGTCAGAAGAAGCTGTTATAGTTCGGTTAACTCCAGAAATAATTCCGCTGGTCACCGTTCCTTGATATTGCCCAAGTGCATTTCCTATCGCAACCACTTCTTGACCAATTTTGAGAGTTTTAGAATCGCCTAACTCAGCTGGTTTTAAATCTAATGCACCTTTAATCTTTAAATAAGCTAAATCATTCAAAGGATCTTTTGCGACTACTTCAACATCTTTATAAACTGTCCCATCAGAAAGAACCACTTTAATATTTGTTGTGCCTTCAACTACATGTTTATTAGTTAAAACATAGCCATCCCGAGTAACAATCACTCCCGTCCCTGCCGTCGAACTAGCTTCATCTCGACCATAGAAAAAACTAGATCGACTCTGCGCAGTTCCGACAATCGAAACTACACTCGGAGAGAGCTTCGAGGCGACGCTTTCAACAGTTGAAGAACTCATAGACGAAAATGATGACGAATTACCATCTTTAGAAGCAGAGCTATTATCGGTAGCTAATGACTGACTTCTAATCAATTGAGAAATTATAATCCCTCCCCCCGAAAGAGCCGCTATTGAACTAACAATCACAACCGCAATCACGGCCGAATTAGGCTTCTTTTTGACTTTATCCACTTTTATAATTCTTTGCTTAGTTATTTTTTCCTCTTTATCCATGTTTTTATTTTATCAGTCTTTCCTTAATATAAACTTAAATATTTTATTTTTGCGGAATTGTCGTGAAAAGTAAAATTAGCAATAGACACACCGAAATCACAAATAACGTCGGCACGATTAAATCACGCGCTGTTTTTTTACTATCTCGCGAGATCGAAAGCGCTTCAAAAGTCAAAAAACTTATCGCCGTTGCAATAATTGAGGCTTGTGGAACAATAAAGATAAAGATGTCATCAATTTTAACTGTATAACCAACAAGCAAAAAATTTAGAACCCATATAAATTCAGCAAAAATCATTCCCCAAAACAAGCTAAGCAATTCAATATTATTATTTTCATCACTCGAAAGGACATGCCTAAAACTGGCATAACCGATAATAAATGCCAAAGCTACTACTACTTCAACTGGCCAAGCATAAGAAACTGAAAAAACTGCTGTTAATCCTACAAAAATCGAAACTAAAGCTTGAGCTTTTATTGAATTTTCACCATTCTGGGGCTTAAGCCATAACAACCATAAAATATAAACTAATAACAACACAGCCTGAGATAGCCAAAAATCTATACTTGACAACATTAGAATTACAATTCCGAGACTAAAAATTAAATCAACTAAATTTGATTTGAAATTTGCAGCCCAATATAGTGGTCGCACAGCAAAAGTCCGCCATTTAGAAATAATGACTAAAATAATTGCCAAAAAAGGCATCTTAGTCACGAAAATAGATAGCCAACAAGCTATAACTAAAATAATATTCAAAAAAATATGAGCAATCGAACTAGCTAGCGAATGCTTTTTTGAAACACTGATAAAATCCATACTTTTTATATTATATCACGATTAATCCAAAATAACCATAATTGTAAAAATAATTTGTTCATGCTAAAATAAAACAATGAAAAGCAATTTTTGGCAACGACACAAAGCCCTCACTGATATTTTAGGGATTTTCTTTTTTATCATTTCTGTTACTATTGGCGTAGTTTTAATTAACTCATTTATTTTTCAAAGCTTCACGATTGTTGGTGGAAGTATGGAAAATACCTTTCATGATGGCGACAAAGTTATAATCAATCGTTTACCTATCACTTGGGCTAATCTAAAAAATACAAATTATACGCCAAAACGCGGCGAGATTATCGTTTTCAAAAACCCGCACTACCAACCCGGCATGAAAGATCAATACATAATTAAGCGCGTAATAGCTTTTGCTGGCGAAAAAGTAAAAGTTAGCGATGAGGGTAAAGTCACTGTTTTTAATTCCCAGCACAAAGACGGATTTAATCCTGACTTTAATTTTAATAATGAACCAAAAAAATATACAAGCCACCCAGGCGAGTGGATTGTGCCAGAAAATGAAATTTTCGTCATGGGTGATAACCGCGAAGGCAATAATTCTTATGATTCTCGTAGCGGTCTCAGAACAGTCCCTCTTTATGATATCGTTGGACCTGTCGCTCTTCGACTTTTCCCTATAAATAAAATTCGGACTTTTGAGTATCCACAAAATTAAAATTAATAAGCTAATACTATAAAGCTACCTAATTTGACACCTAAAAATACTCTCGGATGAATCTATTCCGAGAGTATTTTTTCTATCCGCTTGAGATCTTCTTCATTCTTGAACTTAATAGTAATTCTTCCATTACCGCGAGCTGAAGTTTTGATATTTACATCTGTTTTTAACCTAGTAGCGATCCTTTTAGCATTTTGTTCAAAAGGCATTTTGGTTAAGCTTTTCAAGCTTTTTGCTGATTTTTCCTTTTGGTCCTGTAGTTGCTTTTTATATTGAACAAGAAATTGCTCCAACTTGCGCGCACTCCAACCTTCTTCGATAATTTTTGGTAAAATTTTCAAAACGGTTTCTTTATCGACTTTAAGAAGTGGTCGGACCTGACCTTCTTTTAGCTCACCAGAGTAAACATATTTTTTAACCTCATCTGGCAAATTAAGCAATCTTAAAGTATTTAAAACAGCACTCTCGCTACGCCCACCAACCCGTTCACCAATTTGCTTGGCTGTCATATTAAATTGCTCCCGAAGCTTTAGATAGGCTGTCGCCGTTTCAAGAACATTCAAGTCTGATCGTTGAATATTCTCAATCAAACTTAACTCAAGCCGATTCTGGTCAGATAGTTCACGCACAATAGCAGGAATTTTCTTTAGACCTGCTAGCTTAGATGCCCTAAAACGACGTTCCCCAGCCACAATCACAAACTTATCAGAGCTGTCCTTTTTTACTAGAACAATTGGTTGTAAAACACCGTGAATTTTAATTGAATCAGCTAGTTTCTGAAGTAATTCTTCGTCAAAATGTCGGCGCGGCTGATCCGGGTCTGGCGTAATTCGATCAAGGGGTATTTCCTGCAGCTTACTAATCTCTGAATCAACGCCCAAAGTTGGATCAAACTGATCATCGATAATCATCTCTATCGGGATTAATGATGAAAACCCCCTTCCTAAACCTTTTTTAGCCATTACTCTTCTCCTGTGTTCGTTCAATAATTTCTTTAGCTACAGCTTTATAGGCTCGAGCCCCTTTGCTAAATCGATCATAAATCCCTACTGGCACGCCATGGCTTGGTGCTTCAGCAAGGCGAATATTGCGTGGAATTGGGGTCGAAAAAACCTTACCCGGAAAGAATTTTTTAATCTCTTCGTAAACTTGGCCACTCAAAGTCGTGCGCGAATCCACCATTGTTGGCAGCACACCTAATAGCTCAAGATTTGGATTCATGCCCTTGCGAACTAATTTCATACTTTCTAACAACTGCCCAAGCCCCTCCATCGCATAAAATTCCGCCTGGACAGGTAAAACTAAATAATCGCTCGCTATAAAGCCATTAACGGTTAGCAGACTTAAGCTTGGCGGTGAATCCAAAATAACATAATCAAAATCATCACGAATAATCTCAATAGCGTTCTTCAGCCGAGTAAACCGGCCCTTCGCATTAGCTAGCTCAACCTCAGTATTAGCTAAAATTGGCGTACTTGGAGCAAGCTTCAAACCAGCAAATCCAGTATCAACAATTACATCTTTTAGCATTTTTTCGCCAGAAATAACGTCAGACATTGTTAATTCTAGTTGATTTTTATCAACACCCAAACCACTAGTTGCGTTACCCTGCGGATCAAAATCGATCAATAAAGTTCGGAACCCCATTTTCGCTAAAAAATAAGCTATATTAATCGCACTGGTGGTTTTGCCAACACCGCCCTTTTGATTAGTTATCGAAATCACCTTCATATATGATGATTATATCACAAAATAACATAAGCGACAATAAATTTTAAACCGACTTGAATTTTATAGTTCTATATGTTAGAATAATTAAGATATTAACTTTAATGAGGATTTTATGAAAAAAGCAGTCGTAAAAGTTGGCGGTAAGCAATTTATCGTCAGCGAAAAAGAGACCCTTCTGGTGGACCTCCTCCCGCAAGGAACAAAAGAGCTCAAACTCGACGCTTTGATGCTAATCGATGGCGACAAAGTGGAAGTTGGAACTCCTGTTGTGAAAGGCGTGAAGGTTTCCGCAAAAGTTGTTGACGAACTTGTTAAGGGAGAAAAAATCCGTGTGATCCGCTACAAAGCTAAAAAGCGTGTTCACAAAGAAAACGGACATCGTCAAAAATACACAAAGATTGAAATTGCTTCAATCGCAACCAAATAACAAAAGGCGGCCAGCCACTTCAAAACAGCCCATCTCACTCACTCTCGGGCTGTTTTATTTTTAATGTAAAAATTGTGCGACATAAAAATATTCTCTCAAAAATAAATGAAACCCCGCAATTATGAGGTTTCATTTAATTTTTACGAATAGCTATTTCTTCAAGAATTTAGATTTTATCTGTTCAATTTTTGAAGTAATCTTGTTTTTAATTTCTCCTGCTGACTCAGTTGCAGTCTTCAATTCTTGACGACTTCGCATATAATATGCTACTCCACTAGTTAGTGCCATAACGGCAATAATCATTGCGGCAGCTTCAGCTGGACCAGTTTGTGGAAGCTCACCTGGAACTTGTGCACAATTTTTATCATTAGCGTTTAGATGTTCTCGTCCTGGAATTTTACACTTTTCAATTCCGCCCTCTTTACAATTTGGATCACCTTTTTTGAGATGAGTTTTTCCAGGAATTGGGCAAGGTTCTTCTCGCTCTTTTGGCGAACAATCTTTTTGAACAGTCACTGTTGCCGTATCTTGCTTGGCGCCGTTTAGAGTATGAATTTGTCCAACATTCTGAATATTATTCACACCACAAGCTAGTTTAGAAGAATCCACCTCAGCAGTAAATACAATATATGCTTCAGTGCCTACTCCATAATTACCAATGTTAATTCCTTTAGAGAATAAATCATCGTTTATGGCTTTACCGTTTGGATTGTTAGCATTAAATAGTTTTGTTGTTCCTGCAACATATTTCATACCTGCTGGTAAAACATCTTTTAGCTGCACATTATTTTGCCAAGTTGTGCCTAGGTTCTTGTATGCAATTTTGTAGTCAACTTTTTCACCTAGATTAGCTTTTTTAGTTTTAGACCAGTTATTTTTACCATGGCCAGATACAGTTTTGTTCACGCTAAAGTCTGTAAAATCAGCTTTAAATCGATAAGTCACATAACCAGAATATTCAGTACAGCCCGGAACAATTCCGTTTAAATCGCTATAGCCAAGTAATGCACCTTCGGTAAAAATCTTTGAAGGAAGTTTTTTACCATTTATCGCACCGTTACTATGAACAGTAGCTGAATCTGGTACATATTTCAAGGCAACGTCACGCTCAGGAGAGCTTACTGCTACATGATCCCAAACTGCACCTGGGTTTGCATTTGAAGCAGAAATTGTGGAGGTAATATCAACATTCTGCCCTTTGCGAATAATCGAAGGCATTTTGGCAAGCATTTTTACGTTTCGTGCCATACCTTTATAATTATATTCCGCTGTATTTAGCGAAGAGCTCGCATTATTGTGAAAGAACGTATAAACTTCATATTCCTTCCCTGGCACGATTTTTGCGCTATCAACATAACCAGTCTGGCCAACCTCCTTAATTCGGACAAAGTTACGTTCGTCACCAACCTTAGGATTATCGGTCATCGAGTTAAATGTCACATAATCTGCAGGTTTTTCAGCTACAAAAGTTTTTCGCTCAGGCCCATAAGCAAAGACGCTTTGGACGGTTAACGATGTGGCAACTAGGATTGCGCCAAGCGCAAGTCCTAGTTTTTTAATGTTTATATTATTTAGCATTTTGTTTTCCTTTTTTGTCTTAATTTGTTGGAGGTAAATCTATTACCGTTCCATCCTCAAGAGTTACTCTATTTGGATTTTGAATATTTTCCGCGGCCTTATCTGTTTCAGCTTGGTGGGCTGCAGCTTCTTGATTCTGGCGATCAATTTCAGCCGATTGACCTGCTATGCCAGCATCTTGCTGTTCAAGATTCGGATTGTATTGATTCTCAGCTCTTTGACCGTTATAAGTGTTTCCGTAGTCAATCCCAAGATTTGGTGTCTCTTGGCCAATTTGAGGAGTTGCCTTATAGGTGTAGTCCAGCTCAGAAGAACGAGTTGAGTTATCTTCTCTAAATTCACCCTTATCCATTGGCGTGACTTCATCTCCAGCTTTTTGCTTGCTCCAGTCTTTTTGTTCAAGTTCTTTTGGCGTATCTGGAGTTGGAGGTGGAGTTTCTTCTCCAGGGTTATTTGGTTTGTCTGGAGTTGGAGGCGGAGTTTCTTCTCCAGGGTTATTTGGTTTGTCTGGAGTTGGAATATTCGGCGTGATTTTAATTTCATCTCCACGAGGAACCCAAGAATTAAAGTTGTAGCTAGATTTAATTGTCACACCTTGAGTACATTTTGTACTCTCGTTATAAGACTTACCGTTTTTAAATGAACCGTCGGCATTTTTCAATCGTAATTGGATCAAACGCATTTTACCGCCGATATTTAAATCTTTAGAATGAGCAAGTCGCTGTTTTCCATTAGCATCCTTAGTTATATATTCAGAGTCAAATGTGTCAGAAATTTCATTTTCTTCACCGATAATAGCATTCTCTACGGCCTTCTTATAGTAGTCTTGAACTTTTTTAAAGAGTGCTGGATCTTCAGCCATTTTATCAGCGATCTCATGAAGCTGCTCGTCACTTATATCGCCATCGCCATCTTGATCAAGAAATTCTGGAATCAACCCAGCGTGGTCAAGCTTAGTTAACATCATGATTGGGTTAGTCGAAGCTTCGTTCATCAAAAAATTGCGATAATCTTCTGTTGACAAGCCTTCACGACTTGAGGCAAAATCTTCAAGATATTCCTTTTGTGGCTTTTCCGTCTCGTAGATATCCTTACCCGCATTATAGCCTTCAAGATTCTTTTCGGTATCTTTGTTATGCTCTATAACATCTTTAATAGCATCATCATACTTGCTTTTATCCTGCTTAAATTGACTATCATTGTTAATATGCTCAATCTTAGGCTCATAAGAATCATAAGAATCATTATTATCAGCAGTCACCCTACCAGCAAAGAAAGCTACCCCTAAAGCCGTAACTGCAAAAACGCTTTTCACTATAGGATTACTAATAAAGTCTTTAACAAATTTACCAAACTTGCGCCGTTGCTTTTTGAAGTTTCCTAGGTTTTCTGGATCTTGAGTTTGATTTTTAGACTGTTCTTGGTTTAATTTATTTTGACTTTCACGCTCTTTTGCTTGAATAGCTGAAACTACTTTTTCCATATTTTCATAGTCGCGAGCGTCGTCTCCAAATAGCTTCAATTCTCCTTTTCCGTTATTAAGATTCTTCCTCAAAGCCTCTCTATAAAAATAATCTTTAATTTGAGCAAGTTTACTTCCGCTAGCTCCATTTCGCACAGCTTCAATAAATTGCTCACGAATCTCATCAAGTCTATCATCGCCAACGATTTCTGCATTGATGACCTCATTAGAAGTATTATCTGGATTCGATTTTTTAGCCTCAGGTTCTGCCATTGCATTTTCCCAAATTGTATCAAGAACTTTTTGGCGAAATCCTTCAGCTTCACTGGCTTTTCGAAAATCCCACTGAGCTTGGTCATGCCAATCTTTAACCGCAATAGCACCTTCGCCTTTTGAAAACTCATTCGAAGCTTCAATTAATTGCTGGCGATATTTATTTTTAGCTTCTTCACTCTCCGCATTTTGAATCATTTTAGCTAACGAATTCATTCTTTGAATTTCCGAACTCGCTCCCACGGCCTGATCTAATTCTTCTTTTGAAAGAGTAGAAATTTCATAAGGCTGTTCGCTTTCAACTCGATTCTCGCCCATTTCCATTCGTCGGTAATGCTCGTCGCGCTCCATCATTTCATCAAAAGCGACTTTATCACCTTTATGAATTGCATCGCGAACAGCTTTATCGAATTTTTTTTCACCTTTCGCAAGGTCTATTTCGCGCTTTTTTGCGGCTTCAGCTTCAGCTTTAGCTTGTTTCTGCTGGGCTAACTCGTCTTGTAGACTATCCCAAGAACCATAAATGTCTTGGAAAGACTTACCCGTGTCTGACGCAGAATTAGATTTTTCCCCTTTTTCCATTTCTATCCTTGTTTATTTTTAATTTATTTTACTACCGTATTTTACCACAAGCGTGTTAAAAAGTCAAGCTTTTTACTTGACTTTTTATATTTTAAGCTGCTTTTTGCAGTCCTACAGCCTTCATTATATTTGATACTTTCTGTCCTAATGATACTTCTCGAGGCGACCCTTTAACCTGATCAATGTTTTCATCAAGTTGAGTCTGTGTTTGGTGTTGGTTTGCACGCCCTATAAAACCATCCCGGCCTTCATAGCTCGCAAATTTTGCCTGATAATGCGATAAATAAATAATATTTTCATCATGATCTTGTCGCTGAATAACACTAGAACTATCTCGTCCAGATATTTCAATTTTTTCTAAAATATCACCTTTAGCTTCTTGACCCGTATTATCGCTCTCGTCAGCTTGTTCATAAATTTCTAGCACCTCTTTGCGCGCGCGACCCTTAGTTTCTTCATATGCCTTTTCAGCATCTTGAATCCGCTCCTGAGAAAGCGTAAGCTTTTTAGTTTCTTCATGAGCCTCTTCAACATCTTGAAGCTGCTCCTTAGAAATGTGACTCTGCTGATTTAGATACTCTAACGAAAGAGTTTGAGACTCGCTATTAAATCTGTTTATCTTAAATTTTTCCATAATATTTTGTTTTTCTTTTTTGTCTTGTTTAATCTATGCTTCGTATTATAGCATAAGCTAGTTTAATTGTCAATGCTTAATTCAAAAAATCGACCCGATAAGAGCCGATTTTTTTGGAAAAAATAATTTCTGGTGCTGGGGGAAAGATTCGAACTTTCGAAGGCATCTGCCGACAGATTTACAGTCTGTTGTGTTTGACCGCTTCACTACCCCAGCAATTTTCATAATCTGGAGCCACCTTTCGGATTCGAACCGAAGGCCTGCTGTTTACAAAACAGCTGCTCTAACCAGCTGAGCTAAGGTGGCAAAACCAAATACTTTCTAATTATATAGTAAGAGCCATCAAAAAGCAATAGGTTTTTATGATTATTTTAGTTCTTCTTTCACGATTTTTGCTAGTATCGCTCCATCAACCGAAGTGCCAAATCTAGTTTTTAGCTCACCAATAATCTGCCCCATAAACTTTGGAGATTTTTCTTCTAGCTGAGCGATTTGCTTTTGAACAGCCACTCGAATTTCATCTTCACTAAGCATTTCTGGCAAATATTTTGAAAGAATTTCAGCTTCTTTTAACTCATTTTGAGCACGCTCTTCGTCCAAAAGAGCCGCAGCCTCTTTTCGCTTTTTAACTTCGCGCGCAATCAATGCCTCGATTTCAGCGTCCGTAAGTCCAAATTCGCGTTTGCCAAGTTTAACTTCTTCATTCAAGATCGCCGCTTTGAGTCCACGAAAAACCGTAGTCTCAAAACTATTGCGCGCCAGCATTGCCGTTTTTAGATCAGCGTTTATTTTATCTTTTAAATTCATCCTCTACCATCTCCTTATAAAAACAAAAAGTCGGCTTTGCGACCGACAATTTGTGATTTTAGCGAATTCCAAGTCGCATTTTCATAGTTTTTTCAGCTTTACGCTGATTGCGAATAATGGCTTTCTTACGACGCTCACTTTTGCTGATTGGCTTAGCAAAGCGCATCGAAGCTTTAGCTTCGCTCAAAACTCCACTCTGTAGAACTTTTCGATTAAAGCGACGAATAATATTTTCATTCGCTTCTTTCTGGTCTTTTCTTGTTACACTAATACTCATACTGCCCTATATTTTAACAAATTTTAAAAGAATAATCAAGAGTTAATTTTCACGAAAAAGATTCTCATAAATCTCTTTAAGTTGAACGCCGATTTTTTCAAGACTGCGCGAACAAGCGACCTTGTATCCTTCTTCAATAGTTGAGGTGATTTCTCTATTGAAATAGCTGGAAATTTGCTCAATGAATTCATCGTTATTTTCACCCATTAAGCAATTTTTATTTTTAGTAAGCCAAGAATCATAAACTCCAATTTTGCGCACCAAAACTTGGCATTTTGCTGCTAATGCTTCAAGCACAACAATACCTTCAGTCTCTTCATAACTCGGAAAAAAGAATAAATCTGCACTCGCAAAGGCACCTTGAATAATCTCACCTGAAATATAACCCGGCAAAATAACATTAGCTGGCTTTTTGCGAATTGCTTTTTTGACATTCTCAGTTAGCGCAGCAGCTGGCGTAAAACCGAACCAAATAAATTTTACATCTGGAAATTCGCGTGCTACGGCCATAAAATCCGGCAAACCTTTTCGCTCAAAATAATGTCCTACCGAGATCACCACTTTATCGCTCTTCTTTAATTTAAAATATTCACGAAAGGCTTTAATTTTATCTGGATTTTTTGAAAATTGTGATAAATCTATCCCGTTAGAAATCGGAATAATTGGCGCTTTGAGATTGTATTTCGAGAGCAAATCACGTGAATACTCTGTTGGCGTCAAAAGTAAATCGGCGGTATTATAGCATTTTATTAGCCATTTTTTAAAAGCCGGAGCAGCAAGATTCGAAAGCGCAAATGAATTCCGAAAATCTTCTTCTGTAGAATGAGCATGAAAAACCACTTTCTTGCCGTTTCTATGGGCTTTTTTTGCTAGCAAATAGGATTTAGGATTAATTGTATTTAAGTGTATTATATCAAAGTCATCGTTAGAGTTGGTTGTAAAATCTACTCCCGCCAATTTTAAGGCAATCTCTTGATGCTTCATTGCACGGCCAACACCACTTTTTGCAAACACTTTTTCGTCATCTCTAAATAATAGAACTTTCATCACTCACTCCTTTCCAGATGTAATATTTGCCCCTCGACATTTTTTTGCCCTTGCCATTCGTTTAAGCCGAGCGAAAAAACGACATTAATTTCTTCACCGATTTCAGCAAAAAATTCTTCTGGCGCATTAAATTTTAACATTTTAATTTCTCTATTGCCGTCCGTCAAAGTTAATTTTAAGTGTTGTTTTTGTTCACCCATTTCTTGTCGAGCTACAACCCGTGCGTTTTTAATTTCGAAAGTTGGTTCTTCATTTCCATTCCCAAACGGCTCAAGCTTTACAATTTCCCGCCAAAGATCCAAAGAAATCGGCGAAAAATCTTCTAACTTAACATCAACCTTTGGTAGTAGCTTTTTCATCTCCTCGCCAGTCTCTAATTTTAGCTCAATATAAAAATCATTAACGATTTTCCGAAACTCATCAATTTTTAAGGTAGGCAAGGTTACGCCAGCAGCAGCGTCATGACCACCACCTTTAACGATAATCTCTCTAGCTTTTTCAACAGCTTGACTCGCCGAAAATCCACCATAACTACGCGCCGATCCTTTCGCAATTTCACCCTCAATCGAAATAACAAAAACTGGCTTTTTGAATTTCTCCATCAAACCTGACGCTACAATACCAATAATGCCATCGTTGAAATTTTCGTCGGCAATAACTAGAACTTTGTCATTTTCAAAATCTTTAGCTTTTTGAATTGCAATTTCAAGTGCGTCACTTTGAAGCTTGCGCCGTTTTTTATTTAACTCATCTAGATGTTTAGCCTTCTCTAGCGCCTTAAAATTATCTTTTTCTATCATTAGCTCCAAGGCTTTTTCGGCCGTTTCAAGCCGACCAGCCGAGTTAATCCGCGGTCCCAAAACAAAACCAAGCGTAGAACTATTTGGTTTGTCAATTCCGGCATAAGCTAGCATCGACTTGAGACCATTACGCCGAGTTTTCTCCATTACTTTCAAGCCCCAAAAAGTATTCTGACGGTTTTCAACAGTTTGTTGCATAATATCACAAACCGTACCAAGCGCCACCATATCAAGAAGCCATTTTTCTTGACCAAGTGGTAAGCCGTCAAGTTTGGTTTGTAGGGCTTGAACTAATTTAAAAGCTACGCCAACACCTGCGAATTTATCAGCCTGCGGATATTGATTTTCTGGCCGGCGAGGATTCACAACCGCCACCGCCTTCGGCTGAACTTCGGCAATATTATGGTGATCGGTCACAATTGTATCAATTCCAAAACCTTTTACAAAATCAATTTCAGCGTGATTTAAACTGCCACAGTCAACTGTTAAAATTAGATTCGTTCCACGTTCAGCAAGTAATTTCACACCTCGTTCATTCATTCCATAGCCATCTTTAAAACGATCTGGCAAAAAGTAATCAATATTTTTGAAGCCAAATTTTTCAAAAGCATCCAAAATAATAGTTGCAGCCGAAACTCCATCAACATCATAATCACCATATACGGTAATTTTTTCTTGATTTTTGTGCGCTTGTAAAAGTCGCTCTACGGCTTTTTTCATATCAGGTAGCAAAAAAGGGTCGTGTTGATTATCGTAATCAGGATTTAAAAAAGCCTCACGCTGTTCCACTGGAATGCCACGATTATCCAAAATTCGTTCGATAATTTCGCCCACAGAAAGCGACATTTCGCTACCTCTTAACAGAATTATTCAAAAAACGTGGATTTCGTGAAACGGTATGCTGAGAACGCACTTTCATAACGATCGACTGTAATTCCTTAAAAAACAAAAAATCAGTATTAGCGAAATAAACAAAGGTATTTTTCTTTTTTTCGCGGAATAAAAATCCAGCTTTTTCAAGCTTATTAAGTTCACGCTGAATGTTTCCTGGATCTTCCTTGAGAAGTTTTGCCAACCCTCGTATATGCATCTTGATAGCAGGATAAGTCACAAAAAATACGACAATTTTTCGCTTAACTCGTGATGTAATAAAAATATCCAAATCTACCATTTTTAACTCTCTTAACTCCTATTTTACAAAAAATATGATCTTTTCGCAAGCAGTTTCAACGCCAATTCAAAATGATTTCGTTTATTTTTTTGATAACTTCTTCGCGAGAAGGAAGCTCATTTTCATCATAATAATGATTTGCGCCGAAGTAATTTGCCTTTACGTCAAGAATATGTAGCTCGTCGGCAGAAATATGCAATCGATCAATCGCTTCCACACTCGCAACTGGAGCCGCCACAATCAGTTTTTTATAGTCAATCGGCTTTAGAAAGTCCAATACAACATCCAGGGTAGCTCTTTCAGCAAAGCCGTCGCTCACCAAAATAATATTCCGATTCCTGAGTAAATCTAACGATATTGTTCCACCATCACCAAGTAACCGATTGATTTTCTGAAATTTTTCAAATCGATCTTTTTCAAAAGCGCCAAAACTTTCGGCAATATAACCTTCAAACGCAGCATTTGACATAAAAGAATTACGCACAAAATTACCATTCTGTGAAACACTTCCCAAAATTAAGCTTTGCCCTGCTAGCTCAACTTCTTCACTTAGAAGTAAAGTAAGCACACTATGGAGAGCTGCCGCAATTGGTTCACCAACTAAAACTCCACCTTCATTCAAAGCAACAACAGCACAATCTTCAAACCGATATTTTTCAAAAAGTTGTTCTGCTAAAAGATTCCCCGCCGAGTTCCTATTTTCAAAATACATATTTTTATTATACAATAAAAATAGATGAAAAACTATTATGAAATCGCTCCGCTTAAAATCATCCGTGCTGAGAATGATGTTTTTACTTATTCGTCCGAAATCAAGCTTCAGTGCGGCCAAATTGTCGAGATTCCAGTCGGACAGCAAGTAGTGATCGGAGTGGTTTGGCGTTCAGTCAAAAAACCAGATTTTGAAACACGCGAAATTCAGCGAATTATTTCTGGTCAACCAATTCCTGAACATTTAATCGAACTGTCGAAGTGGGTGAGCCAATATTATGCGACACCTTTAGCTCAAGTTTTGAGCGGCATTTTACCAGCTGGAATAGCAAAATCACGTCGCTTGACGAAAGATGAAAAACTGGAAATGATGATTGCTAAAAAACATGGGGCAAAAGATATAAAACATCATAGTTGTTCAAATTTTTTATACACTGAGCAGCAGCAATCTTCGATCGAAAAACTTGACAAAATTAACTCAGGAACAATATTATTGCACGGAATAACTGGCTCTGGAAAGACTTTAATTTATATCAATCAAGCTGAAAAAGTTTTGTCCAGTGGACGATCCGTAATCATTCTCGTTCCAGAAATAGCTTTAACCTCACAATTAGTTTTGAATTTCGAGAAATATTTTAAGAATATTAAAGTTTTGCACTCAAAACAAACCGAAGCTGAGCGTCATAAAGCTTGGTTAAAAATTTTACTCAACGACGAACCACAAATTATTATTGGCGCTCGCTCCGCCCTATTTGCACCAGTCAAAAATCTCGGGCTAATCATAATCGACGAAGCCCACGAGCCAAGCTTCAAACAAGAACAAACACCAAAATATTCCGCGCTGCGAGCAAGTAGTTTTTTAGCCTCAAAATTCAAATTTAAAACAATCTTTGGTTCAGCAACACCGCTAGTTGAAGATTATTTTTTAGCAAAATTAGCACAAAAAAACGGCGGAAATGAAATAATAAAATTAACTGAACTTGCTAAAAAACAAGCTAAACCACCAAAAGTTTCAATAATTGACTTAACTAAAAAATCTTCTCATAGCCATCGCTTTTTATCAAAAAAACTTTTAAGCGAAATGAGCCAAACTCTAAGCGAGAAAAAGCAAGTCCTACTCTATCATAATCGACGCGGAAGCGCATCAATAACAATGTGCCACAATTGCGGCTGGCAAGCATTATGCCCAAATTGTTTCTTGCCCCTAACTTTACACACAGATAAACATAAGATCGTTTGCCATATTTGTGGTCATAGCGAAAAAATACCACTCTCATGCCCCGATTGTGGCGAGCCCGAAATTATCCATAAAGGAATTGGCACAAAAATGATTGAGCAAGAAATTCGCAAGTTATTTCCTAATAAGAAAGTTGCACGTTTTGATGCCGACTCAGATTCTGATAAAACAGTTGAAAAAATGTATAACGAAATAGTCTCGGGCGAAATTGAAATTATTATCGGCACGCAAGTTATCGCCAAAGGATTGGATCTACCAAAACTTAAGACGGTAGGAATTATTCAAGCGGATGCTGGTTTAGCTTTGCCAGATTTTACCTCAAGTGAGCGAAATTTCCAGTTAATCGCACAAGTCGTAGGTCGCGTTGGTCGCCACTCGACTGACACAAATGTAATAGTGCAGACCTTTCAGCCCGATGCTCCATCTATAAAGTTTGGAATAACACAAAACTATACCGATTTTTATAATTTTGAAATTGAGAAACGCGAGAAAGAAAATTTTCCACCTTTTGTTTATCTTCTCAAATTAACTTGCGTTTATAAAACTGAAAAATCAGCGATTTTAAATGCACAAAAAGAAGCTAAAATAATTCGTGAAAAATTCAAAGGCAAAGTTCAAATCTTTGGACCAACACCAGCTTTTTACGAAAGAATTGGCGAAACTTATCGCTGGCAAATTGTTATAAAGAGCAAAAAACGCGCACCACTATTAGAGATTGCGCGCGAATTTCAAGGCAAGCCACAATGGCGAGTTGATTTGGATTCAGGGCTTATTTAGTTTTCAGGATATTTTCTTGAAAATAATGCCACATTGATATGCGAATTTCTTCTTTAGTTTTCTTGCCAATCTTAATTTTCTGAATATCTTCATTCAAAAATCCAACAAACTCACCAAACTCAACAATACTTGGCGAAAATTTATTTTCTGAATTCGAAAATCCATAATCATCTGTAATCATTTTGCCATAATACTCTTTATCGAGAAATTCAATCATTTCAAAATCATCATTCTCGAAATAAACCATCGCAAGTAAACACAAAGAATAAAATTCCACCGCTTTAGTTTTTGGTGAAATCTCGTGTAGGATTTTTTGAATTTTTGAATACTTTTCCATAATAAACCTTTGATAAAAAATGAAGGCTTACACAACCTCCGCCACAAATACCCATCCCTCATCAGATAAAAAACAAATCTCTCCATCTGTAGATTTTAAGTATTTTATAAACTGCTTCCCAAACTGTTTTTCAATAACCTTAGGAAAGAATAATTCCAATTCGTTATCGCTGAAATAATCGGTCAATATAACGATTTTACTACCGAAAGAATAGAATTTCTGATCGGGCATATTGATATCTATAAATTTTTCACCCAATCCCGATAACTTAATTAGAAAAAAATCTTCTAAGGAGGTTTTTATTTTATCCATTTATTCTCCCTTCATTAAAATAAGCTCAACAATACCGAGCTTTCGTATTAACAGAAAAGTGATTACTTTTTGTCACTTCTCCAGTTCATAGCTCCTGTGTTACTATCGTAACTCGCATCAGACTTGCTCTCACCAGGTTCACGCAAATAGTCCAAAGCAGAATCTTTAAAAAAGTCAGACTTCCACTAACAAGTATACTGCACACAGGTAGACCCCGTCAATCTATTTTTGAGTTTATCATACAAAAATGTTATAATAGACCTTAATGAAAAAAGAAGATATTATAACCTTACCTAACCAAAATTTGCGCAAAAAATGCGAACGCGTTCATGTAACCACTGACGAAATTCGCCAAATTGTGCAAGATATGATTGATGCGAGCCTCGACTGGGAAAATGCTCACCCGCATGAAATTTCAGCCGCAATTGCCGCGCCACAAATCAATAAACTCTACAAAATTATCATTGTGCGCAGCGATCTTGATGATAAAAACAATAAAGAATTTACCGCTTTAATCAACCCCGAAATTACAAAATTCGAAGGAAAAGCCATTGAAGATTTTGAAGGCTGCCTTTCAATTAAAGGAATTTATGGTAAAGTTCCGCGAGCTTCGAAAGTTCGCGTTAAAGCGCTTGACATCTACGGCAATGAGGTTCGAATTAAAGCAGAAGGTTTCTTAGCTCGTGTTCTTCAGCATGAAATTGATCATACAAACGGCGTTCTTTTCATTGATCATATCCGCGATAAAAAAGATGCATTTTATCGCTTAGATAAAGATGGCGAATTACAGCCATTAGACTACGAAAAAGATATTGAAAACAACTCAGATCTTTGGGAAGATTTATAGATGAAAAATCCTATAATTTTCTTCGGTACGGAAGACTTTTCGGCTGTTTCGCTCCAAAAATTAATCGACGAAAAATTCGAAATTGCTGGAATTATCACCAAACCAGACTCCAAAAAAGGTCGCGGTCAAAAACTTCAATCACCAAAAGTTAAGAAAATTGGCGAAAAGTTTAAAATTCCCGTTCTCCAACCGCAAAAAATGAGTGAAATTATTGAATTTGTACAGAATTTCGAAAATCCAGTAGGCGTTTTGGTTTCATTTGGGCGAATTATTCCGCAAGAAATCATTGATTTGTTTACGCCTGCAATAGTAAACGTTCACCCTTCACTTTTGCCAAAATACCGCGGGCCAAGCCCAATTGAGAGTGCAATTTTAAATGGTGATACAAAAACTGGCGTTTCGCTAATGAAACTCTCAAAAGAAATGGACGCTGGCGATATTTATTCGCAAGAAGAAATTAAACTTTCGAAAACAGAAACCGCCAGTGAGCTTTATGAAATTTGCGGTAAAGTTGGCGCTGAAATGCTAGTCCGAGACTTACCAAAGATTATTTCTGGTGAGCTAAAAGGCGAAAAACAAGATAACTCACAAGCCGAATACTGCCAACTCCTTAAAAAAAGCGACTCGATTTTACGACCAAATATGCAAACAGCTACACAAGCCGAACAACAAATTCGTGCCTTCGAAATCTTTCCGAAAAGCAAAATTACGATTGACAAGCACACTATCATAATAAAATCCGCGGAAGTCTTAGACCATGACATGAAAAAATCGCCCCTAACGCTTAAATTTGCCGATGGAGCGTTTCTAAACATAAAAACGCTGATTACACCAACCGGTAAAGAAACTACCGCAGAGAGCTTCATAAATGGCTATCTGAAAAAATAAAATACCAGCTCTCGATTTTTCCGAGAGCTGGTATTATTTATCCGATAATTTTATCGATATTAGCGCGAAGTTCACCCTTCATTTCGTCCATTACGGTCTCGATAATTTGTGCAAAGTCTGGGCGATTAACCTGAAGCCATTTCATAGCCGCATACTCATTCATAATCTCTGCACTTTCTTGACCATTATTCTGTGCAATAAAAGTTTGATAAATTTCATCGTTTTTATAGTTCGGTACATTCATTAAAACCCAATTCTGAATAAAATCTGAATTTTCGTCAATAATCGCCTCAAATTCATCTAGCTTCTCTGGCGACATACCGTCAGAAATTCGTTCACCCACACGCACTTCAATTTCTTCTTGAATGTGTTTCTTAAACTCTTCTTGCTCATTAACAGGCATTCTATTTAGCCCAATTTCTTCGAAAAATTTCTCGTCTAATTCAAACATTGCTTTTCCTTGTTTAGTTATATTAATTTTACCACAAGCATAATTATTTTTCAATTTTTGCAAAAAGTTTTTTCAAGTCCTCAATTTCTTCTTCGGTTATATGGATAGATTTTTTAATGAAATTAGGCGCCCCTTTACCTAAAGTAAGATTCATATCAGGAAGGTTAACTTGAATAGAATCATCTTCAAAGTTAACTTCTTCACCATCAAGCATTATAATATTTGGCTCATTGACCGATAGAAATTCTTTAATCCCCTGCGGATATTTAAACTTATTCGCTACTATGTTTTCAAGAACTTCTTTCTCAATCTCAAACATCTCTCGACGCAAATTACGATCAGCCTCCGATATAACATATTCAAGTTCTTCATTTCCCCTATTATTAATCGAAAAATCCACAGCAAAAAGCCCTTTCGTAAGTCCAGCTTTAGAAATAAAAGCATCACTCCAGGACTGAATTACCGCATCCCGTTTTAGATAAATATCTCGAATATTTTGTAGATTTTCAAATAAGTTTTCGCTTGATTTTTCGTTTTTAAAGTCTGAATTATGGCGTAAATTTTTCATAATCTCACCAATATTATTAAGGTGAGCCTGATAGACTTCGTTAGCATATAATTTCTGCTCCGTAGGATAGTTCCAATCAAAACTTTGCGCGCCGCGAAGGTAAAAATTCAAAAAATCCATATTCGAAATTTCGCCATTTAAATGTCTCTCCATCATTGAGTCAATTTCTGATATTTTTTGATCAGTAAAACTTTCTTCATCAAAAATAACCACTGGAACATTAAACTCCGCTGCAGCTTGGGCGGCTAGATCAATATTCTTGCCTTTAAATTTATCAGTCGTATATGCACCAGTTACAATAAAATCAGGTTTTCGCGGCTGAGAATTTTCCATATCCTCGTAACGCCAAAGCGCAATTTCATTATAATTTAAGTCATCAAAGTGTAAATCATTATATAAATAAGAGCTAATCTCACTTATCTCGCCACGAAGAGTTTTTTCGCCAGACGTCCACTGATCACTTGCGCCACCATTAATAATATCATTAGGTTCAATCTGAGAATAGCCAAAACTCCAAGGGCTACAAAGCCCCCAATTAAGAGATTTAAAGTTTTCATTTGATATGAAAGAAGTTGAAATATAATTATTCCCAAAACCAAATTCTTGACGCATTTCATCAAAGCTCATTTTTGAAGCTTTAATAATATTTTCCTGATCACAAAAGAAGTTATTTCGAATATCGGAGCCTATTGGATTCATAAAAACCAAAAAAGGTGATGAGACGAGTAAATTAAAATCACCTTTATGAACGGTATAAACATCAATCTTTTTACCATCTTCAAGGCTCTTCGTCATCTTAAAAGCATTGTCACTGTTTTCGAGAAAGTCTAAATCTACAACTTTTTCGTTAAATTCCTGAACGAATTTTTCTCGGTTCTCATCAATATTTTCTAGCGAATTATAATTGTTTATTTTTGGTTTTTCCATCTTTAAAAACTATACCATAACAATCCAAAAAAGTCAATAGAGCTTACCCTTATGATAAGCTCTATAAATATCTGTAGCTACTAGCCTTTTAGCTTACGAGCAACAACTTCACGAGTGAAAAATTCCAGTTTGTCGCCAATTTCAAGCTGGATTTTCTTTTTAGTTTTGAGCGAAAGACCACACATCTCACCTTCAACGACATCTTTAGCTTCTTGTTGTTGACGCTGAACGCTTGAAACTTCAACTTCGGCAATCTGTTCTTTCTTACGGATCACTCGGGCGAGTAACCCAGCATAGATGCGACCATTTTTGACTTCACCGCCAGCGATAATCTCTTCTTTCATCGTGCGGAAAACGCCTTTAACTTCCAGTGATCCAATTTCAGTCTCAACAACTTCTGGCGCAAGAAGTTTTTCCATTTCAGCGCGTGCATCATCAAGGAGTTCATAGATCACCTTGTAAATTCGAACTTCTACCCGATCACGAGTAGCGATTTTTTTAATAGCTGGCGGCAACTCTACATTAAAGCCATAAATAATCGCATTTTTATCGGCGCTAGCAAGTCGAATATCATTCTCAGTAATGTTTCCAATTCCAGATTTTACTATATTCAGATTCACTTCTCCGTCAGTTTCAATTAAGCGCAAACTATCAGAAACAGAAGTTAGAGATCCCTGAACATCAGCTTTGATTACAATATTAAAATCTTCCGCATCATGTTTTTGGTTCATCATCTTTAATAGATCAGCACCGGTCACATTGGCAGTTGCAGCATTTTTATCAGCTTCTATTTTAGCTTGTTGCGCTAGATTGCGGGCTATTTTTTCATTTTTAACAATTTTAAATACATCCCCAAACTGAGGCAATTCCTTAAACCCTGTCACAGTGATAGGAGTTGAAGGGCCGGCTTTTTTAACGCTTTTACCTTTATAGTCACTAAGCGTTCGAACTTTACCATAAGTTGTCCCAGCAATCAAAAAATCACCTTGTTTAATATCGCCCTGCTCTACCAGTAAAGAGACGACAGAACCTTTTCCAACTTCCATATGCGACTCAATCACTAAGCCTTCAGCCGGAATGCCAACATCGGCGCGAAGTTCTTCCATGTCAGCAGTCAGAAGAACCATATCAAGCAGTTCATCAATTCCAGAACCAGTTTTCGCCGAAATCGGAACCATTACAACTTCACCGCCCCATTCTTCAGGCATTAAGCCACGTTCAGCAAGCTGCCCCTTTACGAGTTCAGGGTTAGCAGTTTCTTTATCCATTTTGTTAATCGCTACAACGATTTTGGCATTAGCATTCTGCGCAAATCGAATTGCTTCGATAGTTTGTGGCTTTACACCATCATCTGCAGCAACAACAATAATCACAACGTCCGTAAGCGTTGCACCGTGCTGACGAAGAGCGGCGAAAGCTTCGTGACCAGGCGTGTCAAGAAGTGTAATTTTACGCCCTTTTCGTTCTGTCTGATAAGCGGAAATATGTTGCGTAATTCCACCAGCCTCTCCAGAGACAGTTTTTGTATCAAGAATCGTATCCAAAAGTGTAGTTTTTCCATGATCAACATGCCCCATCACTGCGACAATCGGTGGACGAGGCTTAGCATTTTCAGAAACTTCGTGAATTTTATTTATCCGAGAAGTAATCGCATCAGCCTTCTCCTTTTTATGAAGTTCAACATCCTCCAGACCGAGCTCTTCAATAATAATTGTGGCAGTTTCAAAATCAATTCGCTGATTGATCGTAGCCATAATACCATTTTTAAATAGTTCACCAATTAAGGTCGTTACAGGCAGATTCAACGCATTCGCAAGCTCATCAACTGTGATTGAATCCGTAATATTAACAATTTTCTTTTGGCTCATACAACCTCCTTTGGTTTTATTTTCATACGCTGAACTTCGAAAACCGATTATAGCAACCGATTTTCGAGTATTCAACGCAAGAAATTTGCTTGAATTATTTTGTTAGGCTAAGTGAAATTTTTCGGCCTTCTTTATCAATATCGATAACTACGAACTCTTTTCGTTCATTTAGAGTGAATACATTCTCTGGATTCACATCATTGCCTTTGCCAAGCTCTGAAACATGAACAAGTGCTTCAATCGCTGGTGAGATCTGTACAAACGCACCGAAAGGCGTAATTCGAGTTACAGTGCCCTCAACCTTAGATCCTTTTTTGAACTTATCAACTTCGGTTAGCCATGGATCTTCAGTTAGCTGTTTCATAGATAGGCTTAAGCGATCTTTATCAATTGAAATGATTTTAGCCTTAACAGTGTCACCAATCTTCACATAATCTTTTGGATCACTTACTCGCTCCCAAGAGATTTCTGAAATATGAATCAATCCCTCAATTCCGTCAACATTTACGAAAACGCCGAAATCAACAACACCAGTTACGACGCCTTCAACATCGTCACCGATTTTGAGACTCTCAAATCGTTCATTGAGACCATCTTTGACAGCTTCTTTTTCGCTAAAGATTAACTTATTAGTTTTGCGATCAGCGTCTAGGATTCGGACCGAGATCGGCTTGTCAATTAGCGCATTCAAACGACTTAGAATTTCATCTTTATCGCTAGCACCTACACGTGGGTAGTGTTCCGCTGAAAGCTGCGAGACAGGCAAGAATCCTCGGATTCCTTCGTATTCTACAAGTAAACCTCCGCGATTAGCATCGTAAGGAATAACCTCAATAACTTCGCCCGATTCAAGTTTAGCAGAAACCTCTTCCCATCCACGATCCTTAGCGGCTTTTCGAAGAGATAGAAGAGACATTCCGTTATCCATTTCTGCATCAACAACGCTTGCAGTCACGGCTTCCCCTTCAGTTAGGTTTCGAGAATGACCCGCTTCTCGGCGTGGTACAAAGCCAACACCTTTTGCGCCCAAGTCGATTAGAATTTCGTGTTTACGAACTGATAGAACGACTCCTTCAACAGTTTCTCCTTGTGTTAGTTGGTTTGCGCTCTCTGGAGCAGACGCCAACAATTCGTCCATTGTTATTTT
>ERZ773065.76-NODE-76-length-66143-cov-5.654869_pt1 | contig 66143 bp, 59 predicted proteins | sample MGYA00580623_ERZ773065 | MGnify/ENA primary metagenome ERZ773065 (study PRJEB29015, sample SAMEA2738017) | human oral metagenome | biome: human oral; feature: human-associated habitat; material: dental | place: China | collected 2047 ... | reverse complement strand
ACAACTTTCTCATATCTCCGGCCGCGATGCACCTTCTATCTGTGAGAAATGCGGGCTAAAACCCTTATAAATAAAGGGCTGGCGGGTAGGGGGCTCGGAGATGCCCTGTTTACAAGGGCTACAGAGCATCCTCCTTGGAAAGTCCCTAAATACCAGGGCTTCAGGGCACCCTGTTGCGCTTGATTATTTTCAGGGTTTTAACGCGGCGCTGAGCGTGTCGGCGTTGTAGCGCATCATCTTCAGGTAAGTCGGCGCCGGGCCGTTCTTGTCGGAGAGCGAGTCGGAATACAAGGTGCCGCCGAGCCGCGCGCCGGATTCCTTGCTGATGCGTTCGATCAGGCGCGGATCGGTGATGTTTTCCATAAACACGGCGGGAATCTGCTCTTGGCGAATTTGGCGGATCAGCCAGCCGACTTCGCGGGCGGAAGGCTCGACTTCGCTATTGATGCCGAGCGGGGCGATAAATTTCATGCCGTAGGCGCGGCCAAAGTAGGCAAAGGCGTCGTGCGAGGTCACCACGCGGCGGCGTGCTTCGGGCAGCACGGCGAATGCCTGGCGGATGGCCGCATCGAGCGCCTTGATTTCGCCTTTGTAACGCTCGGCGTTGCTTGCGTAGAGCGCCTTACCGTCCGGATCGGCCTCACTGAGCGCGGCGGTGATGTTATCTACGTACTGCAAGGCATTACCGGCGTCCTGCCAGGCGTGCGGGTCGGAACCGCCATGCGCGTGACTGTGGCCGTGATCGTGGTCATGATGGTGCGCATGGTCGTGGCCATGTTCCCCGTGATGGTGGTGATGGCATCCTTCCGGCATGTCCAGCGCCTTGACGCCGGCGCTGGCAACGGCCACTTTGCCCGGATAACCGGAAGCGCGCACGAGCCGTTCGATCCAGCCTTCAAACCCCAGCCCGTTGATGATGACCAGCTTGGCGCTGCCAAGACGCCGGGCGTCGGAAGGCGAGGGCTGGAAGGCATGCGCATTACCGTTTTCGCCGACCAAGCTGTGCACCTGCACGCGCTCGCCGCCAATCTGGCGCGTCATATCGGCCAGAATGGTGAAGCTCGTGACGACGGGCATTGGTTCGGCGCGGGCGCTGGCGGCGAACAGGACGGATGCGCCGAGGAGGCTCAACGCGGCGAATGCGCCTGCGCGCAGGTGCCGGATCGTGGCATGTTGACGGAAGATTTTCATGGCAACAGAACCTTTCTTTCTGGGTGATGAAATCTATAAACCTGCGCATCGCTACGCATGGGTGCGACAGGCTGAAAATTTGCGGAACATTGACGCTAACGTTCAAAATGCCAGCGCGGCCGCAACCGGTCGGCAACAGGCCCGTACGGCCCGGCAAGCAGCGACAGCAGATACACGCCGCCGAGCGCCAGCACAATCGTTGGGCCGGCGGGCAGGTCGGCATAATAGGAAGTCAGCAGGCCGGCCAGCGAGCCGGTCAAGGCGATGCCGCTGGCCGCCAGCAGCAGCGGCATGATGCTGGCCGCCCAGAAGCGCGCGGCGGCGGCGGGGAGAATCATGATACCGACAGCCATCAGCGTGCCGAGCGCGTGGAAACCGCCGATTAAATTAAGCACCAGCAGCAGCATAAAGCCGTAATACGCCAGCGGCGCCAGCCGGCTGATGCGCGCCAGATGCGCAGGGTCGCAGCAGTCAAACACAATCAGCCGCAGTCCGGCCGCGATGCCGATGAGCGACACCGAAGCCACGACAGCGAGCAGCAGCAAGGTGGCATCGTCGAGCGCCAGTACGCTGCCGAACAGCACATGCAGTAAATCGACATTGTTGCCGCGCGCAGAAATCATCAGCACGCCGGCCGAAAGCGAAATCAGGTAAAACGTGGCGAGACTGGTATCTTCACGGATCACCGAATGCCGTGCGACGCCGCCGGCCAGCAGGGCAATGGCAACCCCGGCCAGCAGCCCGCCAAGCGTCATGGCGGGCAGCGACAGTCCAGCCAGTAGATAGCCTGCTGCCGCGCCGGGCAAAATGGCGTGGGAAATCGCATCGCCCGCCAGGCTCATGCGGCGCAACATCAAAAATACACCGATCGGCGTCGCCCCCAGCGAAAGCGCCAGACAGCCCGCCAATGCGCGGCGCATGAAGCTAAATTCGATAAACGGCGAAATTAGAGGAACATCAGCGAGGCTCATGCGCATTTCTCCGGTTTTCCAGGGGCGAATGTTCGCTGCCGACAGCATTGGCATGACAAATTTCCGCTTCGCTACGGCTGGCTGTTGCACTCGCCGTTTCGGCCAAACGGCGTGCCCGCGCCAGATGGGCTTCGCTGAGAACCTCGGCTGTCGCGCCCCAGGCGACCGCCTCGCGCGCCAGCAGCAAGGTTTGCGGATAATCGCGGCGCACGTGTTCAAGATCGTGCAGGACGCTGACGATGGTGCGCCCCTCAGCGTTCCAGCGTTGAATCAACGCCGCCAGATCGCGCGCGGAACTGGCGTCGATGCCGCTATAGGGTTCGTCGAGCAGCACCAACGGGGAATCTTGCAGTGTCAGTCGGGCAAAACGCGCGCGTTGCAATTGTCCGCCGGAAAGATGCCCGATCGGCCGGTTTTCCAGCCCCTCCAGCCCAACAGCAGCGATGGCCGCTTCAATGCGTCGTTGCGCTGCTCGGTTAAGACCGCGGAAAGCGCCGAATTCGTGCCATAGCCCCAAGGCGACGAAATCATGGACGACGATGGGGAAAGCCGTATCGACGCCGGACTGCTGGGTGAGATAGGCAATATTCCGGCGTTCGACGCCGTGTAACCTTACACGCCCTTCCATCGGCGCAATATCGCCGACGATGCCTTTGAGCAGCGTCGACTTGCCGGCGCCATTCGGGCCGACGATAGCAAGCAGGCTGCCGGCGGCGATGTCGCCGTGCAGATGGTGCACCGCCGGATGCCGCTGATAGCCCAGCGTCAGATTATCGAAACGCACAATGGGCGGCGCGGCCGGGGCAATCGTTGAGTCAGGTCTCATTGCCGCTCCTCAATCCAGTGCCCAGAAAACACATAACCAGAGCATCAGCAGTGCGCCGGCGCACCAGACCAGGCGCATTGCCGCGCTGGTGCGGATCGCCGAATAAGGCAAGCGCCTGTCAGGCGACAGCGCGGACAGGCGAGCGGGAAGGTCTGCATCCATTCGCTTGGGGTTCATTCGATCAGTAGGTTTCGTTTGTGTTTATTTGTTTCTCATTGCTCTTTTGGCGCGCGCCGCACATTTTTCGGCGCAACAACTTTCCGGAGCTTGGCCGGGATGAGTCTGAAAGATGGCAGTGTGACTCATCAACATCATGCCATACCTGTCAACAGCAAGTCATTGGTGTTTAGCTGGGCAAGCATTCGGCGGACACTGAGCATGCGGACATTAAGTTTATTGACAAGATGCTGCATCTCTTCTGCCTGACCGCATCTGCGCCGTAAGGATCACGTCCATAAGCGCCGTAAAAGGTGCGCGCGGCGTGAAACGAAGGACAGGCGGGGCTGTATGGCACATCCCCGCTGTTAAAATAACGTCGGTGAAATCAATGGCCAACTAGAAACAGTGGGCCGAAAGCGGGGCGTGCTTTAACAGACGGCAGATGCAATGACGGATGGCGATAGGGCGAGCCAATGCTAGTGCAGAACGATAGCAACCGCCTTAACGACCGCCATAGGAAAAGTTGCGATTGATCGACGATAAACCGGATACACCGTATTGAAACTGAATATCCGCACAGTATTCTTTCTGAGGTGATTCAATTCCACGGTATTGCCAAAACATCAAGACAAAATTCGATGATGCACGACGATTTTTTTATGCGCGAAGCCATTTCCCAGGCGCGCGCCGCCGAGTGCCTGGGTGAAGTGCCGGTGGGCGCCGTGGTCGTGTGCGACGGTCAGATCGTCGGGCGCGGCTTTAATATGCCCATCGGCGAGAATGATCCGACCGCCCATGCCGAAATCATTGCCTTGCGCGATGCCGCACGCCATCTGGGCAATTACCGTTTGCCCGGTTGCCAGCTTTTCGTCACGCTCGAACCCTGCGCCATGTGTGCGGGCGCGATCTTCCATGCCCGCCTTGCCCGCGTCGTTTATGGCGCACGCGATCCCAAGGGCGGCGTACACGGCAGTGCGATTGACCTGTTTGCCGTCGATCGGCTCAATCACCATACCGAAATCACGGGGGGCGTGCTGGCAGAGGAATGTGGCCGCCTGCTTTCCGATTTTTTCGCCATGCGCCGTCATACCGATCACGAGGGTGAAACGCTTGCCAGCGCACTCAACGCCATGCTTCAGGGCATTGAAGAAATCGAGGACGCCGATGGAATCGAGGAAATCGAGCTATGAGAATCCTCGTCTCTCTGGCGGAGCAACATCTCACGCTGTTCGACGAGGCTGGAAGAGCAATCCGAAAATGGCCGGTATCGACCGCCCTGCGCGGCGCGGGTGAGCGGCAGGGCAGTTATTGCACGCCGCGCGGCCGGCATATCATCCGCGCCAAGATTGGCAGCGGGCAGCCGGAGAATGCGGTCTTCGTCGGTCGTCGCCCGACCGGGGAAATTTATACGCCCGAACTGGGCGCCGCCCATCCGGGGCGTGACTGGATTCTGACGCGCATCCTCTGGCTATCCGGCTGCGAACCCGGATTTAACCGGCTTGGCGAGGTCGATACCATGCGCCGTTACATCTACATTCACGGCGCCCCGCCACAAGCCCGAATGGGAACGCCCGGTTCGCACGGCTGCATCCGCATGCATAATGCCGATCTGCTCGAACTTTTTGCACTGACGCCGATATATACGCCGGTCGACATCATCGAAGGTGAAATTTTTCCTGGTGCGGAAAAATAGGGAGGCGTTGGCCGGAAATGAAAGCGCTTTATGAATGCCGACGGGCGTAAAAGCCAAGATCCGGACAGGAGCGCGGATCATGCGGACGCCGTGCGCGCCGAGGCGGAAACTGCCGAGACGGGCGATTCCGATGCAGAAAATACCGCCTCATTCGACCCGGATGCCCAAGTGATGCGGGCGACGCCTTTGGCGCGGTACGTGGCGCTGATTCAGGCTGATCTGCGCCGGCGCTGGCCGTATCTGCTGGCGCAGTCGCGTGTCTGGCTGGGGCGCAGCGCATTCTGGTTGGCCTCGCTGGCCGTCGGTCTGGCGGCCGTTGGCTTTGCCCTGCTGACCGATAAAGCCGCCCATCTTTTCATCGAATTAACCGGCCGCTATCCGTGGGCCCCATTCCTGATCTCGCCGCTGGCCGGCGCGGGGCTGCTCTGGGTGACGCGGCGCTGGTTTCAGGGGGCGGAAGGTTCGGGGATTCCACAAGTCATCGCCGAACTGCGTCGGCCGTACGCTGTCGTTAATGTCTGGAGGCCGCTGGTCTCGCTGCGCATCGCTTTCGGCAAGGTGCTCATTGGCGTTGCTGCGGTAGGCGCGGGCTTTTCCTTTGGACGCGAAGGGCCGACCGTGCAGGTGGGCGCCTGCCTGATGGCGGCGGCCGAACGCTTTCTGCCGGCGACGCTGCGCATCCAGCGCCACCATCTGCTCGTGGCCGGCGGCGCGGCGGGCATTGCGGCGGCCTTCAATACGCCGCTGGCCGGCATCGCTTTTGCGCTGGAAGAATTATTCCGCAATGTCGAATCGCGCATGTCCGGCGTTCTGATTGCCGCCATTGCGCTTGCCGGAATGCTCGCCAAAAGTTTGCTTGGCGATCACGCCTATTACGGACACGTTTATCTGGCCGATGGCGGACTGCTGCTCGCCGTGCTGGTCTGTGCCGTCGCTAGCGGCGTGGCCGGCGGTCTGTTCGCCCGTATACTGGTGCTGGGGGGCGCCGGCTGGCGCGGGCCGTTCGCCCGGCTGCGTGCCGAACATCCCTACGTTTTTGCCGCGCTGATCGGCCTGTTCATCGCTACGCTCGGCTGGGCCTGCGGCGGGCTGACCTGGGGCAGCGGCTATACCGAAACCCATGCGATCCTTGACGGCCACGGTGATATCCCATGGTTCTTCGGTCTGGCCAAGTTCGTTGCCACCGTTTCCGCCTATCTTTCCGGCCTGCCCGGCGGCATTTTCGCCCCGTCGCTGGCTATCGGCGCGGGACTGGGGCAGAACATCAGCGCGCTGTTTTCTGGCACGCTAATCGGCGCCGTGCTGCCCAGCGCCCTCATCGTTCTCTGCATGGTCGGCTTTCTTTCCGCCGCCACGCGGGCGCCGATCACCGCCTTCATCATCGTCATGGAAATGGTCGAGGGTTACCCCATCGTGTTTGAACTGATGGCCGCTGCCCTGATCGCTTCGACTGTTTCCCGCTTCATTTCACCACCGCTTTATCTGAGTCTTGCCAACCAGATGATTGACCGCCAGCGCCAAGCCTGACACTTTGCCAATGTCACCGCACCTCGCCAGCCCGCGTATTTAGGGCATCTCCGGGGAGGGCGCCCTGAAGTCCGCGTCAATCGGGCATCTCCAGGCACCTGTCCGGAAACCCTTTATCCACGCGGGTTTCAGAGGCGGTGTCCACAAGCTATTTATCCGTTACCCCAGCAGCCACAGTGTGAGCGATAAGGCCGCAAGCGACAGCGTTACCCGCGTAGTCATTTTGTCTACGCGCGGAGAGCTCAGTGTTTTGCCGGTTAGTTTCTGCAGTACGTAGTGGATGTACGTTCCTTCGGGGCGTCCTTCACCGAAGGATTCCTTAAGCTTCCAGTGCATATCCGAAATGGGGCAATAACCGATTCCCAGCCATTGTCCAAGAATGAACCATGAGCCTAGAGTCAGCCCAAGCAGGGCAAGATGCAGTTGTCGCAGCGAGGGCAGCACCCAGCCAAGCAGGGCGAAAAGGATGATCGAAATGTGCACCCCATGAAAGACGACATTCAGGAAGGGGTACAGCGCACGCCCATTTAGCCGGATCATCTTTTTTCGTCGAAGTGCCGGGCGATTTTGTCAGCGTGCCGAATCACTTTCTCGAATGCCGTTAGATACTGATCCAGCAATTCACGTGAAGCCCAGGGAAAAGAAGGGAGTTTCATCATGCTATCGTTGGCGGCCTCGGTGACGGGAAGTGACACCGACGAATAATCCGGTGTTTGTCCGCCCTGGGGACGCATGACTGCCATGAATGCCCCTTCAGTGAAGAAGGGCTGCTGATGCAGCAGCGGGTAGCGGGGCAGGGCGGCCAGGCAGCCTTCCGCCTGTAGCGCCTTGATGAAAGATTGTTTCGACAAGCCAATCGAAGCGAAATCGGGTCTGACCAGATATTCAAAATAGACCCGTTCGATATGGGGCGGGGGGAGAAAGGTATGAATGCCCAAGGCTTCCAGCCCGGCTGAGAGGTATTGCAGATTGCTGTTGCGAAGTTGGTTGTTTTCGGCGAGCCTGGCCAGTTGGGTGCGGGCGATGGCAGCGGAGACAGGCGCAATTCGCGTCTTGATACCGAAGCTGGTGGCGGCAAAGCGGCGCGCGGGCGTTTCCAGTTCGATGATGCGGGTAATATCGCCAAAGCAGACCGCACGCTCCCAATAATCCCTATCCTTGCACAACAGCATGCCGCCTTCGCCGGCGGGCGCCAGTTTGCCGCCTTGCAGGCTGAACACGGCAATATCGCCCAGGGTGCCGCACGCCTGGCCCCGCCATGAGGCGCCTTGTGCGTGCGATGCGTCTTCGATGATTTTGAGGTGATGTTTTTTCGCCAGGGCTTTGATTTCTGTCATTTTTGACGGCATGCCCCACAAATGCACGACAACGATGGCCTTGGTGCGCGCGGTGATCCTTTTTTCCATATCGACCGGATCGAGGCCGAGCCGTTCGGGTTCGCTTTCGCAAAAAACCGGCACGGCGCCCAGCCAGACCAACGGGAGAACAGATGCCCAAAAAGTGGCCGAAGGCACCAACACTTCATCTCCTGGCTGAAGGCCGATCGCCCAGAAAGCAGCCATCAGCGCCGACGTGCCGTTACAGTGTGCAAGCGCATAGGGCAGACCCGAAAATTCTCGGTAATCCTGTTCCAGTTGCCGAATCACGGGATGAGTTGAAATGTCGCCATCACGCAGGATTTGGATGACCGCCCGCTCATCGTCCGTCGTCAGGACGGGCCAGCGGTTGGCGGCCTCCTGATCCAGTGTGACGGCCGGATTGCCGCCAAGAATGACCGGTTGCTCGGCAGTCGGGGCGTTGGTTAGATGGTTCATTGGATGTGCCTCGATACAGTCTCAGGGGTTTTTGATTCGGCGAACAGGGGGGACAGACTATTCATCATCTTTTTGCGGTAATCGTCAAATAGCCGTGCAGCGCGTTGAGCCTCGCCGCCGGCAATTTCGAGCGCAATGTCTCTGAGTATCCTGGCATACGCATCATTTTTGCCCAGACCGCCGCATGCCGTCCATTGTGCGATATTGGTTCTGCGCCGCAAGTAGTCCTCCAAGGTGCAACATTGTTCATGTTCAACACTCCAGGCTGGCGAGACAACCGGCTGGTCGATGCATGGGAAGCGGGTTTGCCGGACATACATCTCTCCGTCCGGAACACCGTTGCGGGCTTCTCCCGTCGGTGCAACCGAGCGTTTGATGCGCTGCAGCGCCATTTCTGCCATATGCATGCAGCCGGTGAGTTTTCCGCCATAACAGGAAATCCAGGGCTTGTCATGATGCTGGACGATTTCTTGCCGACGCGACAGATCCAGCGGATAGCAATCCAGCGTGTACGATTTATCCACCACTAAAGGCCGTATGCCGCAGCGCACCGAGACAACATCGCCGGTGCCGATCGGCTCACGGTAACGCAAGGCGTATTGCTCCAAGAGAAAGTCGATGTCTTCGCGGGTTGTGAAAAAGCCTTCCTCAATGCTCTGTACGGGCGTTTCGGTCGGCCCCCACAGGGCAATTGGCCCCCACGGCACATGCGTAATTACATCATCCTGATCGTTAAGCTCAAAAAACAGGGAAGAATGATGTTCCCCGGAGCGGGGAAGCCCCAGATACACGCCTTTACTCAAGACGTGACGGAAAGGGGAGTCGATGCCGAACTCGACGTTAACCCGATCTGTCCAGACCCCGGCGCAGTTGACGACCATTGCCGCCCGGATTTTATGCGTGCTGGCCGACAAAGCATCGGTCAGTTCCAGGTGCCACCGTTTTTCTTTGGCCGTGTAGCTTCCCTGAGCGTAGCAATAATTGAGGACAATCTGGCCGGGGGCACGTTGCGCGGAAATCCAGCGAAAAACGAAGCGTGCATCCGATTCATTGAGGAAAGCCTCCTCATAACACAGCGATTTTTGCGCCACACCGGGACGAAGCATCGCCATTTCGGGAAAAGCCGCCTCAATGTACGGCCTGTGTCGACGGCCTACACCCATCAGCCAGTAAAACCATAGCCCGGAATACAGCCACCACGCAGCACGCCGATCTTTGGCCGAGGAAATGAGACGCATCATGGTCGGCTTCATCCAGCCTGCTTTCTGGGCAATCATCCGGTCGCGGTCGCGGGAGAGCTGCAAAACCGTGGAAAAATCAAAATTTTTCAGGTAAAGCAGGCCGCCCCAGACCATCATCCCGGAGGACTGGCTCGATCCGGAAGCAAAATCGCCGCGTTCAATCAGCAGAACCTTATAACGATGGCGGCAAAGCGTGTCATACAGGCAAGCGCCATTGACACCGCCGCCAAGAATGGCGACATCGAAATCGGTTTCTTCCTGAAGTCGTTCCCACTGTTGCTGACGTGTCATGCGCTTACACTCTCATCAGGCGTGATGCTGCCGGCCGGCAATCCCAAGAACGTGGCAAGCTTTTTGGCGGATTTCCCGGTGAAGACACCAGTGTACGCGCAAAAACGCCTTGGGTGGCGGACCGCTGAAGCCAGGACATCGCTAATCTGTGGTTGAAAAGCCCGCCAATACGGGGGGCTTCAGGGCGATCTGGCCTATGCTGGGTCCGTGCAAGCATGGTCGCCCGGAAAGCTAAAGCGCCAATTGGCCTTCAACGCGCAGATTACCTGCACGCTGAGCAAAGACGTATCGCCGTGTTGCAATAGATGGTAATCACGACCGTTTGTCAAGGCTGCGACGGGCGTTGTGCATGGTGTTCAGCCAGCTGCCAGCGAGGATTTGAAGAGCATCCGGGCAGAAGGCGGCAGACGTAATGAGCGTAATGAGCGGGTCATAAAATGCGTCACGGTGAGCGGCTGCCAGTGCGCTTGCCGGGAGATACGCGCGCTTGCCGGGTCATCAGCATCAGGCACATGGGCAAAGCCGAGGGCATGCGGTTTCTGGTGAGTCGTTTTCAGATTTGGATTCGGGCAAGGAAGAGGGCAGCCGATATTGGCTGTTTTGCGGCGGTTTTATGCGGATGTTGATTCATCTACGACGGTTTCGACCACATCAATCAGCTTACCTGCCGCGGTCAGTGACGCCACAGCGGACTGCGCAGCCTGCGCAACGCTGTCTTTGATTACGGCGAGCGCAATGTAACCGGAATGCCCTTGGCCATCTGGCGCGGCCTGCACAACGGTGCCACAGGTTTCCAGGCTGTCGGTCGGGTAAATGGCTTCGCCCGCCGAAAGCGGTGTTTCGCTGTGCAAACGATAAAGGCTGCGCTTGACCTTGCCGAGATAGTGCGCGCGGGCAATGATTTCCTGCCCCGGGTAGCAGCCTTTGTTGAAGCTGACGCCGCCGATTTTGTCGAAGGCGAGCATCTGCGGCACAAAGGCATCCCGCATCGCGGCGGTAATCCAGGCCACGCCCGTTTGCACGTCGAGACGCTGCCAGGCGGAAATGCCCGCAGGACGGGCGCTTCCGGCCAACGCATCAAACAGCGCAGGTGCGGCAGTGGTTTCGGCGGCAATGATGCAGCGTGGCCATTTCACATCAGCGGCGTCATGGCTGTCATGAGCGCTGTTCGTGCCGTCGATGTCACCGAGGCGGATGACCGTGGCCGTTGCGCCGGCAATCGTCGTCATGGGCCGGTTGGGCAGGGCAAGGCCGGCAGCGTGCAGCGCGGCTTCTGTCTGCGTGCCGGCCAGTCCCAACAGGACGTGGCTGCCAGATAGTGCATTAAGCCGGACTTTCGCGCGCAGGATGTATTTCCGTAACCCGGTCAGCGTGGCCGAGCACAGGTCGGCAGCGAGCAGGGCGCGGAAACCGGCGCCCTGACGGTAAAGGATGAAGCTGGCCAGCATGCGCCCTTGCGGCGAACACCAGGCCGAATGCTGTGCGCCGTCGGCAGGCAGGTGCGCCGCATCGTTCGTCGTCAGATTTTGCAGAAAACTTTGCGCGTCCTCGCCCGTGCAGTCGAGTAGAGCAAGATGGGTGAGTGGAACCAGCAGAGTGTCGTGGCGTGCGGCCGTCAGCTCTGCCAGTTCTTCTGCTGGTTGGCCAAAATCCGCAATCTGCGCTCCATTTTCGCGCGCGCCGCGTGTCCGCAAAAAAGCGAGCCATTCCGGATTGGGCTGTGTGTCGGTTGGGGCGTTATCCGTCATGTTCATGGGAGTTTTCGTAAGGCTTTCGGTGTTCATCGGTTTTCCTTCGGTATGGAATCGGGAGGCGGGAAGAATCCCCCATGCTTTTCAATTTCGACTGGAGCGCCCGCCGTCGGTTCCATGCGGCTTCGTCCGGTGCGGCGTGTCTCGCGGAGAACCTTTCGGCTATCATAGCGCCGCTGTCAATGTTTCTAACGCAGCAAAAACGATTCGCTTTGCCATCTGTGTTCACCATTTTTCGCTACTTTTTTGGCCTATCAATGCCGGTTTGATCACATGCTGAAATTTCTCAAATTCCTGTTGAAGCTGTGCATGTCGGGCGTCATGATCGGCGTGCTTGCAGGCAGCGCCCTCTATTGGTACGTGACTTCACCCTTGTCGCTACCGAGTGAGCGGGTCGAATTCCAGGTGTCGCCCGGCAGCAGTCTATGGCGCGCGGCGCAGGACATCCGTGCCGCCGGTGTCGGCATCGAGCCACGTGTGTTTACCGCACTGGGCAAATTTAGACGCGCCGAAGCCGCCATCAAGGCGGGGAATTATGAAATCTCCCGTGGAATCAATGCCCTGGAGCTGCTGGACAAACTGACGCGCGGCGATGTGTTGATGGCTGAAATTACATTCGTCGAAGGCATCACCTTCCGTCAGTTGCGCGAGAAGCTGAACGCGCATCCGGATATTCGTCACGAAACACAAGGTTTGCCGGAGGCCGAAATCATGCGCCGTGTCGGCGCGCCGGAAACATCGGCAGAGGGCAGTTTTTTTCCGGATACCTACCGATTCTCAAAGCAGAGCCGTGATATCGATATCCTGACGCGCGCCTACCATGCCATGCAGCGTCATTTGGCGCGCGAATGGGCTGAACGCGATGCGGGATTACCTTATACCAATGCAGCACAGGCGCTCGTGATGGCCTCGATCATCGAAAAAGAAACCGGGCGCGATGCGGATCGACCAATGATCGCGGCCGTTTTCGTCAACCGTCTGCGCCGGAACATGCTGCTGCAAACCGACCCCAGCGTCATTTATGGCCTGGGCGAAGCGTTTGACGGCAACCTGCGCAAGCGCGACCTGATGGCCGATACGCCATATAACACCTATACCCGTCCCGGTCTGCCGCCGACGCCGATCGCCATGCCGGGGCTGGCATCCCTGCGCGCAGCGCTGCATCCGGAGGACGATCCGGCGCTGTACTTCGTCGCACGCGGCGATGGCTCCAGCCATTTTTCGCAGACGCTCGAGGAGCACAGTCAAGCCGTCAACCGCTATCAGCGTGGACGGCGTGAAGTGCCGTCGGCACCGGCGCAGCAGGGGAGTGATGAAGGGAAGCCATGAGCCAGATGCAGCAAAAACACGGAGAACCGCAAGGCAAATTCATTACCTTTGAAGGAATCGACGGCGCCGGCAAGAGCACCTGCATCGCGCATGCCGCAGAACTGCTGCGGCAGTGCGGCAAGCGCGTTGTCATCAGCCGCGAACCGGGCGGCACATCGTTGGGTGAAAAACTGCGTGAACTGTTGCTGCATGAGACGATGCACCCAGAAACCGAGGCATTGCTGATGTTTGCCGCGCGCCGGGAGCATCTGGCGCAGGTTATCGAACCGGCGCTGGCGCGCGGTGATTGGGTGGTTTGCGACCGTTTTAGCGATGCCAGCTATGCTTACCAGGGAGGCGGCCGTGGTCTCGATGCGGCAAAGCTCTTTGAACTGGAGCGATGGACGCATCCGCATCGACAACCCGATCTGACCTTTTTGTTTGATGTGTCTCCCGACGTTGCCGGGCAGCGGATTGCAGCGCAAGGCAGGGCGCTTGACCGTTTCGAGCAGGAAAAACGCGATTTCCATGCGCGCGTGCGTGCAGCGTACCTTGAACGTGCTGCCGCCCAAGCAGGGCGCATTTTTGTCATTGACAGTGGCCGTGCCAGGGAAGAGTCTGAGAAAATACTTGATGAAAAGCTTTTATCATTATGTTTATAAATAGTTTTTATAAATTTTTGATTGCTGATTATCATCGTGATTTTTCAATTCTCAATCTTCCAATAATTTCTGATCTATTTTCTTTTAACTTAAAGTATTTAATTAAAAATAATTTTTAAGCTATTGATTGATAATTGTTATGGATATAACCGACCTGCATGCTGAAGTGTGGGGCACACTCGATGCCTGGCGAGAGCGTCTGCCGCATGCCTTATTGTTGGCCGGTCAGCGCGGTATCGGCAAGTTTGAGCTGGCGCGTCGTTTTACCAAATCGCTGTTGTGTGAACAACTAACACCGACGCATGATGCCTGCGGCCAATGCCCTGCTTGCGGCTGGCTGGCGCAGGGCAATCATCCCGATTTTCGCTTGCTGCAACCAGAAATCTTTGCCAGCGAAGCGGCGGATGCCGGCAATGTATCCGGCGTGGCGGCCGACACTGCGCCCAACACTTCAAACGGTGTTAGAAAAAAGTCGCCCGGACAGCAGATCACGATTGATCAGGTACGCGCACTTGATGATTTTCTGCGTATCGGTACGCATCGCCACGGTCGCCGCATTGTACTCATTTATCCTGCCGAGGCCATGAACCGGGCGACAGCCAACGCCTTGCTCAAATCGCTGGAAGAACCCGCATCGGGCACGCTGTTCATTCTGGTGAGCGACGAATCCGAACGGCTGCTGCCGACGATTCGCAGCCGCTGCCAGGTGTTATCGGTGCCGCTGCCCGCTACCGATCGGGCGCTTGCCTGGCTGCGGCAGTCGGGCGTACAGGATGGCGAGCGCTGGCTGGCACTGGCCGGCGGCTCTCCCTTGTTGGCAGCGCGTCTGGGATCCTGTGAAGAACGGGTGCTACTCGACGCGCTGTTGGCTGAAATCACGCACGCATCGGCTTTTGACCCGCTTGCGGCGGCGGCGGCGCTCGACAAGGTTGTTAAAGCGGACAAACGCCCCTTGCCGCTGAAGCGTTTAATCGACTGGATGCAGAAATGGCTGCTTGATCTCGCGCTGGTCGGCCTTGCGCAGACACCGCGCTATTTCGTCGCGCAAGCGGCAACGCTCGAACGCCTGGCGCGGACAACGGATGCCTTCCGGCTGTTGGCATTCCAGCGGAAAGCGCTACAATACCGTATGCAATGTGAGCAACCCGTGAATAGTCGCCTGTTTCTTGAGGCGTTTTTCCTAAATTACGCGGCGACGTTCACCCCTTCCTGAAAACATCCGAGATTATTCATGGCGACCAGTTCTGCAAATCTTTCGAGTCCGCGTTCCAAGGTTCTTTCGCTGAACATCAATTCAAAGTCCGCGCTATATGCGGCGTATATGCCGATTCTGAAGAACGGGGGAATTTTCATTCCGACGACGCGCCAATACAATATTGGCGACGAGATCAATATGTTCCTCACGCTGATGCACTCCCCGGATCGCCTGCCAATTGCCGGCACCGTTGTCTGGGTCACGCCGCCTGATGCGCAGAACAGCAAGACGCAGGGGATCGGCGTGCATTTCAGGAACGACGAAAGCGGCTTGGAGGCCAAGCGAAAAATTGAAGGACTGCTGGGCGGCGTGATGCAATCGACGCGCCCGACGCATACCCTGTAGCGTCGTCGCGTATAGCCCCGACAGATTTGAATTCTGTACACGTATCATCCGCGACCGCATGCTGATTGACTCGCACTGCCACCTCCATTTGCCCGATCTGGCTGGCAAACACGCAGAAATTTTTGCAGAAATGGCGAAAAATGGGGTCGGCGGAGCCATTTGCGTTGGCGTGACGATCGAAGATTTCCCCAGCATCCTGGCGCTGATCGAACGCCACCCGAACCTGCTGGCGACGGTGGGCGTACATCCTGAAAATACGGACGTTCAGGAAGCGTCCTTGCCCGCGTTGTGCGAACTGGCGCAACATCCGGATGTCGTCGCCATCGGCGAAACCGGCCTGGATTATTACTGGCACAAGGATCGCCCGGAATGGCAGCGCGAACGTTTTCGGACGCATATCCGCGCCGCGCGTGAGCTGGGTAAACCGCTGGTGATCCATAACCGCGAAGCGACGGAAGATATTCTGCATCTGCTGGTTGAGGAGCGGGCAAATGAAGCGGGGGGCGTCATGCACTGTTTTACCGAGAGTTGGGAAATGGCGCAAAAATTTCTCGATCTGGGCTTCTACCTTTCCTTCTCTGGAATCGTCACCTTCAAGAATGCGGCGCAGGTCAAAGAAGTTGCCCGCAAAGTGCCGCTCGATTGCCTGCTGGTGGAAACGGATTCGCCGTATCTGGCTCCCGTACCTTATCGTGGAAAGATCAACCAACCCGGTTACGTCAGATACGTGGCCGAGGAAATCGCCCGTTTGCGTGATATCGCTTTTGACGAAGTAGCACATGCCACGACCCATAATTGCTTCCGGCTGTTTCCTACGGCCAGAAAGAAAATCACGCCATGAAACAATTTCGCTACGCCGCCGCATCATCCCTCGCGCGATCCTGTCTGGCGCGCTTCTTGTTTCTGTCGTGCCTGACTGCGCTGCCGCTATCGGCGCAGGCAGGCGCTTACGAAGACATGGAAACGGCGATGATTCGCCGTAATACGTCCGATGTCATCGACCTGCTTAAACGCGGCATGGATGTCAATACGGTCGATCGCCAGGGGGATACGCTGCTTATTCAGGCCGTGCGTGAAGATATGCCCGAATTATTCGATGCGTTACTGAAACGGCGCCCGCGCCTGGATTTCCGCAATCGTAGCGGCGAGACAGCGATCAGTATCGCCGCCTATCTCGGCAAGCTGGAATATGTGCGGCGGCTCGCCGAGGCAGGTGCAAGAATTGATTTTCCGGGGTGGCCGCCGCTTGCTTACGCGGCATTTAACAATCACCCGCAAGTTGTTGAATATCTGATAGAAAAGGGTGCAAACATCAATGCCAGAACGGAAACGGGTGCGACGCCGCTTTTCCTCGCTGCGCGTTATGGACACACAGATATCGTCAAGCTGTTGCTGAAGCATCACGCTGACCCATCGATTGCCGATCAGCGCCAGGAAACGGCGATCGATGCGGCGCAAAAGGCCGAAAATAACGGGGCAACCATTGAGCTTCTCCGGGCGGCGGGCGCCCGCTCAGGCAAGGACAAGGACGCGGGCAAGGATAAAGAGCCCGAAGCGCAGCCGCAACCACAAGCCGCCGCTCCGCCAACCTGATCGCAGGCGCCACTAACGAAAAGGGCCGGTAGGGCGGGTGCTCGGAAACCCGCGCGAATAGGGCATTTCCAGCCCACCTTATCGGAAACCCGCGTGGATAAAGGATCTCCGGGCAGGTGCCCACCAAATGCCCTGTTTACAAAGGGGTCCAAGCATCCCCTTGGAGAAGCCCTGTCTATAAGGGGTTCCAGGCGCTTCTCCGGCGATGCGCTATCCAGCGCCGTCAGGCTGTTCTGCGCGATTCAAACATATCCAGGAATTTCCGGGCAATTTCTGGCAGCGATTGTACGATTTGCTGCATGTGCGTGCGGACGGCGGCGGATGTCGCGTCCGGATCGCCCGATTCGATCGCATCGACAATCCGCTTGTACGTTTGATCAGCAGAGGAATCGGCGTCGCATTATCGAGGCTCAGGTAGCGGGTGCGATCCATCTGCGCCTTGATGTTTTCGATAGTCCGCCAGGCGTAGCCCCCCGCGGACAGGACCAGCGCACGCTGGAACTGTTCATCGAACGCCAGAAATTCGGCATTATGGCCATGCCGGAACTGACGCTGCTGTCGCAGGATTTCCCGCAACATGCGTATCGCTGCGGGCGCGGCCAATGCCGCCAGATCGGCAACGATGGCTACTTTAATGGCTTCCCGAACAAAGCAGGCGTCGAGCACGTCCTCGACGGAAATCTTGACAACGAAGGTGCCGCGCTGCGGTTGAATGACCCCTTGTCGTTCTTCTGCTAACTGGATGCAGGCTTTGTGCATGGTTGCCGGTTCATTGGGAATTATCGTGCGATCTCCGCTGTGGACAAGGTATGGTCAGGCGGGAGCTCGCTGCCGATCACGGCATTGCGCAGACGACGATAACGCCGGGCACGGGTCGAGAACGAACCATTTTGTGTGCTTTGCAGATTCTTCCATGCGTCGGTAGAAGAGGGCGTGAGTGCCACGGCAGGGAACAGTGTGTCAATGTCACGGATAATGTTGAAGCCCGTCAAAAAGGCTGGATATTTTGAATAGCCGTGGTAGTCTGGCAAACGTTAAGCGGATGTTGTTCCAGTGAGTCGTTATCCGGTTTGACCCGGCTTATTCGGTGTATCGATATTGGTCATCGACGGGCCCGTTTCGTTTTTTAGCCGGTTCATTTTTTTCATTGACACGCGCGAAAGGAAATCCAGTGAAAATTGCCAAAGCTGAAGTCATCGTTTGTTGCCCGGGGCGTAACTTCGTTACGCTGAAATTGACGACCGATGATGGCGTGACCGGTTTGGGCGATGCGACGCTCAACGGACGTGAGCTTTCCGTTGCTTCCTACCTCAAGGATCATATCTGCCCGCTGCTGATCGGCCGTGATGCGCATCAGATCGAGGATACCTGGCAGTATCTCTATCGGGGGGCTTACTGGCGGCGCGGGCCGGTGACGATGTCGGCGATCGGCGCGGTCGACATGGCGCTGTGGGATATCAAGGGCAAGGTTGCCAATCTTCCTGTTTATCAACTGCTGGGCGGCGCTTCGCGCGAGCATGTGATCGCCTACAGTCATGCCACCGGACGGGATATTCCGGAAACGCTGGATGCTTTTGCAAAATATAAAGAAAAGGGCTTCAAAGCGATCCGCGTCCAATGTGGTATTCCGGGCATGAAGTCGGTCTATGGCGTTTCCAAGGGCGGAGCCTATGAGCCAGCAACCAAGGGCTGGCCGGAAGAACAGTCCTGGTCTTCGGAAAAATATCTGAATTACGTTCCCCAGCTTTTTGCTGCCGTGCGTGAAAAATTCGGCTTCGATATTCATCTGCTGCATGACGTACATCACCGTCTGACGCCGATCGAGGCGGCGCGTCTGGGTAAGGAAATCGAGGATTACCATCTGTTCTGGATGGAAGACCCAACACCGGCAGAAAATCAGGAGGGCTTCCGCCTGATCCGCCAGCATACGACGACGCCGATCGCCGTCGGTGAGGTGCTCAATACCATCTGGGATTGCAAGCAATTGATTGAAGAGCAGTTAATTGACTATATCCGCATGACCATCACGCACGGCGGCGGGCTGACGCATATGCGCCGCGTGGCCGATTTTGCTGCGATGTACCAGGTGCGTACCGGCTGCCACGGGCCATCCGATCTGTCGCCGGTCTGCATGGGGGCGGCATTGCATTTCGACCTTTGGGCGCCGAATTTCGGCATGCAGGAATACATGGGCTATCACGAACAGACGATGGAAGTCTTTAAGTGCGCCTGGTCATTCAATGATGGCTTCATGCACCCAAGCGACACGCCGGGTCTGGGTGTTGAGATCGATGAAAAACTGGCTGCCAAATACCCCTATGAGCCGGCCTATCTTCCGGTCGCACGGCTGGAAGACGGCACGCTGTGGAACTGGTAGGCGTTACCCGGCATCCATCGGTCCCCTCAACACCGGAGCATTCCTATGCGAATCCCTTTTGAAACGATGTGCGAAACCGTCACGCAGGCTTTTATCAAAGCGGGTATGTGTCCTGAAGATGCAAGCGTGTGCGCCCGGGTTCATACCGAATCAAGCTGTGATGGCGTGTATTCGCATGGCCTTAATCGTGTTGCCCGCTTTGTCGATTACCTGCAACGCGGCTGGGTCGACGCTGCAGCCAAACCCATTGAAGTCAAAAAACTCGGCGTCATCGAGATCTACGACGGGCAGCGCGGTCCGGGTATCCTCAACGCGCTTTTTGCGACCGACCGCGCGATGACGATTGCCGCCGGGCACGGTATCGGCGTTGTCACATTACGCAATACCACGCACTGGATGCGCGGCGGTTCCTATGGCTGGAAAGCCGCGGAGGAGGGATATGTCGCCATCTGCTGGACGAATACGGAATCCTGCATGCCGGCCTGGGGCGGCAAGAATACACGGCTCGGCAACAATCCCTTCGTGATGGCCGTGCCGCGGCAAAGAGGCCCTATCGTTCTCGATATGGCCATGTCGCAGTACTCTTATGGCAAGTTGCAGGTGACACGTCTCAAAGGCGAACAATTGCCGTACCCCGGCGGCTTCGATGCCGATGGTCGGCTAACTTCTGAACCGGGCGCCATCGAGCAAACCATGCGCATCCTGCCGACCGGATACTGGAAAGGTTCGGCGTTTGCTATTGTGCTCGATACACTGGCGGCTGTGCTCTCAGAAGGGCTGGCGACGAACGAGATCGACAAGATCCAGCGTGGCAGTTGCACCGGCTGTTCTCAGGTATTCATCATCATCGATCCGCGCCAGCTTGGCGGCGCCGAGTTTTCCAACCGAGTCGCCGATGGCGTTGCAGAATACGTCAACGGTTCGATTCCTGCGGAAGGCGTCGGATCAGTACGCTATCCCGGCGAATCGACGCTGCAGAAACGTCTCGAACAACGGGAGAAGGGCATTCTCGTCGACGAAGGCGTTTGGGCCGAGGTACAAAAACTGGCTGGAATCGCGGCGTAACCCTCCAGGCGGCAAGCTGTATCTACAGCGATTAAAAGCGGCCACAATAGATTACGCAATTAAAAATACGGGAGCCGACAGTTCCCGTATTTTTTATGCGCCCGGACACTCCTGGAAAACAGGCAAAAATATTGCCGGCAGCACGTTGCCATGGGTATTGCCATGAGCATCTTGCAGCCATGAAGCAATGTTGTTAGAGTGCCGACAAGCTTTCAAAGCGGCTGCTTTTGTAGTTGTGGCCTATGCCTGAGCCTTCGGCTCTGTCGCCCATCATGAGGCAATAGGTAAAACACTCCGTGTGGCGACGGTGCCATTTGGTACGACGTATAACCTAAAAGGAGGATGAGAATGCCAAGCAACCAGATGACAAAGCGCACATTGATGACTGCCGTCGTTTTGGGCCTGATGACCACCCTGTCTGTCGGCAGGCCTGTTTATGCCGCAGATACGGCCAAGAAAAAAATTGCACTCTCGAATAATTACGCAGGGAATTCCTGGCGTCAGGCAATGCTCAAAAGCTGGGAAAAGAATGCCAAAGATGCCGTAGCCAAAGGTATCGTCGCCGCCGCACCAAGCTTTACTACCGCCGAAAACCAGGCTACTGAACAGGCGGCACAGGTGCAGAATTTGATCCTTCAGGGATACGACGCCATCGTGATTAATTCGGCATCGCCCACCGCGTTGAACGGCGCTGTCAAGCAGGCGTGTGATGCGGGTATCGTCGTCGTTTCCTTCGATGGCATTGTGACCGAGCCATGTGCTTATCGGATTGCGGTCGATTTCAAGAAAATGGGATCCATGCAGATCGACTACTTTGCCAGTCGTGGCCTGAAAGGAAATTTGCTGGAAGTACGCGGACTTGCGGGCGTTTTTGTCGACGATGCCATCCACCAAGGCGTTGTCAATGGTCTTAAACAACATCCGCAATTCAAACTGGTCGGCAGCGTGCACGGCAACTGGACGCAGACTGTTGCCCAGAAAGAAGTCGCTGGCATTTTATCGACGCTGCCAAAGATTGATGTCGTAGCAACGCAGGGCGGTGATGGCTTTGGCGTCGCCCAGGCATTTAAGGCGGCGGGGCGGCCCATGCCGGTCATTTTCCTTGGCAATCGTCATGACGAATTGACCTGGTGGGCTGAACAGCATAAGGCCAATGGCTATCAGACCATGTCGGTAGCTATTGCTCCGGGGGCTTCGACCTTTGCCTTCTGGGTTGCGCAGCAGGTGCTTGCGGGCGCCAAGGTGCCGAAAGAAATCGAGCTACCGAGGACCATCGTAACGCAGGAAACGCTCGAAGCCTCGCTCAAGGCAACCGAGCCGGGCGGCGTCGTGAATGTCGAATATACGCAGCAGGAAGTCATCGATCTCATCGGAAAAGCCGGTAAATAAGCAGCGGCCTAAACGACGCGAGTCCAGGCGATGACAGGGTTGCTGGAAGTCCCGAGTTCAGCGCCGTTGCTTTCGATCCGCCAGGCCAGCAAGTCTTTTGGTGCGGTTCAGGCCTTACGCGACGTCAGTCTGACGGTGCGCGCAGGTGAGTGCCTGGGGCTTGCCGGACACAATGGCGCCGGCAAGTCGACGCTGATGAACGTTCTTTGTGGCACGCTTACGCCAGATAGCGGCGAGCTGAGCTTCGGCACGCAAAAAATCAATCCATATGATTGGAGCGTGATTGAAGCTCGGCGGCATGGCGTGCGTCGTGTTTTCCAGGAACTTTCGCTGTGTGACAACCTGACTCTGGCGGAAAATTTGCAGATTGCACTGCCGCGGCGCGGACGAAACTGGCGCAGGCGCGCTGGGGAAGCGATTTTGCTGAAGCTCGATGAAATATTTCCTGGACATACATTCCATCCAGGCCGGGTAGTTGGCGAATTGCCGATTGGTCAGCGGCAGGCTATCGAAATTGCCCGGGCATTTACTCCGTCCGAAGCAGAAGGTGATTCTCCGGTAACTTTAATGATTCTGGACGAACCCACTTCATCGCTTGATCAGCGGGCAGCAGAACAACTTCTGGAGTACGTTCGCCGCTTTGTCGCTTCGGGCGGCGCGTGCATATTCATCACCCACAAGCTCAATGAAATTTTTGCCGTTGCCAACCGCGTGGTGGTCATGCGTGATGGAGCGATTGTCGACGACCGCGCCGCCAGTACAAGCAGCCGTGCCGCACTGGTAGTGGCGATGGGGCAGGAGGAAGCGCACCCGGTTGAGGAGAATTCGAGTCATGGCAACGTACACCGTGAAAATAGATCGGCCGCCGAAAATCATGGCAGCGCAATAACGCCGCATGCCGTCGTTGAAGTGTCTTCCTGGCACGGTGGGGCAGGTCTGGTCGTACACCGCGGTGAAGTGCTCGGATTAGCAGGACTGGCCGGGCACGGGCAGACTGAACTGCTGGTCGCCCTAAAGCGTGCGGCAGATAAACCTCACAGCGCTCGCGGCACGATCCGTATCGATGGCAACGCCGCACTGGTTGCCGGCGACCGCCAGGCGGACGGGATTTTTCCGCGTTGGTCAATCAAGCGCAATATGAGTATTTCCTGGCTCAAGCTTTTGGGGCGCATCGGTTTTATCAACCCCGACGCGGAACATCAGCATGCCGAACGCTGGCGGGAAATACTCGAACTCAAAACACCGCGTGTGGAGATGGATATTCTTTCTCTTTCCGGTGGCAATCAGCAAAAAGTACTCTTTGCCCGTGCCTTTGGCTCGAAAGCGCAGATCGTCCTCATGGACGATCCTATGCGCGGCGTCGATATCGGCACCAAGCACGATGTCTATCGTTTCATCGCTTCCGAAGCCGCAGCCGGGCGCAGTTTCCTGTGGTACACAACGGAATTTAGCGAGCTTTTTCAGTGTGACCGGGTGCTCGTGTTTAATAGCGGCCGCATCGTCGGCGAGCTTGCCCGACATGAACTGAGCGAAGCCAAGGTCATTGCCATGTCTTTCAATGAATCCTTGGGTGAGGCGAGGGGATGATTTCCACCCGCGCCGCTGCGCATTTGCGCACACTGCTGCCGGCAGTTGCACTGGCCGGATTGCTGATTGCCGTCATCTCACAGCAACCGCGGGCAGCCAGCTATTTTGGTCTTAATCTGCTGCTCAATCTAGCTATTCCGATCATTTTTGCTACCCTGGCACAAGTCGTGATTTTGGCGGTCAGTGACATTGATCTTTCAATCGGCGCCTTTGTTTCCTTGACAGCAACCATAGGCGCAACATTGTTGCCGAACAGCCCGGGCATCGCTGTCACGGCCTATGTACTGTGTATTGCCGCCTACGCTGCGGTCGGAGCATTGGTCGAGTGGCGCGGTTTGCCAGCCATCGTTGTCACCCTGGGCATGTCGTTTGTCTGGCTTGGATGCGCCGTACTCTTGCTGCCAACGCCCGGCGGCACAGCGCCCGGCTGGTTGAGCAGTGCCTTACGTCTGCAGCCGCCGTTTGTGCCTTTGCCGATCTGGGTTGCATTAGCGGCTGCTGTATTCGGCCATCTACTGATTTCACGTAGTGCTTTCGGTACGCGCATGCGCGGCCTCGGCGGTCAGCCAGCTGCTCTGGCGCGTGCCGGTGAATCGCTGGTCAGATTACGCGCGCAGGTTTATGCCTGCGCAGGGTTGTTTGGCGTCATCGCCGGTTTGATGCTGGTCGGGCAAACCACCTCGGCTGACGCGAATATCGCTTCTCGCTATACGCTGGTTTCCATCGCGGCGGCAATTCTCGGCGGTTGTGAATTCATTGGCGGGCGCGTTGCGCCCGCGGGTGCTGTCATCGGTGCATTAACGATGACGTTGGCTGCCTCATTCCTGACTTTCGTCAATGTCTCACCGGACTGGCAGGTAGGCATGCAGGGCGCAATTCTGATTGCCGTGCTGGCGCTGCGTGCTGCCATTGATCGCCTGGAGGACAAGCGATGATGTCGCGTTATCCCTGGTTGGGCGCTTGGGTTGCCGCGGTGGCGGCTTTCGCATTGACGCTGATCGGCGGGCAGGCCACGTCAGGCAGCGGGTTGCTTGGCGCCGCACTGAGTTTTTCGGCCTTGACCGTACTGGCGGCGCTGGGCCAGATGCTAGTAATTTCGGCGGGTCCAGGCAATGCGGATTTATCCATTCCTTCATCGATTGCATTGTCCAGCGCCGTTGCAATGCTGGTGATGGACGGACAGAATTCCCTGATTTTCCCGGGATTGCTTGCTGCCTGTCTAGCCGGAGCAGCTGTTGGATTGGCGAATGCCTGCCTGATTCATATTCTGCGCATTCCACCAATTATTGCTACGCTGGCGGCTTCACTCATTGTCATGTCCTGCGCCATCAGCATCGGGCGTGGCCTCAAGATCAAACCGCCGCCGCTATTTGCCGAAATGACTACGATGCGCATTTCGGGTATTCCTTTATTGGCCATTTTGGCGGTGTCAGTCAGCATTGCCGTATGGTTTGCCGTTGAACGAACGGCCTATGGACGGGCACTCTGCGCCATCGGCCAAAATCCGCGCGCCGCTGAACTGGCGGGAATCCGCGTCAAACGTACGCATTTATTGACGTATGTTTTATGTGCCGCGATGGCGGGGCTGACCGGCGCGCTGATTGCCGGTTTTGCCGGCGGAAACTCCCTCAACCAGGGCGAAGAGTATTTGATGGGTACGATTGCGGTTGTTGTCATCGGTGGCACCTCTGTCATTGGCGGACGCCCCTGTGTCCCTGGTATTTGGGGGGCCGCGCTATTCATGTTTCTGGTAGTAGCAATGCTCAATGCTGCGGGTGCCGGCTCGGGAGTACGTTTGGTACTGACAGGCTTGATCATTATTACCGTCATTGCGTTAAGCAGTACACGGCCGGGAGACCGTTGAGACTAACGGCTCAGTGGAGTAGGGCAGATAAACAGCTTGACTGTTTTTTCCGGAGAAAATCATGAATGCCGATAAACAGGAAAAGTTGGGATTCGAGGCGATAGAACCTGAATTCAATGCATGTTTTTTTCCCCACGAGCAAGTTGAGCGGCTATGGAGCGGCGGACGCTGGTGCGAAGGTCCGGCATGGTTTCCGGCACACCGTTTGCTGGTATGGTCGGATATCCCGAATAATCGAATGCTCAGTTTCGATGAACGCAACAACGTTACGGGCATCTACCGTGCGCCATCCAACCACGCCAACGGCAATACGGTCGATTCGCAGGGGCGTTTGATTAGTTGCGAACACCTTGGACGGCGTGTGATTCGTCAGGAACATGATGGTCGCCTGACTGTAATCGCTGATCGCTGGCAAGGCAAACGCCTGAATTCACCCAATGATGTCGTTGTCGCTACAGATGGCGCTATATGGTTTACCGATCCTGACTACGGAATTCTCTCGGACTATGAGGGCGACAAGGCTGATAGTGAAATCGGCTGCTGTCAGGTCTATCGGGTCGATCCAATTTCCGGTCAGGTTGATTGTGTTGCTGACGATTTTGTCAAGCCCAATGGGCTAGCCTTCTCGCGCGACGGCAAAAAGCTCTATATTGCCGATACCGGTGCAAGCCATGATCCCGACGGGCCTAAACATATCCGCGTTTTTGACGTTATTGACGGCGGAAAGCGGCTAGGGGAGTCGCATATTTTTGCTGAATGTACCGTTGGATTATTCGACGGTTTCCGCGTCGATCGTAACGATCGCTTGTGGATCAGTGCTGGAGATGGCATACATGTCTATAACCACAATGGCGCTTTGATCGGAAAATTACGGTTACCCGAAACGGTGGCGAATCTACAGTTTGGAGGAATTAAAGGGAATATTCTCTATATCTGCGCCACGCGCTCCTTATATTGCTGCCGCCTGGCGATATGCGGATAAATATCCCCCTGGTTTAAAGCGCCGATATTCCTCGAAAGTTACGGATCTTTTGATGAGTATGTAATGTGACAAAAAAGCTATTTCTACTGAGTTGCATTTTTGTGGTAAGTGCTGCTTCCGCGCAAAGTGCCTTTTACTACTGCAATAAAGGTGGAAGGAAGCTCGTATCTGACCGACCTTGTGAGGAACAAGGGGCAGAACTGACAAAAAAAGTTAGTCCGGAAGAGTTATATCCAATCAGTTCGGGAGGTGGCCTATCTGAAAATGACCGCAAGCGCGTCAAGCAAATAAATGATCGACTCCGTAATGAAGAATCTCAGTATCAAAAGCGTATGCAGAAATCCGCGGAAAATCATGTCCGTCAGGAGCATGATAAAGAACGCATATGCGGAAAATTGAACAAACAAAAGGAAAAAATAATTTCTCAGCAACGAATCCGCAGTACGCCCCAACTCAACAATAAACATAAGGCAATCGACAATAAGTTATATGAGTATGGATGCTGAGCTACGCTTTTATGCTACGGCCAAGATTGATTTTACATAATACAAATTATACGAAATTGCAGAAGGTGTTTTTAGTATGCTTATCGACTATAAGCTATACCTTCAAAATATATTTCTGTTTATAAATTTTCGGTAAAATAACAATGTAATAAACACCCGAAAAAAACGCATTGGGGGTTTTTTAATTAAGGGTATTGTCAGTTTCTTCTTTTCACAAAAATTCTACTCATGAGTCGTTCTACTACTTTTGCTGGCGTTGCGCTGGCAGTCATTTTGGCGTATCCGGCCACTTCCTGGTTTTTGGGCAAACAGGTTGAAGACACCTGTAACGCGCAGTTGCACGAACAATTATCCGCAGTGCCATATATCAAACTTGTACGGAATGAATATAACCGCCGTATCTTTGACGCAACGCAAACAGTGACGCTCGAACTTCCTGCGGCACTGTTCACGATGCAACTGCCTGCCGGCTCTGGCCAAACGGCCACCGACCCAAACAACGCGCCAAAAGAATCTGAACCTGCGGGTGAGTCGCAGGAAAACACGGGAGCAGGATCTGAGAAATTCATCCAGCTTACGATTAACACGGATATCAAACACGGCCCATTCCCTGGTTTTAAGGCATTGGGCGCTGCATCAGCGGAAAGCCGTGTCAGTTTTGATCCGCAAACGCAGAAAATGGTCGATGCCGCTTTTGCTGGCAAATCACCGTTGACAGCGAGCACGTTTTTTGGCTTTACCGGCGGGGGTTACAGCGTCGCACACATTGCTGCCTTCCATTACAGCGCGCCGAAGGAAAATGGCAATGGCGAGTACGTTTTTTCTGGGGATGAAATAGCGTGGCGTGTCGATTTCTCGCGCGGCCTCAAGCATTACTCAATGACGGGCAAAGCGCCGAAAATTGAGCTGATCGACGATGCCAAACTGGTTATCAATGGAATGACGTTCTCTAGTGACCAAAAGCGTGTATTCGACGACGATCCGCTGCTTTACTCGGGCAAACAGCGCTTTACGATGGAGCACATTGAGGCCGGCATGCCGGAGGAAAAGACCCTGCCGATACAGATAAAAAATTTTGTTGCTGAGGGCGAAATTTCTGCGCCAGGCAATTCCGCGCCGAACCAGTTTCTCGACATGATTGCCAAGATGGGTATCGAAGAATTCAAATTTGGGGAACAGAATTATGGGCCGGCACACTACGACTTTTCTGCCCGCCACCTCAATCCGCGTAAGCTCTCTGCCCTTTACCGTAATACGCTGGAAGTCTACAAGTATCTGCCACCGAATGGTGATACACCCTCTTTTAATGCGCTTAATGTTTTCCAGCCCATACTGGCCTCACTGCAAGACTTAACGCTTGATAACGCTGAGTTTGCTGTCGACCGACTGAGTTTTAATACACCCTATGGAGAAACCCGACTCAGCGCCAAAATCAAGTTAAACGACGCCGTCAAAGAGGATTGGTATAACCCTCTAATGTTGATTGGCAAGCTGGACCTGATGGCCGATCTGAATGTTCCGGAACCGTTGTTGAACGAGTTGCTGGCAAGCAAGTTGCCGAGTGACGACAAAAGTAGTGCGCATCAGGAGGACAAAGCTCAGCGTGCCCTCGCCCGCCAACAAGCTATCCAGCAACAAGTGGCGCGTCTTATCGAACAAGGCTATATCAAACGCGCAGACGGTATGCTCAAGAGCAGAATCGAATTTCATTCTGGCAAGTTGCTGTGCAATGACAAGCTGTTCAATCCGTTTCAAGGCCTAGCGAGATAAATTCAGCGGAAATCGGGCGCAGGGTAAAGCCAAGCTCACGATGGAGCGATGTGCGCCAGCCCTCTGTTGATTCGCCTGATTGCCGTTCAGGTGCTCATCCACGCCAGCATGACGGGGATGCGTATGGCAGCTCCCCTGCTGGTGTTGCGTCAGGGCCATAGCGCTATCGCTGCCGGTGCGTTGATTTCACTTTTTGCCCTGGCGCCTGTTTTTCTTTCTGTTCCTGCGGGGCGTTTCGCCGATCGCAATACGCTTCAACGTCCTGTTGCGATCAGCATTATTTGTGCCGTAACTAGTGCAGCCCTCGCGGCGGCTTTCCCAATTTTTCCTGTTCTCTGTTTCTCTGCCCTGATGATCGGTGGCGCAGCGAGCAGCGCATTGATTGCTTTGCAGCGCCACACCGGACGCATGGCGACAAACCAGACGGAACTTCGGCAGGTTTTTAGCTGGCTTGCATTGAGCACGGCCATTTCCAGTGTTATCGGACCTTTTTTGTCTGGTCTGGTCATCGACCACGCCAATTTCCGTGTCGCTTTTGCCTTGATGGCCGCCCTACCGATCACTTCCTGGTTTCTCGTACGCCACGCGCCTGTATCTAAAGCGCCCAAAGCCAAGACGGAAACGGCGAAAAAGCAGCATTTTTGGGATCTGCTCAGGGAAGCGCCGCTACGCCGCTTACTGGCGCTCAACTGGCTGATTGCCTCAAGCTGGGATGTACACACCTTTGTTGTGCCGCTGCTGGGGCATGAACGCGATTTTAGCGCTTCGGTTATTGGTACGATTCTCGGCGTATTTGCTGTCGCCGCTGCCATTATCCGCCTGGTTCTGCCGCTCATTGCCGCACGTTTGCAGGAATGGGCGGTCATTTTTTCAGCAATGCTGATAACCGCCACGTTATATAGCATCTACCCGCTGCTTGAATCGCCCCTGGCGATGGGGATCTGCTCGCTACTGCTCGGCGCAACGCTAGGTTCGGTTCAGCCGATGATCATGAGTTCCCTGCACCAGATCACCCCCGAACACCGGCAGGGAGAAGCGCTCGGACTGCGGATGATGTCAGTCACTGCCGCCGGTGCGCTGATGCCCATAGTTTTTGGCGGAGCCGGTCAGGCCATTGGTCTGCTGGGTGTATTTTGGGGGGTCGGCATCATGGTGGCCGTCGGGTCGCGCCTGGCCTGGCGCATGCAAAAACGCGGCTAAGCGCCAGCGCACTGCTGCTTAATTGCATAGATGCCTTGTATTCATCGGAAGGTTGGACGCAGCCAGTGTATTCGGGCGACGTGTAACCGATATAATGCGATTTTTGTCATTTTTGCCCAAGGCAGAATTTATGGAAGCCGAAAATATTAATCTCATTACCGGTCGTCTTGACGATCTCGGCCAGCGTGCCAGTCAATTGCGGAGGTATCTTTGACTACGATCGCAAAGCCGATCAGCTCAATGCGGTCAATCGGGAATTAGAAGATCCCTCAGTCTGGAATAACGCCGAGCGTGCGCAAGATCTGGCCAAGGAAAAAAAATCTCTGGAAGCCGTCGTACTGACGCTCGATGCGGTATCCGCCGCACTCAAGGACGCAAGCGAACTCTTTGAAATCGCGCACGAGGAAAATGACGATGAAACATTGAATGCCGTATCCAGCGATCTTGACGAAATCGAGAAAAATGTCGGCGGGCTGGAGTTTCGCCGTATGTTCAATAATCCGGCCGACCCGCTCAACTGCTTTCTGGACATCCAGGCCGGCGCGGGCGGCACCGAGGCGCAGGACTGGGCATCGATGCTATTGCGCATGTATGTGAAATACGGTGAGCGAAAAGGCTATACGGTCGATGTGCTGGATGAATCCGAAGGTGACGTTGCCGGCATCAAAACGGCGACGATCAAACTCTCCGGCGACTACTGCTTTGGCATGCTGCGTTCGGAAACCGGTATCCACCGTTTGGTGCGCAAATCACCGTTTGACTCGAACGCCCGCCGGCATACGAGCTTTGCTTCGGTGTTCGTTTACCCGGAAGTCGACGACTCGTTTGAAATCGAAGTCAATCCTGCCGATCTGCGCATCGACACTTACCGCGCGTCCGGAGCGGGCGGCCAGCACATCAACAAAACCGATTCGGCGGTGCGGATCACTCACCTGCCCTCCGGTATCGTTGTCCAATGCCAGAACGACCGTTCGCAGCACCGTAACCGCGCCGAAGCAATGGCAATGCTCAAATCGCGCCTCTACGAGGCTGAGTTGCGCAAACGTCAGGCCGAGCAGCAAAAGCTGGAAGACGCCAAGACCGACATCGGCTGGGGGCACCAGATCCGCTCTTACGTTCTCGACCAGTCGCGCATCAAGGATCTGCGCACCAACGTCGAAATTGGCGACACACAGCGCGTGCTTGATGGCGATCTCGATACTTTCATCGAAGCCAGCCTCAAGCAGGGCGTTTGAACAATATCCAAAACTCAACTCTAAATTATGAATACCATGGAAGAAAAATCAAGCCAAAGCGCCTATCATGTATTGTTTTTAGCTTTGATAATGAATTTGGCTGGATGCTCAACTCGTTTTTATGATACTCCTTACAAACCAAAAGATAGTGACCCACTTATATTTGTTCAATCTACGCGATTTATGCCAGGAACAAACACGAATTTTTCACTAGGAACAGTATTTTATGGAATTTATAGAGATGAGAAAGGAAATTGTCAAAGAAGCTGGCGAAAAAGTCTTGGAAGACCGATCAAAGATGAAAAAATCAAGAATGAAATAGAGAAAGGCAAAGGAATCAGATTGCCTGCAAATACATTCATTTCTATTACAGCCAACTTTTCAGAAGTTAGGAATCTTAACCCTGGATTTATTATTTCTATGATGGAAGAAACATCTTGTCCAAGAATCGTATCATCTATTTTTGCTGAGCAGAATAAGAAATATTTATTCGAGTTTTCAATTATTTCGGAAAAATGTATTCTAAAGGCTTTTCAAATTAACCCCAATGGGATGAAAGAGCCAATCCTATCGTTTCCTTTTTTAATGTGCGAAGAAAAAAACAATAGATCTCAGGAGAATATGGAGAATATTCACTGATCTTGATATTCGAAGAACCATTTTTATTGTTTGCAGTATTTCACCTATCAAAAACGTGCCATGACCGAGAATATTCAAACCCGGCTCAACGAGCCATCACAGGATGAAAACCACATCATCGCGGAACGCCGTGCCAAGCTTGCTGAATGGCGCACCAGCAGTAAAGCCTATCCTAACGATTTTGCGCGCGAGGATATTTCGAGCAAGCTCATCGAACAGTATGGCGACAAGAGCAACGAAGCGCTGGAAGCACAGCCGGTTGAAGTCAAAATAGCCGGCCGCATCATGCTCAAGCGCGTCATGGGCAAAGCTTCGTTTGTCACCATCGCCGACATGGGCGGTCGCATCCAGCTCTATATCGCGCGCGACAAAGTGGGCGAAGCGGTGTATGCCGAGTTCAAGCGTTGGGACATCGGCGACATCATCGGTGCGGTGGGAGTGCTATTCCGCACCCGGACGGGCGAGCTGACTGTGCAATGCACGCAAATCCGTCTGCTATCAAAATCGCTGCGGCCATTGCCGGAAAAATTCCACGGACTGACCGATCAGGAACAAAAATACCGTATGCGCCATCTCGATCTGATCATGAACGAGTCGTCGCGTTTCACTTTCATGGCGCGCAGCCGCATCATTCAGTCGATCCGCAATTACATGACGAATCACGGATTTCTCGAAGTGGAAACCCCCATGATGCATCCGATTCCGGGGGGGGCGTCGGCGCGCCCGTTCGTCACTCATCACAATACGCTCGACATGGCGCTGTATCTACGCATTGCTCCTGAGCTATACCTCAAGAAACTGGTCGTTGGCGGTTTCGAGAAGGTCTTCGAGCTGAACCGCAATTTCCGTAATGAAGGAATGAGTCCGCGCCATAATCCCGAATTCACCATGATGGAGTTTTACGAAGCCTATTCGGAATACCATCGGCTCATGGACTTTACCGAAGGGCTGCTGCGTTATGCCGCGCGCGATGCACTGGGTGCGGAAGTATTCGAATACCAAGGCCGCACGCTTGATCTTTCACGCCCCTTTGACCGCCTGACGATGGTTGAGGCCATTCTCAAGTACCGCCCGCAATATACGCGAGAACAGCTTACCGACGCCGGCTGGCTGCGCGATAAACTCACCGGCATGAAAATCGAACTGAAGGCGGATATGGGACTGGGCGCCTTGCAATTACTGATGTTCGAGGAAACCGTCGAAGCCGATCTGTGGAATCCGACCTTCATCGTTGATTATCCGGCCGAAGTCAGCCCGCTGGCACGCAAGAGCGACAGCAATCCGGAAATTACCGAGCGCTTCGAGCTGTTCATCGTCGGCCGAGAGATCGCCAACGGCTTTTCTGAACTCAATGATCCGGAGGATCAGGCAGAGCGTTTCCTTGCGCAGGCCAAGGCCAAAGAAGCCGGTGACGAAGAAGCCATGTACTACGACGCCGATTACATTCGTGCATTGGAATATGGCTTGCCGCCGACTGGCGGCTGCGGCATTGGCATCGACCGCCTGGTGATGCTGCTGACCGATTCGGCAAACATCCGTGATGTGATTCTCTTCCCGCAGATGCGTCCGGAATAAGAAGGTGCCATGCAAACCTTTAGCGTCAGACAAATTCTCGATGGCAAGGCGCCTGCCAATCAACCTGTCGTCGTCAAAGGCTGGGTGCGCACTCGGCGCGCCTCCAAAGCGGGCATTTCTTTTATCGCGCTTTCGGACGGCTCCTGTTTTCGCCCGATGCAGATCGTTGCGCCGGAAAGTCTGGAAAATTATGCGGATGAAATCAGTCATCTGACGACGGGCTGCGCCATCGAGGCAACGGGGATGATCGTGCCCTCACCCGCTGAAGGACAGGCCTTCGAGATGCAGGCGACGGCAATCAAGGTCGTCGGCTGGGTCGACGATCCGGACGCTTACCCGATTCAGCCCAAGCCCCATACGATGGAATACCTGCGCGAGGTTGCCCATCTAAGACCGCGCACCAACGTCATCGGCGCAGCAACGCGCGTGCGACATACGATCGCTCAGGCCATCCATCGCTTTTTCGACGAAAATGGCTTTTTCTGGGTCAATACACCGATCATCACCGCCTCTGACGCTGAGGGTGCGGGCGAGTTGTTCCGTGTGTCGACGCTGGATATGATGAATTTGCCGTACACGGCCGAAGGGAAAGTCGATTTTTCCAAGGATTTTTTCGGGCGTGAAGCCTATCTCACGGTCTCTGGTCAGTTGAACGTCGAAGCCTACTGCATGGCGATGTCAAAGGTGTATACCTTCGGCCCAACCTTTCGTGCCGAGAATTCGAACACCAGCCGGCACCTTGCTGAATTCTGGATGATCGAGCCGGAAATCGCCTTCGCCAATCTCGACGACAATGCCGCGTTGGCTGAGGCGCTGCTTAAATATATATTCAAAACGGTGCTTGACGTGCGTGCCGATGACATGGCCTTCTTTGACGACCGCGTCGAGAAAGGCATCATCGCCAAGCTGCAAGGCATGATCGACAGCGACTTTGTGCGCATGGACTATGGTGAAGCGATCAAGATCCTCGAATCGGCAAACGTGGGTTTTACGTATCCCGTTTATTGGGGCGCCGATCTGCAAAGCGAGCATGAGCGCTATCTGGCCGAAAAGTACGTCAAAGGGCCGCTGGTGCTTATGAACTATCCGAAAAAGATCAAGGCGTTTTATATGCGCCTTAACGACGATGGCAGAACCGTGGCGGCAATGGATGTGCTGGCACCCGGTATCGGCGAAATTATCGGCGGCTCACAACGCGAAGAACGTCTGGATATTCTTGATGCGCGCATCGCCGAAACCGGCCTCGATCCGACGCATTACGCCTGGTATCGCGACCTGCGCCGCTATGGGACAGTACCGCACGCTGGCTTTGGCCTCGGCTTTGAACGGACAATTTCCTATCTCACGGGGCTTGCCAATGTCCGCGATGTGATCCCCTTCCCCAGAACGCCGGGCAATGCACGCTACTAAAGGGCGCTACTGAAACTCGGGCAATCCGCCAGATTACCGATCGGCTGCCGGCTAACTACTGACTCACCGCCCCCTGCCCGGAAGCCCGCGTATTTAGGGCTTCTCCGGGGAGGGTGCTCTAAAACCCTTGTAAATAAGGCATCTCAGAATACCCTGCCCGGAGACCCTTTATCCATGCGGGTTTCAGCGGCGACTGCCGGGAAACGCCCTGTTTACGCGGGCTCCAGCGGTGGATTGTTGGTGGGCGGCAGGAATATGGAGGCACTGGCCGGGCACCGTTTTAGGCTTGATGGACAGCAGGCTTCCAAAATCCACTGCCCGGAAGCCCACGTATTTAGGGCTTCTCCGGGGAGAGAGCTCTGAAACCCTTGTAAATAAGGCATCTCCGGGCGCCCTGCCCGGAGACCCTTTATCCACGCGGGTTCCAGCGGTGCCTGCCCGGAAACGCCCTATCTACAAGGGCTTCCCGGGCACCCTTCCTATATCTCACATTCCGCAAGGAGTGCGGCAATGATGCCCAGCCGGCTGCGGCGCGGGGTTGGGAGTTGTCTCTGCCTTCAGCGTGTCATCCACTGGAGCGGCAGCATAACGATGTCAGGAAAGAAAACAAGCAGGAACATGACGGCAAACTGGGCGATCATGAAAGGAATGACGCCTGAAATGGCGCTGCTCATCGACACGCGCGCTACGCCACAAACGACGTTGAGCACAGTCCCCACCGGCGGTGTCACCAGTCCGATAGCGTTGTTGATCATGAACAATACGCCAAAATAGACTGGATCAATTCCAGCTTGCCTGAGCACGGGCATGAGTACCGGCGTCATGATCAGGATTGTCGGCGTCATGTCCAGCGCCGTGCCGACGAGCATGACCAGCACCATCAGGATGAAGGTCAGCAGCATCTTGTTACCCATGAACGGCTCGACCATCTGGGCGAGTTGCCCCGGAATATCGGCTGCCGTGATCAGCCAGGCCGATACGCCGGCCGCCGAGACGAGGAACATGATGACCGCCGTCGTTTCCGAGGCTTTGAGGAACAATCCGAATAATTGTGAGAGCTTGATCTCGCGGTAGATGAACAGGCCGACAACCAATGAATAAAATGCCGCGATGACCGCAGCTTCAGTCGGCGTGAATACGCCGATTTTCAGGCCGCCCACGACAACAACGGGGAGCACCAATGCCCAGGCGGCCCTGCGCGTTTCCTGCAAACGCAGGCGCATGCTCATTTTGGGTTCGATCCGCATCGGGTCGTTTTTCGTGCACCAGTACCAAGCGAGCATGATCGAAGCACCCATCAGGACGCCGGGAACGATACCGGCGATGAACAGCTTGGTAATCGATACGTTGCCCGTAACGCCGTACAGGATGAAGCCGATCGAGGGCGGAATGATCGGCGCGATCAGGCCGCCGCAGGAAATCAGGCCGCAAGAGCGGCTGATGTTATAGCCGGCATTGCGCATCAGCGGCACCAGCACTGCTGCCAGCGCCGCCGTATCGGCGACAGCCGAACCGGAAAGCGCTGCCATGGCGACCGCTGCCATGACGGCGACGTAGCCTAACCCACCGCGGATATGGCCAACCCAGGCCATGGCCATCGCAATGATGCGTCGCGTCATGCCGCCTGCGTTCATAAACTCGCCGGCCAGCATAAAGAAAGGAACAGCCAGTAGCGGGAAGCTGTTAGCGCCGTCCCACATGTTCTGGATGACGATCTGCGGATCGGTCATCCCCATGTAATACATCATGCACAGGCCGCAGCCGACCAGCGCGAAGGCAATCGGCATGCCGAGCGCCATGAGTCCGAGCAGCGAGACGATGAAGATAAAGACGATCATGGCTGTCCCCCTTCACGATGCATCTGCTCTTTAATTTCCCTCTGCGCTTCATGCGCGTCCTCCATGCCCTCTTCCTGCACATCGACCAGCTCACTTTCGTCGACTTGCCCAAGGAAAAGGCGAACGAGGTTGGAAAGGCAGATTATGGTGATGGCGGTGCCAGTCAGGTAACTCACGCCGTACACCCAGAGCATGCTCATCTGCATGACGGCCGAGGCATTGGAAGCGATGATTTCATGCTGCAACCAGGTGCCATATAACATGTAGAGGCTGCAAACGGTCATGATGACCTGGCTGATGCCCCAGCAGATCTTGCGCCCCAGCACAGGCAAGGCTGCCACCAGCATATCTACGCCGAGATGGGTATGTTTGTGCATGCCGATGATTGCGCCAATGAAGGTCATCCAGATAAAGGCAAAGCGCGGCAACTCTTCGGCAAAATCGATACCGGTGTTAAAAATCATCCGCAACATGACGTTGATGAAAACCAGCACAAACATCACGATCATGGTGATGACCATAATGATTTCCAGCAGACGGTAAAAACCGGCTTTAACTCGCTCCAGATTTTCCATCCTTCCGACTCCTTACCCCTCTTGGTGCATCACACGGCCAGCCTTGGCAAGATACCGTACGTAAAATCAATGAAAAATACTCGTACCGTTCAACCGCAAAGACATGTACCAGACATGTGCCACATGTGCCATTTGCGCCTTGCATAACGATACGCTTTGCCGCCTTTTTCTTGTCCCACTTGTTCCAAACCGTATCACTTTCTCATTGATTTTACGGCGGTCGGTGCACTCAGTAACGTTACTGCCCCGCATGAGCGGGCGGCGCCGAAAATTTCGAGAGGAGTTCCTCACGCTATTTCGGCCGCCGCTCTTACGACATCAATTCACCGCTTATTTTGCGACAGCGGCGATTTCCGCCTGAAATTCCTTCAGGAATTCTTCGCCGATTTGCGGCGTGAACTTGGTAATGACCGGCTTGACTTTTTCCTGAATCTTGGCCAGCTCTGCCGCAGAAACTTCATCCACCTGGACACCCACCTTGCGGAATTTTTCGATCACATCCTTGTCGCCCTGATCGAGCAATTGACGCTGGAGGATCTTGGCCTCTTCGGCTGCCTTCTGCACCCCTTCCTTGTCAGCAGCGCTCAGTTTGTCCCAGAATTTCTTGGAAGCGATCAGCGCAACCGGCGTGTAGACGTGATTGGTTAAGGAAATATATTTCTGCACTTCCTGCATCTTGTTGGTATACATATGCACAAGCGGGTTTTCCTGACCGTCAATCGCCTTGATTTCCAGCGCCGTAAAGACTTCGGCAAAGGCCATTGGAACCGCGTTAGCGCCCAGTGTCTTCCAGGTTTCCATCGCGACAGGATTCGCCATGACACGCAGCTTCAGACCAGCAATGTCTTCAAGTTTGGTAACAGGATGCTTACTGTTGGAAAGGTTGCGAAAGCCCATTCCCGTCCACATCAGACCATGCACGCCGATCGGTTCGAGCTTGGTGAAAATCTTCTTGGATGCGGCGCCATCAAGCACGGTATACACCTGCTTGGTATTGGCAAACAGGAACGGTAAATCCCACACCTGCACTTCCTTGACCTTGGCCGAGAAAGGCGCCAGCGTACCGATATAAAATTCCTGTGTGCCCGCCTGAACCGCTTGCAGCATCTTTTCGTCACTGCCCAGAACGGAGCTATGAAAAACTTTCAATTTCACGTTGTTATTGGTGTATTTTGCCGCCAGTTCGGCAAACTTGTTCATCGCAACGGCTTGTGGATGCTCCTCCGGCATGGCGTGTCCGACTTTTCCGGTCACAGCAGCCAGCGCGCTGCTGCTCGCAAAAACGCCCAATACGGCGGTTAGTGCAAATTTTCTGAAAAACGTTTTATTCATGCTTCCTCCTCGAAGTATAAGAACAGCTTGCGCCGCTCTGCCAAAAAATCTGTTCCGCACGAAACCAGAGAACTGCAACGATACCCGATATTCAGCGTAAACAGAAAATCGGAAATCCACAGCGGCTGCATGACCGGCATGCGGCCGCCGCAGAGTGCAAAATCAGGGCGTCACGATGACTTTTTTCAAGCCGGGTTCGCCCTTGTACAAGCGCTCGAACCATATCGCCGCATCAGCCAGCGGGACAACCGCGGAAATCATTTCATCCACCCTGACACGGCCATTGGCGATCATATCGAGGCAGGCCGGATATTCACCGGCGGAAGCGCATGAACCGTAGAGCGTAATCTGCCGCGTGACCACCGCCTGCAAAGGCAGTTCGACCTTGGGCGACAGGTTGCCGACCAGGGCGACTTTGCCTCCCTTGCGCACCGCCTTGATCGCCAAATCAATGGTTGGCGTAATGCCGACGGCCTCGACTGCGGCATCCGCACCGCGCCCGTGCGTTAGTGCATGAATCTGATCGACGACATCGGGCGCATCCGCCTTGAGCGCATGATCGGCGCCAAATTCCATCGCCGTATCGAGCTTCGATGCGTCCAGATCGACGGCGATAATTTTGCCATACCCCTTGATGCGCAGCGCCTGCACAACGAATAAGCCGATCATGCCGCAACCGACGACGATCGCGCTGTCGTTAAGCTCATTCGTCATCAGGTTGACTGCGTGGAAAGCAACCGAAACCGGCTCGGTCATGGCTGCGCGTTCAAAGCTGAGCGAATCCGGCAAGCGGTAAAGAATCGACTGCGGCACTGCGACGAACTCGGCAAAAGCGCCATGTTGGCGATATTCGCCGCAAGAGACACCGAGCACCTTGCGATAGTCGCTCAGGTTGAACAGTCCCTTCTGCGAATAAAAGTCCGACCGCATCACGATGGTCGAATCGAACGTGACCCGGTCGCCCACGCGCCATTCGCTGACGCTGCCACCAACCCGCTCGATTACGCCCGCGGCCTCATGCCCCATGATAATCGGCGGAATCCGGCGGCCCGTGCTGCCATCCATCCCATGGACATCGCTGCCACAAATGCCGCACGCCTTAACGCGGATCAGAACATCTTCCGCACCGATCTCAGGTTCAGGCACGTCCTCGTAAGAAAACTGCTTGTACGCCTTCAACACCAATGCTTTCACAACTGTTTTCCTTCCCTCTGATTTTTTGCGCTGTTCATATTCTTTTCGTATCTATTTCGCCCTCGCCCGCCTCAGTGCATCGGCATCGATGCGTAGGTTTCATAATCCAGATCGGAAGCATCCGGCGCCAACGGAAATTTGATCGGCTTGCCGCTCTTCTGCGAACGATAAATCGCCGTGAAAATTTCTACCGTTTTGCGGCCGTCTTCCCCCGTAACCAAGGGCTCGCGCCCTCCCGCCACCGCGCCCAGAAAATCGGCAATTTGCTGGCGGAAGTAATACTCCATCGAATCCTCGTGGCTGTTGAACAGATCGCTGTCCTCCTTTTGCCACTGTGCAAGCATTGCCGCCTCACCGGGCACCGTCCACAAATCATTGATGGGCGGTTCGGTTACGGAGGACATGCCAGCGATGAACATCGCACCGCCGTCGGTCTGCACACCTACTGAAGCGCCGTTATCGCCATGGACATGCACTTTGCCGTAAATGCCCGGTTTCTGCGCGTTGCTGACGACAATATTGCCGAGTGCGCCACTGCGGAAACGGATAACAGCCACCGCCGTATCTTCTACCTCAATATACGGATGGTTGATGTTTGACCAGACGCCGAACAACTCATCAATCGGCCCCATGAACCATTGCAGCAGATCGAGTTGATGCGGCGCCTGGTTGACCAGTACGCCGCCGCCCTCCGAACGCCACTTGCCGCGCCAGGCATCGCTTTCATAATACTTGCGGTCGCGCCAGCCAAGCATCAGCACCGTACCCAGTGCTGGACGCCCAATTTTGCCGCTGTCGATGGCGCGCCGCATTCGCTGCGACGGCGCGTAAAAGCGTCTCTGGCAGACTGTCCCGACCTTGACGCCCGCCTGTTTTGCCGCATTCAGAATATCGTCGCAGTCCTTCAGCGTAGCTGCCAACGGTTTTTCGACCAACACATGCGCACCCGCTTCGATCGCGGCGACGGCGGCATCACAGTGCGCCGGATGTGGCGTACATATGATTGCTGCTTCGACACCCGCCGTGGCGACCATTTTTCCGATATCGCAAAAGCCCTCGACGCCGTATTTCTCGCCGTACTGCTTTGCCTTTTCCGCGCTACGGCTGTAGATGGCGACGAATTCCGCTTCGGGTAAATGTTTGAGTGCCGCAGCATGCAGATCGCTGACCTTGCCACAACCGATGATGGCCGTTCTGATTTTCCGCATCGTAATACTCCGCAACAACCAGGGCAAAAAACTAAAAACCGCTAAAAATCTCAGCGCTGCACACGCGCTGACCCGCCTTTGGCAAAGGCGCGCACTTCGTCGAGCGAGGCCATCGAAATATCTCCGGGGAAAGTCGTCAGCAATGCACCGTGCGCCCAACCGAGCCGCAGCGCATCTTCAGGGGCTTCACCCGTCAGCAGGCCGTAAAAGAAACCGGAGGCAAAGCCGTCACCGCCACCGATCCGGTCATAGACATCAAGTTCGGCCGTTGGCGCAGTATAGGTCCTGCCATCGACCCAGGCGACGGCGCTCCAGCGATGGCGGTTAGTTGAAAGAACTTCGCGCAAAGTCGTTGCCACCACCTTAATCTGCGGATGCTTGGCGAGTACCTTGTCGATCATGCTGAAGAAGGCTGCCGGATCAAGGCTCGATTTGGCCGCGACCTCCGGCCCCGGAATACCCAGGCTTTTCTGCAAATCTTCTTCATTGCCGACCAGCACATCGACATGCCGGAGAATTTTATCGAGCACTGCGACGGCGTGCCGTTCGCCACCGGCGATATTCCACAATTTGGCACGGTAATTCAGATCGAAGGACACCACCGCCCCCGCCTGTTTAGCGGCCTGCATACCTTCGACGATGACTTCCGGAGTCGTTTCCGACAATGCGGAAAAAATACCGCCGCTATGGAACCAGCGCACGCCCCCGGAAAAAATCTCTTTCCAATCAAAATCGCCGGCCTTGAGCATGCCGCCCGCCTCGTTGGCGCGGTTATAGAACACGATCGGCGGACGCACGCCCTGCCCGCGGTCACTATAGACCGTCGCCATATTCGGGCCGTTGACGCCATTGTGTTTGAAGCGCTTGTAAAACGGTTTGACACCGAGCGTGCGCACGGCGTTATCGATCAGCTCGCCGACGGGATAATCCACCATCGCCGTCACGATGCCGGTCTTGAGGCCAAAACAGGTTGACAGATTGGCGGCACAGTTAAATTCGCCACCGCTGACATGAATCTCGCAATGGCTGGCGCGCCGGAAGGGCACGATGCCCGTATCAAGCCGGTGAATCAGGGCGCCAAGGGAAACGAAGTCAAGAGAACCCTGACTGGAAATAGTTAAACCGTTGCTCATATATTCCTCGTGTTTGTCTTCAGTGTCAGCAGGCCGGAACCAGCACTCCGCGAATAAGGGAATATTGCTATGATTGCCTCGCGCCACCCCCCGGCGCGGCGCGCACAAGTCTGCACTTGACCGCAGCGTGCTGTCAATAGCGCGCCATCGCTGGAGAGGCAATATTTGGCGCTTTCATGGAGGCGCATCACAAACCGCTCTGGAGGATACGTAGGAAACCGCGCTACCTTCGGTTTGTCAGACAAGAATATGGAGAAAAACATCATGGCCGCACCGCTCGATACTTCATTATTCAATTTATCCGGCCGCACCGCCCTGATTACCGGCTCGGTGCGCGGCATCGGTCAGGCGCTGGCCGACGGGCTGGCTGCCGCCGGCGCGCGAATCGTCGTCAACGGACGTCGGGAAGCGGCCGTCGCGGCGGCGGTCGACCGGCTCTCGGCGCAGGGATGCGCGGCGCTTGGCTCGGTCTTCGACGTGAGCGACGAAGCCTCGGTGATTCAGGCATTTGAAGCACTTGATGCACAGGGCGTCGAAGTCGACATCCTGATCAACAATGCGGGCGTCCAGTTCCGCAAGCCGATGGTTGAACTCGCCGTCGAAGACTGGCGGCGCGTCGTCGACACCAATCTGACCGGCGCCTTCATCGTCGCGCGACAAGCCGCACGGCGCATGATCGCGCGCGGGCGCGGCGGCAAAATCATCAACATCGGCTCCCTGACCAGTGAAGCCGCACGCGCCACGGTCGCCCCTTACACCGCGGCCAAAGGCGGCATCAAACTGCTCACCCGGGCCATGGCCGCCGAATGGGCGCAATTCGACATTCAAGCCAATGCCATTGGCCCCGGTTATATCCTGACCGAAATGAATACGGCGCTGATCGAAAATCCGGAATTCGATGCCTGGGTCAAAAGCAGTAATCCGGCGGGCCGCTGGGGCAGACCGGATGAACTGGCCGGCACCGCCGTTTATCTGGCTTCCGCTGCTTCAAACTACGTCAATGGCCAGATCATTTACGTCGATGGCGGCTGGCTTTCGGTATTATGAAGCGCAGGTAATCTTTTAAAGATTCCAGATTATTGATTTCCGATTAGCGTTTCCTCAACCCTATTTACTACTCTCCCTATGGCCACTTCCATCGAAGTCAGTGAAAAAGCCGGCGTGCGTTACCTGCATTTCAGCGCCGAATGGATTCAAGGCGCGATGCGCGTCCGCAAACCGGATGCACTTGAGCTTGCTTACACCCGCGACATGATGGCCTGTCTGTTACTGCGTGAACCGCCGTGGCCGCGCGAAGTGCTGATCGTTGGCCTGGGCGCCGGCTCGCTGGCTAAATTTATCTACCGCCAGTTGCCAGAGACGCGCATTACGGTTGTCGAGATCGATCCGCAGATCGAAATCATTGCCAAACTGCATTTCAAATTGCCCGACGATCCTCAGCGTCTGCGCATCGTCATCGGGGATGGCGCTGATTACATGCGGCAACCCGGTCCCGCGTTCGACGCCATTTTTGTTGATGGCTTCGACAAACACGGTCGCGCGGGCATCCTGGATACCCTGCCCTTCTATCAAAGCTGCCGTGCACGACTGACGGCGCAGGGATTAATGTCGGTCAATTTGCTGGGGCGCAGCCGGGGGTTTGCCGCCAGTACGCAGCGCATTGCGGAAGCTTTTGACGGACGCGCCCTTGTTTTCCCATCCTGTGACAGCGGCAACACCATCGCCTTCGGTACAGGCACAGAAGGTGTCGATGTCCATTTGACTGAAATGGCAGAACGCGCCCGGCAGCTAAAAACCGACGCGGGTATCGACCTATTCCCTCTCCTGCCACGCCTGCAAGCCGCCGGAAAACTGGTTCAGAATCGGTTGATCATCGGATAAACAACGATCGGCCCTACCCGTTGTAGTTTCCGAGTTTCAGCGCATCAGACACATTGATAAGCGGGGTCAGTTCGCTCGCTCATAAATTTGGAGCAGCTAATTTGGCGATTTCGGCGTAATGGACAAAAAAGGTGTTTTTTTCGAGACGTAACGCTCTAATAGACAAAATAGGTGTTTTTAGGACGGATCCTTTGCGAAATAATGTTTTATAAACCGCAACTTATTCTCCTTTTTCAAACCCCGATGACACCGCAAAAGCTGCTTCATTTCGCTGAATTTCCCTTCCAGCAGATTGGTCGTATTCGGGATGCCTAGCCTGGAAAAACGCTCGTAGGTAAACAAGCATGGCAGATGCCGTTTCAGGCTGTTGTACGCGGCGCGCAGACGCTTATGCGTGTAGTGTGAGCGGCCTGTTTTCTCGTTCACGCTGCGTTCGTTCAGGAAGGCGGCGTACTGCTCGTACCAGCGCTTGAGCGCCGCTTCAAACGCCGCCTGAGTGGTCTCCGTCAGGGTCAGTGACAGGGCACGCAGCGCCTGTGCTGCCGGGCTTTTAGGCCTTCTGGTCAGGTGGCGCACGACGATTTTGATTTGGTGAAACTGGCACATTTGCACGGGTATATCCGGGAAGGAGCCTAGCAAGCCGCTTTTGCCATCGCAGATAATGCTTTGTATCCCCCCCCCTTTTTTCTTGCAACGCAGCGACTTCCTGCGTGTAGGGCGCGTTGGTTTCCCGCTCAACTGCCACGACCGTCAAGGCGCGCTTGCTGCGAGCGTCGTAGAGAACCATGACGCCCCATTTTCGGCCGAAATAGGTGGTGTCCATGATGAGGTTCACGGGTGCCTGTGGCAGCGTGCAATCGGCCTGTGTAGCGGCTTTGGCAAGGTGACGACGGATGGTTTTGAGGCTGCATCCGTACTGCGCGGCAAGCTGTGCGGCACTTTGCTTGCCCTCGCTGTAGCGCTGCCAAAGGGTGTTGGGGTTTAGCTTTTTCCCACCGCTGAAACGCTTGTGACAGGACAGGCATCTGTAGCGTTGTTTGCCACTTTGGGTGCCATCTTTCCTGACCTGTTTTGAGCCGCAAAAAAGGCATTTTTTGTGCTCAAAGGTTTTGACCTCTTATAAAGCCTTGCAGCGTAAGGAATACAGCGATTTTTAACACCTATTTTGTCCATTACACCGCGATTTCTGCTTCTGTAAAAAGCCAAGCTGTCGTTCTGGTTGACGCCGTATTTAAATCCGCAATCACTAATTGCGCTAAGGCGGGCATTAAAGTTTACCGACGATATAGCCACAATCTGACCCACAATCAGGCGCTATTCGGGAACCGAGCCGGAATTAATATCCAGCAGCGTTTTACCGTTCCGTCCGCCGGCGCCTTTTTCTGCCAGTTTTTCGTCCCGTACCTGCTCGAGGGTATCCAGGTATTCGGGCGTCACGTCGCCGGTCACGTACTCACCATTGAAGCAGGAGGCGTCAAAGTTGATGAGCGCCGGATTCAGTTCACGCACAGAAGCCTTGAGTGCTTCCAGATCCTGATAGACCAGCGCATCCGCACCAATTGTGCGGCAAATTTCTTCCCTGCTGCGCCCGGTAGCGATCAGTTCGCTGCGCGTCGGCATATCGATGCCGTAAACGTTGGGGAACCGCACAGGGGGCGCTGCCGAGGCAAAATAGACTTTGAGCGCACCGGCCAGGCGCGCCATTTCAACGATTTCGCCGCTGGTCGTCCCGCGCACGATGGAATCATCGACAAGCAGCACGCGCTTGTTTTTGAATTCCTGGGCGACGGTATTGAGTTTTTGGCGCACCGATTTTTTACGTACCGATTGGCCGGGCATGATGAAAGTACGGCCGATATAGCGGTTTTTAACAAAGCCCTCCCGATAGGGCAGCCCAAGTTTCTGCGCCAGTTGCATCGCTGATGGCCGGCTTGAATCGGGAATGGGAATAACGACATCGATTTCTTCGACCGGGATTTCGGCGGCAACGCGTTCGGCCAGATGCTCGCCCATATGCAGGCGCGTTTCGTATACCGAGACACCGTCGATCACAGAATCGGGACGCGCCAGATAAACATATTCAAAAATGCAGGGCGAAAGTACGGGGTTGTCCGCACATTGGCGCGTATAGAGCCGGTGCGCCATGTCGATAAAAATCGCTTCGCCCGGCGCTACGTCACGCATGACACGGAAACCCAGTGTGTCGAGCGCAACCGACTCCGAAGCCACGAGATACTCCTTGCCTTCTGGTGCATCATTTTCACCAATGACCAGTGGGCGAATGCCGAAAGGATCGCGGAAAGCCAGCAAACCGTAACCGGCGATCATAACAACGACGGCATACGCCCCCCTGCAACGGCGATGAACACCGGCTACCGCACTAAAGATGGTTTCCGGATCAAGTTGGTAGCCGGTAGCAGCTGCCTGCAGTTCGTGCGCCAGTACGTTCAGCAGCACTTCCGAATCGGAATTGGTATTGATGTGACGCAAATCCTGAAGGAACATTTCCTTCTGCAATTGCTGCGTGTTGGTCAGGTTGCCGTTATGCGCCAGCACCAGGCCAAAAGGTGAATTTACGTAAAAAGGCTGGGATTCGGCTGAATCCAGCGCCGAACCGGCTGTCGGATAGCGGCAATGAGCGATGCCCATCCGGCCCGGCAGGGCACGCATATTGCGCGTGCGAAACACATCACGCACCAGTCCGGGCGCCTTATGCATATAAAAGGCGCCGCCATCGGCCGTGGTAATACCCGCCGCATCCTGTCCGCGATGTTGCAAAACCATCAGGCCATCATAAAGAAGCTGATTGACCGGTGTCGTTGCCATGACGCCAAGAATGCCGCACATATCAAACCCCTACCTAAAACGAATTTGTCCGGCAACATCCGGCGGCAACCAGGGCCGTCCAGCGAGTACCGCTGTTTCCAGTGGCGGCGCACACTGCGCCTCGCGCCACCATTGCTCTTGCGGTAGCGGTGTCATGCCGCCTGCCGCCACCAGAATCAGAAGAATCAGAACGCCGCGCGCCAGGCCGAAAAACAGGCCGAGCAGGCGGTCGGTAATGGTCATCCCCAGTGCCTTGAGCAGGCTGCGCAACAGCAGGCGCAACAGCGCCATCAGGGCAAGCACGGCAATAAAGATTAACGTCCAGGCAACGAGCAGACGCACCGTCGGATCAGTAATACGCGCCAGGAACATGCTTGCCGCTTCTTCACCCCACTCACGCGCCGCGATGAAGGCCAACACCCAGGCGGTCAGCGCGATGATCTCTCCGATCATGCCGCGCCACAGCCCAAGCAGCAACGAGATGACGAGGACGGCAATAACAAAATAATCGAAATAAGTCATGGTTTTCCGGTGATTACCCCATTGACGCCGATCTGTTTCATTTTTTGCGCAGCTTTTTCGGCAGCATCACGGCTGGCGAAGGGGCCGGCGCGTACCCGCGTTTTCTTGCCGGATTCGATCGGTTCAGTAAAAACCCGGATGCCCTGTCCACCAAGTTTTTCCTGCAACTGCTTGACGTTATCCGTATTAGAGAAGGTACCGATCAGAATGACGTAATGCTCGCTGCTTTTGGCGGGTTTTTCAGCCTCGGCGCTGGTTTTTCCCTTTGCTTCTTTCGCTTTCCCTGCGGTATCTACATCTTTGCCAGCAAGCGCGGCGGCGGCACGACGGGCTTCTTCGGCGCGCGTGCGTTTTGCCGTGTGTTCCGCATCGGTGTTCTGTGCTTTGGCGCCATTTTTTTCCGCAGTACTTTCAGCAGGCTTCTCGGCCGTTTTTTCCGGCGTCTTTTCCGGTTTCTTCTCAGCTGTTTTTGCAGATTTATCTGGTGTTTTATCTGATGCTTTATCCGGTGTTTTATTCAGCTTTTCCCGTTTTTCTGGCTTATCAATCTTTTGCTCGACAATTTTTTCCGTTTTTGGCGTTTTTTGAGTAGTCGCGTGATTTGCCGCCTTCTCCGTAACCTTTGCGGCTGCGTTATTCACGTTATCCGCCGTGTGTTCCGAAGGTATTTCCGCCGGCTGCACGATATCCTTGTCAGCGCTTTCTTCTGTCGGTCCTTCGCCCGATTTCTTCGGTGGCTGCACCTTGATCTGGCGCTCGATCCGGGGCGTAAAGGTCGTCTGATCCTGCCCGGGAATACGAATCTGGATGTCCTGCACCTGCTGTTTTGGTTCTTTGTCCATCACCATCGGTAACACGACAGCAGCGAAACCCGCGAAAGCTGCTGCGCCAAGCAAACGGCGGCGTGCCCTTCTTTTCAATAGCAGATCATCATCTGAGGATTGGGTGTTTGGCATTATCAGTGCGAAAAGTTGACGGAATTACTAAGACTAAGCGTGAAGCAGGCATTCCGCACGGCCGGCAGAACTGTCCAAGGCGCGTATCGCTGCCGCCACTGTGTAAAACGACCCACAGATGATAATTCTATCATTTTCCCCTGCCAGGCCGGCCGCACAGGCAAATGCCGCCGCCGGCGCAGGAAACAGTTCAACTTGCCCCCCCAGCCCGATGACGGCGTCGCGTATCGTACTGGCAAGGGCGCCGCGCGGCGTTTCCGGCAGGCTTGTCAGCAGCCAGACGTCAACCTTCCCGTCCAACGCCGCAAGTGCGCCGGCAATATCCTTGTCCGTCAGCATACCAACAACGGCTAGCGTTTTTCCCGCGACCGGCATCTCGTCAAGATTGCGCGCCAATTCGCCGATAGCCTGGGGATTGTGCGCCACGTCGAGAATAATCGCTGGCTTCTCCTGCACGCGCTCAAAACGCCCGCGTACACGCGCATTGCAAATCCCTTGCGCAAGGGCTGCAAGCGTCGTCGGCAAACGTTTTTGCAAACATTGCACTGCCGCCAGCGCCGCCGCTGCGTTGCGCAACTGGAAATCACCGCGCAGGACAGGAAAAGGCAAATGCTCGACCGCCTCTTCACTAGAAACAAACATCCAGTCCGCATTGGCGCGGCGGAAGGAAAAATCCCGGCCAATCAGCCGTAAGTCGGCGCCCAGCGTGGCTGCATGATTGCACAGGGATTGCGGGGGTTCGGCGTCGGCACAGATTGCCGGCCGCCCAGCGCGGAAGATTCCTGCCTTCTCGAAACCAATCGCTTCACGCGTTGCGCCCAGCCAATCGGTATGATCCAGCGCAATACCGGTCACGATGGCGCAATCCGGCGTGTAGATATTGACGGCATCGAGACGCCCACCCAGCCCTACTTCAAGAATCGCCGCTTCAACCCGCCGGGCGGCAAAAATCTCCCACGCCGCCAGCGTGCCAAATTCAAAATAGGTCAGCATTACGTTGCCGGCCCGTTGCCGCGCCGCCTCGACGCGCGCAAACGCGGCGCATAAATCCGCATCCGCTACAGGTACGCCATCGATGCGCACACGCTCGTTGTATGCCAGCAGATGCGGCGAGGTATAACAGCCTGTCCGGTAGCCCGAGGCACGATAAATCGACTCCAGATACGCACAGGTCGAACCCTTGCCATTTGTGCCCCCCACGATAATCAGCGGGCAATGCTGCACCTGCGCCAACGCCACCTTGACGCGCATGATGCGCGTCAATCCCAGCTCGATGCCGGCTTGCCCCTTCGGATGCAGGCGTTCAAGATATGCCAGCCAATCCGGCAAAGAATCGGGTTTTATGGATGAACGCATAGGATATTGACTTTCTCCGTTTCAACAGCCTCTCGCCGAGATTATCTTTTAGCCAATTGATCCGGCCATAAATATTGCTCGCTAATCAAGCGCTTTATTCCTGTGTGCAATGCGGCTAATGTGTTTCGGCAGCAGACAAAATACTTCAGCATCCAGTGCAGCAGGCTGCACTGGAGTCAGCACATTGTCACACGGCATGGGTTGTAAAGAAGTACCTGCCTGGCTTTTTAATGCCCCGTCCTTTCGATGATCAGACTGCCGCGTCCACACCCCGACGCAATTCACTCACCAGCGTACCGATGCGGGCAATGACGGTATCCGGCGTCGAGCGTTCAATTTCTTCGATGATGCGACTGCCCACAATGACAGCATCGGCTACCTGAGCCACTGCGCCTGCTGTTTGCGCATCACGGATGCCAAAACCGACCCCCACCGGCACTCCGGTAACAGCGCGGATTTCCGGAATGCGCGCCGCGACGGCGTGTACGTCGAGCGCGGTCGAGCCGGTAACCCCCGTGAGTGAAACATAATAGATGTAGCCGCGCGCCAGGTGGGCAACCTGCGCGATGCGCTCTGGTGTCGATGTTGGTGCAAGCAAAAAGATCGGATCAATCGCATTGGCCTGCATCGTCTGGACAAATTCGCTTGCCTCTTCCGGCGGATAATCGACAACGATGACGCCATCGACATCCGCCGCACGCGCCGCTAGAGCGAATGCTTCGACACCCATCGTTTCGAACGGATTGGCATAGCCCATCAGGACCACCGGGGTTTCCCGGTTGCGCTGGCGGAATTGGGCGACCATGTCAAGCACGCCGCGTAAGCTGACACCCTTGGCCAGCGCACGCTCGGAGGCGCGCTGAATGGTTGGGCCGTCGGCCATCGGGTCGGAAAACGGCACGCCCAGTTCGATGATGTCGGCGCCGGATTCGACCAGCGCATGCATCAGCGGTACGGTCAGCGCCGGATCGGGATCTCCGGCAGTAATGAAAGGAATCAACGCCTTGCGGCCTTGTGCCTGCAGGCGAGCGAACGTTGCAGATAGTTTGGACATGGCGCACCTCCTTAAAACACAATGCCGGATTTTTCGGCCACAGTATGCATGTCCTTATCACCGCGGCCAGAAAGATTGACAAGCAAAATCGCATCCTTGCCTAGCGTTGGCGCGAGCTTGATGGCTTGCGCAACGGCATGGCTTGATTCAAGCGCCGGGATAATACCTTCCAGCCGGCAAAGTGCATGAAAAGCCGCCAGCGCCTCATCATCCGTGACCGCCACATATTCTGCGCGCCCGCTGTCCTTGAGCCATGCATGTTCCGGCCCGACGCCGGGATAATCGAGTCCCGCAGAAATCGAATGCGTTTCGATAATCTGGCCGTTCTCGTCCTGCATCAGGCAGGTACGGTTGCCGTGCAGCACGCCAACCCTAGCATTCGCCGTCAGCGGTGCAGCATGGCGGCCGGTAGCGATGCCCTCGCCCGCCGCTTCAACGCCGATCAGGCGCACGCTGCGCCGTTCGATGTAGTCATGAAAAATGCCCATTGCGTTGGATCCACCGCCAACGCAGGCAATAACGGCATCAGGCTGACGGCCGCATTGTTCCTGCATCTGGGCCACGGCTTCACGGCCGATAACCGATTGAAAATTACGCACCAGCATTGGGTAAGGATGCGGCCCGGCCACGGTACCGATCACATAGAAAGTCGTCGATACGTTTTTCGCCCAGTCGCGCATTGCTTCGTTCATCGCGTCTTTGAGTGTTTTTGAGCCGGACTCCACCGGTACGACGCTCGCACCCAGCAGCTTCATGCGATACATGTTGGCCGCTTGCCGCCGAATATCCTCTGCTCCCATATAGATGACACATTCCATGCCATAGCGGGCCGCGACCGTCGCCGTTGCGACACCGTGCTGTCCGGCACCCGTTTCGGCAATAACACGCCGTTTTCCCATGCGCCGCGCCAGTAGCGCCTGACCGACGCAGTTATTCACTTTGTGTGCGCCGGTATGGTTAAGGTCCTCCCGTTTGAGATAAATCTGGGCACCACCGAGCTCGTCGGACAGACGTTTTGCGTGGTAGATCGGACTGGGACGGCCGACATAATGCTTGAGATCATGCTCGAATTCGGCAACAAATGCCGGATCGCGTTGCGCCGCAAAATAGGCGGTTTTTAATTCTTCCAGCGCCGGAATCAGTGTCTCGGCAACAAAAATGCCACCGTAGCGGCCAAAATGGCCGCTGGCATCCGGTAAGTCGTAAGATGAGTTCATGAGTTCTCCTGAAGACAGGGACGTAATACACGTCGCACAAAAGGCGCAAACCCGTAGAAAAGGGGAACTAAAATTGAGAATGGGCTGCGCCGTCAATGACAGGCTTGCAATGGCGCGTTCAACACGCGCTTAACGTGCTTTCAGCGCCAAGTATGGTCAGCGTAGGATCGCCGCCACCAGTCACGGGTACGTCCGCCAGGAGTTTTTCGCATCGTTTGGGTCAGGACGAGATAATGATGAAAATATAATCAGGCAACCGGGATGTATCAAACACCAAGAATATTCAAAAGAAACGCCGGAAAGAGGCGCTTTGAATTTCAAGGAGGTGTGTGCATTCTATCACTGCATATCGGCGCGGTGTACAGCCATCACAAAGGCGCGCATTTTTTCCACATCTTTGATGCCCTTACCCGATTCCACGCCCGAAGAGACATCTACGGCGGCCGGATGCACGCGTCGAATGGCATCGCCGACATTGTTTGCATCAAGCCCACCAGAAAGAACGATTGGCTTAGGCAGTTCATGCGGAACCAGCGTCCAATCAAAGGCTTGGCCGCCACCACCATAACCTTCGACGAAGGCATCGAGAAGGATCGCCTGGGCGGAAGGGAATGCTGCCATCTGACCTGCCAAATCGATATCCGGACAAACACGCACCGCCTTAAGGAATGGGCGACCGAACTGGCGGCAATAGGCGTCATCTTCATCGCCATGAAATTGCAGTAAATGAACAGGAATAGCGGCCAGTACTGCGCGCACCTGCGTCGGTGCAGCGTTAACAAATAGGCCGACGATATCGACGAATGGCGGTACGTGCCGGATAAGTTCTATTGCCCGCGCCAGATCAATGCAGCGCGGGCTGGCTGGATAAAATACCAGCCCAACAGCGTCAGCGCCGGCAGCCACGGCAGCATCAACATCCTGAGGGCGTGTCAGTCCGCATATTTTGATGCGCGTCATTGACCTCATGCTCCTATCCATGCGAGCATCATTCCTGCCATTGATTCTTTCATTCCAGGAATTCCCCAACGTGCGTCATAGCGTACGCCAACAAGATAGAGGCCGTCTGCTGCAAACGTCGGAGCAGCCAAGCGGCGATTTTTTGTTGCCAATAATTCGAGCATCCAGTCGGTCGACTGCTTGCCCTGACCAATAAAGACCAGACTACCGACCAGATTACGCACCATGTGCTGCAAAAACGCATTGGCCTCGAAGTCGAAAATGAATAATTCACCACATTGCCTGACCTGGGCCGCATATACCGTCCTGATAGGCGTCTTGGCCTGACACTCTGCGGCGCGAAAAGCAGAAAAATCGTGTTCTCCAACAATCTGCGCAGCTGCCTGTTGCATCCGTTCGATATCGAGCGGACGGTGATACCAACCCATACGTCCATGTTCGATGCCGGGCCGTTGCGGGCGATTAAGCAACAGGTAACGGTAGTGTCGTGCAGTAGCGGAAAAGCGCGCGTGAAAATCATCGCTGACTGGTTGTGCCCAGCGCACAGCAACCGCAGGCGACAAAAAAGTATTGGTGCCACGCACCCAAGCGGTCAGCGGTCGTACAACCGGGGCATCGAAATGCACGACCTGCCCTATTGCATGAACCCCAGCATCAGTGCGACCGGCGCACACGACGCCAATCGGCACACCTGCAATCTGCGTTAACGCAGTTTCTAACGAATCCTGCACGGTGCCACCACCAGGCTGCGTCTGCCAGCCCCGAAACTCGGAGCCATCGTATTCAATGCCAAGCGCAATCCGCATACCGATTTCAGCTCCGATACGCTGTCAGACCCGAAAAAACGGATCGACTAAGCATTGATCCGCAGGTAGTACAACCAGTATGCAATAGTTTCGGCAAGACAAAGCAAATACTCCGGGCTTGACTGCTTTTATGGGTACAAGACACCCACTCCGCTAATGCCGCAATGCCGCGACAGGCAATATGTACATCACACCCGCGCAGAAATTGTGAACGGAGTGCCTCGACTATTTCTTGTATCGGCAATTTGTTTACCGTTCCCATCATCATTGAGTGTCGTCAAGCACTATGTTTTTAGGCCTTTTCATATGGCATGTGTTTGTCCTTGCCGTAGTTCTTATACTGTCTTTGGATCGCTGTCTTATATGAAAAATTAACTTCACTGGCTATAACAGTGTCTAGGTTCGTCTAGTATTCGACCTATTTATCTTCAGCGCTTCCCAAAGAAAAAAGCCGCAATCCAAACGGATTGCGGCTGTATTTTACCTCTCGCCGGAGGTATTAATTGCCGAGTCGAGCCAAAAGTTCATTGGCTTTCTCGCGCTGCTCGGAATTGCCCTCCTTGGCCACTTCTCGCAGTAATTCACGTGCACCATCGACATCACCCATCTCTTCGTAGGCTTTGGCTAAGTCAAGCTTGGTCGACACATCTTCATTCATCCCAACGCCTGACTCTGGATTGACGACTGCAGCCGATTGCGTTGCCCCATCACCCATGACTCGTGCAACGGGCTGTGTCGCTTCAAGATTAAGGTCTATCGAACTCATGTCGATCGGCGATGTCTTGGGTGACGCAGCTCGGGAAGCAACGTTAGAATCCGGTCGTGGCATTTGGTTGCCCAAGAAAGTTGATGCCGTTAGATCAACATCAAACTCAAGGTCGTTAGCCAGAGGTGCCGTCGCATCGGCTTTAGGTGCAGGTGTCTGATCCGTTCCTGACTCAGGCAAACTAAAGTCAAGTACAGAAGATGTCGATAATGATTCCTTCGCTGCATGCTGGGGCTGAGTTTGCGATGCAGTTGCAGGCGATGCATCCAGGCTGAAATCCAAAGCTTGCGTTCTCGTCGCAGAGGCTGCTGCTTGCCCGGCCGCATCCGTCTTCCCTGCACCAAGATCGAAGTCCAGACTGCTCATATCAAGCGTCGTTTCAAATAGTGATGACGATGCCTCGGATTTTATATTCGCACTACCACTTGATACCGAAGAGGCCGCTGCTGCCGTAGCCTGTTGCAATGAGGCGTTCCCTGCCGGCGGGGTTCTTGGCGTAGCGGTAACGGGATCTCCTGATGCCATCGACGCGGCGGAATTTGATGCCCCCCCCCCAAATAACGGATTCTCCGGTGCAAAGCGCTGACCAATCGTTACCGCCTTCTCCCAATCCGCCCCTCTACCGCCAGTGGCGGCATATAATTCCTTCGCCACCGCATCGACCTGTTTTGCATCTTTACGATTGGCATAAATCTCCAGCAACTTCAAATTGATGGCCGTTGGAAAGGGTTCTTTGCGCTTGGCTTCAAGAAGGATTTCCTCTGCCTGCGCATCACGCCCATAAGCCATGTAAACATCGGCTTCCTCTACCGGATCAACTTCTTCGGTGTCGATACTGCCAGGACTGGCCTGGCTAAAATCAGTTTGCGAAGTATGCGAGGTATCGACACTTTGCCCACCGGTGTTACGAAATACAGAATTAGCCGTCAGGTTGCTGCCGCTGACAGATGGGGTCGACAGACTCAAAGGGTCCAACGACGACTGCCCGGAATTATTCGATTTCCGGTAGCGTAGAAACAACCACCCCCCTAATAACAATGCCAGGATCCCGCCACCACCAGCCAGAAGCATTGGATCTTCCAGCAAAGATTCAAAAAAACCCGGTTCCGGTGCCGGTGGTTGAGATGGCGTTACCGGGCGCTTGGGCGCGGGTGGCTCCTCTGCCGCAGGCTGAGCCTCTGCTGATGGGACGGCTGTTTGTGCCTGTGTTTCTGGCTGACTAGCCGGAACTGTTGGAGTTGTCGGCGACTGTGCAGCATCAATTGGTGGTTCCGCCGAGCCAGCGGCCAGCAAAGTAGGAGCTGCGGAAGATTCAAGGGCGGGTTTAGGTGGCTCAACAACTGCCGGGCGTGTCGGTTCAGAAGCGGGTGCCGCACTCTTTCCTTGAGTTGTATCGGCCTGTTTCTGCAACTCGGCAAGTGTTTGATCTTTCAGTTCAAGCAATTGCTGCAATTTAGCAACATTCTGCTCCAGCATTGCTACACGTTCATTCGCCTCTTTGAGCGCTTTATCCCGTGCAATGGCATCCTCTCTCCCGGCAGTCTGACCTCGACCAGACTTCCCGGCCCCAGACCCGGATACTTTGACCTGATCCCCGGATTCTCCCGGTTCTGGGAATCTATCTTCGACTTTTGCCGTAATCTTGCCGGCGACGCCCTGACGCGCCTCGCTATCCGCAGCAGGTGATTTTGCCGCAATAGACGCCAGCCTGCTGCGATAGGCATGCCATTCAGCCGTCTGTGTAGCGACGATTCTTCTTGCTTCTCTAGGTGAAATCGATTCAACAGTACCCTTGTCAGGAATCGTCAAAGTTTTTCCTGTCTTCAGACGATTCATGTTGCCACCGCCAAACGCCTGCTGGTTGGCACGCAACAGACCAATCAACATTTGCTCCAATGTCACGCCATCTGGGCGAGTCTCTCCAGCAATCTTGTGGAGGGTGTCGCCCTGTTTGACGACATAAGTATCGCCGCCAGCACCGCTAGTATTGGCTGCAGGAGCGCTTGCTGTCCTTGTTTTGACGGACATTGCTGGCGCCGACGCCTGACTGCCGCTGGCAATGCGCGCATATCCTTGCCCTTGCACTGCCGCCATGGCACGCGCACGAGTCTCTTCCGAAATCGAGGAAGATGAAGAAGAAGTTACCGTGGACTGCCTTGGCGAGGATGTTGCAGATACGACTGGCACAGTCGCAACCCGTGTATTTTTAAGTGCAACCTCAGGCGGATCAAGCAAGAACGTATATTCACGCACCAAGCGACCTGTCGGCCAATTCAGTTCAACCAACACATCAACCAATGGTTCGCTAATCGGTGTATCCGAAGCAACCCGGATCACTGGTTTTTTACCGGCTCGTCTGTCGAGCGTAAATGTGATCCCGCGCAACGATGTCGTGTAGTCGAGCCCCGCCTGTTTAAACGCCTCTTGCGAAGCCAGCTGCGCGCGCATGCCGGACAACTCTGCCGCCGTTGCATTGACTTCGATTTCCGCACGCAGAGGCTGTCCTAGCGCTGAAAAGACGACTACTTTTCCCAGTCCTGCAGCAGAAACTTGTCCCGGAATTGCCAAAAACGCCAAGCTGGACGCAACAGCGGCAACCGACACACGCAAGCCTAAGGGCTTAGTAAATCCACAAGAATTATTTTTCACGGCACACCCTGAACTTCTTTTATTGGAAATATTAAATTAACATCATGGAGTTAGGCATGCAAGCTAAACATGCTTCTAAACTTAAGAACGTTGTAAAAAAATCAGGGCATAAGCCCCGATTTTGTCATATCGACAACACAACGGCATTGAATCGGGCAGGTTTCAGTCGAGCAAGATGCGCAGCATTCGGCGTAAAGGTTCGGAGGCCCCCCAGAGCAATTGGTCGCCCACCGTAAAAGCCCCAAGGTATTCCGGCCCCATCGCCAGCTTGTGCAAACGGCCGACCGGCACGGTCAACGTGCCCGTCACGGCGGCAGGTGTCAGTTCGCGTTCGCTCAGTTCGCGCTCGTTGGGGACAACCTTGGCCCATTGATTGCTTTTGGCAATGATGTCAGCAAGTTCATCGACTGGCGCATCATTTTTGAGTTTGATCGTTAGCCCCTGCGAATGGCAACGCATTGCACCAATACGCACGCATAGCCCATCCACCGGAATGCTGCCGGGCGAACGGAACGGTGGCAGTCCAAGAATCTTGTTGCATTCGGCACCACCCTTCCACTCTTCTTTCGACTGTCCATGTTCGTAAGCTACGTCGATCCAGGGAATCAGGCTGCCAGCCAATGCCGTATTGCGGAAATTTTTGGTTGGGAAAGTGGGGGAGTGCATCGTTTCAGCCACCTTGCGATCAATATCAAGAATCGCCGAAGCAGGATTGGACAACTCCGTTTTGACTGCCTCATGCAGCGCCCCCATCTGTTCGAGCAGCTCGCGCATATTTTGCGCGCCCGCGCCGGAGGCTGCCTGATAGGTCATTGCCGACACCCATTCGATGAGGCCTTGGCGGAACAATCCTCCCAAGCCCATCAGCATCAGCGAAACCGTACAATTACCACCAATCCAGTTCTTCCCCCCTTTAGCCAGCGCATCTTTGATGACGTGTAAATTGACTGGGTCAAGGACAATCACTGCCTCCTTGTCCATACGCAGTGTCGATGCCGCATCGATCCAGTGACCATTCCAGCCCGCTGCCCTGAGCTTTGGAAAGATCTCCTTGGTGTAATCGCCGCCTTGGCAGGTAACAATAATGTCCATTTTTTTGAGCGTTTCAACGGACATTGCATCTTGCAACACACCACCATCCTTACCGCCCAGCGATGGGGCCTTGCTGCCTGCCGAAGAAGTTGAAAAATACACTGGGTCAATATGGGCAAAATCACCCTCTTCCACCATGCGCTGCATCAGCACCGATCCCACCATGCCGCGCCACCCAACCAGACCGACTTTTTTCATTGCCATTCCTTAACCTAAAAATCGTAGAAATCGTAAAAACAAAAAATCAAAATACAAGCAAATCCGGATTGCCTCATCGCGTTTCTTACAGATTTTTCAACACTGCCTCACCCATTTCCCTTGTGCCCAACTTTTGGGTTCCCGGTTCATAGATATCGCTTGTACGATAGCCTTGCGCCAACACTTTTTTGACTGCCGTTTCGACACGTTGGGCAGCCTCTTCCAGAGCGAAGGTATAACGCAGCATCATCGCCGCCGACAGAATTGTCGCCAGTGGATTGGCGAGGTTTTTGCCCGCAATATCGGGCGCCGAGCCGTGACTCGGTTCGTACAACCCTTTATTGTTCGCATCCAGCGAAGCCGAAGGCAACATACCGATGGAACCCGTCAACATCGACGCTTCATCCGACAGAATGTCACCGAACATATTGCCGGTGACGATCACATCAAACTGCTTCGGCGCACGCACCAATTGCATGGCGCAATTGTCGACCAGCATGTGCGTCAGCGTCACCTCCGGATACTCGGGCGCCAGTTCATTCATTACATCGCGCCAAAGTTGCGTCGTCTCCAGCACGTTCATTTTGTCGACTGAACACAGTCGCTTGCCGCGCTTGCACGCCGCTTCGAAAGCCACGCGGCCAATACGACGGACTTCTCCTTCGTCGTAATGCATGGTGTTGTAGCCATAGCGCTGCTGTACGTTATCAATCGAGCGCAATTCAATACCGCGCGGCTGGCCGAAATAGATATCGCCCGTCAATTCGCGCACGATCAGAATATCTAACCCTGATACGACTTCCGGCTTGAGTGTCGAAGCATTCGACAATTCAGGATACAGCACTGCAGGTCGGAGATTGGCAAACAAACCAAGCTGCTTGCGAATACCGAGCAATCCGCGTTCCGGCCGCTGTTCACGCGGCAACCCGTCCCATTTCGGCCCGCCAACGGCGCCAAGTAACACAGCATCGGCGGCCTGCGCCAGCTTTTGTGTCGCTTCCGGATAAGGATCCCCCGTCGCGTCTACCGCACAGCCCCCCAGCAGCGCCTGTTCTATTTCAAAGCCCAGGCCAAGCGCTTCGAGCACACGCACGGCCTGCGCTGTAATCTCAATACCAATGCCATCACCCGGTAGAACACAGATTTTCACTCGCGTTTCCTTTTATTTTGCGTCTTTTCTTTGACCATCATGCAAACAGCCATGGCTGACTGGCGCGCCGGCGTTCCTCAAATGCACGGATTTTGTCGGCATGGCGCAATGTCAGGCCGATATCATCCCAGCCGTTGAGCAGGCATTCCTTGCGGAAGGGGTCGATATCGAAACGGAGTACACGTCCATCCGGGCGCACCACGGTCTGGGATGGTAAATCGACCGTCAGCCGGAAACCGGGCGTAGCTTCCACCTCCCGGAACAGGGCCTCAATTTCTTCGGCCGGCTGCGTAATCGGCAAAATGCCATTCTTGAAACAGTTGTTGAAAAAAATGTCGGCAAAACTCTCGGCCAGAATGACGCGAAAACCGTAGTCAAGCAAAGCCCAGGGCGCATGCTCACGCGAACTGCCACAACCGAAATTCTTGCGCGTGAGCAGAATCGTCGCGCCCTGGTAGCGCGGCTGGTTGAGCACAAAATCAGGGTTCCGGGGACGTTGAGTGCAATCCTCCCCCGGCTGACCGACATCCATATAGCGCCATTCATCAAACAGATTTGGGCCAAACCCTGAGCGTTTGATCGACTTCAAAAACTGCTTGGGGATGATGGCGTCGGTATCGACGTTGACGCGGTCGAGCGGCGCCACCAAGCCTTCCAGGCGATCGAATTTCTCCATGACCGGGTTTTGCGCTTATCGCGCCGCACGTTCGATAGCCTGTCCACCGCGTTCGATATCCCGTCCAACACCCTGTACCGTATTACAGGCGGAAAGCGCCATCAGGGACGCCAGGATAGTAAGCACGCTTACGATTTTTTTCATATCAGTCTCCTTGCAATAAATTACGAACATCGACGAAATGACCGGCAATCGCCGCTGCTGCTGCCATTGCCGGGCTTACCAGATGCGTACGGCTGCCCGCGCCCTGACGGCCTTCGAAATTTCGGTTCGAGGTCGAGGCACAGCGCTCGCCCGGCAATAGCCGATCAGCATTCATCGCCAGGCACATCGAGCAGCCCGGCTGGCGCCACTCGAAACCCGCTTCGATAAACACTCGATCTAACCCCTCTCGCTCGGCCTGCTCACGCACCAGCCCGGAACCGGGCACTGCCAGCGCTTGCTTGATGTTGGCGGCAATTTTTCGCCCTTTCAACACCTGCGCTGCCGCACGCAAATCTTCGATGCGCGAATTGGTGCAGGAACCGATGAAAATCTTGTCTACTGAAATCGCATCAACCGGCATGTTGGGGTTCAGCCCCATGTACTGCAAGGCGCGTTCAATAGCCTCACGCCGAATCGGGTCGCTTTCCCGCGCTGGATCGGGCACCTTACCGCCCACCGGGACAACCATTTCCGGCGAAGTTCCCCACGTCACCTGCGGCTGGATGTCTTCACCGCACAACTCGACGATGCGGTCAAAATGCGCCCCTTCATCGCTATGCAATGTCCGCCAGTAAGCGACGGCAGCATCCCACAACCCGCCTTTCGGCGCGAAGTCGCGCCCCTTCAGGTAGTCGATCGTCACCTCATCGACGCCGACGAAGCCCATCCGCGCGCCGGCCTCAATCGCCATATTGCACAGGGTCATGCGCCCTTCCATCGACAAGCTGCGCACGGCGCTGCCAGCAAACTCAATAGCGTAGCCCGTTCCCCCCGCCGTGCCGATGCGGCCAATCACCGCCAGAGCAATATCCTTGGCCGTTACCCCCCTGCCCAACCGACCATTGACACGAATCAACAGCGTCTTTGACTTTTTTTGCAGCAAACACTGCGTCGCCAGCACATGCTCGACCTCCGAAGTGCCGATACCCAGTGCCATGCAGGCGAATGCGCCGTGCGTGCTGGTATGCGAATCACCACACACGACCGTCATCCCCGGCAGGATGGTGCCGTTTTCCGGGCCGATCACGTGAATTACACCTTGCCGCCGGTCCTTGAAAGGGAAATAGGCCAGCGCGCCCGTTTCGTGAATATTCGTATCGAGCGTTTCGACCTGCAAACGCGACACAGGGTCCTCGATACCGCATTCCCAATGATCCGTCGGCGTATTGTGATCAGCAGTCGCCACGATCGAAGAAACACGCCATGGTCTGCGTCCAGCTAGCTTAAGCCCCTCGAAGGCCTGCGGACTCGTCACCTCATGCACCAGATGACGGTCAATATAAATCAGCGCCGTGCCGTCTTGCTCTTCATGGATGACATGGCTTTCCCACAATTTTTCGTACAAACTTTTCGGCATCGATCAACTACCCGCAAACCTACAAAATGACGAAGCCAAGCCGCCGCTGGGCCTCGCCGCGAGGAGTAAAGATTATCGCATGGACACCTATGACTGTCAGCAAATCCGGGGGGATTGCCGCCCCGCAACGTGCAATACCACAACGGATCTTTCCGGATCGTTTGCCCTGTTGCCCTGTTCGCTCGATGCTTTCCGTTTCCGCAAACCCGGCAGGATCCCGTATGCGCATGGTTTTATGCCGGAGGCTCCGAATGCACCGGCGCTGCACCGCCGATTTTTGGCGTTTGGCAAACCACATCGCCACATTGCCCGCGATGCCGCAACGCATGGTCGATAAGCACGAGCGCGAGCATGGCCTCGGCTACGGGTACGGCGCGGATGCCAACACACGGGTCGTGGCGACCCTGCGTTTCGACCATCACTGGCTGCCCGGCCAGATTGATCGAATGGCGTGGCAGGCGGATGCTTGACGTAGGCTTGATGGCCAGATTGACACGAATGTCCTGCCCGGTCGAAATACCGCCCAATACGCCGCCCGCGTGATTGGAGAGGAAACCGGCGGGCGTCATTTCATCGCCGTGTTCCGAACCTTTCTGCGTCACGGCTGCAAATCCCGCGCCGATCTCGACGCCTTTGACGGCATTGATGCCCATCATCGCGTAAGCAATATCGGCATCGAGCCGATCGAACACCGGCGCACCCCAGCCTGGCGGCACCCCGTGGGCTGTCACGCAGATTTTTGCGCCCGCCGAATCGCCCGATTGGCGCAGCGCATCCATATACGCTTCCAGTTGCGGGACGCACGATGCATTCGGCGCAAAGAACGGGTTATTACCAATTGCCAGCGCATCGACAAAAGGGATCTCGATTTCACCCAGCTGGCTCAGCCATCCCCGGATGCACACGCCGTAGCGCGCCTTTAGCCACTTGCGCGCTACAGCCCCCGCAGCTACGCGCACCGCCGTCTCGCGCGCCGAAGCCCGGCCGCCGCCGCGATAGTCACGGAAGCCGTATTTCTGCGTATAGGTGTAGTCGGCATGCCCCGGCCGGAAAGTCTCGGCAAGACTGGCGTAATCCTTGCTACGCTGATCCTGGTTGCGAATCAGCAGGGCAATCGGTGTGCCGGTCGTCAGCCCGTCAAAGACGCCGGAAAGAATTTCCACTGTATCCGGCTCACGCCGCTGCGTTACATGGCGCGAAGTCCCCGGTCTGCGGCGATCCAGTTCGGCCTGGATATCGGCCTTATCCAGCGCCAGTCCGGGCGGGCAGCCATCGATGATGCACCCGATCGCCGGGCCATGCGATTCACCAAAAGAAGTGACGGTAAACAGGGTTCCGAACGTATTGCCAGCCATTGGATTTTCTCGCGCGTGATAAAAGCAAAGACGGGCGGAGTCTAGCATTCCCCGGCATACCGCAGGCGCTTTTCCTCTGGCCGCTGCCGGCCATACGGCAACAGGCCGGGCAAGTCTGCCCGGCCTGTATCGCTACCCATTGGCGCTGCACCTGAAAACGCGTTCAGGCGCCATGAAAAGCCTGAATTTCAGCTCATTTCAGATCGACCGGAACAAAGAGCCGCACGCTTTCACGCTGGACAAGCAGCGCCACGCGCTTGCCCGCCTTGGCAATGATGCCGCGCAGCTGATCAGGCGTCGATACCGCCTCACCGTTAACCGAGAGGATGACATCGCCGCGGCGAATGCCTGCCCGCGCCGCCGCCCCCTGGGCATTTTCAACCAGCAGTCCACCGCGCAGTTCGAGCTGCCGGCGCTCTTCGCCGCTCAGTGCGCGCGCCGTTACGCCCAGACGGCTAGCCGCTTCGGAAGAATCCTTGTTGCCGGCGCCGGCCGATTTCTCATTTTGCTGGCCGCCGACCTTGACCGACATTTCGCGCGATCCGCCCTTACGCCAGACTTGCAGCTTGACCGTATCTCCCGGACGGGCGGCAGCGACCAACGGCGGCAATTCGTTCGATGAAACGATTTCCTTGCCGTTGATCGACAAAATCACGTCGCCTGCTTCCAGCCCGGCCTTGGCGGCCGGACTCCCGTTTTCGACCGAAGCAATGAGGGCGCCGGCCGGTTTGTTCAGGCCAAAGGATTCGGCGAGCGACTGGTTGACGTCCTGAATCGTGACGCCCAGCTTTCCGCGCTGCACTTTACCGTGTTTGACGATCTGTTCCTGGATACTCATCGCCACATCGATCGGAATGGCAAACGACAACCCCTGATAACCGCCGGACCGGCTGTAAATCTGCGAGTTGATGCCGATCACCTCCCCGGCCATATTGAACAGCGGGCCGCCGGAGTTGCCCGGATTCACGGCCACATCGGTCTGGATGAAAGGTACGTAGCTGTCGTCCGGCAGCGAGCGCGACTTGGCCGAGATAATGCCCGCCGTCGCACTGTTCTCGAAGCCGAACGGCGAGCCGATCGCCAGCACCCATTCGCCAACGCGCGTATTTGCCGAACTACCGATCTTGACCGTCGGCAAATTACGTCCTTCGATACGCAGCACGGCCACATCGGTCGTTTTGTCCGCGCCAAGGACTTTTGCCTTGAATTCGCGCTTGTCGGTCAGCTTGACGACCACTTCGTCGGCGCCGTCGATCACGTGCGCGTTGGTCAGGACAAGGCCGTCTTCCCGAATGATGAAGCCCGATCCCTGGCCGCGGATGCGCTGCTCGCCGCGTTGCTCCGGAATGCGGAAATGGCGGAAAAATTCAAAGAACGGGTCATCCGGATCAAGGCCGGGGAAGCCCGGAAACCCCGATTGGGTTTTCGTCGTACCGGAAACGCTGATATTGACCACCGCGCCGCCGTGACGCTCTACGATGGCGCTCATATCGGGCAGCGCCGAAGCCGCCGGCGCGGCCGCTTCAGCCGGCCAGAGCGGGCGTTCCTGCCATGCCGAAACCGCCATGATCGAGAAAGCGGCGACGGTGGCGACGGCGGCGGCCGTCAGGCCGCGTTTAAAGGTTCTGGAATTCTTCGGCGTCATATCGACATTCTCCTTGCAAAACCAAATACAAAAGAAACAGGGAAGATGAAATACGGGCAGATTGCAGATCACTGACCATTTCTACGGGAGCCATCCTAACAGCGGAAACTTAACTCAGACTTAAGAAAAATAATTTCGGGTAAAACTTAGACCTAACGCAACTGTAGGCATGCTATCCGCAGCGCGCCAAATTGGTCGCCTCCGAGGGGTTTGTTAAAATTTCGCCCTCGCTTGAGTGCATCCTTGGTTCGTCCAGATTTCCGCACAGTATTCGGAAGCGTTCAGGGATTGTTCCTTTCAACATCGCATCCACAATAAAAATCTTCCATGAAAACTTCCGCGTCCACATCCGCATCTACTGCATCTACTTCATGGTCTTCCCGAATCGGGTTTATTCTGTCCGCCGCCGGCTCGGCCATCGGCCTAGGCGCGATCTGGAAATTTCCCTACACGGCCGGCACCAACGGCGGCGCCGTCTTTTTTATGCTCTTCCTGTTATTTACGGTGCTGATCGGCCTGCCCGTGTTGCTGGCCGAATTTTATATCGGTCGCAAAAGCGGCAAAAACGCCGTAGATGCATTCAGAACGCTGGCACCCGGCAGCCAATGGCCGTGGGTCGGGCGCATGGGCGTTGCGGCCTGCTTTGTGCTGCTGTCGTTTTACAGCGTGGTCGGCGGCTGGGTGCTTAATTATGTGGTGCATGCCTTTAGCGGCGCAGTACATCCAGGTGCGGATTTTGGGGCGCTGTTCGGCGCAACCATTGCCAGCCCGGCCAACGCGCTGGCTTACCAAGCGGTTTTCATGCTGCTGACGATCGCCGTCGTTCAAGGCGGCATTGCCGAAGGCATCGAAAAAGCCAACCGGTATCTGATGCCGGCGTTGTTCATCCTTTTTCTCGTGCTGGCCGTACGCTCGCTGACGCTGCCGGGCGCGATGAAAGGCGTCGAATTCCTGCTCAAGCCCGACTGGCGCTACCTGAACCCGCAAACCATGCTGATCGCGCTCGGCCAGGCGTTCTTTGCACTGAGCATCGGCGTCTCGGCGATGATCACTTACGCGGCGTATCTGGGCCGGGACCAGGACGTTTTCCGCGCCGGCAACAGCGTCATGTGGCTCAATTTGCTGATTTCGCTGCTCGCCGGTCTGGTCATTTTTCCTGCGGTTTTTGCCCTCGGTTTCGAGCCGGGTCAGGGGCCGGGGTTGATTTTCGTGGTGCTGCCCGCCGTCTTCATGCAAATTCCTTTTGGCCGGCTGCTGTTCGGCGTTTTCATGGTGCTGGTTTCGTTTGCGACCCTGACCTCCGCGTTCGCCATGCTGGAAACGGTGATCGCCTCTTCGATCCGCGACAACCAGGGCAAACGTCGCAGTCACACCTGGCTGATCGGCACGGCAATCTTTATCGTTGGCATTCCTTCCGCGCTGTCATTCGGCGCGTGGAAAGAGCTGACTTTCTTCGGCAAGACCGTCTTTGATTTGTGGGACTACCTGATCACGGCGTGGATCATGCCCGTCGGCGCCCTGTGCATCGCCCTCTTTACCGGCTGGTGCCAACAAAAGACCGACGTACTCCAGCACATGCGCGAAGGCAGCAGCGCCGCATCCGCCCTGCCTGCCTTGTGGCTGGCCGCATTGCGCTACCTTGCGCCGTTGGCGATCCTGCTCGTCTTCGCCAATACCCTGGGCTGGATCTAAATTCCGGACGTCACCGAAAGGGGCGCCCAGAAGCCCGTATATTTAGGGTATTTCAGAAGAAATGCCCTGAACTCCACGTAAACAGGGCATCTCCGAGCGCCCTGCCCGCCAGCCCGCGTATTTAGGGCGTTTCCGGTGCCACTGCCCTGAAACCCTTTATTTATAAGGGTTACAGAGGTGCCTGCCCGGAAACGCCCTATCCATACGGGGTTGCGGACAGCCTTTTTTAGAAACCAGACAATTTATAGCGGCTCGACTTTGCCAAAAGACAAGGC
>ERZ773065.75-NODE-75-length-66421-cov-6.603336_pt1 | contig 66421 bp, 63 predicted proteins | sample MGYA00580623_ERZ773065 | MGnify/ENA primary metagenome ERZ773065 (study PRJEB29015, sample SAMEA2738017) | human oral metagenome | biome: human oral; feature: human-associated habitat; material: dental | place: China | collected 2047 ... | reverse complement strand
CCGCCAAGCTGCCCCGCGCCTGCGGCTGCGCCTAAGGGGTTTTTGGGCGCTTCGTGGTTATCGAATACGCAAAGGGATATGCCTGCAACCCCTTATGAATAGGTACTCTCCGGGTGTGTGCCTCTGAAACCCTTATAAATAGGGTGTTTGCGGACAGGCGCCTCTGAAACTCTTATAAATAAAGGGCTTCAGGGCAGGGGTGCTGGAGATGCCCTAAATACGCGGAGCTCAGGGCATCTCTTTTTGGAGATGCGCCTGCGCTTCTGCCCCCACGTTTTTCCAATTCTCTCCCCCTATCGGAGAGATGCCTCGAAGGGGCAGAGAGGGCAACATGCCGAAGGCTTGGCTTTTGTTATTTCAGATGGAATTTGATTTTCCCCTGTGCTCTTTTTGCTTTTTTATCCTCTCACCAAATTTCTCTCCCAAAGGGCGAGGGGCTTTTCGGGTGCTCCGAACCCCGCGTGGATTGGGCGTTTGCGGGGCGTCTTGATACAGCTGGCACGGTCTTAGCGGTCAAGCCCCTGGTCGATGTGCGAGGCGGGGTCTTCAAACGGCTCGAAATGCGTGATAACCGTCGTCTGCGGCAATGCGGCGCGGATTTCGGCTTCTAGGCGCTCGACGTATTCATGACCGCGCAGAATCGTCCACGCGCCCGGCATGAGGATATGCACCGAAACAAAACGACGCGCCCCCGATTCGCGTGTGCGTAGCGCGTGGTAATCGAGCCCCTCGCTGCGATAGCTGTCTAGAATGGCGATGATCTTGGCGTATTCCGCCGCCGGCAGAGACTGATCCATCAATCCCTGGATTGCCCTTCGGGTTAACGTCCAGCCGGTGCGGATGATATTGGCGGCGACCAGGAGCGCAATGACCGGATCGAGCCATAGCCAGTGCGTCAGGCTTACGGCGCCGACGGCGGCAATGACGCCGGCCGAAGTCCAGACATCGGTCAGCAGATGCCGGGCGTCGGCTTCCAGCGTCAATGAGTGGTATTTGCGTCCGGCGGAAAGCAGCGTCAGCGCCGTTGCCAGATTGAGTACGGAGGCGATGGCGGAAACGGTTAGACCGAGCCAGGCCTGCTCAAGCGGTTGCGGGTTGCGCAGGCGCTCGACGGCGCCCAGGGCGATAGCGACCGCTGCGACCAGGATCAGCAAGCCTTCAAAACCGGCGGAAAAATATTCCGCTTTGCCGTGACCGTAGGCGTGCGCTTCGTCGGCCGGCTGTTCGGCAAGCGAAATCATCGCCAGCGCCATCATTGCACCCGCCAGATTGACCAGCGATTCCAGCGCATCGGAAAGCAGGCCGATCGAACCGGTGAGCCACCAGGCCAGGGCTTTGAGCAAGATGGTGATGAATGCTGCGGCGATCGATAGCCAGGCGAAATGTTTGGCGGACGAGAACATCATGCCGCTATTATCGCCGCCGGAATGCCGTCGTGTCATTTCCGTCATGCTAAACTTCCCGTGTCGAAACAATGTTCAGGATGACGAACGTTGTCCTCACTGCCGAGAAAATTCAAGATCATCAAGGCGGCTGCTGTCGCTGGGATGTCGCCGCGGACGGGGGGAAAAACATGCACGCTGGCGCCGGATTCGCTTGCGTGCAGCCTGTGGTTCGCGGCACAGGCGCTGGTTGGCGTCAGCGGTGGCAAGAACCTTACCGAGGCGCTGGCTGCCATAGCGGATGCGCTGCCGGCCGCGCGTGCGGCGGCCCAGGACATTGCCTACGGCGTGTTGCGCCGGTATGGCTGGGCCGAATTCCTGCTTGCCCGTCTGCTGCGTACGCCGCTTAGCCATGCGGGAATCGAGGCGTTGCTGCGCGCTGCGCTTTATCGCTTGGAGACGCGTCCGGATGCCCGGCATACCGTCGTCGATCAGGCCGTGCAGGCGGCGGGTGAGCTGGCGGGCAGTCCTCTCAAGGGGCTGGTCAACGGCGTGCTGCGCAACTATTTGCGGCAACGCGACACGCTGCTGGCCGCCGCCGCGTGCGACGAAGTGGCTAAAAACTGGCATCCGCGCTGGTGGCTGCAACGCTTGCAACGACGCTGGCCAGCGCAATGGGAATCCATTGTTGCCGCCGACAATGCGCCGCCGCCGATGACCCTGCGCGCCAATGGCCGGCGTGGCACGGCGGCATCTTATCTGGCGCGTTTGCAGGCGGCCGGGCTGACAGCGCGCCTGCTGGGCAAAGCGGGCGGGAGCGCTTTGCGGCTGGAACGCCCCGTGCCCGTCGATGCGCTGCCCGGTTTTTTCGAGGGCGAAGTTTCCGTGCAGGATTTGGGCGCACAGCGCGCTGCCGAACTGCTTGCGCCGACGGCAGGCATGCGGGTGCTCGATGCCTGCGCCGCGCCGGGCGGAAAAACCTCGCACCTGCTCGAACGGGCCGACCTCGACCTGCTGGCGCTCGATGTTGACAGTGCGCGCGCAGCACGCATCACGGACAATCTGCGCCGTTTACAGCTTTCTGCCGAAGTGTGTGTCGGGGATGCCGCTCATCCGGCCGACTGGTGGGATGGCCGTGCCTTTGATGCGATCCTTGCCGATGTTCCCTGCTCCGCGTCGGGCGTAGTGCGCCGGCATCCCGATATCAAGGCGTTGCGCCGGGAAAGCGATGTGCGCCGCTTTGCCCGCGAGCAGGCGGCCATTCTCGATGCGCTCTGGCCGCTGCTCCGGCCGGCAGGGCGTCTGCTCTATGCGACATGTTCGCTGTTTGAGGAGGAAAATAAGGGGCAGGTTGATGCTTTTCTTTACCGTCATGCGGACGCGCGACAGCTGGCGGAAGAATACTGGCTGCCGTGCCCGGAAAACGATGGTTTCTACTACGCGCTGCTGGAAAAGCGACATGCGCCGGAAAATCAAGGTGTTCAGGAGGGCGCGCGTGAAGCCGGCTGAGGGCGGGCGGCAATGCCGGCAGCAACATCGGCCACGGTATTGGCAATCGTGGCTGGCCGTGCTGATGCTGGTTTGGGTCATGTGCCTGATGCCGCAGGCGCAGGCTTCGGGCATTGCCGTGTTTACGCCGCGCATCGAGGCTGACGGCGAGGGCTACGGTCTTTCCGCCGATTTTATGATCGACCTGCCGCCGCGCATCGAAGAGGTCATTAATCGCGGTATCGAGCTCCATTTTGTCGTTGACTTTGAATTGACGCGCAGCCGCTGGTACTGGTTCGATGCGCGTATCGCCCAGCGCAGCCGCACGTACCGGCTCTCCTATCATGCCTTGACGCGCCGGTATCGTTTGTCTACCGGCGGGCTGCATCAGGGGTTTGCAACGCTGAACGAGGCTTTGCGCGTGCTGGCGCGGCTGCGTAACTGGCCAGTTGCCGATCAGGGCGATTTATCGCCGGATGTCGTTTATCTGGCGGCCTTACGCATGCGGCTGGATCTGTCGCAGATGCCCAAGACGTTCCAGGTCAGCGCGCGCGCTAAGTCCGAATGGAATCTGGATTCCGGCTGGCTGCGCTGGCGCTTTCAACCACCAAGCGCCGATGTGTCCGGTGCACCGGCAGCGGACTCCGGGCTGATTCAAGGCGGCAAGGCGCCGATCCATGCCGATCAGGCCGCAGGTGCGGCGGAACTTGCTGGAGAGGCGACCAAGGAACCCGATAAAGTGCAGGACAAAACACTGCCTGCCGACTCGGCGACAGACGTTCCCGCCGTGCCTACCGAGGCCGATTTTGCCGGCGCTGAGGCAAGTGCGGACGGCGCACATTCTCCTGATCCGCCTGCGCCACAACAGGAACAGCAGGAAAAACAGGAGGCGCAAGAGACGCAAAAAATACGGGAGAGCGCCCCATGAAAACGTTGATCATCCTTACTGCTGCATTCGGCGGCATTCTATTGTTCCTACTTGCCTCGGCGAGCGCCGATACGGCGCTGTTCGTCCGCCATTATCCGTGGTTACTGGGGCTGAACGCCATTGCCGCCCTTTCCCTGTTTGCGTTGATTACCTGGCAGGTATATGCGCTGTGGCGGGAACATCATGCCAAGGTTTTTGGCTCGCGCCTCAAGTTGCGCCTGATGCTGATGTTCGTCCTGATCGCCGTGCTGCCCGGCATGCTGGTTTACGGCGTGTCAGTGCAGTTCGTCACCAAAAGTATCGATGCCTGGTTCGATGCGCGCGTCGAAAAAGCGCTTGAATCCGGCCTCGACCTCGGGCGCGAGGCGATTGATTCCATTCGTGACGAACTGATCGAAAAGGCGCGCAGTATGGCGCTTGAAATGAGCGAATCGGGCGAAATGCAGACCCATCTGGCGCTTGGCCGTCTGCGCGAACAAGCCGCCGTGCAGTCGGCGGCGCTTTATGCCGCCAATGGGCTGTTGCTGGCGACGGCCACCAGCGAGCTCGCTTCGCCGCCCTTGCCGCAGCCGTCCGCCGAACTGATCAGCCGCGTGCGTAACGGCCGCGTGTATAGCGAAACGGAATCGGGCGAACGCGACAGCATTCTGATTCGCGCCTACGCGCCGGTTAGCGCCAATGGCCTAGGTGGGGAAACACGCGTGCTGCTGCTCATGCAGAGTGTGCCGGAGGGACTGGCCAGCAACGCCGGGCAGGTGCAGGCGGTTTACCGCGACTACCAGGAACTCTCCCTTGGCCGCCAGGGATTGACGCGCATTTATGCGCTGACGCTGACGCTGACGGTGCTGCTCGCCTTATTCACGGCGATTGCCACGGCGTTCGTGCTGGCGCGCCGGCTGTCGGCGCCGTTGTCAATTCTTGCCGAGGGCACGCAGGCCGTGGCGTCCGGCGATTTTACGCCGCGCCAGGCCATTTATAGCCGCGACGAACTGAGCGTGCTGACCCAGTCATTCAGCCAGATGACGCGCCAGCTCAACGATGCGCACCGGGAAACGGAGCGCCACCGCGCCGAACTCGAATCGGCACGCGCCTATCTGGAGTCCATCCTGTCGAACCTGTCCGCCGGTGTGCTCGTTTTCGATGCGCATTTTCTGCTGCGCACCGTCAATCAGGGGGCGAAAACGATTCTGCGCGATAGTTTGGACGATCTGTACGGCAAGCCGGTCGATGCCTGGACGCGGCAGTGCCCGCTGGGCGGGGCGATCCGGGACGCTTTTGCCAAACATGGACACGCGGAGTGGCAGACGCAGATCGAACTGGCTCGCCAGGGCGAGCTGCCGCAGATCCTGAACCTGCGCGGCACGCAACTGCCCGAGGATAGCGGCGGCGGCTATGTGACTGTTTTCGATGACGTAACCCGCCTGGTTGCCGCCCAGCGCAGTGCCGCCTGGGGCGAAGTGGCGCGCCGCCTGGCGCATGAGATCAAGAATCCGCTCACGCCGATTCAGCTTTCCGCCGAGCGCCTGCAACTCAAGCTGGACGGTAAGCTGACGGGCGGCGATGGCGATATGCTCCAGCGCTCGACGCAGACGATCATCAATCAGGTCATGGCGATGAAGCGGATGGTGAATGAATTTTCCGACTACGCTCGCCTGCCACCGCCTGATCTGACGGCGCTTGATCTGAATGCGCTGATTGGCGAAGTGCTCGGGCTGTACGAAAATTCCGTAGCATGCATCGAGCCGGCGCTGGCCGGGGATTTGCCGCTGGTGCGTGGCGATGCGTCACAATTGCGCCAGATCATCCATAATCTGCTGCGCAACGCCGAAGATGCGCAGGAGGGCATGGAGAATCCGTGGATCGGCATCCAGACCTGCTGCGACGGTTCGATGGTCGAGTTGAGAGTAGCGGATAATGGCGCGGGTTTTCCGCCGGAAATCATGGCGCGTATCTTTGAGCCGTATGTGACGACCAAGGCGCAGGGAACAGGATTGGGGCTGGCTATCGTCAAGAAAATCGTCGATGAACATGGCGGTGTGATCCGCATCCAGAACCGACAGCCGTCGGGCGCACAGATCAGCATTCTGTTACCCTTGGCTTCGTCGGCGGAGGCGAAAGCTTTTATTGGAACTGAAACATCCATAGAGAATTGAATATGGCGCAAATACTGGTTGTTGATGATGAAATGGGCATCCGTGAGCTGCTCTCGGAGATTCTGGCCGACGAGGGGCATAACGTGACGCTGGCAGAAAATGCCGCCGCCGCACGCAGCGTCCGCGCCGAAAAGCGTCCGGATCTTGTTTTGCTCGACATCTGGATGCCCGATACCGATGGTATTTCGCTGCTCAAGGAATGGTCAGCCGCCGGCTTGCTGACGATGCCGGTCATCATGATGTCCGGGCATGGCACCATCGATTCGGCGGTGGAGGCGACGCGTGTAGGCGCCGTCGATTTTCTGGAAAAGCCGATCGCCTTGCAGAAACTGCTGGCGACCGTCAAAAAAGCGCTCAAGCACGATGTGTCGCCCAACCGGCAGCCGCTAACGCTGGAAGCGTTTGCCCGATCGTCCCTGCTCAAGGATTTTCGGCGGCGGCTCGAACAGGCGTCGGGAAAAACCTCCGTGCTCCTGCTCAAAGGAGCCTGCGGCAGCATGGCCGAAATCTGCGCGCGTACGCTCCATGCGCCGAAAACGCCGTGGCTCGACCTTTCCTCGTCGAGCGCGCCGCTGACGCAGGAAATGCTCGAGGACGCCAGCGGCGGCATTCTTTTCATTGCCGACCTGATGCTGCTGGGCAAATTGCAGCAGAAGAATCTGAGCTTTGCGCTGGAGCGGCTGGAAAAATACCACCTGCAACTGGTTGCGGCGCTGGCGCGCCCGCTGTCCGCGCTGACCGAAGCCGGCTGGGACGCGGCGCTGGTTGCCCGCCTGGGCGAAGTCTGGCTGGGGCTGCCGCCGCTGGCCGGCCATACGGACGAAGTGCCGGAAATCGCCGCACTGCTGCTCACCCATATGGTTGAACGCAATGAGGTGCCTGCCCGCACGTTTTCCAGCGGCGCGCTCAACGCACTGCGCCTGCACCGTTGGCAGGGCGACTGGGTCGAACTGCTGGCGACCGTGCGGAATCTCGCGTTGTCGGCGCTGGATGAAGAAATCACGCAGAATGACGTGGAACCGCTATTGCAGCGCGAAGCGGGCGAGGTGCCGGAGCCGCTGCCCATCATGCCGCTGCTCGATCAACCGCTGCGGGAGGCGCGCGAGGCCTTTGAACGCCTGTATTTCGAGCATAATCTGAAAATCGAGAACGGCAACATGACGCGCGTCGCCGAGCGCACCGGCCTGGAGCGCACGCATCTGTACCGCAAGCTCAAGCAGCTCGGCCTGAATCCGGGGCGGCGCAACGAGGAGGCGCAAGAGGCGTAATTTCACGGAATAGCCGCCGCGTGGCGGTTCCGGGACGCCGGAAAATGTGTTGGGAGGGAACGATCCATGAATCTGGAAAAAGTGGTTTTCGGTTTTGTCATTATCCTGGCCTGTACGCTCAATTTTGGCTTTTTCATCGGGGGGGTCGACAGCATTCATGAGCATGATGCCGGCCATCTGTTCGGCGCCGTCGTGGTTAACCTGATTGCGCTGATCATGAAATTTGGCGATCGCACGCATCTGGGCGCCACGCACCTGGCCACCAGCCTGGTGGCCATGCTGCAATTGCTGGCGGCCTCACTCGTCTGGATGTGGCACGTCAATATCCAGCATCTGACAATGACCGGCGAAACCATGTCGAGCATTGTTTCGCTGAGCGGCGGCGCACTGCTTGCCAACGCTATTTCGGTCATTCTTCTGGTCAGCGAAACCCTGTACCAGTCGCGCTGATCCGGCGGGCGCATGAACGAAGTTTCCTTCGTTATCCTGCGGCGTTTGCGCCGTCCACTCATTGCGCTGGTCATCGCCTATGCGATTTCCGTATGGGGAATGGTGGTCATCCCCGGCATTGATGAAAACGGCCTGCCCGATCATCTGAATTTCTTTCATGCCCTGTACATCGTCAGCTATACCGCGACGACCATCGGCTTCGGCGAAATTCCCCATCAATTTACCGATCTGCAGCGCGCCTGGATCATCGTTTGCATCTACCTGTGCGTTGTGGCCTGGGCCTATACGCTTGGTAGCATCTTCCACCTCTCGCAGGACCCCACCTTTCGCCGGGCGATCAGCCGCCGGCGCTTCATGATCCGCGTGCAGCGCCTACAGACGCCGTTTGTCCTGATTGCCGGTTATGGCCAGAGCGGCATCATGCTGGCGCGCATGCTTGATCGCATGGGCTACCGCATCGTCATCATCGAACAGCGGCACGAACGCGCGTCGCGCATCGAGATCGACGAATTCGAGCGGCGCCCGATCTTCTGGGACGGCGACGCCCGCCTGCCCGACGTGCTGGTCGATGCCGGCGTGACGCATCGCCACTGCATAGCGATGGTGGCGATGGCCGGCAACGACGAGACCAACCAGTCGGTGGCCATCGGCGGCACGGTGCTCAATCCCTCGCTACGCATCATCGCCCGCGTGCATACGCCGATGGCGCAGGCAAACCTGAAGTCTTTCCGCAACATCGAGCTGATCAATCCGTACGAAACGTTTGCCAGCAATATACGCCTCGACATGGGGTCGGCGACAAAGCTGCGCGCCATCGAATGGCTTTCCGGACTGCCGGGCGGCGAATGCCCCGAATCGCTAAATCTGCCGAAAGGATACTGGGTCGTCTGCGGGTCGGGCGCTTTTTCGCTCTATGTGGCCGCAGCGCTCGAACAGGCCGGCGTCAGCTATTCGCTCATCAACATCGATACGGCGCACAAAACCGAGGATGATCTCGTTCGGCTGACAAGCTTGCAGGAGATGGAAGACGATGAATTGCACCAGGCCGGCATCGAAAGAGCCGTTGGCCTGGTGGCCGGCACCGACTCCGTCGCCGTTAACCTGGCGCTGATCAACCGCGCCCGTCTGGTCAATGACAATCTCTATGTGGCGATTCGCCAGACGCATGTCGTCAATGCCAGCCTGGTGGACGCTTCAATGGCCAATCTGCGCTTCGTCAAAGCCGAAGTCGTCGCCCATAAGGCGCGGCAGTTGCTGACCTCGCCGCTGCTGATTCGCTATCTGCGCCATCTTGAGTGCGATGACGATACGCTGGCGCAGCGCACGATCGAACTGCTGCAAACGCAAGTTGGCGAGAAGGTGCCGTTTATGTGGGCGTTTAACTGTTTTGCTTCCTATGCCGGATTGCGCGATGCACTGTCGCCGGATATTGATCCGTCGTTATCGATCGCCGACCTGCTGTCGCATCCGACAACGCCCGCCGAGCGCCTGCCTGCCTTCGCCTTGCTGCTGCTGCGCAACCAGACGGAAATCCCCCTGCCGCCGGAAGACACCGTGCTGCGCTCCGGCGATCGTATTCTGTTCGCCGGCCAGCGCGGCGTGGCGGACTTGCAGCGCCGCTTCCAGATCGAACCCGGCGTGCTGGAGTTTGTCCGGACCGGCGTTGAAGTGCCGCGCAGCTGGCTGTTCCGTTATTTCCGTTCGGCGAAAGAACGGCGGCTTCGGTGGGAACGCCTGCAACAACGCCTTGCCGCAGCGCGGCGCGCCAGTGCTGAAAATGCTGAAGACCCCGAAGAAACTGGCGAGGCCAATGACGCCGATTTTACCGATGAGGATCGCCGCAGCGATGGGGTGGAATCTTCCGGGCGGAGCGCGGACGATCGCTGAGTATCCTGGCGCAGCCCGGCCTAGTGTGCCGTGCCGCCGCACCCGCCGGACCACTGCTGGAGCCCGCGTAAACAGGGCGTCTCCGGCACCTATGCCCTGAAGCCCTTTATTTATAAGGGTTCCAGAGATGCCTGCCTGGAAACGCCCTGTTTACGCGGGTTTCCAGGCACCTGCCTCTGAAATGCCCTAAATACGCGGGCGAGCGGGCAGGCGCCCGGCGCGCTTTGTCAGAATGCCATCGGGTCGACTTCCAGATGCCAGCGCAGTCGGGACGGCGTTTTGATTGCCGCAACAGCCGCCCGCCAGGGGGTGAGAAATGCCTGCAAGACCCGCCGTGAAGGCGATTCGACCAGCAGTTGCGCGCGTTCGAGATTGGCGCGGCGTGCCAATCGCATGGGGACAGGGTCGTACAGCATGACCTCCGGATACTCTGCGGCCTGCGGCCAGGCTCGCGCCGTGGCCAGAAAGGCGATGGCATCGGCCATGTGCGGCGATTCGGCGCGGAGCATGGCCTGGTAGGCGTAGGGCGGGAAGCCGGCCTGCTCGCGTTCCTTGAGCTGCGCCTCGGCAAAGCCGGCATAGTCGTGGCGCACCAGCGCCGCGTAGAGCGGGTGGTCGGGATACTGCGTCTGGATAATGACTTCGCCGGGCAGATCGGCGCGGCCGGCACGGCCGGCAACCTGCATCAGCTGGGCAAACAGGCGCTCCGCCGCCCGCCAGTCGGCGGCGAACAGAGCGGCATCGGCGCCCAGTACGCCGACCAGCGTCAGCTTCGGGAAGTCATGCCCCTTGGCCAGCATCTGCGTGCCGACGAGGATGTCGGCCTCCCCGGCGCGAATGCGGGCGACCAGGGCTTCCCATTGTTTACGGCTTTTTGCCGCATCGCGGTCAACGCGCAGCACGCGGGCATAGGGAAAGCGCGCGGCGAGCGCCGCTTCCAGCCGTTGCGTGCCGCGCCCGAAGGGCATGATGTCCTGGTTGCCGCAGGTTGGACAATGTTTCGGCACGCGGCACTCGAAGCCGCAGTGGTGGCAGCGCAACCGCCGGTCCGCCAGATGCAGCACCAGATTGGCGGCACACCGCCGGCAATGCGAAATCCAGCCGCACGCCGGGCAGGACAGCACCGGCGCATAGCCGCGCCGGTTGAGGAAGACGAGGCTTTGTTCTCCGCGCGCCAGACGCATGTTGATCGCCGCCAATAAAGCATCGCAGCATCCGTCCTGCAATTTTTCCTGACGCGTATCAATGCGCCGCACCGCCGGCAGGCGCGCGCCGCCGATGGCGCGCGCCTTGAGCGTGAGCAGCCGGTAGCGCGCGCGGGTGCGCGGGTCGGTCGCATTCGCCCAGCTTTCCAGCGACGGCGTCGCCGAGCCGAGCACGATCGGAATATCACGGGCGCGGGCACGAAACACGGCCACATCGCGCGCCGAATAGCGCATGCCCTCCTGCTGCTTGAACGAAGCGTCATGTTCCTCGTCAACGATGATCAGACCCAGATCAGGCAGCGGCGTAAATACCGCCAGCCGCGTCCCCAGTACGATGCGCGCCGCGCCTTCGAACGCCGCCCGCCAATGTTGCGCCCGCGCCGCTTCGCCCAGTTCGCTGTGCAGGCTGACCAGCGGCACATCCGGAAAACGCGCGGCTACGCGCTCTTCGAGCTGCGGCGTCAGATTGATTTCCGGCACCAGCAGCAGCGCCTGCCGGCCAGCGGCCAGCGCCCGCGCAATCAGGCGTAGATAAACTTCGGTTTTGCCGCTGCCGGTCACGCCATGCAGCAGGTATGGGTGGAAGCCTTCTTCGCCGGCAATGGCCGCCAGCACGGCTTCCTGTTCATCGGTCAGTGCCGGCGTGGGGCAGGGAAACGGCGTTCGGGCGGTACGGCGCGGCGTGCGCGCCCGCGGCGGGTCGATGCGGCGCAGCCTTGCCGGCAGGGTCGAGAGCATGACTTCGCCCAGCGGCGCATGGTAGTAGGCTGCACAGAACTCGCATAGACGAAACCATTCGGCTGGTAGCGACGGCAGGTCACGCAGCACCGCATCGGCGTCCTTGAGCCGCGTTTCGGCCAGTTCGCTGTGTTCGGGCAGCGCGGTCAGCACGCCGATGCGCATCTGCCGGCCGAACGGGACGCGCACGCGCAGCCCGATGTCGGCAGCGCCTAGGGGCTCGCCCGCCGGCGCGTAATAATCGAACAGGCTGTCCAGCGGAACGTCAAGGGCAATACGGATAATCTGGCGCACGCAATAGACTCTTTAAGACAAGCTCAGGCACCCCAAGCCATCAAGCGGCAGCGCCGGCGGCACGGGCCTGAATGGGGCGCGCCTGGCGAAATCTTCCGCCGCACAAACGATGGAACGACTGAAACAACGGAAAAACCACCGCGCGACGGCGCTCCCTTTAAAGACGGGGTAAAAGCAGAATGAAATATCATGTGGTTGGGCTGCCTTTTTCATTTGCTTTCTACGAAACGCGCCTAACGCTTTCTCTCGACAAGATTTTTTCGTTATGCACATTTTCTGTGGATAATTTTGTGGAATTGGTCTGAAAAAAGTGCCTAATTACGTGTTCCATAAGGGTTTTCATTGGCTTGCCTGAAAAATAATCAGAAAAATATCTTTTAATAATCAAGTAGATAAAAATAATTCACTGATTATCAACGAGTTTCTGAATGCGCCGGCACAACAAGCTGATTTTTGTGCATAAGTCAAGCGTCCGCCGCCGGTCTGTTCTACGCCATTTCAGGATGTCCGGCCGGATTTCCGGCTGGATTTCCCGCCTTATTTTCCGATAACAAAGGTTTGCGGCGATAGGCATGGACCGTTTCGACCAGCACGGCAATGTTTTCGGGCGGCGTGTATTGGGAAATCCCGTGGCCGAGGTTGAACACATGCCCGGTATGCCCCGCGCCATAGCAATCCAGCACCTTGATGGCCTCTGCCGCAACGACCGCCGGCGGAGCGAAAAGGACATTCGGATCGAGGTTGCCCTGCAAGGCGACCTTATCGCCGACGCGCCGGCGCGCTTCGCCCAGATCAATCGTCCAGTCCAGGCTAACGGCGTCACAGCCGCAAGCCGCAATGTCCTCCAGCCACAGGCCGCCGCCTTTGGTAAATACGATCACGGGAACGCGGCCGTCCTTTTGTTCACATTTCAGGCCGGCAATGATCCGCTGCAAATACGCCAGCGAAAACGCCCGGTATGCGGCCGTCGACAGGCTGCCGCCCCAGGTATCGAACAGCATCAGCGCCTGCGCGCCGGCTTCGATCTGGGCGTTGAGGCAGGCCGTCACCGCCTCGGAAGTCACCGCCAGCAAGTGATGCAGCAAATCCGGACGCGCGTAGAGCAGGGTCTTGATATGGCGATAGTCGCTGCCGGAAGCGCCCTCAACCATGTAGCAGGCCAGGGTGTAAGGGCTGCCGGCAAAGCCGATCAGTGGCACGCGATCGCCGAGCGCACGCCGCACCTGGGCAATCGCATCGGTCACATAACGCAGGCGATCGTAGGGGTCTGGTACGGCCAGCCGCAGAATGTCCCGCTCTTCACGCAAGGGGCGTTCAAAACGCGGCCCTTCACCCTCGCTAAAATACAGCCCCAGCCCCATGGCATCGGGCACCGTCAGAATGTCGGAAAAAATGATGGCGGCGTCCAGATCGTAGCGCGCCAGTGGTTGCAGCGTCACCTCACAGGCGAGCGCCGGGTTCCTGCACAGATCGAGAAAGCCGCCGGCGCGCCGGCGCAGCGCACGGTATTCCGGCAGATAACGTCCGGCCTGACGCATCATCCAGATCGGCGTATGGTCGGTCGGCTGGCGCAGCAGCGCGCGCAGAAAATTGTCGTTACGGGGTCGAGCCATGACGGTTTTGATTGTTCGATAGGTGTATCAGGACAAAAACGGATTATGCGTTAATTTACAAAATTGAACCGCTATTAAGGCTTCTGGAGCACGTCTCTGAACCCCACATAAACAGGGCATCTCCAGACCCCTTGCTCTGAAGTCCTTTATTTATAAGGGCTCCAGAGGTGCCTACCCGGAAGTCGTTTATCTGCGCGGCTTTCAGGACACCTGCCTAGAGCACCTTTATCCACGCGGGGTTTGGAGCACCCGAAAAGCTCCTTGCCCTTTGGGAGAAAATAAAAAAGCAAAAAGAGCACAGGGGCAATATCAAGCTCCATCTGAAGTAACAGAAGCCAAGCCTTCGGCGTGTTGCCCTCTCTGCTCCTGCGGGGCATCTCCCCACAGGGGGAGAATTAAAAAACCACCGACCGATGATGCGACGGCTCCGTGACGCCTTCCCCAAAAGGAAGCTACCCGCTAGCCCGCGTATTTAGGGTGTTTTAGGGGGAGTGCCCTGAACTCCGCGTAAACAGGGCGTTCCAGAGCACCCTGCCTGAAAACGCCCTATTTATAAGGGTTCCAGAGGCGCCTAACTGGAAATGCCCTATCTACGCGGGTTTCCGGGGTGCTGTTTTTGACCGCGCTTAGGCCAGGGCGTCCCAGATCAGCTTGACGCCGCTGAGAAACAGCAGCAGGTAGCTGATCTGGAAAAAGGCTTTTTCAGAAATACGCTTGTGCAGCCAGATGCCAAGCCAGATTCCGAGTGGCGCCAGCGGCGCAAAAAGCAGTGATAGGGAAAGATGGCTCAGGCTCAATTGGCCGAGAAAATAGTATGGCGCTAGCTTGACGTAATTGGCGATGCAGAACAGCAGCGCCGAGGTCGCGACAATCGCCGATTTGTCCAGACGCTGCGAGTAGATATAAACGGCAAAAGGCGGACCGCCCGCATGCGCCAGCGTGCTGGTAAAGCCGGAAAATACGCCGCAGATTGCGCCCGTGACCGGGCCGGGCGTTTGCTCGCTCATGGACAGGCGGGCGGCCAGACGCTCGGTGAGTGCGAAGTATTTATTGACCGAGAAAAGCACGGCGATAAGGCCGACGATCAGCCGGATTGCATTGATCGGAAGAATGCCGAACGCCAGGCTGCCCAGGGCGATGCCCGTCAGTACGCCGGGGAGCAGAATGCGCAGATGCCGGATCGACCAGCGCCCGCGCCAGGCGTAGACGCTGAAAATATCCATGGCGCAAAGAATGGGCAACATGATACCGGCGGCTTCCGGCGGGACGACGACCAGCGATAGGATCGGTACGGCCAGCCCGCCGGCCGCTGCGCCGAATCCGCCCTTGGAAATACCGGTCAGCAGAATGGCGACGATGGCGACCGGATAAAACGCCAGCGGGGTTTCAGGGAGCGTCATCGGCGGCGGGTTTGGCTTTCTTCCCGCCTTCGAGCGATTCGATCAGATCGAACAGGCGCTGGTAGAACCCGGCGTTGGTAATGGTTTCCTCGCTGATTTTGACCAGCGTATTGCGATCCATCGTCCACGGTAGAGAGAGCGACCCCATGCCGGAAACACTCACGCCGGCGCTGCTGCCGCTCGATTTAAGTTCGTAATGGGTTTCCAGGGCGTTGGCGTAAATGATGGCGCCCCGCCCGCTCGCCAGGCAGACGAGATTGATGCCGAGGCGGACGACTCTTTCCGTTTCGGGTCGGAAGATTTTTTCGCCGTTCAGACTCAGCGTCTTGTCTTCACTGATACGGTAGCCCTGGCTCAACAGCGCGCGCTTGCCGGTTTCGCACGCCGCTTCGGGCGGACGCTTGCTGGCATAGGAAAAAGGCGTATCCGTCGTAAATGTTTCGTTCGCATGGACGCGTTTCTCCGGCGCGCTAGCGCTTTTGCAGGCAGTGAGCGTTAACGCCAGCCCAAGCCCAAGAATCAACGCCGATGCCTGTAAAAGCCGCTGTAAATATGGATGTTGCTTGTACCGGGGTGTTTGTGGAAAAAAGATCGAAGTCATGGCATTCATAAAATCATTGAGGGTCGGCGCACGTCCGGATTTCCATGCCGCCCAGTCGTCCTGGGCGTTGTTCGGGCGATGTCGTATCCCGGGGCAGTGCGTTGATGGCGCGGGCCAATACCCCCTTCTCGGCCTGGCCGACGATGAGCGAGTTTTTCTCGCTGAAATATTTGGCGAAATGCCGTGCAAATGCGCGGGTGGCACGCGAAACGCCGGAAAAGACGGCGCGGCCGCGCTGCGCCCACCGTCGGACGGGTTGGGCGGCAATGTCTCCGACGCTGCGGAGCAGCGCGTCCTCGGCATTCCGGCGCAAATTGCGCAGGGTGAAGGTCAGCGCGTCAGCCGTCAGCATGGTGAGGATTACTGAATCTGCTGAATGCCGGCGACGACCCAACCGCTGCTTCCGTCGACCGGCTTGCTCAGATGCCAGATTTCTTCAAAGGGCGCGGCGGCGCTTTCGGCATCACCAAGGGTTTCCCGAATCATGCCGCCAAAGCGCACGCTGGCGATATAACGCGGGCCTTCCTGGACGACTTCTAGTAAATCGGCCGTAAGCGTCACGATGTCGGTTTGCTGGGGCGTATTGCCGCGCTCGTCCATCTGCAGCTTAATCTCGGCGTAGATTTCGGGCGTGACGAATTCGCGGATGTCGTCGAGGTTCTTCGCATCGTTGGCTGCCTGTAGGCGGACGAAGTTGAGCTTGGCGACACGCAGGAAGGCTTCGTCGTCAAAACCGGCGAGGATGTTGCCGGTAACCAATGGCGGATGATCCGGCGTCTCCGCAGCCCGCATGGATTGGGCGTTTGCGGCCGCCCCGTCGGTATGGCGGGGCGATTGCCCGGGGGCGTTTACGCCCGCATAGCGCATCGGCGCCTGCTGCCCCTGTTGGGGACGGCGGAATAGACGGACAAGGAACATGCCGGCCATCACCAGCAGGACAAGCATGACGAAATTTGCCAGTTCAGCACTCAGGCCGAGATACGAAAACAGCGCGGCGAGGCCGAGGCCGGTCGCCAAACCGGCGATCGGGCCGAGCCAGCTGCGCTGCGCCTGACCCGGCGCGGGCGCAGCCTGCCGCTGCGGCGCGACTGGGCGGGGCGTGAGCGCCCGGCGCTGCATACCGACGGAACGCCCGCCGCCAAAACGCGCGGCTTCCGCATCGTCGACGGTTGACACGACGGCGAGTAAGGCGATGAACATAGCGGCCAAGAATCTTTTCATCAGGCGTTCTCCTTGGGGGTTCTTGAATTTGATTGACTGAAAATTCCTTCAGAACTTGAAGCCCCGATGCAGGGCGACAACACCCAGCGTCAGGTTGAAATATTCGACGTTTTCCAACCCGGCGTGTTCCATCATCCGTTTCAGCGTCATCTGGTCCGGATGCATGCGGATCGACTCGGCAAGGTAGCGGTAGCTTCCTTCGTCTTGCGTCACGAGCCGGCCGAGCTTCGGGATGATTTTAAACGAATAGAAATCGTAGGCCGGCGCCAGCGGCTTCCAGATCCGCGAGAATTCGAGGATCAGCAGGCGTCCGCCCGGGCGCAGAACACGGCGCATTTCGGCGAGCGCCCTGTCCTTGTGCGTCATGTTGCGCAAACCAAAAGCGACCGTCACGCAATCAAAATAATCATCGGGGAACGGCAGCTTTTCAGCGTCGCACTGCGCTACCGGTAATAGAATCCCCTGATCGCACAAGCGATCGCGGCCGTGCGCGAGCATGGCGTTGTTGATGTCGGTCAGCCAAACTTCGCCGCTTTTGCCGACGCGGCGGGCAAAAGCGCGCGACAGGTCGCCGGTGCCGCCTGCTACATCAAGCACGCGCGCGCCTTCGCGCACGCCGCTGCGGTCGATGGTAAAGATTTTCCAGAGCCGATGCAGTCCGCCGGACATCAGATCGTTCATCAGGTCGTAGCGCGTTGCCACCGAATCGAATACACCGGCGACGCGCCGCGCTTTTTCGCTCTCGGCAACGTGTTCAAAGCCGAAATGGGTTTGTTTATCCATGGCAGGGTCAGGGCGATCGACGTTCATATTTTCGGGCAACGACGCAATTTTAGGCGATTGCAGGACGATCGTACGCCGTCAGGCGCGCAACGAGGGCAATGAGCATGGCGAACAGGCAAAGGCGCGGCGTATTCCGTACGCAGCGCTCAGTGTCTGACCAGGCCACATTGGACTGTGGGCGGCTGGGGCGACGGCGGGCATTCGGCTGGATCGCGGCTGCCACCGGCCGCGGCGAGCCGGTCGAGGTAGGCTTGCCACAGCGCATCGCGGTGGCGGCAGAAGTTGTACAGCAGATCCCAGGAATACAGGCCGCTGTCGTGGCCGTCGGAAAAAACCAGGCGAAGCGCGTAATTGCCAACGGGTTCGATGCGCTCGATTTCTACGTCGCGCTTGCCCAGCTGCAGGGTTTCCTGGCCGCGTCCGTGACCGCGCACTGCCGCCGAAGGTGAAAATACGCGGAGAAACTCATGGCTGAGTTCATAGTGCGTGTTCTCATAAACGAGTTCAAGGCGGCGAGTTTTCTGATGCAGCCGAATTTCGGTGGGAATCGGCGTATCGGGAGAAAGTCCGGTCATAGCGAATATCGGTCGATCGAACCCGGCAGAGAAGGCGGGTGGGGACGAAGGAATGCAGGAATGCAGGAATGGGCGTGAATGAGAAACGAATCGGGCAAAACAGCCGGCGCGCCAATCATAACGTAAAACGCCTCGTCCCCGATGGCGATGTAAAGTCAATCAGGCCGAAAACCGGGCAGTTTTACGCCCGCTGTCTGGCCGCCGTGCCTTCCAGATGTCCAGGCAGTCCGGCGCAGCGCACCACAATCCGGTCTGCGGGGCCTTGATCAATCGTCGTCATCGTCGTCGTCATCATCATCGTGATGGCGGCGATGACGCGGGAAGTGGCGATACCCGCGCCAGCGGTAACCGTCGTACATATGGCGCCTGCGCCATTCTTCACGGTAGCGGAAATGGGGCGGGGGCGGCGCATCGTACCCCATGTAGCGTGGCGCGAACTCGCGGCGATACCAGCTATCACGCACGAAATACACCGGCTCGCTGCAAGCGCCGTATTCGCGGCAGTGGCGGCGCCAATGCTTGATGTGCCGGGGAGGAACGCGAAAATATACCGGCGGCCCCATGAATGGCGACGGGGTGACGATGACAGGTTGGGAATAAACTAGGGGTGGGGGTGGATGGCCGCCGATATCAATGCGCCCGTAAAACCCCGGATCCCCGATGCTGAACGAGACTTCGGCACGGATGCTGCCGGCAAAACCGACAAGTGCTGCGAAGGCGAGAAGTCGGACGGCAATGGCAAAAAACAGCGGGCGGTGTTGCTTCAACATGATGAGTCTCCTTTTTTTCCGTTCAGCATCGGCGCGTTTTCCGTACATTGCGTCCCGTCTGTGGCGGCGCGCCTTGCGACTGTTTTTATTCAGTCAACGACATTCAAACAACGCGCTATCTCTGTATCTGGCCGACGTGGCAAAGGTAAAAGATTGTGTCACGCCAATAGTACATGGGATGTGCACCGAATGTACATCGCGTGCGGCATGGAAAAGTACAAAGTGTACGAAATGGCTGCGCCGGAGGCCGGAAAGCCGTGCTGGATGCGGGGCAAGCGATTGGCGATGTGATGCCGTGTATTACGGGTAGTCTCCCGGATGGCTCACTAAAGGCCGTGGGCAGATCAGTGCGGCGATTACACAGAAGGTTTGCGCCGGAAGGGAAAGTATTCCTGGGGGCGGGCTTCTGACAAGTCGGGAGGCGGTGATTCCGGCGGAAATGCCGCTGAAAGGTGTTCCGGAAAGGACGCCGGGTGTGCCCCCGGAAAAGGCATTTCCTGGCAGGTCACGCGGTCGATCCGCGCCAAGCGCGGACCATGATGGGCCCAGGTAATCAAGGCATTGACGTGCGCTTCCTCGCCGCAGAAAAAAGCTTCGACGCGGCCGTCGCGGTGGTTACGCACCCAGCCGCCGACGTCAAGACGCAGGGCTTCGGCACACAGCGCGTTGCGGAAGCCGACGCCCTGCACGCGGCCTTCGATCAACAGCCGGCAGGCAATACAGCGGTTCATTGGGCTTCGCGGGTATCCGGTGCAATGGCGGCGAGGATGCCCTGCATCAGCTGCAGCGGCGTCGGCGGGCAGCCCGGGATGGTGACATCGACGGGAATCACGTTGGCAACGCGCCCGCACGAGGCATAGCTCTCACCGAACGGGCCGCCGGTACAGCCGCAGTCGCCGACGGCGACAACGAGTTTCGGTGCGGGTGTCGCCTCGTAGGCACGTTTGAGTGCGGTTTCCATGTTTTTGGCGACCGGCCCGGTGACAAGCAGCATATCGGCATGACGCGGGCTGGCGGAAAACTTGATGCCAAGCGCTTCGAGATTGTAATAGGGGTTGCCCAGCGCGTGAATTTCCAGCTCGCAACCGTTGCAGGAACCGGCATCGACGTGGCGGATGACCAGCGCACGGCCGAGCAGGCGGTGCATTTCGCTGTCCAGGCGTTGCCGGACGGCGACCAGCATGGCGTCATCGGCGGCAGGCGGCGGCTCGGTGACGATGCCGGTGCGGAGAATCTGTCGGATGAGGGGAAACATGGCTACAAATCCGGCCCGGAATAAGAAAGATTGAACGATTTGTTGATCAGCGGAAAATCGGGAACGATGTTGTCGATCACCGCATGTTCGAGCGCCGGCCAGTTGTGCCAGGAAGGGTCGTGGCAATGGCAGCGGCGGATTTTGCCGTCGGCGCCGGTTTCCAGTACCACCAGCACGTCACCGCGCCAGCCTTCAACCCAGCCGAAACCACGCCGGTTGGGCCGGCTGTGCGGTGCGGTGCGTGTTTCGCCTTCCGGCAGATGGTCGAGCAGCGCCCGGATCAAGGCAAACGATTCAAACAGTTCGGTAAAGCGCACGGCGGCGCGTGCGGCAACGTCGCCGCGCCGCTCGAGCGCCAGCGTCGGCACCATCCGGTCGTAAGGCAGGCATGGGTGGTTGCAGCGCAGGTCCCACGCCTGCCCGCTGGCGCGGCCGGCCAAACCGATGAGGCCAAGTCGGTGCGCCAGATCGGGCGTGACGGTACCGGTGGTCAGAAAGCGATCCTGCAGGCCGGCGTGTTCGTCGTAAATGGCCTTTAGCTGGCGCACTTCCTTCTCGACGGCGTCACACTGACTGTGTAAAGCGTCGATGCCGGCAGCGTCGATATCCACGGTCACGCCGCCGGGAACGATGCGATCCTTGGTGAAGCGGTGCCCGAACAGGCGGGCGTTAAGGCGCACCCAGTCTTCCTTCAGGCGCATGAACTGCATCAGCCCAAAGGCAAGCGCAACGTCGTTGCCCAGGTAGCCGAGATCGCTCAGGTGATTGGCGATGCGCTCGCGTTCGAGCAGCAGGGCGCGCAGCCAGGCAGCGCGCGGCGGCGGCACGACCTCGGCGATGGCTTCGGCGGCCTGGCTGTACGCCCAGGCGTAAGCGACCGTGGTATCGCCGGAAATCCGGCCGGCCAGTAGGGCGCCTTCGGCCAGCGGCATGCCGACGAAACGCCGGTCGATCCCTTTATGTTTCCAGCCCAGGCGCTCCTCCAGGCGGAGCGTGCGTTCGCCCATCGTCGAAAAACGGAAGTGGCCCGGTTCGATGATGCCGGCGTGGATCGGGCCGACGGCAATTTCATGGACGCCCTCGCCCGCGACGCGAACAAAGGGATAATCTTCATTTTCCGCCGGAAACTGGCGATCCGGCGTGTCGCGGCGCAGCGGAAAGTAGTCGGCCGGCCAGTTGGCGTGGCGTAGCCAAGGGCGCGTATCCTCGCCGTCCTCAATGCGCAGGCCGAGCAGGTCACAGGCGGCGCGCTGCAGACGGTTGGCGCTGTAGAACAGCGATGCCAAGTCGGGGAAGGCGGGGTTGTCTGCCGGCAGCGGCAGGCTCAGGCACACCAGCCCTTCGGCCAGATCGAAGGCGACATGCAGGGCAAAGCCGGCGTCAGCCTGCGCAGCGCGGTCGCGCTCGTCACTCCCCCACAGGCTGACCAGCCGTCGGCCGGCGCGATGGACGGCAACGCTGAAATCGACTAACTGCGCGGCACTGACGGTTGCCACGTAAGTGGCCATCGTCTGGCCGGCGACAGGCGAAAAATCGATGGGCTGGTCGAGGAATCGCATGAGGCTATCCGATGAAAGCGACGGCCTGGTGGAACCACTCGGCCAGATAGGGCGGAATCCATAAACCGAGCATGAGCACCAGGCCAAGATGCAGGAACACCGGCAATAGCGCCGGATTGTGCGCCAGCGGCTTGACTGTCGGCTCGCCAAAAACCATGCCCTGCACCTTATGGAACATGGCCGCGAAGGCAACGCCCAGCGCAATCAGCAGAATCGGCGCCGCCCAGGGGTGCTGCCGGATGGCGATGGTCAGGATCATGAATTCGCTGGCGAATACGCCGAAAGGCGGCATGCCGAGAATGGCCAGCGTGCCGAGCATGAGTCCCCAGCCAATGGTGGGCGAGCGTTTGAGCAGGCCGCGGATGTCTTCGATGGTCTGCGTGCCGGCCATTTGTGCGGCATGGCCGACGGCGAAGAAAATGGCCGACTTGGTTAACGAATGCACGGTCATGTGCAGCAGGCCGGCGAAGCTGGCGACCGGGCCGCCCATCCCGAAGGCGAACGTGATCAGCCCCATGTGCTCGATCGAAGAAAAGCCAAACAGGCGCTTGATGTCTTTCTGGCGGGAGAGGTAGAAAGCCGGCACGACGACGGTCAGCAGGCCGAAGGCCATCATTAGGTTTTCCGCAAAGCGGGTGCCCAGCGCCCCGTCGACGAGCACCTTGCCGCGGATGATGGCGTAGAGCGCCACATTGAGCAGCAGGCCGGAAAGTACGGCGGAAACGGGCGTCGGCCCTTCGGCGTGGGCATCCGGCAGCCAATTGTGCAGCGGCACCAGACCAGTCTTGGTGCCGTAACCGACGAGCAAAAACACAAAAGCCAGCGACAGCGTCGTCGGCTCGAGCAAGGTGCGCACGCCGTTCAGATGCGTCCATAGCAGCGCATGTCCTTCGCTGCCGAGCATGCGTTCTGCGGCAAAGTAAATGAGGATGGTGCCAAACAGCGCCTGGGCGATGCCGACGCCGCACAGGATAAAGTATTTCCATGCCGCTTCCAGACCCGCCGGCGTGCGGTAAAGAGCGACGAGCAGCACAGTGGTCAGCGTCGCCGCCTCCATGGCGACCCAGAGGATGCCGAGATTGTTGGTCGACAGCGCCGTCAGCATGGTGCACATGAACATCTGGAACATGCTGTGATAGAGCCGCAATCGCCCTGCCGAAAGGCGGCCGTGATCGTGCTCGATGCGCATGTAGGGGCGCGAGAACAGGGCGGTAGTGAAACCGACCAGCGCCGTCAGCGCGATCAGGAAAACATTGAGCGGGTCGACGAAAAACTGCATGTCGTATGCCCACATCGAACCGTCGGTAATAATGCGCCGGGTCAGGAAGGCAGCGGCGATCAGGGTCAGCAGGCTGCATACGGCATTGATCGTGCCCGCTGCGCGCCAGTGGCCGACCAGCGCCAGCAATATCGCGGCGAAGAGCGGAATGCCGAGAACACAGCCCAGTTCGACCGTCATTTTTCGTGCGCCTTTTGTGCTTGTTCCATGCGGCCGATGTCCAGGCTGTCAAACTGCTCGCGGATCTGGAAGAAGAAGATGGCCAGGATGACCATGCCGACCATGACATCGAGCGCAATGCCCAGTTCGACGACCATCGGCATGCCATACGTGGTGCTTGTGGCGGCGAAAAACAGGCCGTTTTCCATGGCCAGGAAGGCGATCACCTGCGGTACGGCCTTGCTGCGCGTGATCATCATCAGGAAGGAGAGCAGTACGCAGGCCAGCGCGATGCCGACGGTCGAGCGCATGATCGTGCCGGAGAGCTGCGAGATCGGCTGCGCCACGTTGAAGGAAACAATCACTAGCAGGATGCCGACCAGCATCGTCGTCGGGATGTTGAGCAGCGTCTCGACATCCCACTTGACCGACAGCCGGCGGATCAGGCGGTGCAGAATCCAGGGTAGGGCAAGTACCTTGAGGAGCAAGGTCAGCGCCGCCGACCAGTAAAGGTGCCGCTGATGTGTTGCCACGGCAACGATCAGTGTCGAGCAGAACAGGACGAATCCCTGCATCATGAACAGGTTGATCAGTGTCAGGATGCGCCGCTGCGAAAGCATGGCGAAGCCGAGCAGCAGCAGGATTGCTGCGCACAGGTTGATGAGCGGCAGGGCTTCCTGGATGAGCAGCGAGGGGAACGTCATCATGCCCTCAACAGCAGATGAACGAGCATGGCCAGCACGGCCAGCATGAAGGCGGCACCGAGAAATTCCGGCGTGCGGAAAACGCGCATTTTGGCCGAGAGCGTTTCGATCAGCGCCAAGCAAAAACCGCTGACAGCCAGCTTGGCGACCAGGATGAGCGCTGCGCGGCCCAGTGACAGCGGATCGGAGGCATCAGGGATGCCAAAGGGAAAGAACAGCGCGATGCCGATGCACGAGTAGGCGAAAAGTTTGAGGCTGGATGCCCATTCGATCAGCGCCAGATGGCGGCCGGAGTATTCGAGAATCATCGCTTCGTGGATCATCGTCAGCTCCAGGTGCGTCGTCGGATTATCCACCGGCACGCGTGCATTTTCGGCCAGTGAAACCATAACGAAGGCGACGCCCGAAAAAGCCAGGCTCGGGTAGATGGCGAACTCGCGGTTGCCCAGGCTATCGACGATTGTCGATAGCGAGGTCGATTGCGAAATGAGTGAGGCGGTGAAAAACACCATCAGCAGCGCCGGTTCAGCGAGAAAGCCAATCAGCATTTCACGGCGCGCGCCGAGCGAGCCGAATGCCGTGCCGACATCCATGCCTGCCAGTGCGATGAAAACGCGCGCCAGTGCAAACAGGCCGACCAAGGCGATGGCATCGGCGGCCGGCGACAGAATTAGATCAGTAGATAGGGTGGGCACGATGGCCGAAGCCAGAGCCATGCAGGCAAAAATCACATAGGGGGCGGTACGGAACAGCGACGAGGCGTTGTCCGCCAGCACCACTTCCTTGCGGAAGAGTTTGTGCAGTGTGTAATACGGTTGCAGCAAAGAGGGCGCCGAACGATTCTGCAGCCAGGCGCGGCACTGGTTGACCCAGCCGACGAGCATGGGCGCCAGGATAATGGCCGCAGTCAGTGCGAGCATCTGGGCGAAGAATGGGTAAAACCTCATCGCCTCATCCCCGCGTCAGCACCAGCAGCGCGATCAGTGTCACGAAACTGTAAAGCAGATAAATGGCAATCCGCCCCTGCTGAAGCAGCGCTGCCAGGCGCGTGCCGTATTCGACGAAGCGGGCGATCGGCAGATACAGCCAGTACCAGGTCGGGTCTTCGACAACACTGCGGTAGACCGGCGCTTTGTCGAAGGGCGAGGGGTGCATGCGCGTGCGGCGCAGGAATACATCGAAAATACGCCGTACGGGCTGACCAAAGCCCTCGGCCGTGTCCTGCATACGCGGCGTTTGCAGCGGAAAGCCACAGTCCCAGGCCGGCGCGCGCCGATGCCCGGGCATTCCCTGTTGGCGGCGCTGAAAACGGCGCACGGCAAAATAGACGATCGGCGTCAATATGGCCAGGCTGACGAAAAAGGCCAACGCACTGTAACTGGCGCGATCGGCATTGATCGGCGTGAGCAGCCACCAACTGTTGGTTGCCGCATCACGCAGGCTGACACCGACCAGCAGGCGCGTGACCGGGTCGAGCAAGGTCACGACCGCATTCGGCAGCAGGCCGAGCAGAACGCAGCCGAACGCCAGCCAGAGCAGGCCAAGGCGTTCGAACTGACCGGCGTCGTGCGCCTCGGAAAGCTTTTCTTCACGCGGCTGGCCGAGAAAAATGACGCCGAAAAACTTGACCATCGCAAAGCCGGCCAGCGCGGCCACCAGCGCCACGGCCGCCGCGACGACCGGCAGAAGCATATTCAGATAGCCGTGCGGCAGCCCGGAAGTAAACAGAAAGCTTTGCAGCAACAGCCATTCTGAAACAAAGCCGTTGAGCGGCGGCAGGCCGGCGGCAGCGAGCGTGCCGACGAGGGCCAGCCAGGCCACCCAGGGCATACGGTGAATGAGGCCGCCCAGTTTGCCGAGATTGCGCTCGTGCGTGGCATGCAGCACGGAGCCGGTCGACAGAAACAGCAGCCCCTTGAAAAAAGCGTGGTTGAGGCAGTGATACAGCGTAGCGGTAAGCGCCAGCGCCGACAGATAGGGCAGCTGGAAGGTGACGAAAATCAGTCCGAGGCCGGCGCCGACCAGGATCAGGCCGATGTTCTCGATCGAAGAATAGGCGAGCAGGCGCTTCATGTCGCTCTGGATCGCCGAATAGATGACGCCGAACAGCGCCGTCAGCAGCCCGGCGACCAGCATCAGCGCACCCCACCACCAGGTTTCCGCATCCAGCAGATCGAAGCTGACGCGCAGGATGCCGTATACAGCGGTTTTCAGCATGATGCCGCTCATCATTGCCGACACCGGCGAGGGCGCGGCCGGGTGCGCTTCCGGCAGCCAGATATGCAGGGGGAGCATGCCGGCCTTGGCGCCAAAACCGAAGAGTGCCAGCAGAAAAGCGCCTGCCGCCCAGGCGCCGCTGCGCGGGAATTCGCGCATGGCCTCGAAGGTATAGTCGCCGGCGCCGCCAGCCATGACGCCAAAAGACAGCAAAATGCCGATGGCGCCGATATGGGCGATCAGCAGATAAAGATAAGCGGCGCGCCGAATCTCGGCGTGGCGATGCTCGGACGCAACGAGAAAAAACGAGGACAGCGCCATCGATTCCCAGGCGACCATGAAGGCGTAACCATCATCTGCCAGTAAAACGCAAGCCATGCTCGCCAGAAAGACGTGATAAAGAAAACAGTAGAGGCCGGGCGGGGCGCTGTCGTCGCGGTGCATGTAGCCGGCGGCATAGAGGGAAATGCCTGCCGCCGCCGCGCCGAGCAGGAACAGAAAAAACGCCGAAAGCGCGTCCAGCCGCAGATGGAACGGCTGACCGGGAAGACCCAGCGGCAGGATGAGCGTTTGCGGTGAGGCCGCCATGGCCAGCAACGCCTGCACGGCGACCAGCGCGGCGATACCCGCACCGAGCGGGAACAGGAGGCGGCTGATTAGGGTAAAGCGACCGGGCTGTACGAGGCCGATACAACCAATCAGCAGCCAGCCGGATGCGGCCAGCAGGATACTGTCGATTCCGTTGGAAAATAGCGCGCTCATTGTGGCGGCTCCGTCGGCGGCGCCGGCATTTCGAGCATTTCGCGCAATAGTCTGGCAATGGCGTAGACCATCAGTACCAGGCCGCCGCCCAGGGCGATGAAAGCTTCCGCCTTCGTCACCGGAAAGCCGCGAAAGAACAGGGGCACGCCGCGTATCAGCCAGAGCGCGCCTGAAGAAAACAGCGCAATGCCCAAAACATCGCAGGCAATATAGGCCAGCACTTTCGGTGTCAGGCGCAGTCGCATGGTTTTCATGCGGGGCGCCCCCGCCTCATCGCGCGCATTGCCGCCCTCCGGATTACTTGACCTTCATGCCGGCCTGCGCGCCTGCATCAGGCGACAGCAGAAAGATTCCCGGCGTTTTGCCGTCCGCGTCGGAGGCGGCGAGGATCATCCCTTCGGATAGGCCAAACTTCATTTTGCGCGGCGCCAGATTGGCGACCATGACCGTATGGCGGCCGATCAGTGTGGCCGGGTCGTAAGCGGACTTGATGCCGGCGAATACCTGCCGGGGCGTGTCTTCACCAATATCGAGCAAAAGACGGAGCAGCTTTTCCGCCCCTTCGACATGGCTGGCGTCGACGATGCGAGCCACGCGCAGGTCAACCTTCATGAAATCGTCGATGCTGATTGTTCCCTTGCCCGCGTTGTCTGCCGGTCCAGTTTTTCGGGAAGAAGATCCCTCTGGCGCGGCGGAGGCAGGGCGTGCGGCGGACTTGCCGGAGCGCTGCCCGTCTGCGTCGTGATGCGTTTTTGCTTTCGGTCCGGCATCTGCCGGAGCGGCGTTCAGCGAAGCCTTGTTGGCTTCGATCAGGGCGGTAATCTGTTTCGGGTCGATGCGTGTCATCAGATGGCTGTAGGTGCCGATGACGTGACCGGCCGGCAACGGCGCCTGTGCGTCGTCCCAGGCAAGCGGGGGCACGTCGAGGAAAGCCTCGACCGCTTCGGCGACTTTGGGCAGGACGGGCTTGAGGTATACGGTCAGCAGGCGGAACGCCTCAATGGCCTGCGAACAGGCGGCATGTAAAGCTTCCTGCTGTCCTTCCTGTTTGGCGAGTTCCCAGGGTTTCCGGTCGTTGACGAAGACATTGGCGGTATCGGCCAGGGCCATGACTTCACGCAGGGCGCGCCCGAATTCACGCGCTTCGTAGGCGGCGGCGATGTTGCTGGCGGCATCGCGCAGGGGTTGCAGCCACGCCGCGTCGGTCGCAGCCAGGCGGCCGCCGAAGCGCTTGCCGATGAAGCCGGCGCAGCGGCTGGCGATATTGACATATTTGCCGATCAGGTCGGCATTGACGCGGGCCACAAAATCTTCGAGGTTAAGGTCGATGTCTTCCATTGTCGCGTTGAGCTTGGCGGCGTAGTAATAGCGCAGCCATTCGGGGTTCAGTCCCTGCTTCAAATAGCTTTCGGCGGTGATGAACGTGCCGCGTGACTTGCTCATCTTGGCACCGTCGACGGTCAGAAAGCCGTGCGCGAAGACGCCGCTCGGTGTACGGAAGCCGGCGTGCGCCAGCTGGGCCGGCCAGAATAGTGCGTGGAAGTAGAGGATGTCCTTGCCGATAAAGTGATACAGCTCGGTTTGCGTATCTGCTTGCCAGTAGTCGTTGAAGTCGATGCCGTTTTTTTCGCACAGGTTTTTGAATGACCCCATGTAGCCGATTGGGGCGTCGAGCCAGACATAAAAGTATTTGCCGGGCGCCTCGGGAATTTCAAAGCCGAAGTACGGCGCATCGCGCGAAATGTCCCAGTCACTGAGCCGGTTTTCGCCTTCTGCGCCCAGCCATTCCTGCATCTTGTTGGCGGCTTCCGGTTGCAAATGGCCGCTGTCGTGCGTCCAGCGGCGCAGGAAATCCTGGCAGCGCGGGTCGGAAAGCTGGAAGAAATAATGCTCGGACTGGCGCAGCTCCGGCGTGGCGCCGGAAACAGCCGAGTAGGGGTTTTTCAGTTCATTCGGCGTGTAGGCGGCGCCGCACGACTCGCAGTTGTCGCCATATTGGTCAGGGGTGCCGCATTTCGGGCATTCGCCTTTAATGAAGCGGTCGGGCAGAAACATCTGCCGGGTCGGGTCGTAATACTGTTCAATCGTGCGCGTTGCGATCAGGCCGTTTTCCCGCAGACGGGCGTAGATCAGGTTGGCGTAGTGGCGGGTTTCCGGTGAATGCGTCGTGTAGAAATTGTCAAAGCCGACGTGGAAGCCGGAAAAATCGCGGAAATGCTCATCATGCACGCGCGCGATCAGCGCCTCCGGCGTGATGCCTTCCTGCTCGGCGCGCAGCATGACTGGCGTGCCGTGCGTATCGTCGGCGCAGACGTACCAGCACGCCGCTACCCGGTCTTTCGCCTGCATTTTCTGGAAGCGCACCCAGATATCGGTCTGGATATATTCGACAAGATGGCCGAGATGGATCGCGCCGTTGGCGTAAGGCAGGGCGGAAGTAACGAGAATTTTGCGGGACATGACGGTATGCAAGGCATTCTTAGGAATTGGCAAGCCGTCATTTTATAGCGAATGGTGGCTGAAACCTACCGTTCCATGCGCCTGTGCCCGATGAAAATCTTTGTAAACAAGGTGTCTCAGGATGGGGGGCGGAGATGTTCCGGCCACGTGGGTTTCAGTGGGTCATTTGGCCATGATTTTCCATTTTATGTTTTTTGATGCCCTGAAGCCCTTTATTTACGGCGACTTCCGGGCATTTTATGTTTTCTGATCTATTTGTACGGGGTTCCGGCGCACTTTTTTCAGCTAGACTGGTCACAGCCTCCAGGCGTCACGCGCAGCTTTGAATCCGCTTTACCTGCACAGTCACACCGTTAGAAAATATTTCAAGGAACCCGTCATGGCAGTCACTCAGGAAAACGTACTTGCAGCCTTGCAGCAATGGATCGACCCGAATACGCGGAAAGATTATGTTTCCAGCCGGTCGGTCAAAAACCTCCGGATCGACGGCGGCAGGGTCGCGTTCGACATCGCCCTCGGCTATCCTGCCGGAACGCAGATCGAAACGATTCGTCAGGCATTGGTAGATCTCGTGCAGGCCGTCCCCGGCGTGACGGCGGTGGATGCCAATGTCGCCAGCAACATTGTCGCGCACGCCGTCCAGCGCGGCCTGAAGCCGCTGCCAGGCGTCAGGAACATCATTGCCGTGGCTTCCGGCAAAGGCGGCGTCGGCAAAAGTACGACCGCCGTTAATCTGGCGCTGGCCCTGGCGCAGGAAGGCGCGGCGGTAGGGCTGCTCGACGCCGATATCTACGGGCCGTCGATTCCGCAGATGACCGGCCTTTCCGGCCGGCAGCCGGATTCGCCGGATGGAAAATCCATGACCCCGCTTATTGCGCACGGCATCCAGACGATGTCGATCGGCTTCATGATCGACGTCGATTCGCCGATGGTCTGGCGCGGACCGATGGTGACGCAGGCGCTCGAACAGCTGCTCAAACAGACGAACTGGCAGGATCTGGACTACCTGATTGTCGATATGCCGCCCGGTACGGGCGATACGCAGCTGACATTGGCGCAGAAGGTGCCGGTGACGGGCGCGGTCATTGTGACGACGCCGCAGGACATCGCCTTGATCGATGCGCGTAAGGGGCTGAAGATGTTTGAAAAAGTCGGCATTCCAATTTTGGGGCTGGTGGAAAACATGAGTCTGCATACCTGCTCGCAGTGCGGCCACGAAGAGCCTGTTTTCGGCAGCGGCGGTGGCGCTCGGATGGCGCAGGATTACGGCACGGAGCTGCTCGGCGCCTTGCCGCTGGAGCTGTCCATCCGTGAGATGACCGATGCTGGCAAGCCGACCGTGGTCGGCGCGCCCGATTCGCGCGCGGCAGAAATCTATCGTGCCATTGCCCGCCGCATTGCCGTCAAGATCGCCGAGAAAGCCAAGGATATGAGCGGCAGGTTTCCGAATATCGTCGTCCAGAATACCTAAAATACATGCGGCCGTACCGGCGCGATAGGTGATGCCGTGGCGCCGCTTTCCGTTTGCCTGCGGGCGGCAAAACCGCTAGTCTTGATCCTTGTGGGTTTTCGGCTTGCCGCCGTGGCGGCGGGATGGCCGGGAACACGTTTTCAACGACCTCAAGGAGAACGCTATGAAAAAAATGTGGCTATGCCTGCCGATTGTCGCGGCATTGAGCGCCTGCGCAGGCAGCGGTACGGGCGGCGCGAACGGAATGGCGGGCGCGGAAGCTGTTCTAAAGGCGACGCAGGGGAACAGCGTTGCCGGCAGCGTGGTTTTCCGCCAGGAAGGCAATACACTGGTCGTCATGACGCAGGCTTCTGGGCTGACGCCCGGTGCGCATGGCTTCCATGTCCACGAATTCGGTGATTGCAGTGCGCCGGATGCGTCCAGCGCCGGCGGGCATTTCAACCCGACGGGCAAGCCGCATGGCAAGCCGGGTCAGGCCGACAGTCACGCAGGCGACATGCCTGAACTGGTTGCCGACGCCAAAGGCAATGTCCGCCAGATGGATCGCCTGACAGGCGTTTCTGTGAATGATTTCATCGGCAAGAGCGTCATCATCCATGCCGGTGGGGATGATTACAAGACACAGCCGACGGGTAATTCAGGCGCGCGCGTTGCCTGCGGAGTCATCGCTGCCAAGTAGGGCAGCGGTCTGCCACCAGGGGATCATCGGGCGGCGGCGCGTGTTTGCCGCCCGATGTGTGCCGCGCCGCATCCATGGCCTGTTCCCTGGCCTGCTTTCCTCCCGTGCGCCGTTTTGTATGGAAAGCAGGTTTCATCGACTATAGAATACGCGCCTGAGCAATTTCCGATTCATTCTTCCGCTTTATTTCGTTGGCGCAGCAAGGAAAGCGATGTCCATCAAACCCGACAAATGGATCCGCCGCATGGTCGAGCAGTACGGCATGATCGAGCCGTTCGAGCCGCGGCTGGTGCGTGAACTCAACGGCGACAAGATCGTATCCTACGGAACGTCGAGCTACGGTTACGATATCCGCTGCGCCGATGAATTCCGCGTGTTCACCAATATCAATTCGACGATCGTCGATCCCAAGGCCTTCGATCCGCAGTCCTTCATCGAGGTTTCCGGCAAAGGCTATTGCGTCATTCCGCCCAATTCTTTTGCCCTGGCGCGTACGGTCGAATATTTTCGCATCCCGCGCTCGGTGCTGACGGTCTGTCTCGGTAAAAGCACGTATGCGCGCTGCGGCATCATCGTCAATGTCACGCCTTTTGAACCGGAATGGGAAGGCTTCGTGACGCTCGAATTTTCCAACACGACCCCCTTGCCGGCCAAAATCTATGCTGGCGAAGGCTGTGCGCAGGTGCTGTTCTTTGAATCCGACGAGGAATGCGAAACTTCGTACAAGGATCGGGGTGGGAAATACCAGGGGCAGATCGGCGTCACCTTGCCGAAAATCTGATTCCGAGGGTTGATCACGAGCCGCTGTCAGGCTGTTTTTGTGACTATATTTGTCAGACCCGCTGCGGCGGGTCGTTGCTTTCCGGGAGCCAAATGCCATGCGCTTTAATTTTCCGATCATCATCATCGACGAGGATTTCCGTTCGGAAAATGCCTCCGGACTGGGCATCCGCGCGCTGGCGGAGGCCATTGGCGCCGAAGGCATGGAAGTGCTCGGCGTGACGAGTTACGGTGACCTGAGCGCCTTTGCACAGCAGCAAAGCCGTGCGTCGGCGTTCATTCTGTCAATCGATGACGAGGAGTTCAGCGGCGACGAGGCGCAGACGACCATTGAAGAATTGCGCGCCTTTGTGGTGGGTATCCGTCGCCGCAACGAAGATATTCCGATTTTTCTTTACGGCGAAACGCGCACCTCATACCACATTCCGAACGACGTGCTGCGCGAGTTGCACGGCTTCATTCACATGTTTGAGGATACGCCGGAATTTATTGCCCGCTATGTCGTCCGCGAAGCGCGCGCCTATCTGGGTAGCGTGCCGCCGCCCTTTTTCCGCGCGCTGACGCATTACGCAGCGGACGGCTCATATTCCTGGCACTGTCCGGGGCACTCGGGCGGCGTGGCTTTTCTTAAATCGCCGGTCGGGCAGATGTTCCACCAGTTTTTCGGTGAGAATATGCTGCGCGCCGACGTCTGCAACGCCGTCGAAGAGCTGGGGCAGTTGCTTGATCATACTGGGCCGGTCGCCGCTTCTGAGCGCAACGCCGCACGCATTTTTAATGCAGATCATCTGTTCTTCGTCACCAACGGTACGTCCACCTCGAACAAGATTGTCTGGAATTCTGCGGTTGCTCCCGGCGATATCGTCATTGTGGACCGCAATTGCCATAAATCCATTCTTCACTCGATTATCATGACCGGCGCCATCCCGGTCTTTCTGATGCCGACGCGCAATCACTTCGGCATCATCGGGCCGATTCCCAAGGAAGAGTTCCGTTGGGAAAATATCGAGAAAAAAATTGCCGCCCATCCGTTCGCCAGCGGCGTGACGGCGAAGCCGCGCGTGCTGACGATTACCCAGAGCACTTATGATGGGATTCTCTATAACGTCGAGGAAATCAAGGAAATGCTCGACGGGCGTATCGATACGCTGCATTTCGACGAAGCCTGGCTGCCGCACGCGGCATTCCACGATTTCTATGGGGATTATCATGCGATTGGCGCCGACCGTCCGCGTTGCAAGGAGTCGATGGTTTTTTCCACGCAATCGACGCATAAGCTGCTGGCCGGGCTGTCGCAGGCTTCGCAGATTCTCGTCCAGAACTCGGAAAACCGCGAACTGGATCGCGCCGTTTTCAACGAGGCTTATTTGATGCACACCTCGACCTCGCCGCAGTATTCGATCATCGCTTCCTGCGATGTAGCGGCGGCGATGATGGAAGCGCCGGCCGGCACGGCGCTGGTGGAGGAATCCATTGCCGAAGCCCTCGATTTTCGTCGCGCCATGCGCAAGGTGGCTGAGGAATGGGGCGATGACTGGTGGTTCAAGGTCTGGGGGCCGGACGATCTGTCCTCCGAGGGGATCGAGGAGCGCGAAGCCTGGATGCTCAAGCCCGGCGAGCGCTGGCATGGTTTTGGCCGGCTGGCCGATGGTTTCAATATGCTCGATCCGATCAAGGCGACGATCATCACGCCGGGGCTGGATGTGGATGGCGATTTTGCCGAAGGCGCGGGGATTCCGGCTGCCATTGTGACCAAGTATCTGGCCGAGCACGGCATCATCGTCGAGAAGTGCGGTTTGTATTCCTTCTTCATCATGTTCACCATTGGCATCACCAAAGGGCGCTGGAATACGCTGGTGACGGAGTTGCAGCAGTTCAAGGACGATTACGACAAAAACCAGCCGCTCTGGAAAGTGCTGCCGGAATTCGTTGCCAAACATCCCGTTTATGAAAACATGGGACTGCGCGACCTGTGCCATACCATCCACGGCGTCTATGCGCTCAACGACGTGGCGCGGCTGACTACCGAAATGTATCTTTCGGATATGGTGCCGGCCATGAAGCCGACCGACGCCTTTGCCAAAATGGCGCACCGCGAGATCGACCGCGTGCCGATCGATGACCTGGAAGGGCGCATTACCAGCATTCTACTGACGCCCTATCCGCCGGGGATTCCGCTGCTGATTCCGGGTGAGCGCTTCAACGCGACCATCGTGCGTTATCTGAAATTTGCCCGCTTCTTCAATGAGCAGTTCCCTGGTTTTGAGACGGATATTCACGGTCTGGTCAAGCAGACGGTCAACGGTAAGGCCGAGTATTTCGTTGATTGTGTTCGTTGAGGTAACAGGCTGATGCGGCAGCTCAGCGTTGAGCAGGGCGCGGGGCCTTCCAGCCCGGCGGCATTTTCCTGCACTTGACGGCCAGCCTGGTTTTTCCAATCTTTCAAGGGGCACATCCTTATATGTCCAACGTATCCGACACTTCCGAAGCCGTGCATCAGGTACAGCGCCGCCTGAAACTACGACATCTGTCCATGATTGCCATCGGCGGCTGTATCGGCACAGGCTTGTTTATGGCCAGCGGCGCGGCCATCCACAGCGCCGGTCCGGGCGGCGCCTTGCTGGCCTATGCCGCGGTAGGGCTAATGGTTTATTTTTTCATGACTTCGCTGGGGGAGATGGCGACGCATATGCCCGTCTCCGGTTCGTTCAGCACGTATACGGCACGCTACATCGACCCTTCGCTCGGCTTTGCGCTGGGATGGAATTTCTGGTTTAGCTGGACGATCACCGTTTCGGTCGACGTCGCCATTGCCGCAGTGGTGATCAACTACTGGGCGCCGCTGCGTGAGCTGATGCCCACCTGGGGCTGGAGCCTGATGTTCTTGGCCATCATCTTTGCCCTCAACACCGCCTCGGTGCGCGTGTATGGGGAGACGGAGTACTGGATGGCGCTGGTCAAGGTCGTCACCGTCATCCTGTTTTTGACGATTGGCGTGCTGACCATCTTCGGCATCGTGGGCGGGCACTACATCGGCCTGAGCAACTTTACCATGGGCGATGCGCCATTTCTGGGCGGTACGTTGGGCGGTCAGTTCCTGACGACCCTGGGCGTATTTCTGGTGGCGGGATTTTCGTTTCAGGGCACCGAGCTGATCGGCACGGCGGCGGGCGAGTCCGAGCACCCGGAACAAAGCATCCCGCGCGCCATCAAGCAGGTGTTCTGGCGCATCCTCATTTTTTACGTGCTGTCCATCGCAGTTATCGGGCTGATCATCCCCTACACCAGTCCAGAACTGCTGGGCGCTGATGTTAACGAGATTTCCAAATCGCCGTTCACGCTAGTGTTTGAGCGGGCGGGGTTGGCATTCGCGGCGGCGGTCATGAACACGGTGATTCTGACTTCCATTCTGTCGTCGGGTAATTCGGGCATGTTTTCATCGACCCGCATGCTTTACGCCATGGGGCGCAATGGTCTGGCCTGGCCCATTCTTGGCGAGGTCAATACGCGCGGCGTGCCCGTGCCCGCCCTGCTGGTAACGGCCACAGTCGCGCTGGCCGTGTACCTGCTACAACTGATCAATGACGCCGCCTATCAATATGTGCTAGCCGCCTCGGGGCTGACGGGATTCATCACCTGGGTCGGCATCGCCGCCAGCCATTGGCGCTTTCGCCGCGCCTGGATGGCACAGGGCAAACCATTATCCGATCTGAAATATCGCGCCAAGTGGTTTCCCGTCGGGCCGTTGATGGCATTGGCGCTCTGCGTGCTGGTCATCATTGGGCAGGACACGCAACTGGTGTTGCATGGTGATTTTGACTGGGAGCGCCTGGCGATTACCTATATGGGATTGCCGGTTTTTCTGGGCTTTTATATCTATCACAAGCTCAAGCACCGCACGCGGCTGATCCCCTTGCAGGACGTGGATTTGAGCAAACGGGAATATGATTGACGCGATGGTGACTAACACGGTGGCAATTGACACTGTTGATCGCACGCTACCGTGATGCCGCCGCCAGCTGTATCTACGGTTTACGTTGGTACTCGACAAATGCCAATGTAAATGTTCGCCCGTCGTTTGTGCCTGATGCAGGGGGTATGGTCTGGCGGCTGGTTTCCTGCCATTGCGCCGGATTGAGCGTTGGGAAGAACGTATCACCGACAAAATCCGCATCAATTTCCGTCAGGTAGAGGCGGTCAGCCAGCGGTAGGGCCTGCCGATACAGTTCGGCACCTCCGATGACGAAAACTTCCGCCGCCCCGGGAACAAGGCGCGCAGCCTGCTGCAAGGCATCCTCCAGCGAGGCCGACAATACGGCGCCTGCGGCGTGATACTGAGGGTTGCGGCTAACGACGATATTTAGTCGGCCGGGGAGCGGACGGAATTTTTCAGGGAGGGATTCCCAGGTTTTGCGCCCCATGATGAGCGGCTTGCCAGAGGTGATTTCGCGGAAATGGCGCATATCTTCTGGCAGCTGCCAGAGCAGCTGTCCGTCCTTGCCAATGGCGCGATTGCGGGCGATGGCGGCGATCAGTGAGAGCATGTCAGACGGCCACCGGAGCGGCAATGTGCGGGTGCGGATCGTAACCCTCGAGCGTGAAATCTTCGAACCGGAACGCGAAAATATCGCTGATTTCCGGATTGAGCCGCATGGTGGGTAATGGGCGCGGTGTGCGCATAAGCTGGAGGCGCGCCTGTTCAAAGTGATTGCTGTAAAGGTGCGCATCGCCAAAGGTATGCACAAAATCGCCGGGGCGATAGCCGCATACCTGCGCGATCATCATCGTCAGCAGCGCATAGGAAGCAATATTGAACGGTACGCCAAGGAAAATGTCGGCGCTGCGCTGGTAAAGCTGGCAGGATAACTTTGGGCGCGGGTCGGTATCACCGGCGGCGGGCGGCGAGACATAGAGCTGGAAGAGCGCGTGGCAGGGCGGTAGAGCCATCCGTTCCACATCGGCCGGGTTCCAGGCGGTGACGATGTGCCGCCGTGAATCGGGATTACGCTTGAGGTCGGCCACAAGCCGGGCAATCTGGTCGATCTCACCGCCTGCGGGCGTTTGCCAGTGCCGCCACTGATGGCCGTACACTGGCCCCAGATCCCCGTTCTCATCTGCCCACTCGTCCCAAATCCGGACGCCGTGTGCTTTCAAATAGGCAATATTGGTGTCGCCGCGCAGGAACCAGAGCAGTTCGTAGATGATTGAGCGCAGATGTAGTTTTTTAGTGGTGAGCAGGGGAAAACCGGCCGCCAGATCGAAGCGCATCTGCCAGCCGAACACCGAACGGGTGCCCGTGCCGGTACGGTCAGCTTTGTCGACGCCCTGTTCAAGTACATGGCGCATCAGGTCAAGATAAGGTTTCATAAAAAAGTAGAAAAACAGTCCAGATGATCAACGCCAGGCATTGTAATGGAACGAAAGCCAATCGGCGGATAACGTAGGTACAAATCGCCCCGTACGCTTGCGGTCTTAGCGCCGGAATAATACTATTGGAATAAATCTTGGTAGGGCACACGTGCCAGAATAACAAAGGCAAGACTGTGATACTTGATCTGTTTACGCCGCGCCCCATACATCAACTATGTGATGCCGCGGAGTTGAAGCGGACGCTGGGTGCATTGCTGGCTGGCGAGGCTTTTAAGGCGGTTGAAGAAATCTATGGCTGGTTTGAATCGCTGCATCGTGCGGAAGGCGTGCGGCCGATGCAGTTGTTCGATATTGTGCGCCAGCTCGACGAGGTCGGTTATCACAAGATACGTCGGCTGACGCGGGATTACTTGCATTCCGCGCGCCTGTCGAAAGGCGAAGAACGCCGGTTATGGTCGATGTGCTTCAATTACTGGGGCGAGTTGACCAGCCTTTATGCTTATTGCGCCGAGCAGCTTCGCCCCGCTTTGCAGGACAAGGCGGATAAGTCAGAGCAGGCGGGCGAGTCGCTTAAATCCATCATGCCGCTGTTGCTGTCTCGTCAGATGGCGGCGCGGACGAACCAGCTGCGATGGATGGTTTATAGCTATTCTGTGATTGGCGAGGATCTTTGGCGCGGGTTGGGGCATGCATTCTCGCGTGCCGTTGCGGACGGCTTCGCCAATGAGCCGGTACTGCTGTATCCGGGCATGAATCAGACGACGAGCGTGACGCGGGAGTATCTGCATCTGCTGGTGCTTTCGGCGTCCTCGGCGGATAGTCTGATGCCTTTTGAGATCGATCTGGCGGATCGGCTGATCGGCCATCTGTTACCGCATTTCGTTCTTTCGGAAACTTTCCAGAAAGACAGTGTGTATTGGGTCGATATCGCCGAAGGCAAGCCGCCAACCCGCCTGGCGCGTGAGCCTGCCGCACTGACGCCGACATTGCGCTTCTTTTCGCCTGGCCGGGCGCATCAGGCGTTAAGCCAGCTCATTCAGCGTGTCGGTCAGGGGGAGGTGCCTGAGGAGTTAAATCTGGGCGGCAATTATGCGGCCGATATCGTTTTACCGGTGATGCAGCATTTGGCCTTGTATTGGGCGCCTGAGCCGCCATTGCGCCAACATCCGCGCCATTCAGTCAAGGCGCGCATTGCCGCGCTGCAGGGGTTTGAGGATTGCTTTACGCTGTTCTCCGGCGAAATTGCGCGTTTCGGCAAGGAACAGACCGCAGCTGTCTGGGTTGTCGAAAACGTCAGCCTTGGCGGTTTCCTGGCGTCGGCGGATATTGCTGCGGAAGGGCTGAAGATCGGCACCTTGCTTGGCCTGCAGCCGGAGGGCAGCGAGAACTGGGTACTCGGCATTGTTCGTCGTTACAGCAAGGAGACGACGACACAGGCCAGCGTCGGCATCCAGGCGCTGTCACGACAAGCGTGGAGCGTCAAATTGCGTCCAGGCGGCAATGGATTCTCGCCGCACAACGCCATCCCCGGCATTTGTCTGGAAGAGCATGCGGGCGAAAGCGAACTCCGGATTGTCGTTCCTTCGGGGTGTTTCGATGCGCGCGAGACGATCGAGTTCGCCCATGAAAATCGCCACTACATGCTCACGCCCATTGCATTGGAAGAAGTCGGCGATGATTTTGAGATCGCCCGTTACCGATTCACCGTATTTTCCTGATGGGCATATGGGCATATGGGCATATGGGCGTAGTATGCCGCCACACTGCCCGCGGTGTTTCATGCCAATGCTTCATCCTTATCCGCAGGGGCGGGTTGTTCCGTCAGTGATTTGAGTGCCTGAAACAGTGCGCGGTAACTGCGCGGCGGCTTATTCTGCGCCTGCTCCTTGAGTGCGGCGCGGCGTAAAGCGCGTAGTTGCTGCAAGTCGGCGGCAGGATAATCGCGCGCAATCCCGTGAAGCAGCTTTTCGTCGGCCAGCAAATCTTCGCGCCACTTTTCCAGTCGGTGCAGGCTGGCAAGCGCCTGCGCCGATTCGCTGCGTGCTTCGGCCAGGGCAGTGCGTATCGGCTCGGGGTCGACATCGCGCATCAGGCGACCGATGTATTGCATCTGGCGCCGCCGCGCCTCATCGTGTTTTTTCATGGCGCTGACGGTATGGATGGCATCGCGCAGATTTTCCGGTAGATCAATTCGTGCGATGTGCTCGGCGGGTAATGTTGTCAGTGCCTCGCCCAGCGCTTGCAGATCCTGCATCGCCCGCTTGCGTTGGGTTTTGGAAGGAGGCGGTGCCCACCCTTCCTCATTTTCATGATCCGCTCCCATCGTTATCTCCGCAGCCGGGTAATTGTCCGGGCCATTCACCGTCTTCATAGCGATCGCATCATTGAGTAAAAACAGAAAAAACCAACGGGTGTCGTGCGCGTGCGCACCCGATGGCGCGCCTGATAACTGCTATGATAGCGGCTCTTTTGACAGTTGATGGTCCCTATGCTCCATGACCCTGCCGTAGCATCCGCGCAGCCCCTCACCCCCGCTTGCGCGCATGCCTCCTGCTCGCCCTCACGTTTTGCGCATCACTCGTCTGTATTGCAGGCGCTGGCCGGTGATGTGCTTCAGTATGCAAAAATGCTTGGCGCGAGCGACTGCGAGGTGGAGGTTTCCGAAGGCTTCGGGCAGGCGGTGACGGTCCGCTGCGGCGATGTCGAGAATATCGAATATAACCGTGACAAGGGCATTGGCGTTACGGTCTATCTTGGCGCGCGCAAGGGCTATGCAAGTACCTCGAATTTCTCGTCCGCAGCCTTGCGTGAAACGGTCGACGCGGCGCTCAATATCGCCCGCTATACCGCCGAGGATTCATGCGCCGGCCTGCCGGAAACCGGCTTGCTGGCGACGCGCGAAGAGTGCGCGCGTGATCTTGACCTCTACCATCCGTGGTATATCGGCATCGAAGAAGCCGTTGATGCGGCGCGCCGTTGCGAACAGTCGGCCTTTACCGTCAGCCCGCAAATTACCAATTCGGAGGGGGCGACGGTTTCGGTTCAGGAAGCCCATTTCATTGCCGCCAATAGTCGCGGCTTCATGGGCGGTTATCCCAGCTCACGCCACTATGTGTCCTGCTCGGTGATTGCTGGCAAGGACGCGGCCATGCAGCGCGATGACTGGTATTCGACTGCGCGCAACCCGGCGCATCTGTCTTCTCCTGAAGCCATCGGCAACTATGCGGCGCAGCGCGCACTGGCCCGGATGGGGGCGCGTCAGGTCAAAACGTGCAGAGTGCCCGTTTTATTTGAAGCACCGCTGGCAGCCTCTCTGATCGGCCATTTCGTGCATGCCGCCAGCGGCGGCAGCCTGTATCGCAAAAGCTCTTTCCTCACCAACTGCCTTGGCGCGCGCGTGTTTTCGCCTGTCGTGCAGATCAGCGAGCACCCGCATCTGGTCGGCGGCATGGCCAGTAGTCTGTTCGATAGTGATGGTGTGGCGACCCGACATCGTGAGGTCGTGGCCGCCGGGGAACTGCAAGGCTATTTTCTCGGCGTGTATTCGGCGCGCAAGCTAGGCATGCAAAGCACGGGTAATGCCGGCGGGTGCCATAACCTGATTGTGCGGCCGGGCAGCCATGATTTTGCTGGCCTGCTGCGCACAATGCGGCGCGGGCTGTTGGTGACCGAATTGCTTGGGCATGGAATCAATTATGTGAGCGGCGATTATTCGCGCGGTGCGGCCGGTTTTTGGGTTGAAGACGGGGAGATCGCTTATCCGGTTGAGGAAATCACTATTGCCGGCAATCTGAAAGACATGTTCCGTCATATTGTCGAGGTCGGCAACGATATCCTGGTGCGCGGATCAAAGCAGGTCGGTTCGATTCTGATCGAAGAAATGAAAGTGGCCGGCGGCTGAAATATCGTCGATACACTTGATCTTTCCACGAAGGCAGGCCCGGTCTATTTCGCCGGATGAGGATGATCGTCCGCTGCGGTACAGCGGGTGAGCATTACTGTACTTTTGACGATTCTGCCGTCTGTCTGGCAAGCCGGGGCAAACAGGCACCTGTCGGCACCCTGCCTTCCTTGCGCCTTTTTCCAAGCTGAGAGTGAGCGGTGGCGTTCAGTTTGCGTCGGGCGCGCCAAGTTGCCAGCGCTCATTGTCACCATGGCGCTCGATGAGCGACTGTGGCGTGAATGGCAGCGGCAGCAATGCGGAATCGGCGCCGTTATAAAGGCGGCAACGCAGGACGCGCGCCAGTGCGTTGGTCGGCAGAATTATCTGAGATTCGTTTCCCGATCCGGTCAGCAACAGTGCCGGGTATCGGAAAGTCGCGTTTGAGATTTTCTCCGTGATTTCCACTGCCAAGGGCGAAATTTTTCCGGCCAGGAAATGCGCGCCGACCATAATCTGGCCGTCTTGCGTGAACAGGCGACTGACACTTGCTAACTGCAGCTCGGCATCCGGCGTTTGACGAATACCAAGTAGATCGCCGCAGGCTAGGCGCTTTCCTGGCCGATTCACGGCGCGCTGCAAATTCAGCGTTGTCGTTGTGTCCGCCGAGAGTGCGCCCTGCCAGGTTTCAAAAACGATCGACGCTAGGTTTCCGGGATCGGCGATATGTCCGAAAATGGCCAGCCGTTCGGCCTTGATGCGTGCGACGGAGGTTTCCGGCAGGTTTTCCTGAGCGCTGGTGCCGCCGATGAGACGGTAAATGTCTGTCAACGTGCAGAGTACTTCTACCGGCTGCATTGCCGTGGCAGCGCGGGATGGCGTGAGCACAGGCGCGTATAGACGCGCGCCCAGTTTTCCCAGCAGGTCGATGGAGACTTCGGATGTTACGAGCTTGCCTAGGCGGAGATCTTCCGGTGAGGCGCCGCCTTTCAGCGCCTTGATGCGCTTTCCGATTTTGCGGAAGATGGCATCAAATGAAATTTGGCGTTGCGTGGCACTGTCTTTATTGCTATGTGCGGGATCCTGCGGGAAAGAGAGATCGAGGACAACGCTGTGCGCATTGTTATTGAAAGACGTATCTGCCGGCGTCTGTACAGTGACCAGTTCCCGCCAGCGGGAAAGCCACTGAAGGATGGCGAGCAGGTGAACGTGCCGCAGGGTATAGGGGTCGGCCAGGTGTGTCAGTATCGCCATGCCGTACTGGCCGGTTAGCGTCGATTCGAGTGCTTCATTGGGTAGCGGATCGCGGACGAATTCGCTGAGTACCTGCAATTTTTCGGCCGCCAAATAGATGGCGTGCAGCTCTTTCCAGAAATGATTGCCCAGCGCGCTGCCGGCACCGTAGCAGCACAATTGCTCCATACGCAGGCTCGTGATTGCCCGATGTGCAATCTTTCCTGCCAGGCCGTTGAGGCTGGCCTCGCCTTCCAAACAGGCATTCAGGCAATATAGGTAGCCCAGCGTACAGCAGCGCCAGAGCCGGGATGTAGCGAAAAAGGCCGCCTGCTCATCAGCGGTGAGCGGCAATGGTTTGTTTTCAAAATGACGGCAACTTTCGCTGCCGATGGTAAATACCATCCTGCGGAGCGCTTCCAGTGTCTTGAAGCGCTCCCGCGTGGGCAGGGCAAAGTGGTTGAAGGCGTCGATCTCGCGCGTCAGCGCTTCAAGCATGACAGGAACGTTAGCCTGGGGTTGCTTGGTAAGCCATTGGCTAGCAAGGAATGCATCACGGAAGGCGACGGGCTGCTCGGCACTTGTTTTCGGTAGTGAAAAACGAACCATCTCATGCCCCCTGGATGATGTGCGATGTGTTTTTCTGGCAAATGGTGACGCTATGGCTATTTTTCATGCATTCGTCGAATCACTGCGGTGAACCCTCGTTGCAATGCTCACGCCAAAATATCCCGTATTCGTGCCGGTTTTGGTTTTATGTGAGCTTCACGTCATAGCGCATCGTCCGTGTATCTGTCGGGATGTAAAATTCGTCAGCCTATAAAACAATCGGCCAGAACCGTACAGATTCCGACCGATTGTAAATCAAGCCGAATATATTATGTGAATTGCTTATTTTTATTTCTTATTCGGATCTTCGCACAGTTCCATCAATATACCGCCCGTGGTTTTCGGATGAACGAAAGCGATGTTGAGGCCTTCGGCGCCCTTGCGCGGGGTTTTGTCGATCAGCTGGGCGCCCTTGCTAGCCAGTTCGTCCAGGTTTTCTTGCAGTCCTTCGACGGCAAAGGCCAGGTGGTGGATGCCGCCGCCATTCTTTTCAACGTATTTGCCGATGGGGCCGTCCGGCTCGGTCGATTCGAGCAGTTCGATCTTCGACTGGCCAATCTTGAAAAATGCGGTGCGAACCTTTTGTTCTTTTACTTCTTCGATCGAGTAGCACTTCATGCCCAGTTTTTGTTCCCAGAAGGGAATGGCTTCATCCAGGCTCTTGACGGCGATGCCGAGGTGTTCAATGTGTGTCAGTTTCATGTGTGATTTCCTTGTGTTATGAGTGATAAAAAACGGGAAAGAACCCGACTGGAAACCTGAGAACCCTCAACGGGTCGAGCGTTAGCTTATACACCTTTTCCAGAAACAATCAATAAGGGGCTTCCACAGTATCCGCCATACTTCGTTTGAAATCAGTGGATTGAGTTGATGTCTTTATCTTTTTCTTTGCCGGCGATCGGCCCAAAACAGCAGCGCAATGCCGGATAAAACCATCGGCAGCGAGAGCCATTGTCCCATGCTGATGACTTCCGAGCGGCCGAAAATGCCCGCATCGGGTTGGCGGAAGTATTCGGCAACGAAGCGAAAAGCGCCATAGCCGACAAGAAATGCACCGGACACCGCGCCCAGCGGCCGCGGTTTGGCCGAGAACCACCACAGGATAACGAAAAGCGCCAGTCCTTCCAGCCCTGCCTGGTAGAGCTGCGATGGATGGCGCGGCTGTAAATCTCCCGACTGCGGGAATACCATTGCCCAGGGGAGCGACGGATCGCAGACACGCCCCCAGAGTTCGCCATTGATGAAATTGCCGATGCGCCCCACTGCCTGACCGAGCGGTATGAGCGGCGCGATAAAATCGGTGATGGCCAGCCACGGACGCTGCATTTTCCATGATGCAAACGCCATGGCGACCAGAACACCGAGAAGCCCGCCGTGGAAAGACATTCCGCCTTTCCATACGGCAAGGATTTCGAGCGGATGTGACAGGTAATACGCGGGTGCGTAGAAAATGACTTCACCCAGCCTGCCGCCGAGGATCACGCCGAGAACGCCGTAGAACAGCAGGTCGTCGAGCTGCTCGACCGTCCAGCCGTCGGCAATGTACTGCGCATGTGTGCGGATGCGCCGCCGTCCAAGCCACCAAAATTGCAGAAAAGCTAACAGGTACATCAGCCCGTACCAGTGGATCGACAAAGGACCGAGGCGGAGTGCAACAGGATCGAACTGAGGGTGGACCAGCATGCGCGTGATTGCCTTGAAACAAGCCGTTTTGGGCTAGAATCGAAAAGAATTCCGACGAATAATGGACGGGCGTAACTGCGCGGAAATTATAGCGCGCCGCGTTGCTTGCGTTTTTTCTGCTTTTTGTCTGTTCGCCTTTGCATCCCAAGCTGTGTTGACCTGATTCTTGACTTATTGGAGACCCTCATGCCCGCTTATCGCTCCCGCACGTCTACCCATGGCCGCAACATGGCCGGCGCCCGCTCGCTGTGGCGGGCCACCGGCATGAAGGACGACGATTTTGGCAAACCCATCGTCGCCATCGTCAATTCCTTTACGCAATTTGTCCCGGGGCATATGCACTTGAAAGACCTCGGCCAGATGGTCGCGCGCGAGGTCGAGGCGGCAGGCGGCGTCGCCAAAGAATTCAATACGATCGCCATTGATGACGGCATCGCCATGGGGCATGACGGCATGCTTTACTCATTGCCTTCGCGCGATCTCATCGCCGATTCGGTCGAATACATGGTCAACGGCCATTGTGCCGACGCGATGATCTGCATTTCCAACTGCGACAAGATTACGCCAGGGATGCTGATGGCGGCAATGCGCCTGAATATCCCGACCATCTTCGTCTCTGGCGGGCCGATGGAGGCGGGCAAGGTTCAACTGGGTGGCGATCAGGTCGTGCGTACCGATCTGATCGATGCCATGATTAAAGCAGCCGATAAAACGATTTCCGACGAAGATGTCGCCAAAATCGAACGTCTGGCCTGCCCGACCTGCGGTTCCTGCTCCGGCATGTTTACGGCCAATTCGATGAACTGTCTGACGGAAGTTTTGGGGTTGTCCTTTCCGGGTAACGGCACGCTGCTAGCGACGCACGCCGACCGCAAGGCGCTGTTCCTGCGTGCCGGACGCCATATCGTCGACCTGTGTCGCCGCTATTATGAGCAGGACGATGCTTCCGTACTGCCGCGCGGCATCGCCTCGTTCGGTGCGTTCGAGAACGCCATGTCGCTCGATGTGGCGATGGGCGGTTCGACCAACACCGTCCTGCACCTGCTGGCGATCGCGCACGAGGCTCAGGTCGATTTCACCATGGCCGATATTGACCGCATCTCGCGTAAAGTGCCGCATCTGTGCAAACTGGCGCCCTCGACCGAGGTGTATCACATTGAGGATTGCCACCGGGCGGGCGGCATTTTCGGCATCCTGGGCGAGCTTGATCGGCTGGGGTTGATTCATCGCCAGCCCGCGACGATCCACGCGCCGACGCTGGGCGAAGCGATCGACCATTGGGATGTCAGGCGCTCGGACGATCCTGCCGTGCGGCAGATGTACCTCGCCGCGCCGGGCAATAGGCCAAGCGGTGAAGCGTTCTCGCAGGATAAGCGTTATGCGGCGCTCGACCTCGATCGCCAGGCCGGCTGCATCCGCGACCGTGCGCATGCCTACAGTCAGGATGGCGGTCTAGCCGTGCTGTTTGGCAACATTGCCGAGGATGGCTGCATCGTCAAAACGGCGGGCGTCGACGCCAGCATCCTCAAATTCACCGGCCGGGTGCGCGTTTTTGAGAGCCAGGAAACGGCGGTCAACGGCATCCTCGGCGACCAGATCGTCGCCGGCGACGTGGTGCTGATCCGCTACGAAGGGCCGAAAGGCGGGCCGGGCTGCCAGGAAATGCTCTATCCCACTTCCTACCTCAAGTCGCGCCACCTCGGCAAAGAATGCGCGCTGATCACCGATGGCCGTTTTTCCGGCGGTTCGTCGGGGCTGTCGATCGGCCACGTCTCGCCGGAAGCCGCCGAGGGCGGGGCGATCGGTCTGGTTGAGGAAGGCGATGTCATCGAAATCGACATTCCCAACCGCAGCATTCGGCTTGCTGTTTCCGACGCGGAACTGACACGGCGCCGTGCGGCGATGGAGGCCAAGGGGGACAAGGCCTGGAAGCCGGTTTCCCGTCAGCGTGTTGTCTCCACGGCTTTGCAGGCGTACGGCCTGATGGCAGCTTCTGCATCACGCGGCGCGGTGCGCGATCTCGGCCAGTTGCGGCGGCGTTAGCCGTCAAAGGTAGAAAAAAGGCGCCGCAGGGCGCCTTTATTGCAAGGAGCGGCTTGGCGATGAAGAATTTTTTCTATGGCTTTTACTGGAGTGGAGTCTGGATCGGTATTTGTTTCCTTGCTTTTACCGGCAGGTTATTTTCCCCGGAGGCGTTTTTGGCACTTTTCTTTATCGCCCTTGTTCTGAGTTTGCCGTGGAATATCTTCGCCTGCCTGCTCGGGATTCTTCTCATGATGCTAATCCACCCGATAGGTGATTTTTCTGTTTTTGGGAGGTGGGGAAGGTGGAGCATTGGGCGCAATGATAGGGGACTCATTAATTGCGATAGCCATTGGCCTGCATATCAATGGAATGTGGTTCATCAGCTATAGAAAAAAGAGGCAACAGTGCAGAATGGAAAAAGAACAAGAACAAGAACAAGAACGGGAGCAGGCACGGCGGCAAGCGTAGGAAAAAAACTTAAGAACGGGTTTCCCCAGCCCGGCTGCTGGAATAGCGATTGCAGGCATCCGCTGATTGGTTTTCTATCGGTCGGCGTTTTCATTTATGGCAGCGAATCTTTGGCTGGCTTTTCTGGCCGCCTCGACCGCATTCGCTGTTTCACCGGGAACGGGCGCGGCATTGTCGATGGGCAACAGTCTGCGCTATACGGCTACCGGACAACCCTGCACAGCATCGCCCACCGGCAATACGTGCTGGTGCCCGAGATTGGCGTTGCCGCCGCGGGCGGCGGTGCGAGTGTTTCCCGTTATATTGATTGGATGTCATCTGGAAAGGCATGCCGTATATTCAACAAAGAACCGATGAAAAGTGGAGGATGTATCTATCAGGTCGTGGTACTGGCGATTAGCCTTTGCCCTTGCATTGAGCCGCTTGGTCTGGCATAAACAATCGGTGTGCACCCAGTGACACATCTATTATTCATGTACCCCCAGGAGAGCTACCATGAAAATGAATTATCGGATCGGCCAAATCGTTCCCAGTTCCAATACGACGATGGAAACCGAGATTCCTGCCATGTTGCGGGCGCGCGAAACGGTCGAGCCGGAACGCTTCACTTTCCATTCGAGCCGCATGCGCATGAAAAAAGTGACGAAGGAGGAACTGGCGGCGATGGATAACGACTCTGACCGTTGTGCCATTGAGCTGTCCGATGCGCGCGTTGATGTCCTCGGCTACGCCTGCCTGGTGGCGATCATGAGCATGGGCAAGGGCTATCACCGCATTTCCGAGGCGCGATTGCATCAGCGCACGGTCGACAACGGTGGTCCGGCGCCCGTCGTGACCAGCGCTGGCGCGCTGGTGGAAGGCTTGAAAGTCATTGGCGCGAAAAAGATCTCGCTTCTGGCGCCTTACATGAAGCCGCTGACGCAACTGGTCATCGACTACATCGAAAATGAAGGCATTGAGGTTATCGATAGTTTTTCACTCGAAATTCATGACAATCTCGAAGTCGGCGCGCGCGACCCGCGTGCGCCTGCCGAACTCTGGCGCAAGCTCAATCTTGCCAATGTCGATGCCATTGTCGCCTCTGCCTGCGTGCAGATGCCGTCGCTGGCCTCGATTCCGCTGATCGAAGCGGCGAGCGGCCTACCGGTGGTCTCGAGCGCCGTCTGTACGACTTACCAGATGCTGGCTAGGCTAGGGCTGAAAACGATCGTGCCGAATGCGGGCAGTCTGCTATCCGGACGTTACCCGGCGGCTTGAACAGTATCTTAGATGCTATGGCACTAGTAGCATTGGGTTCGCCAACGTGCGCGCTTCGGGTCAAAGCAAACTTCAGATAGGTTGCTAGTGCTGATGCAAGCGGTGCATGAATGGCAGCGCGGCAGCCGTGTAACGAGAGAAAAATAGGCGCAATCCCAATACAGACGTGGGCTGGCGGTAAGTGTCGCCATGCGACGACAGTATCAACGGGCAGAAACGCGGGGAATTTTGTGTGTGCACCCTTGGATGTGTCGCCCACGGGCGACGCCTAAAGGCTTTAAAAACCTGTGTGTTTTTATAACAATTTGAATATAAAGATAAAATTATTTGTGGCACGGGATGTGCTTTAACTCCCTCGGCATAAGCCGTTTCGTACGTGAAGCTGGTTTTCTGATAGTGCTGATTTCTAGCATCGCGTTTCATGGTTATCCCGTGAATGTGCGGGAGAAACTTCCGGCAGATGATGCCTGGGAATTTTCCCGATATGTTTTCCGCCGGATATAAGGAAAGGAGAATCAGAATGAACCTTCTTAAAAAACTCGCGCTGGTCGGTATTTTTTCTTCGTTTGCAATGGGCGCTTACGCGGGCGACATCGGCGATACGGCCGGCGCGATTTCCAGCGTGGCTTCGATGCAAGGAAATGTTGCTGTTGGCGTTAATACCAAAGAGGCAACGATCACGTCGGAAGCCTCGGGTGGCGGTTCCGTTTCCAATGCGGGCTTGGGCGTCGTCGATGCCAAAGCGCGTGGCGGAAAGAGCATCAATGCCGCAGTGGGCGTTAATACCGGCACGGCAAATATCAGTTCGACAGCCCGGGATGGCGCAACGTCTAATGCTGGTCTAGCGGTGGTTCGTTCGCAATAAGCTGCACCTTGTCGTGAGTCTGGCCGTATTTGTCCGGCCAGTGGCATGACGCCCGTTGGTCGTCTGGTCGGATGCAAATGCGGTCAAGGCGTCCAATGGGCGCGGGCGATTGACCGATTAGTATGGGTAACGATTTCTTGCCGGAGATAGCGCATGTTTCATGAACTGAAGAATGCACGCCGCTCGTTGTCGGGTTTTCTGGCGTGCCTGTTGATGCTGGGTGGTGGGCTGGATGTGACGGTCTATACAGCCGGGGTGGCACATGCGGCTGGGCGCGCCGACAGTGTCGTCAAACAGGGCGCTTCCGTCGTAGGTTCCCGCGTTTTCATCGACGGCGTTGAAGTCGATCCATCCGTTGAGCGTTACACCTCGCCGACTTCCGGAGATGTGTACCGCATCCAGCGCAATGGCGACGCGGTTGCCGTGGTGCTTGAACGCAGCGGGCAGAAAAACGGCGTGACGCGGATCGAATCACACGCTTCCGGGCGTGGCGCGACGGCGAATGCCGGGAAGGCGGTGATTACGACCGGGCAGTGAAGACAGTGAATAATTATTGGACGCTATGGTGTAACTAAAAATCAGATACGAGTTGGTGGCTTGCTAGCGGGTTGCGAGGTTTTATTGTCGATTAAATAGAATGTGGAATGAAAACATTGAAAGGAGGCGCAATGAATCGTCGAGAATTGAATCGAAAAGTTTATGCCCTGCAAGAAGGGCAGTGGACGCGCATTGAAGCTTTCTTTCTATCATTTTCCTTAGGGTTCCTTTTGGCGTTTTTATGTGCGCTCATGGCGCCTTCACGAGCAATAGCCGGCGATATTGCGAGCGATGCGTCATCGGCCAATCGGCAGCAGGTTTCAAACCAGAGCGGAATGGTTTCCGGCAAAGTGACCGAAACGGCGGATAGCGTCATTATTGATGGCGCGACTTTTGTTTCCAGCGGAAATGATCAGCCGGTCGTCAAAGTCGATGCGGATACCCGGAAAAAGGTCATCCTGCACAACGTCAAGATCATCAGCAACAACCAGATGGTTTCGGATCTGAACGACACGCACAAGGGCACGGCTGGCATCGTTGCGGTCGACAATAGCCTCTCGAAGTCCAAGGTGGTTATGAGGAATGTCCGCGTCGTGGCGCGCAACGCTAATGTGAGCAGCGTCAGCGAGGAACGCGATGGCTGTGCTGGGCTGGTGTGCAGCAAGGGCGGGCGTTACGACCAGACGCAATCCGTTTCGACAGCCGCAGTGGGGCGGACGAATATTTCATCGGTGCAGGGCGCGCGCCCGGATTACCGCAAGGTTGCCGCCACCAATAACACGCGCTATGGCACGCAGCGCACGGCAGCGGCCGCTTCGGCCTCCAGCGTTTCGCCCGTGACGGCGACGCAGCGCGCACGGCCAGATTACCGCAAACTGCCGCAAACCAACTGATTAACCGGGCCTTCAGGGGCGCCTTTCAACAACAAGAACCGATTTTATGAAAACCAGACACTCACGTTTATTGCCGCTTGCTGCTGCACTGTTGTTGGGCGGCTGCGCCACCGTTGACCTGAAAACGCCGCGCGCTGATGATTACAGCGATTCCAGCAAGGAGAAGATTCGCGGCATCGCCGAGCTGCGTTCAAAAACGCTGGCCGACAACGAAACCTATTTTACGGATCACCTGCGCTGTATTGGTAAAGGAAAATTACTCAATGATCTGGCATTGCGGATCAGTGTTGCGCCTATCTACGATAAAACGGCCAAGGTTTTTCCGAGTGGTTCGACGGCTATTTCAGAAATGGTGCTGAACGCCCTATCCTACGTTAAAGGGCTTCACATCGTGGATACGCCGTTTGGTGAAATTACCGAGTCGCGCGTCAATCTGCTCAGCGATAGGTACGTCTTTCTTGCCAAGGGGCTGAAAGACAACATCGTTCCGATTTCCAACAAGATCGCCCCCCTACCCTACGGCATCCTCTTCCCCAGCCAGATCAGCATTTCCGGCGCGCTTGTCCAGTATGATGAGGGGACGGAAACGGTCTCGCCGGAAATCGGGCTGGATATTGATGCGTTTTCCGGCAAGCGTAGAGTCGAAACCATCTCCGTCGGCCTGCACCTGCGTCTGATTAACGCTAACGACGGCGAGATCCTCAGCAACAGCGCGCTGGGTAAGCGCGGCAGCGTGCTGCTTTCCAACAAGGTCTACAAGATCAAGACCAGCGGCAGCTATTTCCGCCTGATCAGCGCCAAGCAGTACGGCCTGGACGTATCCGTGTCCGTGGATGACCCCAAACACTATGTCATTCAGGAAATGGTCGAGCGGGGTGTTGCCGAACTACTCTCAGTTCTGCCAAGCGATGTCGTATGCCCGGAAAAGAAGAACGATGCTGCTGTAAATGCCCAGGAAACAGCGAGCGTAGCGACCCCTCAGGGTCTGAACGAAACAGCTCAGTGAGAGGTGATGCTTATCATGCGTAAACAATACTGGATGGCGTTGAGCGTTTTTCTGGGGACACTGTTGCAGGCCCCACTGTTGATGGCCTCCGATGAAGTGCTTGTTCCTTGGGCGCCGGCGGTGATTGATTCTGATGAACAGGCGGAAACGGAGCGACGCGCGCGCGCGAGTGCTCTGGAAAATCTGCGCACGCCCGAAGAAAACAGCGAAGAAGCATGGCTGAAAAAATTTAATCCTGAATTGGAAGATGCGGCGACGGAAGAAACGTCACAAACGGGTTCCCGCTATTCTTCTGCAGCAAAAGCATCCACTAAGGATGTAGCAGGCAAATCAAGAAAACAGAAAAGTACGGGTGCCGAAAAGAAATCGCTACAAAATACGCGCGGCTCAGGTTCCGGGATCCACGGTACTGGCGGAGGCTGACTGAGCGAAATACAAAGTGGCAGCGTGATCAAGCGCCATGGGAGATGCATAAACTGAATGAGGAGCGGGTAGTCTCATAATGTTTTATGGTTTCCGCTAGGGGCGATGCCTTGTCCCGTATCTCCAAAAAAGATACGGGACATTTTTTTGCGCGATAAAAGTTCAGAAGATATTGCGCATGATTGCTCACCTAGTGCAGTTCGAAAGATTTGTAACGTAAGTAGGCAGAATATGGCTCGATGTCATAAATAAAATGCAATGTCCCCTTTTGTGTTTGGCTATAATCCTTACAGTGTTGACGCCGTATGGATTTTTATTGGCACGACCGTTGTTCTCAATATCTGGAGAAAATTATGGAAAGACGTTCTTTTCTGAAAACCGCTGGGCTGGGCCTTGCTGCCGGCACCGTGGCGACGCCTGCGCTAGCGCAGAATTTACCGACAATCAAGTGGCGTATGGCTTCGAGCTTTCCCAAGAGTCTGGATACGCTGCATGGCACGGGTGAATTCCTCGTAAAACGTATTTCAGACATGACGGGCGGAAAGTTCCAGATCCAGCTGTTTGCCGCCGGCGAACTCGTTCCGCCGGCTGGCGTACATGATGCCGTTAGGGATAATACGGTCGAAATCGGCTTCACCTGCTCTTACTATTATTTCGGCAAGGATCCGACGTATTGCATCGATACGGCGATCCCGTTCGGCATGACGGCTCGTCAGATTTCCGCCTGGTACCGTCAGGGTAATGGCGCCAAGTTGATGGGTGAATTTTTTGCCAAATCCAATATTCTCTCTATTCCGACCGGCAATACCGGTGCGCAAATGGGTGGATGGTATCGCAAGGAAATCAAGAGTGCCGCTGATTTTAAAGGGTTGAAAATGCGCGTGGCCGGTCTGGCGGGGGCGATTTTATCCAAACTGGGGGTTGTACCGCAGCAGATCGGCGGTAGCGATGTCTATCCGGCGCTTGAAAAAGGCACGATTGATGCTGTGGAATGGGTGGGGCCTTACGATGACCTGAAACTAGGCTTCAACAAGGTTGCCAAGTATTACTATTACCCGGCATGGTGGGAAGGCGGCCCGCAGGTTTCTACGTACGTTAACCTCAAGAAATGGGCTGAATTGCCGAAAGAATACCAAGCGGTTCTCTTGGCGGCGTGTGCTGATGCTGATACCGAAATGGGAGCGCGCTATGATGCGAAGAACCCGGCGGCAATCAAGCAGCTGCTTGCCTCGGGGACAAAGGTTCTGCCCTTTCCAAAAGATGTTATGGAAGCTAGCTATAAAGCTGCGATGGAGTATTACGCGGAGACTTCGGCATCTAATCCAGGATTCAAGAAGATTTACGAGGATTACAAGAAATTCATGGATGATCAGAATTTCTGGTATCGCGTTGCCGAGAATGAATACACTCGCTTTATGCTCAGCCGCAAGCACTAGCTAAATCTGAAATAGAAGGCATGTAAAACGGGGGTGATGCCCCCGTTTTTATTTCATCTACTGAATATTGTGCAGATAGTAGCAGCGTCCAGGAGTCTCTGTTTATTCAGCCGGCAAGCTAAGCGCGGGCGGCTCGACGGTCTCTGGGTCATCGTAGTGCGTATCAGGTATTTCCATCTGCACGGAATCAAGATCAACCTGTGCCTGATTGTGATCCAGGCCAAGCGTTACCAGCTGCGGTATGGCAATGACGAGCAGCACCATCAGCACCTGGATGCAAACAAAAGGAATAGCTCCCCAGTAAATATCGCTGGATTTCACTGACGGCGGCGCAACCGAGCGCAGAAAGAAGAGCGCAAAGCCAAACGGCGGGTGCAGGAATGAGGTCTGCATGTTAATAGCCAACAGAACACCAAACCAGATCAGGTCAATTCCCAGTTTTTCGGCAACTGGCCCGAGTAATGGCACGATAATGAATGAAAGCTCGAAATAATCGAGGAAGAATGCCAGTAAAAAAACCAGAATATTGACCGTGATTAAAAATCCATACTTACCGCCGGGTAAATCGACCAGTAGATGCTCGACCCAGACATGGCCGTCGACGCCGTAAAAAGTCAGCGAGAAAACGCGCGAGCCGATCAGGATAAAGATTGCAAAAGTGGTCAACTTTGCCGTACTTTGCATGGCTTGTTTGAGCAGTTTTAAATCGAGGCGCTTGCGTAGCAGAGCCATCAGTAGCGCGCCGGTCGCGCCCATGGCACCCCCTTCGGTTGGTGTGGCGATGCCGAGATAGATCGTGCCGAGCACCAGGAAAATCAGTGCTAGCGGCGGAATCAACACAAAAGTGACCCGCTCGGCTATGACTGAAAGCAGCCCCAGTTTCAGTGCACGATTGATGAGTGCCATGAGGAAAGGGACACTGACGCCCACCATGATGCACATGACCACTAGTTCATCGGTCGGCGTATTGTCCGGGCGTGTTTTCGCAAAGACTGTACCGACGATCAGTGCGGTGACAGTCAGAACAATCAGCGATGTACCTCCCATCGTGCCATTAGGTTCGCGGAAAGTACGTGCTTCCGCAGGCAATGCTGGCGCCCATTTGGGGCGGAAAAGCGCAATCAGAATGACGTAGAGCACATACAATGCGGTGAGCACCAAACCGGGGATGAATGCGCCCCTATACATGTCGCCGACTGATTTGCCGAGCTGATCGGCCATGACAATCAGTACCAACGAGGGTGGAAGAATCTGTGCCAGCGTTCCCGATGCGGCAATGACACCGGATGCCAAACGCTTGTCGTAGCCATAGTGCAACATGATCGGCAGCGAGATCAGTCCCATCGAAATCACCGATGCTGCAACAACACCGGTCGTTGCTGCCAGCAGGGCGCCGACAAAAATTACGGCATAGGCCAGACCGCCGCGGATCGGACCAAATAACTGACCAATGGTATCGAGCAGATCCTCAGCCATTCCGGAACGTTCTAGGATTAGCCCCATGAACGTAAAAAATGGCACGGCCAGCATGGTTTCATTGGTCATTACGCTGTAAATACGGTCGGGCAGCGCTTGAAAAAGCTGTGGTCCTAGCAGTCCCAGCTCGATGCCGATCAGGCCGAAGACGATTCCATTGGCCGCCAGTGCGAAAGCGACAGGAAATCCAAAGAGCAGGAATACGATCATCGAAACGAAGATGATCGGCGCCATATTGGCGATCACAAAATCCATCATTTTTCGTCTCCTGCCGCAGTTTCGTCATTCTGGCGCAGGCGGATCGTTTTAATCAGCTCATCTTCGGCGCTGGCTTCCTCGTTTCTTTGCGTCGGGTCAGGGCATAAGCCTTTCAAAAAACCGATGCGCTTGATGAGCTCTGAGATAGCTTGCAGGATGAGCAGGAAAAATCCAACGGGAATCATCAAGCGCGCCGGCCAGACAATCAGGCCGCCGGGGCTATTGGACATTTCATCGCTCAGGAAAGCATTAATGAATACCGGCCAGGAGAGCGTCATGATGGCGATTGCCATCGGCATCAAGAAAAACAGGATGCCCAGAATATCGACCCAAATCTGTCCACGCTTTGGCAGTTTGTGAAGGATCAGATCGATGCGGACGTGTTCGTTGCGCAGTAGCGTGTACCCCGAACAGGAAAGAAAAATCAGTCCAAATAAATACCACTGTGCTTCGAGAAACGCATTCGAACTGTAATTGAACAGATAGCGTAAAACGGCATTCAGGGAACTAAATAGTACGATGACGAGAACGAACCAGACTGCAATTCTGCCAATACATTCCGTGCAGGCATCGATATACCTGGATAATTTGAGTAAAGCGTTCATGATATGAGTAAAGCAAAAGCCAAAATTAGCGCCGTGAAATCAATAGAATAACACTGCGATCACGGACTGCGGACAGGCAGGCGATGCATCAAGCAATTCCTTGATACATCACTTTCTGCAATTCGTTATACAAGCGAGTTTTCCGGTCGCGCAGAGAGCTTTTGGCATCTGCCTGACAGGCAGTCCGGCATGGGTATGGCCGGTTTGTCACGCATGACCCGATTCATTTTTTGAATGATTTTAAAATTATCCCACAGAAACTTTCTTTCCGCATTCAATTGCAAAAATGCAAATGAATTTCTAATGTATTGATTATGCTGGCTTTATATCATCGGAAATAAAAACGCCTACTCTGGTCATGATACAATTTACATATTTTCAGTACATCAAATAACCGTATTTTTCATAAACAGGTCACGAGGAAAACGATGTTCTCAGCGCAAAACACTCTGGCAAAAGTCGACCCTGAACTTTGGCAGGCAATCACATCTGAAAACCAGCGTCAGGAGGACCATATTGAGCTGATCGCTTCCGAAAACTATGTCAGCAAGGCCGTCATGGAAGCGCAAGGGTCACAATTAACCAATAAATACGCGGAAGGCTATCCTGGCAAGCGTTACTACGGCGGCTGTGAATATGTCGACATCGCCGAACGAATTGCCATCGATCGCTTGAAGGCGCTGTTTGGTGCCGATTGTGCCAATGTTCAGCCCAATTCCGGTTCGCAGGCCAACCAGGCTGTCCTAATGGCTTTTGCAAAGCCGGGGGATACGCTCATGGGCATGAGCCTGTCTGAAGGCGGGCATTTGACGCACGGTATGTCGCTCAATATGTCCGGCAAGTGGTTCAACGTTATTTCTTATGGCCTCAATGCCGATGAGGAGATCGATTATCCGCGCATGGAAGCACTGGCGCGTGAGCATAAGCCGCGCATCATCATTGCCGGCGCATCGGCGTATTCGCTGCGTATCGATTTTGCCCGTTTTGCCGCCATTGCCAAGGAAATCGGCGCGATTTTTTGGGTGGATATGGCGCATTATGCCGGCCTGATTGCGGCGGGTTGCTACCCTAATCCGGTGCCGTTTGCCGATGTGGTCACCTCAACGACGCACAAGACCCTGCGCGGCCCACGCGGTGGTGTCATCCTGATGAAAGCGGAGCACGAAAAGGCCATCAATTCGGCCGTATTTCCCGGCCTGCAAGGCGGGCCGCTCATGCACGTCATTGCTGCCAAGGCGGTGTCTTTCAAAGAGGCCGCTTCGCCAGAATTCGTCAAATATCAGGAGCAGGTGCTCGCCAACGCCCGTGCGATGGTGCGCGTATTGGCCGAGGAGCGCGGTTTGCGCGTTGTTTCCGGGCGTACGGAATCCCATGTTTTCCTGCTCGATCTGCGCGCTAAGAACATTACGGGCAAAGATGCTGAGGCGGCTTTGGGCAAGGCGCACATCACGGTTAATAAAAACTCGATCCCGAACGATCCGCAGAAACCGATGGTGACATCGGGCATTCGCATTGGTTCGCCTGCCATGACAACGCGCGGCTTTACCGAGGCCGAGGCAGAAATAGTCGCCCATCTGATTGCGGATGTACTCGAGGCGCCTACCGATGAGGCAGTGCTGGCGCGGGTACGACAACAAGTGGCTGCCTTGTGTGCGAAATTCCCGGTCTATGGTGACTGATCGTTGTGGTCTATAAATGGTCTGGTCATGCCGGCTTGCTATGTCGATCATTACGTAAAAGCAGATTCGGCATGATCGACTTACCCGCGGGCCTGCTCTTATCCGATTTCGCTGACTTCTCATGAAATGCCCATTCTGCGGAGCTGCCGAGACGGCGGTTGCCGATACCCGTATCAATGACGACGGTGACATCATTCGCCGCCGCCGCCGTTGCCTGCGTTGCGACAAACGCTTCTCGACCTATGAGCGTGCTGAAATCCGTTTGCCGCAAGTCGTCAAGCGCAATGGCTCGCGCGTCGATTACGATCGTGAGAAGCTCTCTGCCAGCCTTTGGCTGGCATTGCGCAAACGTCCGGTGACGGTAGAGGCCGTCGATGCGGCAATCATCAGGATTGAGGAGAAACTACTCACGTTTGGCGAACGCGAAGTCATTTCGGAGAAGATTGGCGAATTGGTCATGCGTGAACTCAAAAAGCTCGATAAAGTCGCCTACGTTCGTTTTGCCTCGGTCTATCGGAATTTCGAAGACGTGGATGAATTTACAAACATTATCCGCGAAGTCTCACCATAACGCGCAGCCCGGCAATTGCGGCGTATCTTCGCCATTGACAACCCGCCATGTTGACTCCTGAAGATCACCTTCTGATGGCGCGCGCCCTGCGCCTGGCTGAACATGGCTTATTGACGACGACGCCCAATCCGCGCGTTGGTTGCGTCATTGTCAATCACGGCAAAATCGTTGGTGAAGGCTGGCACGAAAAGGCCGGTGAGGCGCATGCGGAAATCCGCGCCTTGCAGGCTGCGGGCAATGCGGCGCATGGCGCAACTGCTTATGTAACGCTGGAACCCTGCAGCCATTACGGGCGTACGCCGCCTTGTGCCGAGGCATTGATGGCCGCCGGCATTCGACGCGCTGTCGTCGCCATGGCGGATCCCAATCCGCTGGTATCCGGACGCGGACTGGCCCGGCTGGAGGCCGCCGGTATTACGACCGTCTGTGGCTTGCTGGAAGAGGAGGCGCGAGAACTCAATATCGGTTTTGTCAGCCGTATGACACGCGGCCGGCCCTGGGTGCGGCTGAAAGCCGCTGCCAGTCTTGATGGAAAAACCGCGTTGAATGACGGCCAGAGTCAATGGATTACGGGGAATGCCGCGCGTCAGGATGGACATCGCTGGCGGGCTCGTGCCTGCGCCATTCTGACGGGCATCGGCACTGTTCGCTGTGACGACCCGCAATTGACCGTACGTGGTCTCGATACGTCCCGCCAGCCGCTGAAGATCGTTGTTGACAGCCAGCTCGAACTCTCGCCGCAAGCACGCCTGTTCGACGGAAATTCAGTGCTGATCGTCACCGCTACGGGGGCAGCCGAACGCATCGACAGATTACGCGGCTGTGGCGCGGAAGTGCTTGTTCTCCCCGATCGGAACGGGCGGATCGACCTGAACGCATTGATGCTTGAACTTGGACGACGCGGCATCAATGAGCTACATGTCGAAGCGGGAAGCACGCTCAATGGTGCGCTGCTCGATAGCGGTCTGGTCGATGAACTGCTGCTTTATCTGGCGCCTTGCCTGATTGGAAACTGTGCCCGCGGCCTGTTTGACCTGCCCGCGCTTGCATCATTAGGGGCGAAGAAGGTGCTTGCTGTGCGTGAATGGCGACAAATCGGCGAAGACCTACGCTTGCTAGCGCGTTTGGCCTGAAACGAAAGATCCCTGAAGGCGCTGCGTAAACGGTGTAAAAATTTTGCGACACAGACAGCAAGGCGTGCGTAAAGCGGACATTACGCACAAGCCATGCACCTTCGGGCGAGCGACGGGCGTCTAGCTATTAACCTGGGCGCGCAGTGCAGGCATAGATCAGGTCTGGCCTACCTTCCTCTATTCCGCCTGATCTCAACATCCTCGAATTTACCGGCGTTTTCTGCCGGTATGGTCAGCGGAACGGTCGCTTTTTTATCTCGGCTGAATGATTTGTAAGCCCTTGAGCAAATTGAGCGCCTGCATGAACTGGTAATCTTTCTTCGAAGCCAGTTCCCGCGTCGTGATCGGCGCATCATCCTGATCGTCGGAGCGACTGTTGTCATCCTTATCGTTCTTCGGCGAAGAAGACTTGGTTTTTTCCGACGTTTTATTCTGTGGTGATTTGTCTGGCGCTGGTGTTTGTGCTTTTTCTTCCTTACCGTTTGCCAGATGGTGTTCGAGATCGGCCTCGCGCAAACGCATGGAGGAATTCGAATTTCCATTGGGGCTTTCCTCGACAACGATGTCCGGCTCGATGCCTTTGGCCTGAATCGAGCGTCCCGATGGCGTGAAGTAACGTGCCGTTGTCAGCTTAATCGCCGTATTGCTGGGCAGCGGCAATACGGTTTGAACAGAACCCTTGCCGAAACTGGTTGTGCCCATAACGATTGCCCGCTTGTGGTCCTGTAGAGCGCCGGCGACAATTTCGGAGGCAGAGGCCGACCCCCCGTTGATCAGCACGACGATCGGTACTTTGCGTACCTCAGGCGGCAGATTTCTCAGGTAGTCATCACGCGTGCCGCGCAGATAATCCTCTGGCGTAGCAAAGAATTTATGCTTGGAATCTGGCGCGCGGCCATCGGTCGAAGTGACGAGCGATTTCGGCGGCAGGAATGCCGCGGCAACGCCGACTGCGGAGTTAAGCAGGCCGCCCGGGTCGTTGCGCAAGTCGAGCACCAGGCCTTTGAGCGCACCCTCCTTGTACAAATCCGTCAAATGCTTAGCGACGACGGCTCCCGTGCTTTCCTGGAAAGAGGTGATGCGCAGATAGCCATAGCCCTTTTCAACGAGCTTGGATTTGACGCTTCGTACCTTGATAATCTCGCGTGTCAGCGTTAGCTCAATGGGCTTGACCTCGCCTTTACGCATGATCGACAGCTTGATCCGGGTTTTCGGCTTGCCGCGCATGCGTTTGACGGCGTCGGAAAGTGTGAGCCCCTTGACCAGAGTGTTATCGATCTTGAAGATCAAATCGCCCGTCTTGATGCCGGCGCGATCAGCCGGCGTATCCTCAATAGGCGAGATAACCTTGACCAGGCCGTCTTCCATGCCGACTTCAATGCCGAGGCCGCCAAATTCACCTTGCGTTCCGACCTGCAATTCCTTGTAGGCGTCGGCATCAAGATAGGACGAGTGAGGGTCGAGATTACCCAGCATGCCGCTAATGGCGTGCGTAATCAGTTTCTTGTCATCGACTTCTTCGACATAGCCTTGCTTGATGGCATTGAATACTTCGGCAAAGATGCGCAGATCTTCGATCGGCAAACGATTGCGCACATCTTCTTTTTCCGCCAGCGCCGGCAATTGCAGGCTAATCAGGATGCCGCCCAGCATTCCTGCACAGACCAGACCGGCGTGTTTCAATTTACCCATCAATTTTGCTCCAGAACGAAGTCATTACAGGCTGACCCACCTCAACGGGTCAATCGGTTTTCCCTGATGACGTATTTCGAAGTATAAACCGGATTCCGCGTTGCCACCGCTGCTTCCTGCCGATGCAATGACATCACCGCTGTGCAATGTGTCGCCGGTCTGTTTGAACAAGGCGTCATTATTGCCGTAAATCGACAGGTAGCCCCTGCCGTGGTCAATAATCAGCAGATTGCCAAAACCGCGCATCCAGTCGGCAAAGACAACCCGCCCGCCGGCGATGGCTTTGACATCGCTGCCTGTGGCGGCGCGGATGAATACGCCCTTCCATGTGCCGCCTTCCGGCCGCGCGGCGCCGAAACGGTTGGTGACGGTGCCGCGTACGGGCAGACGCATCTGTCCGCGCATTTGCGTGAGATTGCTTGTGGGCATCGATGCAGGCGCCTGTGCGACGCGGGTTTCTGATGTCGAAGCGGGCGCGTTATCTTCGGCAGGCGGCGTACCCGCCGGACGGCGTGACCGCTGCATACGCCGCGCTTCTTCCTGCTGCCGTGCCGCCTCGCGTTGGGCGGCTGCCTGACGCGCCGCTTCCCGGCGGGCGGCCGCTTCCTGGGCGGCGATTGCCCGATTCAGTTGATCGACTAATTGCGATAGCTGCTTTTCATCGCGTTCGAGATTCCCGATTTTTCGCCGCTGTTCGGCAAGCTGCGTTTCCATTTTACCCAGGACAATTTTGCGTTGTGCATGCTGGACGACGAGTTTGTCACGCTGCTGCTTATGCCGGTTTTCAACGGTAGCCAGATCGTTGGCGCGCGCCTGCGTCGTCTCGGCCACATCGCGTTTACGCTTCAGTGTCGTTTCGATATCCGCCACCATTTCGCGGCGCGCTTGCCCGACGGCTGACAGGTAGTACAGATCACGCATCGACTGATTAAGGTCATTTCCATTCAGCAAGGTTTGCAGCGCATCCGGGTGGCCTTGCAGATACTGGCGATAGACGAGTTGTTCCAGTTGTGACTGCTGGGCGGACAACTGGCTTTCCAGATCGTGTGCCTGCTGGTTGAGCGCTTTCAGCGTTGCCTGCAATTTACTGCGTTGCAGTGACAGGGTTCTCAGATCCCGTTCGCTAGAGGAAATCTCTTTCTCGATGCTTTTCAACTGGTCGGTCGCGCTGGCATGCTTGTCCTCGGTATGTGCCACTTCCTTGCGCAGCGCTTCGAGTTGCCCGCGTAGCTCACGTAAGTTTCCCTGCTTTCTGGAGACTTCCTGCTGCGTTGAAGAGACGGCCTTTGCCGGCGAGGATTTTCGTGTCGGCTTTATTTCCCGGGTGCCTGCTTTAACGCCGGATTTTGTGGCGACCGTCTTTGTCGTAATAACTTTCTTCCCAGGTTTTCTGGCGTTATTGTCCGCCTTGGCAAAAGCGGGTACAGAGGTCTGTAATGCAAGCGCAATCATCAACAACAAGCACGCCACGCCGCCGCATGAAGTGCGGAGAACAGACAACGCATGCCCTGCGGCAGGAAACATGCCGGGCAATACAGCGGAAGTCAGGCGAAGTAAGCGCATGATGCGGATGAATGGCGTAGAGGGGAACAGCCTCATAAACAGGAAATATTTTATAATGGACTGACTTTTTGAACGAACGTTGGCACGACGCTTTTCGCAAACAAGGCGTTTGCGCCGACTGGAAATTTTTCCTCTGGGCCTGTACTTTCTGACCATGCGTTTTTATCTTGATTCGTAGGGCGGAATTTGCCTGCGGCGGGAAATATTTCAGGTTTCAGACCTCAGCCTGCATGCCGTGCTTTCAGTGCCTATCTGGCTAACAAGAATTTAGGGAGTGGATTTGGAATTTATTCAGCAGAATATTTTATATGTCGCAATGGCCACCATCAGCGGCAGCCTCTTTTTATTTTTGACGTTTCGCCGTCCCGACGCCAAGTACATGATCGATGCGGCGCGTGCGACACAACTGATCAACCGTGAGGATGCGGCGATCGTCGATGTCCGCGAAATGTCGGAATACGTCGAAGGCCATTTACCGCAGGCGCGTAATATTCCCCTCGGGCAGCTCGAACAGCGTCTTGGCGATCTGGAAAAACGCAAGGACGCGCCAGTTATTTTGGTATGCCAGTCGGGCGGGCGTTCGGTCGAAGCGGGGAAAAAGCTCGCAGGACTGGGTTTTTCTCGTGTTTACGTTCTGGAAGGCGGCGTTGCGGCCTGGCGCGGCGCCGGCATGCCACTCAAGAAAGGAAGCAAAAAATGAGTACCCCTCAGGTTGTAATGTATTCGACGGGAGTATGTCCCTATTGCATGCGCGCCGAACAACTCCTGCGCGCGCGCGGCGTCACTGAAATCGAGAAAATACGTATCGATCTGGATCCGGCGCGGCGCGATGAAATGATTGCGCGCACTTCACGGCGTACCGTGCCGCAAATTTTTATCGGCGATACCCATGTAGGCGGTTTCGACGATCTTGCCGCGCTGGATCAGGCCGGCAAGCTGGCGCCGCTGCTTGCCGGGGAATCACCGGCCTGAGCATCTGCCTGCCTCGGCGGCTTTTGGAGTATTTACGCCCTATTTTCCCATCTGACAGGAAACCTTCATCATGACTACGGAACAAGAACCCGCAGCACAAGAAACCCCGGCATTTGCCATTGAAAAACTGTATATCAAGGATCTTTCGGTGGAAGTGCCAAACGCGCCGGCCATTTTCCTTGAAAATCAGGCGCCTGAAGTTGCTCTGCAATTGCAAACCAAAGCGCAGCACCTGTCCGACGAGGCTTTTGAGAGTACGCTCACCGTGACGGTGACGGCCAAAATTGGCGAAAAAACCGTATTTCTTGTGGAAATCAGCCAGTCGGGCATTTTCCTTATCCGTAACGTTCCGGAAGAAAATCTCGAGCCGTTGCTCTCGATCGCTTGCCCGAACATCCTGTTCCCTTACGCACGAGAAGTGATTTCCGATACGGTTGCGCGCGCCGGCTTCGCGCCGGTCATTCTTCAGCCGGTCAATTTCGAGGCGCTCTATGCCGCGCAGCAGCAGGAACAGGCGCAAAAAGCCGCCAATGGCGCGACAGAGCCGACCCCTTGATTTTTCGGCCGCCTGGCGGAGTGGTGAGAGCTTTCTCCATAGTGGCATTCGATGAAAGAACTGCAATGAAACCTGTGACGAAACGTATACCGCTGCTATTGGCCGTATGTTGTGCGCTGCCTGTTGCTTCGCCCGTTTTTGCCGCCGATTTCCAAACGGTCGATACGGCGGCCATCCTGTATGACGCACCCTCGCAGCGCGGCAAAAAGCTGTTCGTCATTAGGCGCGGTACCCCCGTAGAACAGGTCGTCAACCTCGAGGCATGGGTCAAAGTACGTGATGCTGACGGCGGTTTGGCCTGGATCGAGAAAAAACATCTGTCGGGTCGGCGTACCGTCATCGTGACGGCCACGCACGCCGAAATTCGCGAGCGTCCGGACGCGAGCGCGCCGCTGGTATTTTCAGCCGAGCAGAAAGTCTCGCTCGACTACCAGGAGACGGCACCGGGCGGGTGGGTCAAGGTGCGTCATCGTGACGGCCAGTCTGGTTACGTGCGCACGAACCAGATCTGGGGCGTCTAGGTTTTGCGCCTTACGGTTGCGGGTGCCGGCGCCTGGGGCACGGCGCTCGCCATCACCTTCTGCGCCAGACATCACACCACCTTGTGGGCGCGGGATGCCCATGCTGCGCGCAGACTGGCAACGATCCGGGAAAATCAACGCTATCTTCCCGACTGCCGCTTACCCGAGGCGCTCAATATCGAGGCGGATTTCTCTGCCGCAATTGCCGAGACCGATCTGCTGATATTGGCCGTGCCGCTTGCCGGCTTACGGCCGCTCTTGCGCCGTTTGCGCGATCTCCATTACGCCGGGCCGCTGCTCTGGGTCTGTAAAGGTCTGGAGTCGGAAACCGCTTGTCTCCCCCATCAGATCGTCAATGAGGAATTGGCGGGAACGGGCGCTTCCGGAGACGGACGTTATGGTGTCCTGAGCGGCCCGAGTTTTGCCCAGGAGGTTGCACGGGGCTTGCCGACTGCGCTGACGCTTGCTGCCAACACTCTCGCATTTGCACAACAAACGGCCGCCGCGTTGCATAGTCCGCATTTGCGCATTTACGCCAATAGCGACCTGACTGGCGCGGAAGTCGGCGGCGCCGTCAAGAATGTCATCGCGATTGCTGCCGGCATCAGCGACGGCCTGGGGTTCGGCCACAATGCACGGGCAGCCCTGATCACGCGCGGCCTGGCAGAGATCGCCCGTTTAGGCATGGCCCTGGGCGGACAGCCGGAAACCTTTATGGGTCTGACCGGCATGGGTGACCTGCTGCTGACGTGTACGGGCGACCTTTCACGTAACCGGCGCGTCGGGCTGGCGCTGGCTGCGGGTAAAAAATTGCCAGAAATTCTTGCCGACCTTGGGCATGTTGCCGAAGGCGTCAATACCGCGCAGGCGCTCATCCGTCTTGCTGAGCGGTTGGCGGTCGAGATGCCGATCACGCAGGCGGTAGATGCCATCCTGAATCACGACAAGCCGGCGGTGGATACCGTCGCGCAGTTATTGCAGCGCAACCCTAAAACAGAAGCGCTGTAATCACCGGCCGCCCCGGCCCATAGGCCGCGCCGCGCCGGGGTGAAGCATCACCGTCCGAAGCGCAGCTGCCGCGACCGAAGACCCGCAACGACGCCTACTCGGAACCCCGCGTAAAATGGGCATCTCCGGAGGGGCTGCCCGCTAGCCCAGTGTTTACGGGTGCTCCAGACCTACCTATCCGCAAACCCAGTATTTACAGGGGCTCCCGGGCTGCCTATCTTCAATCCCACTGTTTACGGGCACTTTCAGCCTACCTGCCGGCAAACGCCCGACTGACACGAGTTTTGGAAGCGACCGGGCTGGAACGCTCAAAAGACGCAGGGTCCGGGCCGGCCGATCTAGCCAATTCCAGCCAACTGCGCATTACCGCCGGAACACGCGGATAAGGCAGCGCAACAGCATCGCCGCAGAACAAGCAGCGTTTCTCGTCGCCGTTGCCACGAACCAGCGCTTGCCAACGCGGCCGCGAAAAAAGCGAAGGCAAAGTTCCAGTGACTGAAGACCGGCAACAATGCCTGCCCCGAACCCCGCGTAAAACGGGCATCTCCGGAGGGGCTGCCCGCTAGCCCACATTTCTCACACTCTCACGGTTCGGCCCCCGTTGGCGCGGCTTTTTCCTTC
>ERZ773065.69-NODE-69-length-67717-cov-7.767211_pt1 | contig 67717 bp, 59 predicted proteins | sample MGYA00580623_ERZ773065 | MGnify/ENA primary metagenome ERZ773065 (study PRJEB29015, sample SAMEA2738017) | human oral metagenome | biome: human oral; feature: human-associated habitat; material: dental | place: China | collected 2047 ... | reverse complement strand
ACCCGGATTGCCAGGATGAAAACCTGGTGTCCTAACCGTTAGACGATAAGGCCGCGCTTCGTTTATTCTAACAGATATTTGCGACATCTGCAATACGAAATTTACCGCTGTTTCCGCCGTCTTCGGTGCGCGCAATCATTATGCAGCGACGAGCCGTAAATTAACATTCGCCGCTCGTTCTCCGGGCGCAATTATTGTATTATTTATGCTAGGGAGGTAGGTTTTATGGCAAGAAAATTTCAAATTGGCGTGATAGGCTCGGCGGCTGACCTGGGTTACGCAAAAGGAGTTGAGGACGCGGCGTACGAAGTCGGCAAATATATCGCCGAAAAAGGAGGAATCTTGTTCTTCGGGGCGGAGAAAGACGGCAGCTCGCTATCGACTGTCGCTTGCCGCGGCGCAAAAGACGCGGGCGGGCTAACCGTCGGAATTACCTACGGCAAAAGCAAAGACATTTTAGAAAAAGACACTGACATAATAATTCCGTGCGGATTAGAGCGCGGCGGCGGGCGCGAAACAGTGCTTATTTCGGGGTGCGACGCCGTAATCGCAATCAGCGGTGGTTCGGGCACGCTGACCGAGCTGGCAATCGCCTATCAAGCGGACATCCCGATGGTAGCGCTTGAAGGTTACGGCGGCTGGGCGGACAAATTAGCTGGCAGCTATCTAGACAGCCGCGAGCGGCAGCTAATCATCAAGGCCCGCAGCGCCAAAGAAGCGGTCGATTTGGCTTTTCGAGCCGCGGCGGAATATCGAGAGAAAAATGCGTGAAAAGTAGCGCTTGATAATGCTAGGTGCAGGTTTACAAAACAGCTGTTATCGAAACTGGCGCGCCGACCGCCGACTTGGCTAAGCTGGTCGGAACTGGTTAATCCGCTTGATTTTCATCGCGATTTAGCAGATTTGCGACATTTTCTTGGTAAGCTGATTTTAGCAGCGCGAAAATATCCTCTGGCACGCGACCCTCTGCTTGCTGCATGAAACTTTCGTATTTTCGCTTCAATTTTTGCTTCAGCTCATCGCTATCGGCGCGGCTGTAATAATTACTATTATCGACCAAATCTGCCGCTCTGATAGCGGCGACATTTTCATCTCGAAACTGCGGCATAGTTTATTCAAAAAGCGCACAACTCTTGAATCGCAGGGTTACTGCGCCACGCTTAGCATAATAAACTGAAACCAATAAACCATAAGCGAGGGCAGTCTATGGCGAAAAATAAATCAACACCCAAACCAGCAAAGCCCTCGAAGCAGTCTCGTAAAAAAACGCAAAAATCGCCGCGGAAAGCTGACCGTAAGCGCAAAGAGCCTACAGTTGCTAGAATTGCATACGCCGTTCTAATGTTTATATTGACGCTAGTAATTCTGTTCGTTGCTGCGCGAAAAGTCATACACACAGTTCAGGCGCACAATAAATTAGAGCAATACCTAGAAACTAAATATAATGAAGATTTTGACGTCGGCATACCAACGCTAGAAGGTGCGGCGCTGGGTGTTAAAGGAACATGGTATGCGACAGCTCGTCCAGCAAAAGACAAAAGTCTCAATTTTGGAGTGAGTGTTACTGATGGCTATGAAAATCCTCCTTCTGATAAATATGTAAATGTTATATGGGCAAAAGAGGAGACGAAAAAAATTCAGGCATATGTCACCAAAGACTCGCCTGTAGAAATAGAAGTCAGCATCGGCATCTCAGGTGAACTTAAAGAAACTGCCCGGCAAAATAAGTCCTCCTTTGAGGACGCTTATAAACAATATCCAAATGACGTCATATATTTCATCAGAGCAAAATACGAAGGCGAACAAAAAGATATGCAACCGACTGCTCGAGAGTTGTATTCATTGGTTGAAAAATCACACGAACGAGGAATTAAAGAAGTGTGGACGAAATATGCGGAGAAACATAGCGATAACTCAGAATGGGGTAAATACTGCTCGTCGGACGAGTCGGTGAGCGAGGAAGGGATTTATGAGTGTATTAGCGATAAACGAAGAGAAATATGAGGCTCGTAAACGTGAGTGAAGGGTGCTAGGCAAATAGTCCGGACGTCATCGAAAACCAAAAGAAAGATTTGCGCTCGCCAAAACAGAAGAGAGTTTGAAAGTCCGCTAACTCGCGCCGCCAAGTTGCTTTGGTGAATTTTTCTTATTTCCTGACTTGCGCTATAATAAACCCTGGCATAAATTTTTACGAAAAACAGACATGACGGTTACTGCTGACGATAAAGTAAAAGAATTTCTCGCTTCGTTTGATGGCGATATTGCTGCGGCGCGGGCGGCGCTTGATAGTTACGAGCGGCAGTAAAATTCGGATACGAAAATTAGGCAGGATTTGGCGCTCGATAAATACGAGCAGCCGGACTTGGCGGATACTTCTAGCGCGAACCGCCAGTTGCAACCAACCGGCGATGAAATTATTTCCGTGCAGCAGGTGTCGAAACGCTACACGCTCGGCAAGCAGACGGTCGATGCGCTGCGCGAGGTTACGCTAAGTATCGGCAAAGGCGAATTTGTCGCGATTACCGGCGCGAGCGGCAGTGGCAAAAGCACGCTTCTGCAAATAATCGGCTGCTTGGACAAACCGACGTCCGGGCGCGTCGTAGTCGAGTCGAAAGAAACGACGCATCTGAGCGATAACGCACTGAGCGAGCTGCGCCAACACGCGATTGGATTTATTTTTCAATCGTTTTATTTGCAGCCGTTTTTGCGCCTAAATGACAACTTGGCTGTGCCGGCGATGTTTACGCGCGAAAAGAAAAAAGACATCGACGCTAGGGTTGATGAATTGTTGCATCAAGTCGGTCTGACCGAACGCTCTAAGCATTTTCCGAAAGAACTGTCGGGCGGGCAAATTCAACGCGCGGCGATTGCGCGGGCGCTCGTCAATAATCCGCGTATCATATTGGCTGACGAGCCGACGGGCAATTTGGATTCGGTGAATAGCCGGGTGATTATTGATTTATTCCGCACGATTCGCGACAAACTCGGCACGACAATTATCGTCGTGACGCACGATAGAGAAATTGCTAGCCAGGCAGACCGCGTAGTCGAGCTAAAAGATGGAGTCATCATATGATTCGCCCGTCGTACGCCTTGAAATTAGCGCGCACAAAACTCCGTTCGAAACGCGGCATGTTGGCGGCGTCGGTAGTGGTGGCGAGTTTGCCGTTTGCGGTGCTAATCGCGGCAATTATCGTGTTTTCGGGCGCCGAAAAAAGCGCGCAGCAATTTATCAAAAAAGCCGGAAACGATAATTACCTCGTCAAAACCGAACCAAATATACCGCACGACAAAATGTCCTTTTCGTTGCCGCTAACGCTCGCTGCAGTTCGCGAAATAAAAGCGTTTGAAAAACAATATTACCAGGCGTTGAGGGAAAAATACGCGGCGCTCAAACTGGCGTACGATGAATCGTCGGAAATTTCCGCGTTGGAGCCGGCAGCTTGGATTGACAAAACTTTGCCGGAAGAACAGCGCGTGAGGGTTAATTATTCTTCGCCGGTCATTCAGGCGATGCAGGCGCAAAAAATTGAAGCTTACGCAAAAACTGCAACAAACAAGCTGAGCGACTTGCGAAAAATCGGCAGCAAATACGGCGCCAAGGGTTACTATATTGCCGACACGCCAAGTATGCTGCCGCAAATTCCGGCTATGCGCATTATCCAAAACGGCAAAGAGGATTTCAGCGTGTCAGAGCCAAAGGGTGGTGCGTCGGCGTATGAGGTTTACATCAATTCGGCGTACAATAGCGCGTATAATTTTAGCGACCAGCGGTTGTTGTCGCGCTACTTGCTAACGACAAAGGCGTCTGAACTAAAAGGTATTCCGGTTATTATAACGGCGCAAGAATCTGCTGCGCTGTTTGGTGAAAACGCGGGTATCGGCAAAGAGCCGGCTGCGCCGCATGAAAAACGCGCCTGGCTGAAATCGGTGCAAGAAAAACTAAACGGGCAAACTTATCAAGCATGCTATCGCAATAGCGCAGAGCAAACTATGCTAGAAAAAATTCAGCGCGATTACGCCGAAATGAAAAATAGCGAAGGCGCGGCGGGCTACGAAAAACCGCACTTACTTTACGATTATCCGACGCAGCCGTGCGGCGACATCGTCGTAAAAGAAGATTCGCGCACTAGCGCCGAAAAACAGGCGGACGCAAACGCCGACGACGCGCAGAAAAAACTCGGCACGTGCGTCGCGCCAAAACATCAGCTGGTCACGTTCCAAATCGTTGGCATCAAATACGCGCAGCCGTACAGCGATTACACCAAAGGACTAAACGAATATGTGAAAAACTTATTGACCTCCCAGGATACGTCGATGACGCTTGACATACCGCTCCAGCTGTACGATGCGCTGCCAGAACATTTGAAAGTCCAAGATATTCGCCGCGAATACAGCGCGCAGTTGCAGCCGTCTGCGTATAATAAAGAAGATTTCGCGGCGCGCGTTTTGGAATTTTCTAGCGCCGAAAAAGCGCGCGAATTTTTGAACAACGAAACTTGCCCGCCGTCGAGCTCGCAGTGCGACAAGAAATTTTTCGCCGCGGCATACGGCTCGAATTATCTCATCGTCGACGAAATCGGCAAGCTCTTTACCAAAATCGCGGCTATTGCGTTTCCGGCAGCGCTCGGGATGGCGGCGATTATAATTTGGTTTACGGTTTCGCGTATCATGGCGGAAAACCGCAAAGAAACCGCCGTCTACCGCGCGATGGGCGCGAAGCGGCGCGATATCGTGCATATTTACGCCGTGTATATTGTACTTATCGCTTCGCGCGTCGTGCTGGTTTCTGTGGCGGTTGGAATTGCGATAGCTTTGGCGGTGGATTATTTTTACGGCAGCATGTTAACCGATATGGCGGCAGCGGCATTTGGCATCATAGACCGCGCGCCGGCAGTTCATTTGTTTAGCCTGAGTTCGCCGCTACTGCTCGCCGTGGCGGCTGCGATAATTACCGTTAGTTTGGTAGCGAGTGTGCAGCCGCTGGTGCGCAACACGATGCGCAATCCGATTCGCGATATTCGCGACGAATAAAAACCAAAATATCTACCGCATATTCCACCTCTATTGTGCTAAAATATACAAGTAATGAACGATATAATTAAACGAACCAAGATTCTGGCGACTCTGGGGCCAGCGACAAATTCACCAGAAAAAGTAAAAGAACTAATCGAAGCGGGCGCAAACGGATTCCGTTTGAATTTCAGCCACGGCAGCTACGAAGAGCGTATCGAGCAAATCAAATGGATTCGCGAGGCTAGCCAGCAAGCCGGGCGGACGGTGGCGATTTTGCAAGATTTGCAAGGGCCGAAAATCCGCCTAGGCGCGCTGAAGGACAATCATTTTGCGGTAAAAGCCGGCGACGAAATCGTCCTCGACCACGCTATCGCCGAGCACGACGGCGGCGCTAATTTGCCGATTCAGTACAATCTGGCGGACAAAGTAAAAGTCGGCGAACCCGTGTATCTGTTTGACGGCAAAATCCGCGGGCACATGATTGAGCGCGTGAGCGACACGGCGATAAAAGTCCGAATCGATAACGACGGCTTTTTGATGAGCCGCAAAGGCTTGAACTTGCCGGATACCGATTTTGGCGGCGATATCATCACGTCGAAAGACATGGCGGACATCGAATTTGGCGTCGATAAAGACATCGATTTCGTGGCGTTGAGTTTTATTCAGAGTGCCGACGATGTTTATAGTTTGCGGCAAATTTTGGCTGGTTTTGGGTCGACGGCGCAAATTATCGCTAAAATTGAAACCAAAGCTGCTATCGAGCTAGAAACGCTGGCGGAAATTGTCAAAGCTGCCGACGGCGTGATGATAGCGCGCGGCGACATGGCGGTCGAAGCCAGCGCCGAAGTCGTGCCGATTGTCGAGCGCGAAGCTATCCGTTTGTGTCGCAAATACGGCAAACTATCGATTGTCGCGACGCAAATGATGGCGAGCATGGTCGATAATCCCGAGCCGACGCGTGCCGAAGTCAGCGACGTAGCGACTGCCGCGATTTTGGGCACGGATGTCGTGATGCTGAGCGACGAAACAGCGAACGGAAATTATCCGGTCGAAACGGTGAAAATGATGGCGGAAATCGTCCGCTACACGCAGTCGCGCTGGCCGATGAACGATATGCCGATTGAAGAAGGTGAAGCAAACCGCCGTCGTAATGCTATCGCGCATGCGGCGGTTGAGGTGGCAGAGCGTGTTGATGCAGATCTTATTATCGCCGAGACGAAGTCGGGTGCAACGGCGGCGCGGATTGCGGCGCTTCGCCCTGAGTTGCCGATTATCGCCGTGACGCCGTCGCTGCGTGTGGCGCAGCAGTTGGCGCTGTCTTATGCGACGCGCAGTTTTGTCCGCGACGACGAGGAGCACGCCGGCGTGAACCTGGCGAAAGAATTGCTGTCCGACGGCTGCTACAGCGACAGCGAAAGGTTGATGACTGTAGTCGTGAGCGGTCGCCAGCCGGGCGAGATAGGCGGCACCGATACTTTGCGCGTGCGCGTCGTCGAATAATTTGGTTTTTAATCGCCGTAAACTGCGTTCTAGTTAAATTAGGGCGCAGTTTTGCTACAAAAAAACATGCAGATGAAGCTAGACGCGCGCGCCAGAGTGTAGTAAACTGGTAGCAAGATAAATCATAAGCAATTTCAAACGTGGGCAAGAAACTTATTATTGCGAACTGGAAAATGAACCTCTCGGTTAGCGAAGCGAGTTTGTTCGTGCACCGTTTGGACGATTTGGTTGGCAAGCACCGCAGTGTCGAAGTAGTGCTCGCCCCGACGATGCTGGCAGTTCAGCCGCTCCATTTGCAAGTACAGCACCATCATTTCGATTTAGCGGCGCAGAATTTTTATTGGCGCGACCACGGTGCGTACACTGGGGAAGTTTCGGCGTCGCAACTGCGGGGTTTGGTGCAATACGGGCTAGTCGGGCACAGCGAACGCCGCCACGTATTTGGCGAGCGCTCAAAAGATATCCGCAACAAAGTGCAAGCGGCAGTGCGCAACAATATAACACCGGTACTATGTATTGGCGAGACGGCTAACGAGCGTGCCGACGGCGAAACTGCCGATGTGATTCATGACCAGCTGGTTGGCGGACTAGCGAACATCACCAGTATTGAGGTCGAGCATATCGTCATCGCTTACGAGCCGGTGTGGGCGATTGGTACGGGCAAATTTGCATCGCCGCGCGACGTTTCGCGTGCGGTCAAAGCGATTCGCGGTCAAATCAAGCACCTCTTCGGCACGCTGGCAGCCAAGCAAGTGCGCGTGCTGTACGGCGGTAGCGTCAATGTTGATAACGCCGCCGCTTATTTGCAGGTTAGCGGCGTCGACGGATTGCTCATCGGCGATACCAGCTTAGATGTGTACGCTTTCGCCGAAATCATCAAAAAAGCTAGCACGGCAGACAAAAAGATAGTGAGGAAAACGACATGACGGAATTTGATTTTGACGAACTTGACCGCTCGATTAGTATGGCGATGGCAAAAGGCAACGCCAAAAAGACGGCAGGAGCGCGCAGTTTGCCAGAGCCTGAGTCGGCTCAGCCGGCGGCAGCGGCGGATAATAATACCGCGCCGAAATTTAACCCGATCGCAAGTCCTGACGCTATTCAGGCCAGCGCGCCGTCCGATAAACAGCGCCGAGGCCAGTTTATGGATATGGTGCATCCGTCCTCAAACATGAAGCGCCGTCCGCGCATCGCGCCGCGCACGATTTTGCCGGTTACTCCGCCCGAAAACGCAGCGCGCGAGTCATTTAGCGCCATGCCGAGCTCGGAAAACTCAGAATTTGACAATAACGATGTCGAAAATACAACGACCAGCGAATTCCAATTCGACAAAGAACCCGCCAGCGGGACGAGCGGCGAGTTTGGCTTATTCGCCGAACCGGAGCAGACTGACGCTAGCGCAAGCCGAGACTATCACGCTAAACAAATGAAAATCGAGCCGCTAGCGCCGCTGGTAAGCTCTGAAAGCACGCCGCTTACCGGCGTAGTCGATGATTTGTCGCAAGACGACGGTCAGGCGTCGGTGGCGAGCGATTTGCACGAACCATTGTACCAAGAGCCAGATTTGCCGGACTCGCCGTTTTTGTCGGACACTAAGCCCGAAAAACGTCCGCTGGGCGCTTTGCAGTCAGCTTCGGATTCCGCAGCGCAGCAAAGCGATTCGTCTGCTGCGGAGCAATCAAGTCCAGAAGCGCAATCCGCTGAAATCTCGGCGACAAACGATATTCCGGCGATGACGCGCGACGTATTGGCGGGCGGCAGTGCGGCAGATGTAACCGTAAATCCTATCTCAGACTTAGAACCAGAGCCAGAACCAGAACCGGTGGTAATAAATAACAGCACTTCAGATATGGCGCGCGTGCTCGCGCTAGACCGCGAAACGCCGCCAGCCGATGAGCCGGACGAACCTGCAGCCGATATTTCAAGCTCAACTTTTGAAACGACCGCCGAAACCGAGCCGGACGCACCCTCCGCGGAAGCGCCTGAATACGCGCCGGAAAGCGCACTAGAAACTACGCCGCCTGAACCGGCTGCCGAGCCGGAACTGGATATGTCGGCGACAATCGAGCAAATGACGGCGCTAGAGAGCGAAAAACAGCCGTTAAACAACACCGGCTCGATTCCGCAGCAATATGTCGAGCGCGAGGTCAAAAAAGAGCCGAACGCAGCGATTTACGACACCGAACAGTATCACATCGACGTCGACGATACGCCGGCGCCAAAACCTGCCGGCAAAACCAAGAAAAAAACCGCCGCGCGTTTGGTGTGGTTGATTATTTTCTTGCTGCTTGGCGCGTTAGCGGGTGCAGCCGGCTACTATTTTCTGATGAATCGCTGATGACGTATAATATAACCGATGGATATTCTCGAGGGTCTTAACGATGCGCAAAAACAGGCGGTCAAAACGACGGTTGGTCCGCTGTTAATTTTGGCGGGCGCGGGCAGCGGCAAAACTAAAACGCTGACGCACCGGATAGCTTATCTGCTGGCGCACGAAAAAATTTGGCCGAACGAAATTTTGGCGGTGACATTTACCAACAAAGCGGCGCGCGAAATGCGCGAGCGCTTGGCGCAGCTGACGAGTCAGGTTAATTCTCGCAATTTCATGCCGTGGATGGGAACGTTTCATGGTATTTGCGTGCGGGTTTTGCGAACAGACGGCGCGCAAATCGGCGTGCCGCAAAACTTCATCATTTACGACGAAGACGACCGCCAAGGTTTAATCAAACAAGCGATGAAGCGGCTGTCGATTGGCACGGATAAAATCAAGCCGCGCGCGGTCAGCAGCGCGATTTCAAACGCCAAAAATGAGCTCTTGAGCCCCGACGATTACGCTTCCAGCGCGCACTATCCGTTTCAGCAGTCGGTTGTGAAAATTTACGATTTGTACGAGCGGCTGCGCAGCGAAGCCGGCGCGCTAGATTTCGACGATTTGCTAATCGAAACGGTGCGTTTGTTGCGTGATGTGCCTGAAGTGCGCGCCAACTATCGCCAGCGTTTCAAGCACATTTTAATCGACGAGTATCAGGACACGAACGCGGCGCAGTATGCTATCGTGAAATATTTGGTAAACGAGCAGCGTAATATTTGCGTGGTCGGCGACGATTGGCAGTCGATTTATTCGTGGCGCGGGGCGGATTTTAAAAATATTCTAAATTTCGAGCGCGATTTTCCAGGCGCGAAAGTCGTGAAATTAGAGCAAAATTACCGCTCGACGGGCGCGATTCTAGAAGCGGCTCAACAAGTAATTAGCAAAAATCTGGAACGTACCGACAAAAAATTATGGACGAGCGCCGGTGCGGGCGCGCCGGTGCAAATTCAGGCGGCGGCGGACGAATCCGAAGAGGCGTACTTGGTGGCGAATCGAATTTTGGCGCAAGTGTCGATTGGCGCGCGCGACTTCGGCGATTTCGCCGTGCTTTATCGTACAAATGCGCAAAGTTTCGCCTTTGAGCGCGCCTTTATGCAGCAGCGGATTCCGTACCAGCTGGTTGGCGGCGTGCGCTTTTATGACCGCAAGGAAATCAAGGATATTATCGCTTATCTGCGTCTGCTTTATCAGCCGAATGACCGGATGAGCTTCAGCCGTATCGCGAACGTGCCGGCGCGCGGACTGGGCGCGGTGAGTTTGGAGAAATTTTTGTTGTGGCAGGCGGGCTCAAACATGGATATATTGACGGCGCTAGTTAATGCCGACCAAACCGATACGCTCGCGCCGCGCGCCAAGAAAGCGTTGATGCAGCTGGGCGATACGCTCGGCGAATTGCAAACGCATATAATGTCCGGCGTGAATCCGAGCGAAATTATCGAACGGCTAATCGAAAAAATTGATTACCGCGACTATATTTTGGACGGCACGCCGCAAGCCGAAGAGCGCGAAGCAAATCTCGGAGTGCTCGCGGCAGACGCGCAGGCGTTCGCGGGTTTGCCGGACTTTTTGGAAGAGGTCGCGCTGATGAGCACTGCCGACCAATCTAGCGACGCCGCAAAAGTTACCCTGATGACGCTCCACGCTGCCAAAGGTTTGGAGTTTCCGGTGGTATTTATGGCTGGCATGGAGGACGGCTTGTTTCCGAGCGAGCGCGCACTCGAAGAAGGTCCGCGCAACCTCGAAGAAGAGCGCCGCCTTTGCTACGTCGGTATGACGCGGGCGCGCCAGGAGCTCTATTTGACCTACGCGCAGAGCCGCCAGCAGTTTGGGCAGCGTTCGTATAATATGCCGTCGCGTTTCCTCGAAGATATGGGTGCGGAACTGTTCGCGCCGCAGCCAGCGCGTCCACCGCAGCCGCGCTACAACGATTTTAACGAATTTGTGATGGATTACGATATCGGCGACCAGGTGCGCTCGCCGCAATTCGGCGCCGGTGAAATCATTGATATCGACGGCTTGGCGGTGAGCGTGAAGTTCGCTAGCGGCGTCGTGAAAAAGCTCAATGTCGAGTACGCGCGGCTCGAAAAATTGGCATAGCGCCGGCAAATTTGATACAATACGGTACATATGTCGAGTGCATATACTTCTATGAAACATCGCTTTGCGGGGGCGAAATTGTCAAATTATTTGGCGATTGCTGTAGTCACGCTGTTTGCGGGCGCGGCTATCTATGTGGCAGCGACGCCGCGCGCCCGGGCTGACGACAAGTCTTTGGCAGCGGGCGAACATATCATCACAGTGTACGATGATGGCGTAGCGCGCGGTTTTATCACCAAAAAAACGACGCTGCGGGAAGCACTCCTAGATGCGAAGATCTCTATTGATAGCAACGACCGCACCGAGCCGGCGCTTGATACCAAGCTGGTTGCAAATTCGTATCAGGTAAATATTTACCGCGCTCGCCCCGTGGTTATAAAAGACGGGCTTTCGGCAACCAAAGTGATTACCGCTCATCGGACCGGCGCGCAAATCGCCAAACAGGCGGGCATCGCGCTGCGCGATGAAGACGAAACTAGCCTGATGCAGTCTACCGACCCGCTCCGCGACGGCGCGTCCGAGGTGATGACGGTGGCGCGCGCACTGCCGTTTACGTTTGATTTTTATGGCAAAACTTCGACGGTTTACAGCCTGGGCAAAACGGTCGGCGAGATGCTGCAGCAGAAAAATATCACGCTAGCCAAAAACGACGTCGTCGTGCCGGGCGTCGAAACTCCGCTGGCGGCGGGCATGCACGTGCGCCTGTACCGCGAGGGCACGCAAACGATTACGCAAGAAGAAGAGGTGCCGTTCGAAACCGAGAAAATCAAAGACGCCAACCAGCCGTCTAGCTACAAAGAGGTCAAAACAGCCGGCAAAAACGGCAAGCGGACGGTAACCTACGAAATTAGAGTCGAAAACGGCGTCGAAATATCGCGCAAAGAAGTTAACAGCAACGTGACCGAGCAGCCGGTCAAACAAGTCGAGGTGGTCGGTACGAAAGTTAGCTTGCCGGCAGGTTCGCACGAAGACTGGATGGCTCAGGCGGGCATTTTGCCGAGCGATTACGGCTACGTCAATTACATTTTCACCAAAGAATCTGGTTGGCGCCCGGCAGCTAGCAACGGCCGTTACGCTGGTTTGGGGCAAACTAGCGTAGAAAATCTAGCGAGAGATTGTCCAGATTGGCAGTCAGACCCGATTTGCCAAATCAAAGTGTTTGATAGATACGCGGTTGAACGTTACGGTGGCTGGGAGAACGCGTATAATAAGTGGCAGCAGCGAAAATGGTGGTAAAAATGGCTCTAAACGCGCAAAACTGGACATTTTCGCAGAAATTTGTTATAATATATAAATATACTGTGTGATTTTTGCCGCCTATGAGTATCAGAATTAGACAATATAATCGAAAATTGCGCTATAGTTTCCTGGGTGCGCTCGTTGCTTTGCTGGGTGCGAGCGGGTTATTGACCTTGACTAATCGCACGGTCGCTGCCGAGGAGTCGGCGGCGCGCCAATCGTCGGCGAGCCGTATAGTTACTATCTACGACAGCGGTCAGCGGCAGTCTGCTATGACCAAGGCGGTGACGGTGCGCCAGGCGCTCAAAGAGGCAAAAGTGACGTTTGACGAGCAGCGCGATGTGGTCGAGCCGGCGCTTGATACCAAAATTTCCAATAACGACTTTCAAATCAATCTCTACCGGGCGCGCGTCGTTACTATCGTGGAAAAATCGCACCGCGTGCGCATCACGACGACGGCACAATCTCCGGCGCAAATCGCGCAGGCGGCGGGCGTGGCGCTGTACAGAGAAGACGAGGTGCAATTTTCTCCGCCGGACGACATCGCGCTAGACGGGGCGAGTATTTTGATGAAGATTACGCGGGCGCCGCAGCGCACGGTGACAGCCGAAGAGGAGATTGATTTTCCGGTTGAGCAGGAGCGCGACGCCTCTAAGCCGATTGGTTACCGCGAAGTTAAGCAGGCGGGCGAAAAGGGTTTGCGTAAATTGACCTATCAGATTGACGCGCTAGACGGCGTGGAGACGGCGCGCCGCCAAGTTGCTAACGAGATAATCAAACAGCCAAAAAAGCAAATCGAAATCGTCGGCGGCAAGCCGAGCAATCCGCTCACCAAAGCCAAGGGCGCGCATATTTTCACCGATTCTAAGGGCGTGGCGCACCGCGAAACTTACTATGATTTACCGATGAACGTGGTGATTAAAGCCTGCGGCGGCGGCGGCGACTATACGGTGCGCGAAGACGGCGCCAAAGTCGACAAGGACGGCTATATTTTGGTGGCTGCCAATTACGGTAATTATCCGCGCTGTTCGGTGGTCGAAACCAGCATGGGACTGGGCAAGGTCTATGACACCGGCGGTTTCGCGGCGCGGCATCCGCACGGATTCGACCTGGCAACCGACTGGACGAATGGGAATGGGCGCTAGAGGTGGCGGCGCACGAATCACCGCGGCGAACCAGGCGCCAGGCACCGCGTTTGCGGGCTGATGGTAGTTCAAAACCTAGCCGCGGTCCCAAAAAAGAGCTGGGTCAGCATTGGCTAAAAGATCCGGAGGTTTTGGCGAATATCGCTGCGGCGGCGGAGCTTGAGAAAGATGATTTTGTACTGGAAATCGGACCGGGGCTGGGGACTTTGACTAGCCGTTTGCTGGCGCGGGCTGGCAGCGTGACGGCGGTTGAGTTCGACGCGGATTTGGCGCGCAAACTTCCGGGACAGTTTCCGGGTAAAAACTTGACGGTGGTGAATGAGGATATTTTGCAGTTTGACCTCGGGCAGCTGCCGGCGGGTTACAAAGTGGTCGCCAACGTGCCGTATTACATCACTAGCAAAATTGTTGAAAAATTAATGACGGCTGAGAATAAGCCGGCGCTAGCGGTATTGCTGGTGCAAAAAGAAGTCGCCGAGCGGATCGCGGCGCTTCCTGGAGAGATGAGTATTTTGGCGTTATCGGCGCAAATTTATACCCAGGCGACGCTAGATATCGAAGTGCCGCGCCAGTTTTTCACACCGCCGCCAAAAGTTGATTCGCAAGTGGTGGTGCTGCGCACTCGCCAGCAGCCCTTAGTCGCCAAAGAAGATGAAAAGCGGTTTTTCCGCGTCGTCAAAGCCGGCTTTTCGTCGAAGCGTAAAAAACTGCGCAGTTCGATCGCGGCTGGTCTGGCGCTTGATAAATTGACCGCCGAAAACTTGCTACAGAAAGCCGGCATTAACCCCGAATTCAGGGCTGAAGACCTGAGCATTGACCAGTGGCTAGCATTAACAAAAGTATGTAAACGTGATATAATGAAAAGATAGTATGATTCTTACCGACCAGCCAACTTGTTTTGCCCGGGGTGTTACCGTCGCCGTCTCGTCGTGCCAAGATGGTGTGATGTTGAACCGAACGCTGGACGTGCACGCTCCAGAAATTGTGGAGAATCGCCGGGCGTTTTGCCAGCAAAACCACATGGATTACGATGACGTGGTGTATCACTGCGTGGTTTATGGCGCGCGGCGTAGTTACGATTTGATCGCCGAGGTGGACGACGGCGCCACCAGCAAAATCACTGACGAGCTAGTGGCTGATGGGTTGTTTACGCGCGCTTCAGGCGTCGGGTTGCTACTGCCGGTGGCGGATTGTGTGGCAACGGTGCTGCATGATCCGCGGCAGAATTTCTTGGCGCTGCTGCACCTCGGTCGCCACTCGACGATTGCTAATTTGATGGCGCGGATGGTCGATAAGTTCATCAATGAAGGCTCTAGCCCCAAAGACATCGTCGTCTGGATGAGCCCGTCGGCGCAAAAAGAAACCTACGTGATGGAATATTTTGACCACGCCAATGACCCGAACTGGCAAGGATTTTGCGAGCAAAAATCTGATGGCTGGCATATCGACATGCAGGGCTACAACGCTACCATCTGCCAAAAAATGGGTATCCCGAAAAGCAACATTCACATTTCGCCGATCAATACCATGACCGATAGAAATTATTATTCACACGCTGGCGACGGGACGCTGGACCGTTTCGCTGTGGTGGCGATGATGCGCTAATTCTATTGCGCCTATAGCCTAGTAGCTGTAGTGCGCTAGGAGAATTCTACGTATGAGTGTTGGGGGAGCATAACGCTTATGTTGATGTAAATAATACAATAAAAATCATTATCCTAATGCTTGAAGATTTAGTAAAATATAGGCACAAAAGCAAGATAACAAAAGGTAGGGGAAATGAAAATATTAAGTAAATTATCAGCCAGCGTCGTAGCGCTAGCAACTGTTAGTGGTGTTTTTGTGCAGGCGCCAGTCCATGCGGTCGGAGGAGTCTATCACTGGACGGGCGTTGCTGGCGACAATAAGTTAGCGACAGTAGGCAACTGGCAAGAAAATGATGTGCCGGCTGACGGTGCTCAGCTAATATTCCCGTGCGGAGCGGGCGGAACGGTTAACCTCGAGAATACTTTGACGGCAAAAGTAGCGAAAATTGAAACCGTAGAAGGCAACCATTCGTGCACGTATTACGTTATCGACAAGATGAATTTCATGGCAGATGTTCAATTTACTGGTACGTCTAACGGCGGCTATCATGTTATGCCGGACGTGTAAGTGAAACAACTTACTGGCATAAAAAATTTGACAGCGAACAATACGCACGTATCGGTTCCGCAAAATCTGAAGCTAGAGGTTGATAATTTCGAGATGGCGAATCAGGGTTGTAGCGAATTGCCTCTTCAGGTGAAGTCGAAAAATACCGTTATCGGTAGCGGCGCAGGAATTTCTCCTAAAGATAAGGGCAGTATCACTGTAAAAAGCGGCGGAACTCTTGGTGCAGCCTTCGGGGAGACAATTACCTATGCTAATAATGTCGTGTTTGAGGGCGGCTCAAAACTTGGTTCAGCTACGTCGTGTCTGGGCGGCTTCGGTACTGAGAGTATAGAGGTTACGCTAAGCGGCGATATTACACTGAATGGCGATGTGGAATATGACCTGGGCGACTCGGTAGTAGTTAAAATCGTCGGTAAACTTAGCGGTCCTGGCAAATTCGTGCAGGCAGCAAGCAATGAAGGCCGGCTCGTGATTGCATCGAGCGACAACACGAGCGGTTCGCCGAATAGTGAGCAGGGGGCGTCGAACGAACGCGAAACCATCTATCTAGACGACGAATCAAGTGACAGTTTAAGAGTTAAAAGTAATCAAACTGTATTTCTAAACGGCAAGCGCGGTCTTGTAAGCGTTACCAGAGGTGGTATCTTAAAAGGCAACGCCATTGTTGACTCGCTACACGTTTCTGGTACGGTTGCGCCAGGTAATTCGCCGGGTAAAATTACTGTCTTGACGAGCGGCTTTTCGTTGGATTCGACTGGTGCTTACGAGGCTGAGTTCTTAGATAAAGACCAGTACGATCAGATCGTGGTGCAAGCAGGCGGCGTTTACCTCACTGGTTCGCTCAAGCTTGTATATGTTCCTGGCGGTAAAGTTTCTAAAGGCGAAACCTTTACTATCATCGATAATCGGGGAACCGGTTCGGTTAACGGAACTTTCAATGGTCTGCCCGAGGGCGCTGAGGTCGTAGCTGACGGCGCAGAACGACTCGGTCGGTCCAAAAGCTCCAAATACTGGCGCCAAAGCAGCGGTGTTCGCTAGTCCGGTGATTGCCGTATCGGCCGCGGCGGCAGCTGTAGCAGCTGTAATTCTGGCTAGCAAGAAGAAAGTAGGCGCACGCCGTTAAATTCTGATTTGTAAAATCACACCTCAAGCGGTTTGACTAGGGGTGTGATTTTTATATATACTATGAATGATATGCGCGAGAGAGTTCAGCAGGGTGCTATCGGTCGGCAGGCAGCATATAGCAGGTCGAATAATTTACGCGCACAGAACCGTTCGGTGCGCCGGATTGCTGATGTGGCGAAAGTAAAAACTTTGCCGAGCACCACTCCGCCCGCAAAAGCCGCGCCGCCCGTCCAAAACAAACAACCAGCGCCAGCTTCACCCCAAAAAATAACGCGGCGCGATAAAAACTGACTATTAGGCGCCTGACGCGTTCGGCGAAAATTTTGTATGCTTTAGAAAACGCCAGCACCCCAAAAACTGCTCCCAAAAAACAGCGCAAACAATCTAAATTTAAGCCGAAGGTTAGTAAGCAATTTTTGCTTCGGCTGGCGGCTGGCTTGCTGGTGATTTTTGCAGTTTATGCGGTGATTGACACGCTGATTTTGAACCATAATATCCGCAAAGAAAAGGACGATACAGCGGCGGCTATTAGCAGCGACGACCCGAATTCGCGCCGCGCCGCCGAGGGTAAAGACGAAAAAACGATTAGTCCTGATGCTATTTCGAAGTACAAAGTTGCGGCTGAGTTGCCGCGAGTCATCAGCATCGAGAAGATTGGCGTAAAAGCGCGCGTTTTGCAAATGGGCGTAAACGACGACGGTTCTATGCAGGCGCCAATCAACGTGTTTGATACGGGCTGGTACACCGGAAGTGTTCGCCCCGGGCAGAAGGGAGCTAGTGTAATCGTCGGGCACGTGTCTGGACCGACCAAGCACGGCATTTTCGAAAAGCTGCATACGCTAAAAAAAGGCGACATGGTAGCGGTCGAAAATGGAGCCGGTAAAGTGTTTAGCTATCAAGTCGAATCAACAGAAACCGTCAAACTTGACCAGGTTGATATGGATAAATTTATGCGCCCGGTTAGCGGCGCGGAAGAGGGCTTGAATTTGATGACTTGCTCGGGCAGGTGGATTAACGGCGGCGAAACCATGGATCACCGGCTGATGGTCTATACGAAACGCATGCAGTAGCTCGCCAAAAATGGTACAATATTTTCATGACAAAACGACACGCCTACATCACTACTGCTATTCCTTATGTCAACGGCAAGCCGCATATTGGCAACGCGCTAGATTATCTGCTGGCTGATATTTGGGTGCGCCACCAAAAGCAAAAAGGCGTTGAAGTTCGTTTTCAGGTCGGTACCGACGAGCACGGCAATAAAATTGCTGCTAAAGCCGCCGAGCAAAATTTGACGCCGCAGCAATATGTCGACCAAACTCACCAAAATTTCAAAGTTTTGATGGACGCCGAGCGCGCCGAATACACCGACTTTATCCGCACGTCCGACCCGCATCATATGAGTGCTGTTCGTTATATCTGGAAGCAGCTCGACGCGGCTGGTTTGATTTACAAAAGCACGTACAACGGCTGGTATTGCATGGGGCACGAGGCGTTTTTCACCGACAAAGAAGTCCAGGAAACCGGCGGCGTGTGCCCGGATCACCAGACGCCGTACCAGCAGGTTAGCGAGGAAAATTACTATTTGAAATCGAGCGCGTATACCAACAAAGTCCGCGACGCGATTGAGTCGGGGCGCATGAAAATCGTGCCGGAAGTCCGCAAAAAAGAATTTCTCGAGCTGATGAAAGACGGCTTGCACGACGTGTCGATTAGCCGCCCGCGCAAAAGCTTGAGCTGGGGCGTGCCGGTGCCGGACGACGAAGATCAAGTGATGTACGTTTGGCTGGATGCGCTAGCAAATTACATCACAGTGCTTGGTTATCCTGACCGCGAGGGCTGGGAGGAATTTTGGCCGGCTGACGTGCAGGTTATCGGCAAGGATATTTTGCGTTTTCATGCTGGGATTTGGCCGGTGATGCTGCTCGGGCTCGGGCTGCCGCTGCCGAAGACGCTGCTGGTGCACGGGTTTGTCAATGTCGGCGGCGCGAAAATGAGCAAGACGGTTGGCAATGTCGTCGACCCGATGGAAATTATTCGAGATTACGGCGTCGACGCGTTTCGTTATTATTTTTCGCGCCATATTCCGACGCAGGACGACGGCGATTTCACTTGGGAAAAATTCGAAAAAGCTTACAATGGCGAACTTGGCAACGACCTCGGCAACCTAGTGCAGCGCGTCGCCGCCATGATTGGACGCTATCAGGCGGGCGTCGTCGGCGAAATTCCGCCGGCAGAGCATGACCTGGAACCGTACCGGCAGGCGATGAGCCAGCTAAAGTTCGACCAGGCGATTGATGAAATTTGGGTGTCGGTTCGCGCGCTCAATCAGTATATTGATGAAGTGAAACCGTGGGAAATTGCGAAACAGCGCGATAAAGACCCCGACGCCGAGCTGCATTTGGCTGAGGTTTTGAGCCACGCTGTCGGCACGCTGATAGAAGTGGCCGACATGCTGGCGCCGTTCATGCCCGATACGGCGCAGGCGATTCATAGTATGTTTGATTCAGGCGTCGTGCCGAGCGAAACGGTGCCGCTATTTCCGAAACGCTACATTCACACGCCTGACCCGCGCGCGGCGAAGCAAAAATCATGAAATTAATCGATTCGCATTGCCATTTGCATGATTCGGAATTTTTTGATGCCGAGGTTCAGGCTGAGGCTTACGCGCAATCCATCGCAGCCGGTGTCGCGATGATTTGTGTCGGTACGGACGTGCGCAGTTCGCACGAAGCGGTTGAGTTTGCCGAGTCGCACGATAACGTTTGGGCGGTCATCGGCATTCATCCGCACGAAGCTGCCGCGAGCCGGGCGGATGAAATTCGCGCACTGTTGGCGCATAAATCGGATACGGTCGTCGGTATCGGCGAAATCGGTTTGGATTATTATTACGACCATAGTCCGCGTCAGGCACAGTTAGAGCGGCTAGGCGAACAGCTTCGGCTGGCGGTCGAGTTTGATTTGCCGGTGAGCTTTCATGTGCGCGATGAAAAAGCGGGCGGCGGCGCTGTTTGGCGCGATTTTTGGCAAGTTTTTGATAAGTTCGCTAATGTGCGCGGCGTGCTGCATAGTTTCACTGATACGCCGGCAAATTTGCAGGCGGGTTTGGCGCGCGGATTGTACGTCGGCGTCAATGGCATAAGCACGTTCACGCGAGACCCGGTGCAGCAAAAAATGTACCGCGAATTGCCGCTGGAGCGCATGCTACTCGAAACTGACGCGCCCTACTTGACCCCCGCGCCGTTTCGTGGTAAAATGAATATACCAGCTTATGTGGGCAAAGTTGCAGAGTTTCAGGCGAGGGAGCGAGGTATTTCGCCTGATGAAATTATGCGGATAACAACCGCGAACACTCAAACACTTTTTGGAGTTAAGCTATGCGAGAAGACTTACGAACGACCACAGAAGAATTTCAGACGTTAGCTTCGGGAAATCCTGAAGTTGCTTTGGCGAACAATGCCAAAGATTTGGCATACGAATTGGTTGAAAAAGAGGCGCTGGAGCTGGCTCAGCCGGCAGAACAAATAGCCATGAACAAATTACCGCCGCGCATGGGCGAAGTAGCGCACGGCGCAGCAGCGCAGCAGCCAAATCCTGAGCGGCCATTAACAGCGTCTGAAGTGATAGGCGAATACACCGAAAAAGTTATGGGGCTGCGGCAAAAATATTATGAATCTTTCGAGCCGGATGACAAACAGTCTAACTACGGATTGGCGGCATAAATGGCGTCGGTGCTAAAAAAAGCGCTGAAATTGCTGGTCGGCGACGATGTTTCGACCGATTGGCTCAAGTTTCCTGGCCGCAAGCGTCCGCTAAAACCGCTTTCGGAGCGCGAGTTAATCACGCTCGAGAGTGAAATCGGCTCACAATTGTTCGGTCTGATTCCCGAAGGCCACCGCCGCGAGTTTTTTTGCCTGGATGAGAAAACTTGGATTTGGCACGAAGAATGGCTTGACGATAAGCGCAGGCTGCAGGCTGACACGATTAAGTACGAAATCACCGACAAAGGTGTGCTGAAAGTGCAGGCTGGTCCGCACTACGACTATTTAGAAGGCGACGAATTGCGCAATTTCGGCGTTGCGGTGCGCATGTATTACGAACAAGTCGCGCGGCAATTGTATCAGCGCGACCTTGCAGCGCGCTAAAAATTGGTATAATAAAGTAATGAAATCGGTTATGGTGTATTTTGACCATGCAGCGGCGACGCCGCTTGACGAGCGTGTATTGGCGGAAATGTTGCCGTATTTTAGCGAGCAATTTTTTAACCCGTCGGCGCCCTATAGTTCGGCGGTCGAAGTGAAGCGCACTTATCAGGACGCTAAACACCGCTTGGCGGTGTGTATCGGCGGGCAGGCGAGCAACATCGTCATGACGGCTGGCGCGACGGAATCAATCAATTTGATGGTAAATAGTATGGCTGGCCATATCGTCGCGGGCGCGATTGAGCACGACGCCGTGCTAAATGCGGTCAAGACGCGCGAGCATACGCTGGTTAAGCCGACAGAAAAAGGTTTGATTACTGCCGCAGCAGTGCACGCGGCGATTCAACCGGATACAGAGCTTGTGACGATTGCACTGGCTAATCACGAGCTAGGAACGATTCAGCCGCTGCGCGAAATTGCCGATGTGGTGCGCCGCGAACGCCGCCGCCGGTTGGAAGCGGGCGAAACGACGCCGATTTGGCTGCATACCGATGCGTCGCAGGGCGCTGGACAGCTGGATTTGCAGGTGTCGCGGCTAGGCGTCGACGCTATGACGCTAAATGCCGGCAAAATTTACGGACCAAAACAGGTCGGTTTGTTGTGGCATAATTCCGCCTTGCGGCCCCGGCCGTTTATTTACGGCGGTGGGCAAGAGCGCGGTTTGCGCGGCGGCACCGAAAATGTGGCGGGTGCGGTCGGGTTCGCGAAAGCGCTTGAGCTCGCGCAAAAACACCGCCAGTCCGAAACTAAGCGTTTGGCGCAGCTGCGTGACGAAATACAAACTACGCTGCGCGCGGCAATTCCGCAAACTGTAGTGTCGGGCGACCAGAAGCGCCGCTTGGCGAGCCATTTACATGTGTCGTTTCCAGGAGTTGATGCGGAGCGATTGATATTTATTCTCGAGCAGCAAAAGGTTTTTGCGGCGACGGGCAGCGCCTGTGCGGCAAACTCCGGCACGCGTTCGCACGTGCTGCAGGCGATTGGTTTAGCGCCGGAAGTAGCGGACGGCAGTTTGCGTATCACGCTGGGGCGGTTGTCTAATGCTGAGAATTGCGCGCGCGGTGCGGCGGCGATTATCGCGGCAGTTCGCCGCGAGCAGGAAAGGCTTATCCAATGAAACGGTTGCTGATTATCTTTGGTGTAATCGCCGTGATTTTTTTCGGGGCGGCGTGGGGTATCGGCGCGTATTTGGCGGTTGATGATTTGAAAGATTGCGCTCAGACACCTGACAGCACTGGTGCTTGCGCGGCGGCAGACGCTATCGTGGCGGTAAGCGGCGGCGATACAACGGCGCGTGCCAGCGAAGCAATTACGCTATATAAACGCGGCTGGGCGAAATATATCATCTTTTCGGGAGCGGCTGCCGACAAAAGCGGACCGAGCAACGCGGCGGTTATGAAACGCCAGGCATTGCTTGCAGGCGTGCCAGAAAGCGCTATTTTCATCGAAGCGATGAGCGAAACGACCGAAGAAAACGCAGCAAACACGACGCAGATTTTGATGAGCCATAAAATTTCGTCGGTGATTTTGGTGACGAGCGCGTACCACGAACGCCGCGCCACGATTGAATTCAAAAAAAGCGCGCCGAGCGTCGTCGTGCGCAGCCACCCGGTTGCTTCGGATAAACAATGGCGCGGCAGCAGCTGGTGGTTGACGCCGACAGGCTGGATTTTGGCGGTTCAAGAATTAGGAAAAATCATAATAATTTTGCGGGGCGAATGAAATGGCTAAACGCGTATTTGTTGGCATGAGCGGCGGAGTCGATAGTAGCACTGCAGCGGCGCTTTTGGCGGAGCAGGGCTACAGCGTGACGGGCGTTTATATGAAAAATTGGAGCCAGGATTTGCCGGGTATGGAATGTCCGTGGCGCGAGGATTTGGCGGATGCGAAACGCGTGGCGGTGCAGCTGGGGATTGATTTTGAAGTGTTTGATTTTCAGCGCGAATACAAGCAAAAAGTCGTCGATTATATGCTCGACGAATACCAGGCGGGGCGCACACCGAACCCTGATATTATGTGCAATCAGGAGGTAAAATTTCGGCTATTTTTGGACGCGGCTTTGGAGCGCGGCGCCGATATGATTGCGACCGGACACTACGCGCGTACGGCTGGCGGCACGCTAAAAATGGCGAAAGATTCGGCGAAAGACCAGACTTATTTTTTGTATCGCACGACTAGCGCGGCGTTAATTAAAACGCTGTTTCCGCTCGGCGGCTACACGAAGCCCGAAGTGCGCGAACTGGCGAAAGCGCGCGGGCTGTGGACGGCGCGCAAAAAAGAATCGATGGGCGTATGTTTCGTCGGCAATGTCGGCATGCGCGAGTTTTTGAGCGAATATGTCGCGGCGCGTCCTGGCGACATTATCGAGCGCGAAACTGGCAAAATTTTAGGACGGCACGACGGCGCGATTTTTTACACGCTCGGGCAGCGGCACGGGCTCGAGATTGGCGGCGGGCTGCCGTATTACGTCGTCGGCAAGGATATGGACAAAAACGAAGTTTACGTCAGTCAAAATATCAACGACAGCTCGATGTGGCGAACGAAAATTGCGCTTGGCGATGTTCACTGGATTGGTCAAGCGCCAGCTGCTAGCGAAACGCTGCGCGTGCGCCTGCGCCACCGCGGCGAACTGAAACCGTGCCGGCTGCGCGGCCGCGTGCTAGAACTCGACGAACCAGAGCGCGCCGTAGCGCCAGGGCAGTCCGCCGTAATTTACGCGGGCGAGACGTGTTTGGGCGGCGGAATAGTTACGGAGTAGTTTGTTTCGAACATCTATCGCGGCGAGCTTCGTTTGTGGTATAATTACCCCTATGAATGCCCAAGAAATCCGCAAAAAGTATCTCGAATTTTATCAAGCGCGCGGTCATGCGATTGTGCAGCGCGCGCCGTTAATTTTGACTGGCGACCCGACCACGTTGTTTACCGGCAGCGGCATGCAGCCGATGATCCCTTTTTTGCTCGGCGAGGCGCACCCCAAAGGCGTACGTATCGCCGATAGCCAGACTTGTTTGCGGGCGCAAGATATCGACGACATCGGCGATAACCGCCACACGACATTTTTCGAAATGCTCGGCAACTGGAGCTTGGGCGACTATTTCAAAAAGGAACAAATCCCCTGGATGTTTGAATTCTTGACAGAAGTCGTTGGGCTCGACCCAGCTAAATTGTATGTGACGTGCTACATCGGCGACCAGCGCTTCGGCATTCCGAAAGATCAAGAGGCAGCTGAATTATGGGCGGAGTTATTCGCAGCGAAAGGGTTATCGCACGGCACGGCGGATATTGGCAGCGAAGCGGACGGCTACGCGCGCGGCATGCGCGAAGGCGAGCGGATTTTCTACTACGACGGGTCGAAAAACTGGTGGAGCCGCAACGGCGCGCCAGAAACCACGCCAATCGGCGATCCGTGCGGTCCGGACAGCGAAATGTTTTATGATTTTGGCACGCCGCACGATCCGAAATTTGGCGAGCATTGCCACCCTAACTGCGACTGCGGCCGCTTCATGGAAATTGGCAATAACGTGTTTATGGCCTACAAAAAAGTCGCTGACGGCGTGTTTGAACCGCTGGAAAAACCAAATATTGACCATGGTTCTGGCCTGGAGCGCATCGCGGCGGCAGCAAATAATAACCCCGATGTGTTCAAAGTAAGTCTGCTCTGGCCGATCATCGAAAAATTGCAAAACTTGAGCGGCAAAAAGTATGAAGACCACACCGAAGCTATGCGCGTCATCGCCGACCATCTGCGTGCTGCCACTTTCATGGCGGTTGACGGCTGCGTACCAAGCAACAAGGAGCAGGGCTATGTCATGCGACGTTTGCTGCGCCGGGCGATTCGCTTTGCTAACGAACTAGGCATCAAAGAAGAGTTTTTCGAAGAAGTTGTGCCGGTTATCGCTGATCTTTATGTTAACGATTTTCCAGAGGTGCTTGAAGCGCGCGACAAAATCATCATTACTCTAATGAAAGAGGAAAAAGCCTTTATGCGCACGCTCGCCAAAGGTACGCGCCATTTGCTAGGATTTATCGGCGACGGTCTGACTGGCGAAGAAATTTTCACTATGCACGACACTTACGGCTTTCCGTACGAGCTGAGCGTCGAGGTAGCTAAGCGGCACAATATTCAAATCGCCAGCGACTGGAAAGACGAATTTGATCGGCTGATGGCGGAACAGCGCAAGCGTTCGCAGACTGCCGCCAAGGGCGTATTCAAGGGCGGTCTGGAAGGTCAGACTATGGCGCATAAACGCCTGCACACTGCTAATCACTTGATGTACGCGGCGCTGCGTAAAGTTTTGGGTGATCACGTCATGCAGCGCGGCAGCAATATCACCTCGGAGCGCCTGCGATTTGACTTTAACAACGACGCCAAAGTTACCCGCGAGCAACTGGACGAAGTCGAAAACTTAGTCAATGGCTGGATCGAGGCTGATTTGCCGGTAAGTTATAAAGAATATCCGACCGAGGAAGCTTTCAAAATGGGCGCAGTCGGCGCGTTCGGCGACCGCTACGGCGACACCGTCAAGGTTTACCAAATGGGCGAGGGCGGCACCAGAGCTAGCTTCGAAATCTGCGGCGGTCCGCACGTCGACCACACCGGGCAATTAGCGCAAGACGACGACGGCACGCCAAACGGCAAAAAATTCAAAATCCTCAAAGAAGGCTCGAGTTCAGCCGGCGTACGGCGGGTCAAAGCTGTTTTACAGTAAAAAGATGCGGGGTGCGGCAGTCTGCTACTACTCTACCTTTTTATTATATCACACATACTACACAAAGTCAAATAATTCCCGCCCTAACCCCTCAGCCGCAACACTCTCGGTGCAAAAAAGAGCCATCTTGGTTCGTAGATAAACAAAAGTAGTATATAATAAAGAGTGTGAATAAGATTTTTGATAGAATCCGAGAGCTGCGCGGGCAAGCGGCGGCGCCGGCGGACGAATATATCGTCGGGCTGGACATTGGAACTGAATACATCAAGGCGTTGATTGCGAAGATGTCGGGCGAGGATATTGAAATCGTCGGTGTCGGGCGGGCGCATCAGGAGCTGGGCGATATGCATCAGGGGGCGATTGCTGATATCGCTGGGGTCGTGCGCAACTGCGAAGAGGCTCTCGGCGCCGCCGAAGAAGAGGCTGGCTTGCAGGCGAAGCGCGTCGTGATAGGTATCGCCGGCGAATTGGTCAAAGGCGTGACGAATACGATTCGCTATCGTCGGCCGCAGCCCGACCGTCCGCTCGACGAAGCCGAGATGGAATTTATCATCGAAAAAGTGCAAGACCGCGCTGCCGCAAAAGCGCAGAAACAAATAGCGCTCGAAACTGGCAACGACGAAGTTGAAGTCAAATTGGTCAATTCGGCGCTGGTTAGCATTCACATCGACGGTTACAAGGTGTCGAATCCGATTGGATTTCAGGGCAAAGACGTCGCGGTGCAGATTTACACGGCGTTTGCGCCGATGGTGCATATCGGCGCGCTCGAAAAAGTTGCCGACGAGCTTGATTTGACGCTGATGGCGGTGGCGGCTGAGCCGTTTGCGGTGAGCCGCAGCGTGCTTGGCGCCGATGCGAACAGTTCGTTTACGGCGATTCTGGCGGATGTCGGCGGCGGCACGACCGATATCGCGGTAGTAAATGACGGTGGCGTCGAGGGTACGAAAATGTTCGGTATCGGCGGGCGGAGCTTCACCAAGACGATTTCGGACGAACTTTCTATCAGCTATAGCCAGGCGGAAAAACTCAAGGTAAATATCGACGACAAAAAAATCAAAGCTTCGGTCAAAAAAGAAGTGGCTGCTGCGATTGACAAAACGCTTGAAGTTTGGCTGTCGGGGGTCGAACTGGCGCTCAGCGAATTTGAGTCGGTCGACCAATTGCCGCCGCGAATTTTGCTATGCGGCGGCGGCGCGAGTTTGGCGCAGCTGGTCGAGGCGCTAGAATCAGGCGATTGGTACAAAGATTTGCCGTTCACGAAACGCCCGAGCGTGCAGCGAATCAAGCCTAGCGACGTAGCGGGTATCGTCGACACTACGCAAAAAGCGAGCGACCACACGTTTATCACCGCGATGGGATTGTTGCGGGTCGGATATGATACAATAATAGGAGTAAGCGACACGCAAACGATGCGCGACCGGCTGGACCGCATTTTGCGCGTATAACAGAGAAAACCGCTATGCAAAAAGACGTAATATATATCGATGTAGAAGATGATATCACCGCGATTATCAGCAAGATGAAAGCTTCGCAGAGCGAAATCGTCGCGCTGGTTCCGCCGAAAAGAATCGGCGCGATTCAGAGTGCGGTGAATTTGAAGTTGGTGCAGCGGGCGGCGGAGCGCGCCAACAAGCATTTGGTAATTATTTCGAATAACGCGGCGCTGGCAGCGCTGGCGGGCGCGGCGAATATTCCGGTCGCGAAGAACCTGCAAAGCCGTCCGGAAATTGCGGAAGTGCCGGCGCTAAAAGTTGACGAGGATGACGATATCATCGACGGCTCGGTGCAAGCAAAATCGGACGACAAAAAACCAGAATCGGTAGACGCGGTCGAAAGCGAAGGCGGCACGAAAAATTCGGACGGCAAAAAAACTCCAGCTAGCGGCGCCAAAAAAGACAAAAAGAAAATGCCGTCAATTCCGGATTTCAATAAATTCCGCAAGAAATTTTTCATCATTCTGGCAGCTGTCGTGCTCTTGATTGCGGGCAGCGTTTGGGCGTTTGTGATTGCGCCGCGCGCCGAAATCGTGATTGCTGCGCAGACTTCGCAGGTCGCGGTTAATACGCAAATCAAAGCCAGCGATGCGGCTACTACTAGCCTAGAGGAAGGCACGATTAAAACAACCACCAAAACTTCGGAGACGCCGGTGTCGAAAACTATCGCCGCCACGGGAACCAAAGATGTCGGCACGAAAGCGACCGGTACAATTCGTATCGTGCCGACTCGCGATACGATTAGCGATATCGTCGATCACGATGTAACAGTGGCGGCGGGCACTGAAGTGTCGTCGTCGAGCGGCGCGCTATATCGTACTGACAGCGCTGTGACCTTTACTTATAGTTCGCTGCAAAGTACGCGCAAAGGTGTGACGGTAGGAATAACTGCGGCTGAAAATGGCGCCAAATATAACGGCGCGTCGGGTAGCGCGACCGGGCTTTCGGGTTTTACGGCTAGTTTTACGACTTCGACTTCGGGCGGCACCGACAAAACGGTGACGGTCGTGCAGCAGAGCGATATTGATTCGACTAAAGCCAACCTCGTGTCGGATGCCGAAAAAGACGCCGCCAAAAAAGCGCTCCTTGCGCAGTTTGGCAAAGACGCAAAAATTATCGAAGAATCGTTTACGGCGGATTTGGGCGGCGTGACTATTCCGGCGGCAGGCACCGAAGCGCCCGATGGCAAAGCGACGGTCGGCGGCGCGATTAAATATTCGGTCAAGGCAGTCGTGAAAAATGACTTAAATCTATTTTTGGACGCGTATTTCAAGCAGCAAATCGACGGCAAGGATAATCAAAAAGTTTACAGCAACGGAGCTTCGTCGGTGTCTTTGACAAATGTGACGATTGCGGGCGATGCTATTACGGCTAAATTGACGGCGAACGGCAAAATTGGTCCGAAAATTGACGAAGCAGCTATCAAAGATTACGTGAAAAGCAAGCGTATCGGCGAAGTTCAAGAATATGTGAAAGCGATTGACGGCGTCAAGTCGGTCGATGTCAACTTTTCGCCGTTTTGGGTGCATAAAGTGCCGGGTGATACCAAAAAAATAACGGTGAAATTTGTCGTCGATGAGTAAATCGTACGTAGCGCTCGATGTGGGCGAGAAGCGGATTGGCGTTGCCTTGGCGCGCGGCGATGTAAAAATCGCGGTAGCGTACGACACGATTGAAGTTGATGGCTCGGAAATTCAAGCTATCGCCGAAATTATCGTGCGCGAAAAAGCTGATATACTGGTCGTCGGCTATCCGCGCAATCAAGCGGGCGAACCGACCAAGCAGACGGAATTTGTCGAACAATTCACCGAGCAGCTGCGCGATATTGCGCCCAAAATCGTGTTTCAAGACGAGTCGCTGACCAGCGTAAAAGCCGAGGAGATTTTGGCGCGGCGCAAACAGCCGCACGCCAAGGGCGACGTCGACGCTTTGGCGGCGAGTTTGATTTTGCAAGACTATTTGGAGGCGCGCTAATGGACGGATTTAAGCGCCCGCGAGCCCCAGAAGCGCGCCCGCAAAATTCTTTGCCGCCGCAGTTTCAGCCGCCTCGTCCGGCGAGCGGCCAGCCGGCTGGTTCGCTTGGGTCGCCGCCGCCGTTTTCGTCGTCAACGCGCCAGCCAGCCAGCCAGTTTCGGCAAAACGCCGGCGGACAGTTTTCGCAGCCAGCGCCATCGAATTTAAACAATACGCTGCCAGATATCAATGCGGTCGAGCGCGAAGATTTCGATGCTCTTGAGCAGGACGACGAACTAGACCGGCCGCGGCGTACGGCGGGCAAAAAACCGCGCCGTTCGCGCAAAAAGTGGATTTTTTTGGCTATTTTCGCGCTGCTAGCGGCTGCGATTGCCGGCGCGTATTTTTGGTATAATGCCCAGCTAAAAGCCGTGTCAAACGACGCCACAAAGCATTCGTTTATGGTTGACGAAGACGACGCGACGGCGACGGTGGCGGCGAAGCTTAAATCGGCTGGACTAATTCGCGACGAATGGGCGTTTCGGATTTATGTGCGGCTGGAGGGCAAATCGATAATGGCTGGCACTTGCCGTTTAGCGCCGGCGCAGACGGTGGCGCAAATCGTAGATAAGTTGTCCAAAGGCTGCCATGACTTCAAAGCCGTTACTTTTTATCCGGGCGGCACGCTCGAGGCGTCGCGTTACAAGGCGTCGCGCTCTCCGGGCGGCGTCGATAAAACTAACGCTCGGTATATTTTGAAGCGGGCGGGCTTTAGCGACAGCGATATTACGGCGGCTTTCCGGGCGAAATACGACAGTCCGCTATTCGCTGATAAGCCGGCGAATACCTCGCTCGAGGGTTATATCTTTGGCGAGACTTATCATGTCGCCGAAGATGCGACCGCTAAAGACGTGCTCGAGACAGTGTTTGCGCATATGTACAAAGTGGTGCAAAAAAATGATTTAGAGACGAAATTCAAAGTGCAAGGTTTGAATTTATACCAGGGGATCGTGCTGGCGTCAATCGTTGAGCGCGAACTGACCTGCGAAGATAAGCCGACCGCGGAGCGCAAAGAGCGGTGCTATCAGTATCAGCGCGGGATTGCGCAGGTATTTATAAAACGTTTCCGCGATGGTGTCAAGCTCGGGTCGGACATTACGGCGGTGTATGCGGCGGATAAATCGGGAATTGACATTCCCAAAGACGATACCAATACATTGATTTCGATTGATTCGCCGTACAATACGCGCAAATACGAAGGATTGCCGCCGACACCGATTGCGGCGCCGGGAGAACTGTCGCTCAGGGCTGTCGCTAATCCGACCGCTGCCGAGAATAACTTCTTCCTAGCGGGCGATGACGGGCTGATTTATTTCGCGAAAACGAACGAAGAACACGAAGCAAACATCAAAAATCATTGCCAAAAGCTTTGTGCGGCGATTTAGCGAAAAAGCATTGACAATATGGGGTGATATTTGCTATAATGAGAGAGTACATTGCTGTAAGTTGCGAGGTTTTACAGAGGTGTTACCGCGCAGCCGCCAGTGATGGCTACCTTGATAAGTCGTAAAATTGCCGAAATAATCTTTTTGTTACTATTAGTTAATTAAAATGGTCGATGGCGGTTCGTCTCTACTACAGAGAGAAAGACTTTAGGGGTATTGGGAATGCGTGTGTGTTCCAGGAGAATGATTATCAATACTCAGGATTCATCAGCAAAAGCCCGTTCGAGTTTTATGGCTCGTAAAGCTTTGAATTCTTCATCGCCGCGAACTGCTGCCAAGCGGTCGCGTCGCGGTGCATTATCGGTGTCGTCAATTGCGTCGTATTTCGGCGTATTTTTGTTGATTACCGCTTTGGTGGCAACCAGTTATCAGCCGATGATAGCGAAACAGCCGGCAGCGCTGGCAAATGCTTCGACTACTACTGCGTCGACGCTGTCGAAAGTGCAGAGCGAAACAGGCTCGGTCGACCCGGTGGTGGCGGCAAATATCGCGTCGTCGCTCGCCGACACGACGAATATGCCGGTCAGCAACAACGTAGCGAATTTGTCGCAGTCGCTGGCGGTCGAAACCATGATGGCGCGGACAGATTCGAGCACGATTAGCAAGCCGCAGGTTGTCAATATGACGGCTGATTCGCGTAGTGCCACGACTTATGTAACGCAGGCGGGCGACACACTCGACGGCGTCGCCGAAAAATACGGCTTGCAAAAGACTACGATTGCGTGGGCGAATAATTTAAGTTCCGACGCGCTTGAGCCGAATGTGACCTTGACGATTTTGCCGACAGATGGCGTTTTGTATACGACGAAAGACGGCGACACGCTTGACGGCGTCGCTGAAAAATACGGCGGCAAAAAGGACGATATCGTCACTTATAACGACCTGGAATTGGCGTCGGGCGTGGCGAGCGGTACGCGCTTGATTATTCCGGGCGGCACTTTGCCGGAGAACGAGCGTCCAGGCTATACAGCGCCGACGACTGGTCGCCGCGGCGTCAATGCCAACAGTAACTGGGGCGCAGGCACGGCAGCGGGCGCAGCGTCGTCTTACAAAGGCGTGGTTTCGGCAGGGAATAGATATGCTTGGGGCAACTGTACTTGGTACGCGTACGAGCGGCGCATGCAGCTCGGGCGTCCGGTTGGCAGCTTCTGGGGCAACGCTAGTACGTGGGCATACAACGCACGTTCGGCCGGACTGGCGGTCAACGGTACGCCGGCTCCGGGTGCGGTTATGGCAAATGGCGGCGGCTACGGGCACGTGGCAATTGTCGAATCGGTGAATCCGGGCGTTTCGGTGACAATCAGCGAGATGAACGGTTATCGCTGGGGCGGCGGCTTCAACCGTGTCGGCCGCGGTATGCTCTCGTGGAGCGAAGCAACCAGCGGCTACTACAGCTACATTCATTAAATCTGTAATTGCGAAATGTAAAAACGCCTCTGTCAAATCGGGGGCGTTTTTGGTATACTAAGTATATGTTTGTTGATACAGCGAAAGTGACGGTTCAGGCTGGCAAAGGCGGCGACGGCGCGGTGAGCTTTCGGCACGAAATTTATGTCGATAAAGGTGGTCCGGATGGAGGCGACGGCGGGCGCGGCGGCGATGTCGTTTTTATGGCGACCGAACAGCTCAATACGCTGCTCAATTTTCGCTATCAGCCGAAGCTAAAAGCGGAAAACGGCGCTGCGGGCGGCAAAAGGAAAAAAGCGGGACGTTCGGGCGAGCGATTACTGGTCAAAGTTCCGGTTGGCACGATTGTTAGGCGCGACGGCGTCGTGGTGGCGGATTTGACGCGCCACGGCGAAGAGGCGGTGATTGCGAAAGGCGGCGACGGTGGTTTTGGCAACGCTCATTTCAAGAGTTCGACCAGGCAGACGCCGCGCATGGCGGAACTGGGCGAGCCGGGTGATGAATTTGAGGCGGAGCTGGAATTAAAATTGTTGGCGGACGTCGGGCTAGTTGGTTTTCCCAACGCCGGCAAGTCGACTTTCCTCAGCGTGGTGTCGAACGCTCGTCCAGAGATTGCTAACTATGAATTTACTACCCTAACGCCGCATCTCGGTGTGGCGGATGTCGATGATGGTTCGCTGCTGATCGCTGATATTCCGGGCTTGATCGAGGGCGCGAGCGAGGGTAAGGGTTTGGGCGACCAGTTCCTGCGCCATGTTGAGCGTACGGCGGTGCTACTGCATATGATTGACGCCTATTCTGACGACCCAGCCGAAAAATATCTGACGATTCGGCGGGAGCTGGCGAACTATAGCGCGGAGTTGGCAGAGCGCCCGGAGATTATCGTGCTGACCAAATGCGAAGGGCTCGATGATGAAATTATCGCTATGCAGGCAACGGCGCTGCAAAATGCGGCTGACGGTGCGCCGGTGCTGGCGATTTCGTCGCAGACGCATAGCGGCGTCAAGGAACTGCTTCGGCTGGCGCGGCGTGAAGTCGAGGCGTACCGGGCGCGCGAGGCGGAAGATTCCGCGGAAGCCGAAAGCGGCGTGCCGGTGATTTCGCTGGATGCGGCGCAGCTTGGTGATGCTTGGGCGGTCGAAGAATTGCCGCCTGAAACCGATGAAGACGGCGAAGCGGTCAAAGTGTTTGCGGTGCGCGGCGCAAAAATCGAGAAATTCGCCCGCCGGACAAACTTCGACCAATTCGAAGCGGTCAATCGCCTGCGCGACATCATGAAAAAAATGGGCATCACCCACGAATTGATTCGCCAGGGCGCTGTCGGTGAGAGCATTATCCGGATCGGCGAGAGTGAGTTTACGTTGATTGAACAGTAAGGGGTACGTCAAATGGCACAAACATTCTTTTTTTACGACCTGGAAACCAGCGGTTTGAGTGCGCGCGAGGATCGGATTATGCAGTTTGCCGGGCGGCGGACGGACATGGAGCTGAATCCGATTGGCGAGCCGTACAATTTGTTGGTGGTGCTCAGTGATGATACTTTGCCGAGTCCTGATGCGCTGATGGTGACGGGTATCACGCCGCAAAAAACCGTTGACGAGGGTTATAGCGAGGCGCAGTTTGCGCGGATTTTGAGCGAGGAAATTTTTACGCCCGACACCATCGCCGTGGGGTTTAATAATGTGCGGTTCGATGATGAATTTGTGCGGCATTTGTTGTGGCGAAATTTTTACGATCCGTACGAATGGTGCTGGAAGGATGGTCGGTCGCGCTGGGATATGCTGGACGTGGTGCGGATGACGCGGGCGCTACGGTCAGAGGGGATTAATTGGCCGGTTGATGAAAACGGCGAGCCGACTAACCGCCTGGAGCTGATTACCCGCGAAAATGGTATCGCTCACGAGAACGCTCACGATGCGCTGAGCGATGTCGATGCGCTGATCGACGTGGCGAAGTTGATCCGCGATAAACAGCCGCAACTATTTGAATATCTGCTAAAAATGCGCGATAAAAAACAGGTCGCTCAGCTGGTCAACCTAGCGGACAAAAAATCGTTCGTTTACAGCAGCGGGCGCTACGACAAAGAATTTGCCAAAACGACGGTGGCGTTGCCGCTGACGGCGGGGCGCAATGGCAATGTGGTGGTGTATGATTTGCGCTATGACCCGGCGCCGTTTGTGGATTTGAGCGAGGCGGAGTTGGCGCATAAAATTTATGCTAGTTGGCAGGAACGCCAGGCGGAGGGTTTCGTCAAATTGCCAGCCAAAGAACTGCAGCCGAATCGCTGCCCGGCGGTGGCGCCGCTTGGCGTGTTGGAGCAGGCGGACGGCTGGGCAAAAATTTCGCTGGACGCGGCAACTGTCGCCAAGCATCAAAAAATCCTATTAGCGCACCCCGAATTTGCCGAAAAATTGCGGACGATTTTCGAAAACAAGCCGGAATTTAAGCGGTTGCCCGACCCAGAAGCGCAACTGTACGATGGCTTTTTGTCGGATCGCGACCGGTTGCGGGTCGAAGCGGTGCGTAGTGCTGATGAGCGTCAGTTGGCTGATTTTCACCCGGAATTTAGCGACGAACGATTGCCGAAATTATTGCTGCACTACAAAGCGCGCAATTTCCCGAAAACCTTGAGCGAAGACGAGCTGCTGGAGTGGGAAAATTGGCGCAGCGCCCGGCTGCAAGCCCAGCTGCCGAAATATCTGGCGGCATTGCAACGGCTGGCTGCCGGCGGCGTTGATTCCGACCAAGAATTTATCTTGCAGGAACTGCAGTTGTGGGCGGAGTCGATTCTATCTGACGTCGAAGTCTAGCATCCCGGGCTGCGGGCTGGCGGTTTGAGCGGGCTGTTGCCGAAAGCGAGGTTGAGTATGCCGATGACGCTGATTGCGCAGCCGCTAAGCATCATCCAGTAGGGTATGTTGATGTTGGTGCCGGGAATCGTGCCAGTGAGCATAAATTCCAAAAGCAACTCGAGAAATTGCCCGCCAAACGCGAAGCCTGCTCCGACGAGCGCGATGATGAAGATGGCTGATAGAATGTGTTTGCGCCGCATAATTTACCTCGAGTCGCATAATCTTGATAACTAATTGTAATATAGCAATTAGACCAAAAACTTGCAACGATAAGCTTTATAATAGACGTATTTGCAAACATATTGCATAGCGTGGCAGCGCGATTGGCTGGTTTTGCCGGAGCACGGCTGGAGTTTAGCGCGCAAAAATGCTATAATTAGTAGTCATGTCGGATAGTATCAAAATCACTGGCGCGCGCCAAAATAACCTGAAAAATATCGATATAGAAATTCCGCGCGATAAGTTTGTCGTCGTGACGGGTTTGAGCGGCAGCGGTAAATCGAGCCTGGTGTTTGATACGATTTACGCCGAGGGTCAGCGACGCTACGTCGAAAGTTTGAGCAGTTATGCGCGCCAATTTCTCGGCATCATGGACAAGCCGGACGTCGACAGCATTGAAGGTTTGAGTCCGGCTATTAGTATCGACCAAAAATCGACGTCGCGTAATCCGCGCTCGACAGTGGCGACGGTGACGGAAATTTACGATTATTTGCGCCTGCTGTTTGCTCGCGTCGGCGTGCCGCACTGTCCGATTTGCGGCAAGCCGGTGCAGCGGCGCACGGCGCAGGCGATTATCGACGAAATCATGAAATTGCCAGAGGGCGAGCGGCTGATGATTTTGGCGCCGATTGTCTCGCAGAAAAAAGGTGAATTTCAGCACGTACCAGAACAATATATGCGCTCGGGATTCGCGCGGGCGCGCGTGGACGGCGTGGTGTATGCGCTGGACGAATTTCCGGAGCTGCAAAAAAGCTACAAGCACGATATCGAAATCGTGGTCGACCGCGTCGTCATGAAACCGGACATGATTAGCCGCGTGTCGCAGGCAGTCGAGCAATCGCTGGATTTAGCGGCGGGCGTGGTGCAAATTTTGAATGTGGAGAATGGCGAAATTTTAACTTTCAGCCAGCGCTACGCGTGCGTCGACCATCCGAACGAGGAAATTCCCGAGCTTGAGCCGCGTTTATTTAGTTTTAACGCGCCGCAAGGTGCTTGTCCGACTTGCACCGGGCTCGGTACGCGGTTGGAAATCGACCCCGAGTTGGTGTTTAATGCCAATTTGACGATTTCCGAAGGGGCGATTCGCCCGTACAACCGGATTAATCTCGATAATTTTTATATGCGTAAAATCAAGGCGGTAGCCGACGCGCACGGTTTCAGTTTGCAGACGCCGGTCAAGCAGCTGTCTGATGATGCGAAACAATTAATTCTGTACGGAACAGGCGCGCAGAAATATCGCATGGAGTTCGCAGGCGGGCGCTATTACGATGCGACTTACGAGGGTGTGATTCCGAACTTGGAGCGTCGCCACCGCGAAACCGAGAGCGAATTTATGCGCCGCGATATCGAGCGTTTCATGCGCGAACGGCAATGCACAGCCTGCCAGGGCGCGCGCCTCAAGCCGGTGGTGCTGGCGGTGACGGTAAACGGATTGTCTATTATGGACATTTGCAATCTAGATGTGGCGAATGCGCTTGATTTGTTCGGGAAATTGAAATTCAGCGAGTCGGAAATGCATATCGTGCGGCTGATTCTGAAAGAAATCACGGCGCGCCTGGGTTTTATGAACAACGTCGGATTGAATTATTTGGAGCTGGGGCGGGCGGCTAATACTTTGAGCGGCGGCGAAGCGCAGCGGATTCGGCTGGCGACGCAAATCGGCTCGGGTTTGCAGGGCGTGCTGTATGTGCTGGACGAGCCGTCGATTGGGCTGCATCAGCGCGATAACGACCGCTTGATTGCGACGCTGAAACATCTACGCGATTTGGGCAACTCTGTACTGGTGGTCGAGCACGACGAAGATACTATTGCGCAGGCGGATTATTTGGTTGATATCGGTCCGGGTGCGGGCGTGCATGGCGGCGAGGTCGTGGCGGCTGGTGCGCCGGGCGAGGTTGCGAAAAATGCTGCCAGCGTGACGGGTCGGTATTTGAGCGGCGCCGAGAAAATTGCCGTCCCGAAAAAACGGCGCGCTGTCCAAAAAGACCGCAAGCTCGTCGTACGCGGCGCGCGCGAAAACAATTTGAAAAACATCGATGTGACGTTTCCGCTGGGCGTGATGACGTTGGTGGCGGGCGTGAGCGGCAGCGGCAAATCAACGCTGGTGAATGATATTTTGGCGAACGAATTGACGGCGCGATTGCACCGGGCGCAAACCGTGCCGGGCGCGCATCAGCAAATTGACGGCATCAAGCAGCTGGATAAAGCAATCGTTATCGACCAGTCGGCGATTGGGCGCACGCCGCGCTCAAATCCCGCGACTTATACCGGCGTATTTACGCAAATTCGCGAGTTGTTTGCGAACACGCCCGAAGCGAATATCCGCGGTTACAAAGCCGGCCGCTTTAGCTTCAACGTCAAGGGCGGGCGCTGCGAAAATTGCCAGGGCGACGGCGTGATAAAAATTGAAATGCATTTTTTGCCAGACGTTTACATTCAGTGCCCGGAATGCCACGGCAAGCGCTATAATCGCGAGGCGTTAGAAATTAAATACAAAGGCAAGACGATTAGCGACGTTTTGGAAATGACGGTCGAGCAGGCGTGTGAATTTTTCGAAAACGTGCCGGCTATCGCGCGTAAACTGCAAACGATAAACGAGGTTGGGCTCGGCTATATTAGGCTAGGGCAGCCTGCGACGACTTTTTCGGGCGGCGAGGCGCAGCGTATTAAGCTGGCGACCGAACTGAGCCGGCGTTCAACAGGCAAAACTTTGTACATTTTGGACGAGCCGACGACGGGCTTGCACACGGCTGATGTCAAAAAATTGCTCGAGATTTTGCAAAAATTAGTCGATGGCGGCAACAGCATGATTATCATTGAGCATAATTTGGAAGTGATAAAATGCGCCGACTGGATAATCGACATGGGTCCAGAAGGCGGTCAGGGCGGCGGCACTGTGATTGCGCAGGGCACGCCGGAGGACGTCGCGAGAACCCCCGAATCTTTCACCGGCAAATATCTCAAAAAGCTTCTAAAAGACTAGGTTTATTTGTCTTTTTTCGAAAACAAAACTTTGAATTGGCGCTTCAATTTATCGCGCGTGCTTTTTTGCTTGAGGGCGTGAATAATCATCGGCGAAACCGACAAGAATATAATGATAAGCGCCGCCACTTCGATGTTGACGCCTGCTTTGGTCAGAAATTCGCCGGCATAATATCCGAGGTAAACGAACAGCGACGACCACAAGAAACCGCCTAAAATATTGAAAATCACGAAAGTTCGATAGTGCATGTTGCTGGCGCCGGCGACGATTGGCGCAAAGGTGCGAACAATCGGTACGAAGCGAGCGAGGACAATCGTGATAGAGCCATGTTTTTCGTAAAAGGCTTCGGTTTGTTCCAAATATTTTTTCTTGAAAAAGCGCGAGTTTTCTTTTTCGAATAATTTGCGCCCGACTTTGTGTCCGAATTCAAACCCGACGCTATCGCCAGCGACGGCGGCGGCGAAAATCAGCGCAGCAAATAAATGTATGTCAATTGGCGCGCCATTAAAATGCAGCAACCCTTGTTGTACCATGTAGCCAGCTGTAAAAAGTAGGCTGTCGCCCGGCAAAACAAAGCCGATAAGCAGTCCTGATTCCGCGAATACGACCAAAAGAATCGCGATAATTCCAAAACCGGTAATTAAGTGAATTAATGCTTCCATGCTAACTAGTATATCATGACTCGCGCGGTAGAAACTGATTCCGTAAAGGCGATTTGGCGCGCCAAACTCTCTAGGGCAAACGTAAGCTTTTTTCGTGCAAAGATGTTATACTAGTTATACATATCACATAACTCCGGAAAAATATCCGAGAAGGAGAAATATGGGAGATAAGCTAGAATTAAAAGTTGACCGCCGAGAAATTTTCGGCAAAAAAGTGAAGCAGCTGCGCCAAAAAGGTATCACGCCGGGCGTCGTATATGGCGCTGGCATGGAGCCGGTTGCAGTGCAAGCTGACGGAAAAGATGTGATGCGTTTGTACGCGGCTGCCGGCAAACACACGCCGGTGCAGCTCACGGGCACGAAGCGACGTATCGCGATGATAAAAGATATCGAAATGCACCCGACGAAAAGCGGCGTCGTGCGCCATATCGCTTTTCACGCAGTGCGCGCCGACGAGCCTGTCATTGCCGAAGTGCCGATTCACTTGCTGGATGTCGGCGAGTCCGAGGCTGAGCGGGCTGGATTGATTGTACTGCAGGCTATCGAAAAAGTCGAAGTAAAAGCTTTGCCGTTAAATCTTCCAGAAGCGCTAGAAATTTCTGTTGCGAAACTTGCCAGCGAAGGCGACCGCCTCAAAATCGGCGATATCGATTTGCCGGAAGGCGTCGAGCTGGTTGAGCACGATGATGGACGCGAGGGCACGGCGGACGATGATGTGACGGTCAAAGATTTGGTGATTGCTAGCGTTTACGAACCGGCTGCACTTGAGGCGGCGAACGAAGCGGCAGCGGGCGATTCGACAGATGAAAGCAGTGTCGAACTCGTTGAGCCGGAAGCTGCCGAAGAGGAAAGCGCTGAGTAGTCAGTTGAATCCACAAATAAAACGACCTTTTGCCGGGTCGTTTTATTTTTGCGAAATTAGCCGCCTAGAAAGTTAGTCTTTATCGATAAACCCGCCGCTCTGGCGCTGCCATAACTTGGCGTAAATGCCGTGCTTTTTGGCGAGCAGCTGGTCGTGCGAACCGTCTTCGACGATTTTGCCGTTTTCCATGACGATGATGCGGTCGAGTTTGGCGATGGTTGACAGGCGGTGGGCGATGACGATGGAAGTTCGACCCTTCATCAAAGTTTCGAGCGATTTTTGAATCAAAGCTTCCGACTCGGAGTCGAGCGCCGAAGTCGCTTCGTCCAAAATCAGAATCGGCGCATTCTTTAGAATAGCGCGGGCGATAGCAATGCGTTGGCGCTGTCCGCCGGACAACTTAACGCCGCGCTCGCCGACCATCGCGTCGAAACCGTCTTTTAGCTGGACGATGAAATCGTAAGCACCGGCTTGCTTGGCGGCTTTTTCGATTTCTTTGTCACTGGCGTCAGGCCGCCCGTAGGCAATATTTTCGCGAATTGAGCGGTGAAATAGCAGCGGCTCTTGCGGCACGTAAGCGATTTGAAAGCGCAGGCTAGCCTGCGTTACTTGCGCGATGTTTTGCCCGTCGATGAGAATTTCGCCCGAGTCGATATCGGCAAAACGCAGCAACAGTTTCGTCAGCGTAGTTTTGCCAGAACCGCTCGCGCCGACCAAGCCGACCTTTTCGCCGGGTTTGATATCCAGCGAAAAATCTCGAAACAGAGTCGCTCCAGCGCCCTCGTCGTGCGTAAATGTCATGTTATTGATTGTTAGCGCGCCGCGTTTGACTTTCAGCTGGTCGGCCGCAAAGTCGGTCAGTGTCGTTGGTGTGGCTAAAATCTCCGCCATCTCGCGAGCGTCGCCCAGCACGCGGTTGCAGGAACGCATTATGCCGTTCATGTTCCACAGCTCGCGTGCTACGCGGCCGGTGTAAGTGATGATCAAATAAATCGCTGCCACCGATACGAAATTATGCTGCGCGGAGTAAACCGCGAAAGCGATGGCTGCGACCTGAATCGAGGTGTTGATGGTCGAATAAACCGTGCTGGCTTTTAGGAAACCGCGCATGGTGTCCAGGCTAGCGCGGCGCCATTTGTTGGCGGTGTTCGTGAAATTTTGTTGTTCGGAAGCTTCCGCACCCGATGATTTGACAGCCAACACATTCGATACGACGTCCGACAATTGTCCGCTGACTTTGTTGCTGGCGCTGGCTTCTAGCTCGCTAAATTTCGCCAATGGTTTGGAGCCAAAATAAACCACCACGCCGAAAATCACCGAAAATATCGCCAAAAATACCGCGTACTGCCACAGTAGCGTTGTAAGTACCACAACAGAGCCAACTAATGAAATTACCAATGGCAAAATTGACCATACGACAACGTCCCAAAAACGCTCAACTGCACCAGTTAGCTTGTTGGTTTGGCTGACTAGCGAGCCGCTAAATCTATTGGTATGAAAGAACATGGTTTGGTCGGTCAATTTGGCGAAACAGCGGGCGTACAGATCGCGCCGAATTGCTGTTTCGAACGTCCATTCCAAATACAAAACGATACGCCAGCCGATGATGTCAGACCACAGCAAACTGAGACCGTAAAGCCAAACCAACGTCCACAAATTGCTGGCGTCATGCAGCTGATTGTGCTGAATGATGTCGAGCAGCTGCGCGATGACTAATGGTCCGACAAACATACCGACGCCGAAAGTGATCGCTGTGAACAAAATCGCCGCGTTGCGCCGCAGTGCGTACGGTTTTGACGTTTGCCAAAGCAGCGTGAAAATTTGTTTGGTGTTTTTGGATTTTTTCGAATTATTTTTCGTCAAAATAAATTTCCTTTCTATTCTGGGGTGATAAAAATTTCAGAGGTTCGCTGGGCGGTCTTAAGAGCGAACGTAAAGTGAGAGAAAGCAAAAAGTTTCTCCGGGCAAGTGGAGTTGATTATACAGTAGGCTGCTGGTGTAAGTCAAGCTGAAGTCCCCGCAAAATCCTGTAGTGCCGCCAGAAGAAGACTTTCTATCAATTAAGCGCAAACTTTCTCAAGATACGAAATCAAAGCCCGGGCAAACTCTTCCGGGCGTTCTTTCTGCGGCCAGTGCTTGCAGCCTTTCATCAGAAACAGCTCGCAATTCGGGATTTTTTGGTTCGCCAGCAAAGCGCCTTTTACGGACACCGCCTTGTCCAAAGACCCGTGAACCAAAAAAGTCGGGCACTTAATTTCCGGCAACCTTCCGAATAAATCGGTGGTAAAGCCAAAGGGTTTAATCTCGCTCCTCTGAAAAGAAATGAACGGTTTTCCGGCGCCAGGCTTTTTCATTTCTGCCAGAATTTCATTTACCAATTTGTCGTTAACCAGCGTTTTGCCGCCAAATAAATTCGAAGTCAAAGACCAGCGGATGATGGAAGGATATTTGCTCGTCATTTTGTAGAGATTGTCGTTTATTTTCGATTTTATGAACCAATAAGTAAGTAAATGAAAAGGTAATTTTTCAAATAAGCCCCACGCATCTACCGGCACGAGTATTTTAACGAGTTCCGGGTGAGTGAGCGCCAGGTTCAAGCTGATTCCGCCGCCGAGCGAAAGACCCGTCAGTATGACTGGTTCGCCGCCGAAATTTTCAATGATTCCTTTTACGATATTTGTGTAAAATTCCAGCGAATACTCTCCGTCTATCCGGTCGCTTTCTCCGCATCCCGGCAAATCCAGCGCGATTACTTTATATTTGGCGGACAGCAGGGGAATTACTTCCGCCCAAGAAAGCATCGCAGAGTCCACGCCTGCGCCGTGCAGCAGTACGATGGTGTCGTCGCCCTCGCCTGACATGTGGCACATTACGCCTACGCCGTTTACTACAATTTTTTTCTTGTCGATTTTGGCATTCAAGGTTTTGCCTCCTTTTGGAATATTTGATGCAGCGCTCGGGCGGAATGATGCTTATATATTAATATTGTATCATTTTACGGTTATGTCTGGGATTTTGTTGAATGGTTTGTAGCTCTTAGACGCTATATCTAGCGTATACACCATATCTAGCGTGGGCGCGGCGGATTTGTGGTAAAATTTATGCATGAGCAAGACGCAAGACGACTCTGGCGACAACCAAGAAATTGAAGAAATCGACGAGCTGATAACCGTAATTTTGCCGACGATAAATAACGGAAATTAGTCGGAATTGAAATAGGGGCGGGCGAGTTCAACCATGCGGTCGCCGATTTCGCCGTAGCCAATCATTGCATTGACGCGCTCCAAATTTACCAGGGTATTTTTTACCACGCCGCCGCCCGGATCGCGGATAAATTCGCCGATTTTTTCTAGCTCGGCATAAACGCGAAATTGATAAACTTCCCGTCCGCTTGGCTCGATTAGATGCTGATAGCCGAGCGGCTGCCAGGCGAGCAGGCGCATGTTGCATTCCTCGACCAGTTCACGGGCGATGGTCTGCTCGATAGTTTCGTTTGATTCAGTGTGTCCGCCCGGCAAGTTAAATTCCTTTTCACCTGTTCGGCTGGTGACTAGCGGCACCTTGCCATCCAGATTGCCGATGGCGTAAACTTGCTCCCACGGCAAATCGGGGATTTGAACTTTTTCGGTCACCGTGTACCAATTGGCGATAATCGCTTGACCGCCGTAAACGAACGACGAGCGAATGTCTGGTTGCATATTTGCCCCCTCCGTTGAATTATTTGGTTATTGTCAGCTGAATAGCCGAACTACTGCTCAGAGGAACTTAACTCGCAAGTTCATAAAGTTGTTGCTATTGTATGTTTGTCGCGGGGGCGAGTCAAGAGTTTTGGTCGCCTCCGCAAGGTTTACGGCGGACTTTGCTAATCTAATTAACACAAAAAAGAATCGAAAAACTTGCGATGCGGATGAATTTAGGCGATAATAAGTACGATATTAGGCGCGAAAAATAAGGAGGGTTATGACTTTATACGATATTACGAGCAGGCAAGAATTTGACGAAAAGGTGTTGAAAAATGGCAAGCCGGTGTTGGTTGATTTTTGGGCGCAGTGGTGTCCGCCGTGCCGCGCGATGGCGCCGATTTTGCGTCAAATTGCCGAGGAAACGAAATTTGACGTCGTCAAAATCGACACCGAAGCCAGTAGCGACAACGCACAGTTGGCGCAGGAATATCGGGTGCAGGGCATTCCAAATATGAAAATTTTCGCGGGCGGCGAAGAAGTGCAGGAATTAATCGGCATGCGCCCGAAGCAGGCGTTGATTGAGGCGCTGGAAAAGGCGGCGAAAAAGTAGATATAATTTAATGAATGCAGCGCTCAAAGAAAAATTAAAGACGCTTCCGCGTTCGCCGGGCGTGTATTTTCATAAGTCGGAATCGGGCGAGATAATTTACGTCGGCAAAGCGGCGGTGCTGAAAAATCGCGTGCGGCAATATTTTCAGGGTGGCAAAGATTTTGATAATAAAACGCGCGCGCTCGTCGCGGAAATTTACGATACCGATTGGATTGAAGTGGAGAGCGAAATGGACGCGCTGTTTTTGGAAAGCGAGATGATTAAGCGCTATATGCCGCGCTATAATATTTTGCTGCGCGATGATAAATCGCAAACGTTTGTTCGCATCGACATGAAAAGCGAATGGCCGACGGTGACGTTCACGCGCAATCCGCCGGACGACGGCGCGACGTATATCGGTCCGTTTTACAATGGTTTTGCGGTCAAAAAAGCGCTGCGATATTTGCGCAAAATTTTTCCGTATTATATCAAGCTGCCGAAGCGCGAGCGCATGAATTTAGAAGAGCAAATCGGGCTCGCGCCAAGCGCCGATACGACCAGTCAGGAGTATAAAAAAACTCTGCGAAAATTGATTAAATATATTGAGGGCGGGCGCATCAAAATCACCAAAGAAATCGAGCGTGATATGAAGCGGGCGGCGCGCAACCAAGAATTTGAAACGGCGGCGCAGCTGCGCAATAAATTGGCGTACGTAGGCGAATTGCAGCGGCGCATCATGTTTGGCGACCGCGAATTTTTGAATATTTCCAAAGACCAAGCGCTTGCGCAGCTGACGGAATTGCTCGGGCTGCCGTCGCCGCCGGCGCGCATCGAGGGCTACGATATTTCGCACATGAGCGGTACAAATGTGGTCGCGAGTATGGTTGTGTTTACGAATGGCGCAAGCGACCGTACGCAGTATCGTAAATTCAAAATGCACGTGCAGCGCAACGACGACACGGCGAATATGCGCGAGACGATTCGGCGGCGCTTTAGCGCGAAAAATATAAAAAATTGGGGTTTGCCTGATTTGTTGTTGATTGATGGCGGCAAAGGGCAGCTGGGCGCAGTGCTTGACGAGTTGGAGCTGCTGGGCGTGAAAGTGCCGGCGATTGGCGTGGCGAAACGCGACGAGGAAATTGTCGTAGCCAAAGGCCGCTCGCTGACCAGCGAAAAATATTTAGAAAAATTGCTAGAGCAGCCGATTGACGGCGTGTCGGTGGTGGATTCGAGCGGATATTATTTCGTGAATTTGCATATCGGGCGGCGAAATGCGGGTGCGCACTCTAAGAATTTGCGCGGCGGCGATGCACCCAGTCCGTATGAAGACACGATTAAACTATTCCAGCGCATTCGCGACGAAGCGCATCGATTTGCGGTTAGCTATCATACGACGCTCAAGCGGGCGGGCGCGACGAAAAGTGTTCTCGGCACGATTCCTGGCATCGGACCGGCAACACAGAAAAAACTCGTGCGGGCATTTGGCAGCGTGCGCGGCGTGCAGGCGGCGAGCGAAGAGCAGCTGCGGACGGTCGTAAATGCCAAATTAGCAGCCCGAATTCGCGCGACGTTTCACGCGGAACGACAGGGGTGATGGCGATGGTTGCTTCAGCGAATTTTCGCGCCTGCGGGCGATTAAGCCTAGCGCAATGCGCTAAAATGCGCTATACTGAGACGAAATGAAAAGACAATTCTTGACTTTCGTATTGCGATGGATTTTGAATTCATTTGGGCTGTGGGTCGCCGTGCGAATTTTTGGAACGGGCTACAGCGAGGCGCAAATTAGTGCGGGCGCAGCGGCGTTTTTGATTGCCGGTTTGATATTTTCGATAGTCAACGCGGTACTCAAGCCTGTCGTTATTATTTTGTCGCTGCCGGCGATTTTGGTAACGCTTGGGTTTTTCACTATCATCGTGAACGGATTTATGGTTTGGGTGTCGCTCGAGCTAGCGCCAGGCTTGCAAATGACTTTTTGGAATTCGGTATTGACGGGTTTGGTGCTAAGTCTGGTAAACTATATAGTGAGCAGTTTGATTGAGCTAGAATATATCCAAGCGCAATAGGAGGAAGAAATGGACATAACGATGATTTTACAGGTTACGACGATTATATCGGCAGTTTTGATGGTGCTCGCTATTTTGCTGCAGCAGCGCGGCGCCAGTCTTGGGGCTGGCTTCGGCGGTTCGGGCGAGCTGTACACGACTAGGCGAGGGCTAGACAAAAGTTTATTTGAGGTTACGATTTTTCTGGCGGTGATTTTCGTTTTGTCGATTATCGCTTCGCTTGTGTTGCCGAATTTATCATAACGGCGGGGTTAGCGCGTGAACGATTTGGGCTATTCAAAACCAAAAAAGCGGCGTTTCGCATTGAATCGAAAAAATATCGCGCGGCGTATGAAGCGCGCCGAAAATGTGACGCAGCACCATACGCGCCGGTTTATTTTGCGGCGCATCGATAATGTGCGGCTGGTTACGAGCGAGATTATAACTTGGCTCGCGATAGTCGGCGTGCTGATTGCGACGCTTGGTTTGCAGCAGGTTTGGGGCGCTTCGGCTTACATGAAAAGCAGCCATCAGGCGGGCGGTTTTTATGTCGAGGGTATAGTCGGGTCGATAGAAACTTTGAATCCGCTGCTGGCGTCGAATGAAGCGGAAGCTTCGGCGGCGCGCTTGATGTTTTCGAGTTTGTATAAGTATGACAATACGGGCGTGCTACATACGGATTTGGCAGCGTCGATGGCGGTGAAAGATTCCAAAATCTACACCGTAACTTTGCGCGATGCTGCGTGGCAAGACGGGCAGCCGCTGACGGCAGACGATGTCGTTTATACGATTGGTTTGATAAAAAATCCGCGGGCGCGCTCGCCGCTGCGCGTCAACTGGACGGACGTGACGGTCAATAAAGTTAATCAAAATACGGTGGAGTTTACGCTGCCGACAGTTTACGCCGCCTTTCCGCACGCTTTGACTTTTCCGATTGTGCCGAAACATTTGCTGCAAAATATCGACCCGGCGTCTTTGCGCGGTTCGACGTTTAGCCAAAATCCAGTCGGGAGCGGTCCGTTTAAGTTCCGGCGCCTGCAAACAGTCGATTCGTCAAACGCTTCGAAAGTGCTGCAGCTCGTACCAAATCCTCGCTACTACGACATGACGCCGCGAATCTCGCGGTTCGAGCTGCGAACTTATCCGAACGAAACGGCGTTTGCAAATGCGATAAAAAACAGCGAAGTTACGGGCGCAGTGGGCGCTCCGGCGGAAGCGCTGGGCAACAAGCAATATCGGACGGTGTCGGAATTGCTTGACAAAGGTATGTATTTATTATTTAATACTAAAAATCCGATTCTGCAAGACAAAGCAGTGCGCCAAGCCTTGCAGCTAGCGACCGACACTGCGGCGATTCGCCAGGCTGTAGGGGGCGGCGTGCGGGAGCTTGATGGTCCGATTTTGCCTTCAAGCTTGCTGGGAGCATCGCTGGCGCGCGCGCCGAAATTGGACGCTGGCAAAGCGGCTAAATTGCTCGAAGACGCCGGTTGGAAGCTAAAGAATAATTCTTCTTCGCGCCGCAAAAACGACCAAGAATTGAAATTGATAATCACGACTACTAGCAGCGGGCAATACAAAAAAATTGCTGAAATCGTGAAAAAACAGTGGAGCGCAATCGGCGTGGCGGTCGAAGTGAGCGAGGTCGATACGACTTCGGCGGCATCGAATTTCGTGCAGGGCGTGCTGCAGCCGCGCAACTTTGACGTGCTGATGTACGAGCTCACTCTCGGCGCCGACCCGGACGTTTACGCTTACTGGCATTCGTCGCAGGCCTCGGCGACGGGCTATAACTTCGCGAATTATTCGAATCAGTCGAGCGACGCGGCGCTGGCGAGTGCTCGGTCGCGGCTGGAGCCGGATTTGCGTACGGCGAAATATGCGCAGTTCGTGCAGCAATGGCTGAATGATGCTCCGGCGGTCGCGCTTTATCAGGTTTCGTCGGAATATTTGGTGAACACGAATTCGTATATCGTCGAACCGGACGGGTCACTGCCTGAGTTGTCAGACCGCTATGTACGCGTGAGCGAATGGTCGGTTTCGCCGGCGACTGTTTACAAAACGCCGTAACCTACAGTATAATAGTGGAGTATTTTGCTGTAGCAAAATGCCTCTCGATTGCCACTTTTGGGTTTTCGGGCGGCGCGGCTAGCGGAGAAATCCGCGGCAGCAATATACCGTAAGCAGACGTGGCGGAATTGGTAGACGCGCTAGCTTGAGGGGCTAGTGAGCATTGCGCTCGTGGAAGTTCAAGTCTTCTCGTCTGCACCATTTTGTGAAAATTTCGGAGTGGGGCGCCGCCTCGTGAATTGCGGCGACCCTAGAGCGATGGCGCGTTGGCGGAGCGGTTACGCAGAGGTCTGCAAAACCTTTTAGACGAGTTCGACTCTCGTACGTGCCTCCATTCTTACACCCGGTTTAGGGTGCATTTATTTTAGAGGCATTTTTGATGAAGTCAGCATACTCTCAGCTAGTATCGACAAGGCTATCTCTGGCTCTGTGACACCTTTAGAATCTATAATCACTAATTGAATTGCTTCGCCGTAACATCCCGGCCATTCCAGCCTCGAGGGGATTATTTGCTCAATATGCTCTCGACATTTTCTCCATAGATCCCTAATTGTTTCATCTGGAATGACGTCTGGTCTTTGCGATCGGGGTACGCGAACCTTGCCAAATTCGCTACTACCCATAGTGTCAACGCTATGCCTCACCGCATCGACAATGTCAAAAGATTCAAACGCTTTTCTGCGACCTATTTGATCCATGCCGCCACCGATAAATGCCCATGGTGAATACTTTTCTTCAAATATTTTTTGCAAAATTAGGGGTCCAGTATAGAATATTTTGCCGTTATCGAGCCGTACTGTCATGATCTGGTTAGGGCTTTCTTTTCTGGCCGCTTCTTGGCAGGCGCATCCGGTCATCAGTCCTAGAGTGTATAACATAACTTGAATTGGCAGCTTGGGGCTGCCCGGCTCCGTGGCTGGTTTGAGCAAGAAGTTATATATTTCTCTTCCGCCGACTTTCATTCTTTCTTCTGGAGTTGATTTACTAAGTTGACGGCGCAGCGATTCAACGAGCGGATCTGTATTAGGGTTTGATTTTTTGTCTTTTTTGTTAAATATTTTTCGCCACATGCACACATTATAGCATTTTGGTATAATAAACCCATCATGACAAAACCGCGTCCTCAACTCTATAAACCAGCTGCCGCACTGCTTCTGATTCAGGGTATTTTTATGGAATTAGGGATTTTCGTGGCGGTGATGGCGCTGAGTCTCGCGGGCGTGCCGGTTTTTGAAAATACTGGCAAGTATGTGCCGTTTGCGTTGCCGTATTTGCAGGAAAATTTGCATTTGTTTGTGTATATGGCGGGAATTTTTGGCGCGCTGCGAGTGGTCGGCGCGGTCGGTCTGCTGAAAAACAGGATGTGGGGATTTGTGCTGTCGCTGATAAATATCATCGTTACGCTGGCGCTGATGCTCTTTATGTTGCCAGCTGGCATCTTCGATGGTTTACTTTCGGGCGGTGCGCTGGTGTTACTGCTGATTGGGTATTTTGGCGATCGGCCGATTGGCAAATAAGTGTGAAATGTGCCGGCGCAGTTAAGAGCTAGTGATGAGCTGCTACATTATTTCTTCAGATTTTCGATAATCTCTGGAAAATCAGGGTCGAGGAAGTGATTGCGCGCCGAGAAACGGCAAAATTTTTTCAAACCAAATCGCCCACTCGTCGAACTGAGCATTGGCGGATTTGGCATAGTAGGCAACAAAATGTCGGCTGCGGGAAATTCCGCCGCTAGCGTATTCGTCCAGCGCTGTTTGGGCAGTAAGCGAGCATAATCCATTTGCCGCGCTTTCAAATCTGCCAAATATGCCGCCTGCGAGAGAAAACTGTCGCCGCCGTGAATGAATAGAATTTGCTTCATGGTTATAGTATACTATAGGAGTAAGCGGCGGGGCGTTCGGGCGAGCGTGAAGGGCTGCAATGATAAATTTTGCGCGAGTGGCGGAACTGGTAGACGCGAGGGACTTAAAATCCCTTGACCAAAAGTCGTGCGGGTTCGATTCCCGCCTCGCGCACCAAAAGAATAAATAGGGGATTTTGTGTCATTGTTAAATAAAAAATCTGGTAGCGCCAAGGCTGGTTTTGTTGATGTAATTCGCGAACGTTTTGGCGGTATGCTGCGTGCTTTGAGTATATTTTTCACAGCTACGCGGTATAAATTCGAAATGCGTTTGTATGATTTTTTGAGCCGCCGGCCGCACCGCAGCTTTCGAAGAACGCGCCGCCGTGATTATACGCGCAGTTTGGCGCTGCCAGGATATATCGCTTTTACGCGCACTGTGAACTGTACGCTGCGCAAAAATTGGCGGATTTTTTTGCCGATGATTTTGATATACGCGGCGATTATGATTTTCGCCGGTGCTGTTACGAATCAAGAAGTTTACACTACGGTGGGTAATTTGATTTCTGACTCGATGAATAAATTGTTTGATGGCGGCGGATGGGCGACTCTCGGGCAGGCAGGGTTGACAGTGCTGGCGTCGTTTTCTACAAATTCGTCGTTGCCAGAAAGCCAGCGTTTTCCGATGGCGCTGTGTCTGCTGCTGGTTTGGCTCACGACGGTGTGGCTACTGCGTGAAATTATGATGAACCGCCGTCCGCGTTTGCGCGATGGTTTGTATAATGCCGGCGCGCCGCTGCTATCGACTGTATCCGTATTGCTGGCGCTGCTTGTTCAGTTGCTGCCGGCGGGCGTCGTGGCGCTTTTGTATGTCGGGTTGTCGTCGGCGGAATTGTTAAACACTGGTTTTGCCCGCATGCTGATTAGCGTGCTGGCGGCAGTGGTCGCGGCGCTTGTGTTGTATTGGATTTCGAGTACTATCATAGCGCTCGTCATCGTGACTCTGCCAGGAATGTACCCGATGCGCGCGCTAAAAGCAGCTGGCGATATGGTAGTGGGGCGGCGCTTGCGGATTATGTATCGGCTAGTGTGGGGGATTTTGTGCGTGCTGCTGACTTGGCTGGTGGTTATGGTCGCCGTCGTGATGTTGGACCGCTGGCTGACATCGATGCTGCAATGGCTTGCTAACATACCGGTCGTACCGTGTGTTGGAGCGGTTGTTGTGTCGTGGGCGGTGGTTTGGTATGCGACCTACGTGTATTTGCTGTATCGAAAGGTGGTGGCTGATGACGCGAAGCCGGCTTGACGAGATTAAGCGGCTGCTCAATCGCTATAGCTACGAATACTACACGCTTGACCAGCCGAGTGTTAGCGATGCGGTGTACGATAGCTTGATGGACGAGCTCAAAAAAATCGAAGCAGCCCATCCTGACTGGATTACGATTGACAGTCCGACGCAGCGGGTCGGCAATAAGTTGCGCGATGGTTTTCAAAAAGTTCGCCACACCAAGCGTATGGTTAGTTTGAGCGACGTGTTCGACAAAGACGAGGTGGCGGCGTGGGTAAATCGCACCGACAAGTTGATGCCGGGTCGGAAACATGAATTTTTCGTTGATATCAAGATGGACGGTTTGGCTTGCGCGCTAATTTATAACGACGGCGTTTTGGTGCAGGCGGTGACGCGCGGCGATAGTTTTGTCGGCGAAGATGTGACCGGTAATGTGCGTACTATCAAAAATGTGCCGCTGCGTTTGCGTTTGTCGCCCGGGTTTGAAAAATTTTTGACCGGCCGGACGGAAATTCGCGGCGAAATCGTCATTCTGAAAGACGACTTTGCTGCTCTCAACGAAAAGCAGCTTGCAATGGGTCAGCCTAAGTTTGCTAATCCGCGCAATTTAGCGGCGGGCACGATTCGCCAGCTCGACCCGGCGCTGGTGGCTGAGCGTCCGCTGCATTTTCGCGGCTACGATGTGATTCGCGATGATGAAAATGACGTACCGACCAATAGTTTCGTCTACGAAGCGTTGACGGCGCTCGGTATCACGCGCAATCAGCAGGCGGCGGTTTTTACGAACTTGGCTGACGTGATGAATTTCGTTAATAAATGGGACGATAAGCGCCGCGATTTGCCGTTCAATACTGACGGTTTGGTTATTAAAATCAATGACCGCGCATTGTACGATAGCCTCGGTTTGGTTGGTAAAAATCCGCGCGGCGCTGTCGCCTACAAATACGCCGCCGAGCAGGCCACCACCATAGTCAAAGATATCGTGATTTCGATTGGACGGACGGGCGCGGCGACGCCGGTGGCGGTGTTTGATCCGGTCAATGTGGCGGGTACGACGGTGCAGCATGCTAGTTTGCACAACGCCGACGAAATCGCCAGGCTCGATGTGCGCCGCGGCGATACGGTGATTATTTACAAGGCCGGCGATATCATCCCGCAGGTTGAAAAAGTTTTGCTCCAGCTGCGACCGGCGGATTCTGAGCCGATTAATTTTGAGTCCGAGCTGTCGCGCCAGTACCCGGAGCTAGAATTTGTCCGCCCGAGCGGCGAGGCGGTTTACCGCGTCAAAGGTTTGAGCGGTCCGCTGATTTTGAAGCGAGCCCTCAGTCACTTTGCTTCCAAATCGGCGCTCGATATCGACACGCTGGGTGAGAAGAATGTGACCGCGCTGGTTGATGCCGGGCTGGTGAATGACCTAGCTGACATTTACAAATTAACCGTCGAAGATTTGTTAAAACTCGATCGCTTTGCCGAGATTTCCGCCAAAAAACTTATCAAGGCTATTGCTGATAAAAAGAAACCGGAACTAGAACGCTTCATTTACGGTCTGGGGATTCGTCATGTTGGCGTGCAGACGGCGATTGATTTATCGGCGCAGTTTGAAAGTATTGAAAATTTGCGCCGGGCTACCATTGAGCAGCTGCGGGCAGTCGAAGGCATCGGTGTGGTGGTTGCTGAATCAATCGCCGCTTGGTTTGCTGATGAAGATAATCTGGTGCTGCTCGATAAATTTGCCGAGCTTGGTGTGCGACCACACTATGAGGCAAAAACTGGCGGGCTAGCCGGGCTCAGTTTTGTCATCACCGGCACCTTGCAGTCGATGGACCGCGACCAGGCGGCTGAAAAAATCCGCGCCCTAGGCGGCACCTTTCAAACCAGCGTCGGCGCGGGCACGTCCTACCTAGTAGCTGGTGGCAAAGTCGGCGCATCGAAGCTTGCCAAGGCGGAAAAGTACGGCACAAAAATTATTGACGAAGAAGAATTTTTGAAAATTATAGGCGAGCAGTAAAGCGAAATACCCCAGTAGTTGCTATAATGTAAATATGAAGCAAATTACTTTTGTCACCGGCAATTCGCGTAAATTTGAAGAAGCGTCGTCAGTTTTGCGGCAGTATGGCGTGACGGTCGAGCAATTGCAACTGGGCATCGACGAAATTCAACACCACGACCCGCTGGAAATCACCAAAGCCAAGGCGCGCGCGGCGTACCAAAAAGTCGGGCGACCAGTTGTCGTTAACGACACCAGCTGGGAAATTCCGGCGCTGAATGGCTTTCCGGGCGGTTACATGAAGGATATTTGCCAGTGGTTTTCGACCGAGGATTTTTTGGCGCTGATGCGAAATAAGCCCGATAAAACCATCATCGCGAACGACGTGGTGGTGTACTATGACGGGAAAAATTTGCAAGTTTTTACCAGCAAGCAGCCGGGATATTTCATCGACCAGCCGCGCGGCAAAGATGAATATTCGCATCACTCGGTGATCGTCATGAGCGGCAACGACGAGCGAACCATCGCCGAAGTTTTCAACGCGCGCACGAATGGCGAAGCCGTCAAAGCTGATAATTACGATCACTGGCAAAAGTTTGGGGAGTGGCTCGCGGCGCAGTAAATCGTTTTGAAAATAATTTAACGGAGGATAATGAACATGTCTAGCTCTCAAAATCACCGCGCGCTGAAATTAAAGCCAACCGACAAAGTTGTTTTCACCGCCTTGTCAAAGAAATATTTTTACATGCGGTTTTTCGTGGTGAAATTTGCGCTGGAGCAGGGTGTTACGCCGATTAATCCGTTCACTAGTTTTGATTATTTTTTGCTTGACGCTGTGCCGCGCGACGCTGTTCGCCGCGCTAATAATACGCTGGTGGCGCGTAGTGATGAACTATGGGTGTTTGGCGATATCGCCGACGGCGTGCGGGCGGAAATTGTTCAGGCTCGCCAGCAAAACAAGCCGGTTCGCTATTTTGCTTTTAGCAAAGACAAAAATATCACAGAAATCGATCAAGCTGATTTGGTATATGAGGCAGGAGTGGAGCGGCTATAAAAGTTAAGCGCGAAGATTGAGTATCGCGCCCAATAATTGCTATAATTGGTATGCTCAAACAAGTTTTATTGACCGCAGAAAGGAGCCTCGCGTGAAACCACTATTCATCACCGGCAATCAAAACAAGGCAGATTATTTGGCGAAATTGCTGGATTTGCCGCTGGAGCACCAGAAAATTGATTTGGATGAAATTCAGTCGGTGAGTTTGGAGGAGGTTGTCGAGCACAAGGTTCGCCAGGCGTACGAAATTGCTAAGCGGCCGGTTTTGGTCGAGGACGTGGCGCTGAGTTTTGAAGCGCTGGGCGGCTTGCCAGGGCCGTTCGTCAAGTTCTTTGTCGAGGCGCCGAATGGTCTGGAGAATTTGTGCCGCATGCTGGATGGCTTTGATGATCGGACGGCGACGGCGTCGTGTGTGTTCGGCTACTATGATGGTCAAAAACTAGAATTACTGCGCGGCGATCTGCGCGGAAAAATCGCGGACCATCCGCGCGGCGAAGGCGGCTTTGGCTGGGATAAAATTTTCTGCTCGGAAGGGTATGATGGCAAAACCCGCGCCGAGCTGACGCCCGAGCAAAATGACGTTACCTACGCTACAATTAAACCGATTACCAAGTTGCGGGAGTTTCTTAAAAATCTTCCTAGCACAAATTAACTTTAACTAACCAGAGAGAATCACATGTCCAACCAACCGAAAAAACTTACCGTCAAACAAACCAGCCGCGCTTTGTTCGATGTGGCGAAAACGACTTTCAAAATTGCGCCGGGCATGGTGCTGCTGCAAATCATCGGCTCGGCGGTGACGGCAGGTTTGCCGATTTTGACGACTTATTTTGCGGCGCTCACCACCACTTCGCTGGCCGAAGCTTACGCCGGCGTCGATGGTGCGGGCGAGCGCGTGTTGTGGCTGGTGGCGGCGACTGCCGTGATTGGTGCGGCGCAGATGGCGTGGAGCACCTTCGAAAATTATTATAGTCAATTGATGCGTTTCCAGCTGGAAACTGTCATGACCGATAGGCTGTATGAGCGATTTCATATGCTAGAATTTTGGCGCTATGACGATAAAAACACGGTCGATACTTATGACCGCGCCAGGCGAGTGACGATGTTTTTTGGTTCGATTTTTGAGATGATGACCGGGCTGGTGGTTAACGTTTTGACGATGTTGATTTCGCTGTGGCTACTGCTGACGGCGAATGTTTGGCTGGCATTGATCACGGCTGCGGCGACGGTGCCTAGTTTTGCGATTCGGCTAAAAATGACGCGCATGCACAGTCGACATTGGCGGCAAAATGTCGAAACCAGGCGTCGGGCAGCGATGATTGAATTCGATATGTTCAGACCAGAAAATATGGCCGAGCTGCGACTATACGGCGTGATTCGGCAGCTGCTGGATATTCGCACTCAGCTGCGGGAAAAGGATGAAAAAGCGCGGATTCAGCTCGACCGGAAAATTATGTTTTGGCGATTTGGTGCCAATATAGTTACTGCTGCCGCTGAGGTTGTTTCGCTGGTTTGGGTGACGTTGGAAATCGTCGGGCGCCATCAGCCGATCGGTAATTTCGTGCTGGTGCAACAGCTGGTGAGCCGGACTATCAGCAGTGTCGAAAGCTTGGTTTCGAGTATCAATAATTTTGACGAAGAGCTCGCCAGTCTGAGTGATTATCAACAATTTTTGGAGCTGCCAACCATCAACAAAAATCAGCCGAAACTGCCAGCGCTTGCCGAAGAAATTTCTTTCCAAAACGTTTCTTTTACTTATCCAAAATCCAAGACCGAGGCGCTGCGCGATATTAATTTGACCATCAAGCGCGGTCAACACATCGCGCTGGTGGGCGAAAATGGTGCCGGCAAAACGACGCTGATAAAATTGTTGACCGGACTTTACGCGCCGACGTCAGGTACTGTTTCTGTTGATGGTCATAATTTAGCTAAACATGATGTCGAATCGTGGCACCGGCAACTGGCGGTGCTTAGCCAGCAATTTATTCTCTATGCGTTTGCGACGGCCAACGAAAATGTTTGGTTTGGCGACGTGTCGCGCTCGGCCGACCAAGCGGCGATTGATAAAGCTTTGGCGGATGCCGAGGTGGCGAATTTCGTCAGCAAACTCGATAAAAAAGGCGAAACTTACGTCAGCAAATGGATGGAATCGGACGACGGCACCAAGGGCGTGGAGCTTTCCGGCGGGCAGCAACAACGGCTGGCTTTGGCGCGTAATTTTTATCGCGACAGTCCGGTGATTATTTTGGACGAGCCGACTAGTGCGATTGACGCTTTGGCGGAAACGCGGATATTCAAGCGGTTGTTTGCCACCAAAAATAAAACCATCATCACCGTTAGCCACCGCTTGAGCACCGTTGAGCAAGCCGACGTCATTTACATGCTAGAAAACGGGCGGATAATCGAGCAAGGCAGCCACAGCGAGTTGGTCAAAAAACGCGGCGCTTATTGGCGAATGTTCAAGTCGCAGTTTACGAGTAAATGATTTATGCTAAGGCGTTTTTTCGCTGCAATAATTGATACGCCGCGATGCTCGAGGCGATTTGTTGTTGGCGCACGGTTTGGTCGCCGCCGCAGGTCGGCCAGACGCTGTGGCACAGCCAAAAGCCGAGCAGGTTGAGCGCGTGCCGGTCGTTAAATTTGTCTAAATGCTCATCGATTTCGTGTCCAAATTTATGCAAATCAATCAACAGCGAAGTGGCGTCAGCGTTCTTTTCGCCCGCGCCCGCCCAGCTCCAATCGACGATTCGCGCGCCCGTTTTTTCTTGCCAAGCGATGTTAGATTGGCGAAAATCATGATGGCAAAAAACCAGCTCAGCGTCGTTATTTTGCTGGAAATTTTTGTAAGCTAATGTGGCTAAAACGTCTAAATTTGCCGCTAAATCCGCTGCGCCCGGCTGCTCACAATTTTCTAATTTTCGGATAATTTGCTGACGCTTATTGGCAAAATCGCCCCAACCCTCGCGCCAAAAAGTTTGCTGCGACGGGCGAATGCTGGCATCTTCAACGATAGGAATTTGCGCTAAATCGTCAAGCGCGCTAAACACATCGCCCAGATAATTTTGCAGCTTATCCGTCGGCGCGCGCCACTGCCAACCGTCGTCGCTATCAAGCGCTTCCATGGTCAAAGCGCCGTCCGTCAAGCGTGTGTTTCGCGGTGCGTGAGCAAAATCAAACTGCGCTAAATGCCGATAAACCTCGGCTTCTTTTTTGAGATATTGGCGCGAATGTTTTTCGCTGGCGGCGTCGGAAAATTTAGCCGGGTTGTGGCGTTTTTCAAACTGCCCGCTGACGATGCTGCGCCGATAACCCATGTGCCCGCCGCTAACGGTTTTGCGCTGCGCTTCCGTCTCGACAAACTGGCGCGCTTTGGCGATAATTTCAGCGTGCGACCCGTGCAGTTTATCTGGCAAATCATCCAGCGAAAACCATTCAGCCGCCGCTGCGTCATCGCCAGCTCGCACGGGCGACGGCTGGTTAATCTGCCAAAGCAGCGCCACCGTCTCGATCCAAGCGCTTGGAGTGCTGCGCGGGTCATCGACCGGTCCGCGATAAATCTCCGTTGGATTTTCATCCAGCGCCAGCCCGGTTTCTTCAAATAATTCACGCCTGCCCGCCGCCAGCGCCGTTTCGTCAGCATCGATAAATCCGCCCGGCAGCGCCCACTTGCCATTGTCGCTGCGCTGGATCAACAGCAAACTGTCGCGGGTTATTACTACTGAGTCGACGGTGTAATTTGCACCCGAATACCACAGTTTGTCTGTAGTCTTGGTATGCTGTTTGGATATAGAAAAATCTTTCATAAAATGATTACTCGATTACACTATCAATAGTAGCATTAATGTTCGTGTGGTGTCAACACTAACTAGGTTAAAGTTTTATTAAAAACGGATTCAGCGTGGCTAATAAATAAAAACTTAGTCATATAGCTAAAAATTATCTCTAAAATAACGTAGTTCGCTATCGCGCGCTGTATACAATTTGGCTGGGCGATGCGCGCCGCTTCGCTGCATTTCGCCAGTTTCGCGGATGAAATCGAGGCTGAGGATTTTTTTGCGGAAATTGCGCTTGTCAAGCTCGCGGCCGATCACCGCCTCGTAAACTTGCTGCATTTCTGATAGTGTGAAAGTTTCGTCTAGCAGGCTAACGGCGATGTTGCTGTAGTGCAGCTTACTAGCCAGGCGAGCGCGCGCCAGCTCGACGATGTCAGCGTGGTCATAAGCCAACTTCGGCAAATCATCCACCGGCCAAAATTGGATATTTTTATCGTCAAGCTCAAACCCAACCGAGTGCCCGCAGCCCGTATAAACCACCGACACTGCATGCCCGCGCGGGTCGCGCGCCACCGTGTCGAAAGTGTAAAGTTGCTCGATATGATTTAGCTCGGTCGTGATATCGACGCCAGTTTTGCGCAGAGCGATCTCCTCCAGCGCCTGATGCGTAGTCTGCCCCTCGGCGCAGTAGCCGCCCGGCAGCGCCCAAGCGCCCTTGAACGGGCGATTCGGCCGGCGGTGCAGCAAAACTTCTAGCTGACCATCGACCACTCGAAAAGCCACTAAATCAACGGTCAAAATTGGCGCAACATATTTGTTAGCGTATTTCATACATTAAGTATAACATAATATTTTGCGGCTAGGCTCGAATTTATGTTAAATAAACACTTGCGTTTTCGTTAACAATAAGCGATAATAAACCCATGCTGGTACGCAATGGGGCCGCCCTGTTGCGAAAAATAAACATTACACCAACACCGTGCCCCGGGTGGGCGCGTAACAGCACAAAATCGCCACTAGAAATTGTGGCGATTTTTTGATATTGTGGGTGAAGGCGGGGAGTTAAGTTATGGCGTCTCGCTAGAGTTCTACGGGGCATTAGCTCATTTGGAAAGCTTTTGGCATAAAAATCACAAGCTCTGTCGTCAAATGTAGATGTCTCATAGAACGCAAAATTATGGACATTAGCTCATTTGGAGAGCCTTCAGCATAAAAATCGCGAGCGCTCTAGCCAAATGTTAATGTTCTATAAATAAACGCAATACGGGGCATTAGCTCATTTGGCTAGAGCGCTTCGCTGGCAGCGAAGAGGTGACCAGTTCGAATCTGGTATGCTCCACCATGGACCTTTAGCTCAGTTGGCTAGAGCGCACGATTCACATTCGTGAGGTCGCAGGTTCAAGCCCTGCAAGGTCCACCATTTTCGGCAGCAGCCGCCTGGCTGCGGCTTGGCGGTGCTTAACAACTTGGGGATATAGCTCAGCTGATAGAGCGCAGCATTCGCATTGCTGAGGTCGAGGGTTTGAATCCCTCTATCTCCACCAGTATCGCTTATCAAAACTACCTCTTTTCCGGGGTAGTTTTTGTTTTGCGAGAATTAGCCCGCACAATTTTGAACAAAAAGCATATAGGTTGAATTTATAGCTCGAGGCAAAATTTCCATTTTCCAGAGAATTATGTTAGAATAACCAGGAAGGAAGGCCTGGCATAATTTGGGCCGTATTTTTATGAAAGAACCGAATTTTATTCGCAACATCGCCATCATCGCCCACGTCGACCACGGCAAAACCACGCTGCTCGACGGGCTGCTCAAGCAGTCCAATACTTTCCGCGATAACCAGGTGGAGATGAGCCAGGAGCTAATCATGGATTCTGGCGACCAAGAGCGCGAGCGCGGCATCACTATCACCGCCAAGCAAACCACGGTGTATTATAAGCAGCCCGAAGTAGGCAGCGAAACTTACAAAATTAACATCATCGACACGCCGGGACACGCTGACTTTTCGGGCGAGGTCGAGCGCACACTCAATATGGCGGACGGCGTGCTGCTGGTGGTCGATGCGCAAGAAGGACCGATGCCGCAGACCAAATTTGTGCTGAGCAAGGCGCTGGAATTGGGTTTGAAGCCAGTGGTAATCATCAACAAAATCGATAAACCGGCGCGGCGCATCGCCGAGGTCGAGGACGAGCTGGCGGATTTATTTTTGGAGCTGGCGACCGACGAATCGCAGCTGCATTACCCGATTTATTACGCTGCGGCGCGCGACGGCAAGGCTTGGGAAACTATGCCGAGCGACCCGAGCGAAGACGCCAGTTTGCAGCCGATTTTTCAAGCAATTATCGATAAAATTCCGGCGCCAACCGTCGAAGACGGCGCGTTTCAAATGTTGGTCACGGCGCTGCAATACGATAATTTCCTCGGCAAATACGCTATCGGGCGGATTCATCGCGGCACGGCGAGGCGCAATTTGCCGCTGGCGCTAATCAAAGCTGACGGCACGACGCAAAATGCCAAAATTGACAAGCTGTTCATCAGCCGCGGTCTCGCCAAGGAAGAGGTTGAATCGGCTAGCGCGGGCGACATCGTTTACGTGGTCGGTGCGACCGACGCGCACATCGGCGAAACGCTGGCAGACCGCGATAATCCCGAGGCGCTGCCGGTGATGGAGGTCGAAGCGCCGACGATTAGCATGTATCTCGGACCGAACACCAGCCCGATGAAAGGGCGCGAGGGCGAGTTTACGACTTCGCGGCAAATCGGCGACCGCTTGACGCGCGAGCTAGAAACGAACGTGGCACTGCGGGTGCGCGAAGACGGCATCGGTTTCGTGATTTCGGGGCGCGGCGAGCTGCATTTGAGTGTGTTAATCGAAGCGATGCGCCGCGAAGGTTATGAATTTGAAGTCGGCCGCCCGGAAGTTGTCACTATCATGGAAGACGGCGTCGAAAAAGAACCGGTCGAAGAGCTGCTGGTGGAAATCGGCGCGGAATTTGTCGGCGCAGTCAGCCAGGAACTTGGCAAGCGCAAAGCTGAACTAGTCAAGCAAGAACAAACTTCGAGCGGTGCGGCGCGCATGACATATTTAATCACGACGCGCGCGCTGATTGGTCTGCGCAACACGCTGCTGACCGAAACCAAAGGCACGGCGATTATGTACAGCCTGCCGCACGGCTACCAAAAAGCCAGCGGCAAATTGTCGTCAAACCGCAACGGCGTACTGATCGCTTTCGAGCCGGGCACGACCACGCCGTACGCGCTGGAAAATGCCGAAAGCCGCGGCGAACTTTTCGTCGGTTCGGGCGTGGAAGTTTATGCCGGCATGATTATCGGGCTCAACAACCGCAGCGAAGACATGGAAATCAACGTCTGCAAGGCTAAGCATCTGACCAACATGCGCAGCAAATCGAGCGATGGCACGGTGCAATTGACGCCGCCAACCATCCTCAGTCTCGAGCAATCAATCGACTTTATCGAAGACGACGAGCTGCTAGAAGTTACGCCGAAAAACCTGCGCCTGCGCAAAAAACTCCTCGACGCCAACCAGCGCAAACGCGCGAACAAATCATAAAAATCCCCCGCGTGATAGAGCGGGGGAGGCGGCTGTTAGCCGATATATTGCACGGTGATTCGCTTCCGTTTCATGGGTATTCCTTTCTGTTTATGGTGTTTGTGTGATTAACCACTATCTTTATAATAGCACAAGCGTGATAAAAAGTCAATAGTATTATCAAATATTGTATTTGAAACCGCGAATGCAATCATATATAATGAGACACGTTTATGAAAAAAATCAGCGAAACGAGCCGTCCAGCGGCGAACAAGCGTTGGACAGAAGTTAATGCATTGTACCAAATTTACCCCCGTTCTTTCATGGATACGAACGGCGATGGCGTCGGCGATTTGCGCGGCGTGATTGATAAATTGGACTATCTAAAAGGCGGTGAAAATTCGCTCGGCGTCGATGCGATTTGGTTTTCGCCGTTTTATCCGTCGCCGCAAGCCGACATGGGTTACGACGTGTCGGAGTATTGCGATATCGATTCGCTGTACGGTTCGCTCGACGATTTCAAAGAATTGGTCGAAAAGGCGCACCAGCGCGATATTAAAGTGATGGTCGATTTCGTGCCGAATCACACCAGCGACCAGCACGCCTGGTTTGTTGAATCGAGCTCGTCGCGAGATAACGACAAAAGTGATTTTTATACTTGGCGCGATGCTAGGGCTGACGGTTCGCCGCCGAATAATTGGCTGAGTATTTTTGGCGGATCGGCATGGCAATGGCACGAAGGCCGGCAGCAATATTATTTGCATACTTTTTTGAAAGAGCAGCCCGATTTGAATTGGGATAATCCGGCGGTGCGCCAGGAAATGAAGTGCGTTTTGAAATTTTGGCTCGACTTGGGGGTGGATGGTTTTCGCGCCGACGCGGTGCGTTGGATTAGCAAAGACCCCGAGCTGCGCGACGACCCGCTAGCGCCGCACTGCCGCGATGAAAAATCGGTGAAATCGTTTGAAGATTTACAGCACAAATACAGTCGATTTTGGGAAAATCTTTTCCCGTATTTGCGCGAACTGACGGACGTCGTGGCGTCGTACGAAAACCGGATTATGATTTTCGAAGATTATCCCGACGGCAACTACAGTACAAAAGAGCAATACTTGGGTTTTTACGGCGTAAATCCGGAGGTTTCGATGCCGTTTAATTTCGAAGGTTTGGGCGCGAAGTTTTCGGCGGAGTCGCTCAGCACGATGGTGAATGAATTTCAGGGCATGATAAATCCGGACGTCCACACGCCGGTGTATTGTTTCAGTAATCACGACCAGCCGCGCATCGCGACGCGGTTCGGCGGCGAAGAGCAGGCACGGTTGATTGCTTTGATGCAGCTGACTTTGCCTGGCTTGCCGGTGGTGTATTATGGCGATGAAATTGGTATGGCAAACGCGCCGATTCGTTTCGAAGAAATCCAGGACAAGTCGGTCTTTAGCCACGGCAATGACGAGTCGGTTGGGCGCGACCCGGAGCGTACGCCGATGCAATGGGACGGCGCTAAAAATGCCGGATTTAGCGGTGCGAAACCGTGGCTACCGGTAAATCCGGTTAGCAAAAAAGTTAACGTCGCCGTTCAGCAGCATGAGCCGGATTCGTTTTTGGCGCTGTATCAGCGGCTGCTGAAGCTGCGCGATAAATACGCGATTTTGCGAATGGGCGAGTACGAGCCGCTCAGCGACGTGGGCGAGGATGTGTTCGCTTATGCGCGCTGGATTAACAAAGACCAGCATGTTTTCGTGGCGCTGAATTTTTCTAACGAGGCTAGGCGCGTGAATTTGCCGCACTCCGGCAACGTTTTGTGCGCTACGCATCCAGTGGATTACCCGGTCGTAAGCGCCGACGGCGTGGTGGAACTGCGGCCGTTCGAGGGCGTTTTGGTAGAATGCTGCGAGCATCGTATTGCGGCTGACTATTGAGATTTTTCTGGGTTAGAACTGTTGATTTTTTTGCGTTAGTTTTTGAGTAGAATATGGGCGGCAAAAATTAATTACCAGAAAGTTCCTGCCTGACACCCTCTGGCAAAAATCCCTTGTCGTGCTTAAAGCCGGCTTGCCATTTGTAATCTTTGCCGTAGCCGAGATCTTTCATCAGTTTGGTCGGCGCGTTACGCAGATGAAGCGGCACTTGGCTGTGGGGGAATTTTTTGGCGAGTTGCTGAGCGGCGATCATTAGATCAGTGGTCTCACGCGACTTCGGACTTTTCGCCAGCGCCGTGGCGCAGTGATACAAGTTGTAATTCGCTTCCGGCAAACCGACCCGCTCGACCGCCTGAAAAGTCGCTACCGCTAGTGCCAGCGCGCCGTTGCCAGCTAGACCAATGTCCTCGCTGGCAAAAATCACCATCCGCCGGGCGATAAAATTCGGGTCTTCGCCGGCATCAATCATCCGCGCCAAATAATACAGCGTCGCCTCGACGTTGCTACCGCGCATCGACTTGATGAACGCCGAAATCACATCGTAGTGCGCATCGCCCTTTTTGTCGTAACCCGGTAACTTTTTCTGCGCCGCCGCCCTCACGACTTCGGGTGTAATTTTTTCGCCAAATCCAAGCGCCAACTCCAAATTGCCCAGCGCCACTCGCGCATCGCCAGCCGACATTTCCGCCAAATAATCCAGCGCTTTCGGTGTAATTTGCTTGGATTTGCCAAGCGTTTTCAGCGCCTGCTTCAAAACTTTAATAATCTCGTCTTTGCCAAGCGGCTTCAGCACCAAAACCCGCGTCCGGCTAAGCAGCGCCGGGATAACTTCAAAGCTCGGGTTTTCAGTAGTGGCGCCGATTAGGGTAATCAGCCCCGACTCGACATGCGGCAAAAACGCGTCCTGCTGTGCCTTGTTGAAACGGTGAATTTCATCGACAAACAAAATTGTGCGCAAGCCCAAATTCCAATTTTGCCGAGCGTGTTCGATGACCTTTTCGACGTCCTTTTTGCCGCTAGTCACCGCCGAAAGTTCGATAAACTCCGCCTCGACCTCGCGCGCCACGATCCGCGCCAAAGTCGTCTTGCCCGTCCCCGGCGGCCCCCAAAAAATCAAACTAACCGGCTCTTTTTGCTGAACGATTCGCCTCAGTAGCTCGCCATCACCCAAAAGCTGCCCCTGCCCGATAACTTCATCGAGCGTCTGGGGTCGCATGCGTTCAGCAAGTGGCTGGCGGTTTGGCTGTTTCATAACTACATTATACAACAGAGAGTTTGTCGAAATTGACCGACCGCAAGCGCACCTTGTGTTATAATCAGACTATAACAGAGGAGGTATAAATGACATTAGGGTTAATTATTCTCGTGACTATCATGATTTTTGTTTTGAGCGGCATCAAGGTAGTCAACCAATATCAGCGCGGCGTGGTGTTGACGCTTGGGCGCTTCACCGGTTTGCGCGAGCCGGGGCTGCGCATCGTGGTGCCGATTTTTCAGACTATGACGCTGGTGGATGTGCGCTCGACGCCGATCGACGTGCCGAAGCAAGAGGTCATCACCAAAGATAACGTGACGGTTGGCGTGGATGCGGTGGTTTATTTCCGGGTGGTCAGCGCGCCGAAGGCGGTGCTCGAAACCACCAATTATATTTACGCCACCAGCCAATTCGCCCAGGCGGCGCTGCGCGACGTGACCGGTAATGTCGACATGGACGACCTACTAGCAAAGCGCGAAGAAATTTCGCAGCAAATCAAAGAAATTGTCGACGCCGAGACCGACAAGTGGGGAATTGATGTCGAAAATGTCAAAATTCAGAACATCGAACTGCCGAGCGACATGAAGCGCGCCATGGCGAAGCAAGCCGAAGCTGAACGCGAACGCCGCGCCAACATCATCAACGCTGACGGTGAAAAAGCGGCGGCGGAAACTCTGGCGCAAGCAGCGGAAATCTTGGCGAAAACGCCTGGCGCGATTAATTTGCGTACTTTGAACACTTTGGAGCGCATCTCGACCGAACCATCGCAAAAAACCATGATGCTGTTCCCGGTTGAGTTGATCGACGCGCTGCGCGGCGGTAAGAAATAGAGTCGCCGGCTGTTCGAATAAGTCATAGTTTGTATGTGCAAAGAGTCATTACCTAAGGTGCAAACTCACGATCAATTTCTCGTTGATTTTTCCGAACATTTAGAACATACTTCATTCGACTCGGCGGTGCTGTTTTCTATGCAGTTTGAAGTGTCCCCAGGCGACTCATCGTCGTCACTAGTCTTCGCGCTCAACGCCCTGAGGCAATCTCGTAGGCAGCACCCTGACAAAACCACCGCTCTTGCAATTGATGGACGGTATGCAGATGTCATGACTCGAATCAACATCAGGGATATTCACCGCTTCTGGCCTCTACCGAAAGCTGAGCGGCAACTCAAGGCTGAAACTATACTCTCCACACGAGATTGGATCGACCGACTGGCTCGCGACGGCATATTGATGAGACTACGCCAGCGGCACCAGTCTCCAAGCTGGGCGAGTCCACTGCGCCGCATTGCAAGCACACACTTACTGCAACCATGGTCAACCATTCATCAGAAAGGCGGTTTTATCGTCGCCACCAATCCTCAAGACTCACTGGCGACACTCAGCACCGGTAATCTAACGACCTCAGACAGCACCCTCATGAATAATCTCGCTCTCTCTTTTCAGGGTACAAGAGGTCATGATATGGCACAATTTATGAAAACCATAGTTACCAGCCCAGGCAAATTATTGCGGACAGCAGGAAGTCATGTCTGGCAAGAGAGTGTCGATGACTGGGTAACTCTCATCCATGACTATGGAAACGCTGGCGATCCGGCTAGGTTACCCCTCATTCATGTAGCAGCCGAGAAAATTATCGACCCCCGCCGTGACGAACGAGTCATCGACGGCGACCTGAAAACACGTCGTCCAACCAATATCGTAGCCATCTCTCAGTACGAGCTGGACGGTCAATTAGCCAAGATGCTATATACGGCTAGCACACAAGGAGCGCGAGTTGTAGTTCCACGTCAACCTTCTGGCGATTACCGCAGGAGTTCCTTTCCTTATGCTATGCAAGGAATATTATCTCCGCTACGACGAGAAAGCGACACTATCTCAAGACCCACAAGAGCACGCCCTTCACACATAAAATCACTCATAGCCACTTACGACGATGGCAGTGCGGCTATCCTGTTCGGCAGCGACAATTACCTCACTCATCTACAAAAACTTGTACGTAATGAAGAAATGGCTGTTTTGCTTCATATTAATCCTAATAACGCGACATCGTTAGCTACTTATACATCTTTTTGCGATACACTATTTGCGCTCGGGGAAATCACCCAAGAGACACGGTCACACCTAGAGCTGCACACATAGACACAGACGTAACAACCAAAGTAGAAATCTCGCCGAAAAGGCAGGATTCTTACTTTGGTGCAGGTTAGGATTTACTCGAATTTGACCCGCGAACTTGACAAGAATAAATTTCAATAATCCTAAGTCTTTCAGCCGTATGTAAAGTCAACTTGCTACTCCAAATGCGCCCGTCATGTTACCATAAGCGCATAAACCTAAAAGCGAAAGGACTAGCATGACAACATTCGGCAAAAAATTACAAGAAATGCGCCGCCGCGCTAGCATGACTCAGGAGGCGCTGGCGGCAGCAATGAAGGTCTCGCGGCAAACGGTTACCTCTTGGGAATCGGACGCGGCGCTGCCGGATTCGTCGCATTTGCAGCAGCTGTCGCGGTTGTCCAATGTGCCGATGGATACGCTGTTGGCGCCGTCTGGCAGCTTGCCGAAATTGTCATTTTCTGAAAATTACGACGAGAACGAGGTCGAGAAAATCGCCGGGCTCACCGCGCGGGCTAGCGCCGTTGTCAATCGTTTCGGCGAGCACTACGAAGTCACGCCGCTGGCGCGCAAAATCAAACTCAACTGGTGGCAAAATCTAGTCGATATTTTCGGCTTTGGCGCTGGCGCTATCGAGCTCGGCAGCGCGCTGGGCGATTTGCCGGAGCAATATTATCTGCTACAAAGCGAAGACGGCGACGCGCTAGCAACCATCACCAAGGACGAAATCCGCTTCCGCGAAATCGACCGCGTCGGCAGCAAACGGCGATTCGTGATTGACAATTATGTTTATGGGCGCACGTCGAAGCCGATAGGGGAATAATTCCTAAGTCTACTGCACACGCTATATCTAGCGTAGACGCACCAGATATAGCGTAGTTGGCGCGCTAAGATAAACCCGCCAAATGATCCCGCACCTTCGCAAAAACATCCACGTCCTCAATCGCCGCCAAATATTCCTGCCACTCGTCGTCGGACAATTCCGCTAAACTTCGCCCCGGAAAACTTGGGTGACCATAAACGTAGAGCAACTCCGTCCAGCCGTGCAGGTTGTCGCCGCGCGG